>Ga0207906_1000015_pt1 | contig 318890 bp, 287 predicted proteins | sample LinPmetageLP37_FD_184050 | JGI IMG/M metagenome (GOLD analysis project Ga0207906, IMG submission 184050) | Marine viral communities from the Pacific Ocean - LP-37 (SPAdes) | ecosystem: Environmental > Aquatic > Marine > Oceanic | place: Pacific Ocean | collected 2010-06-16
CTCAGCCTGCTTGAGAATCGCCAGGATCTGGCTGTCAGTATATCGGGATGTCTTCACGGAAATGTCCTCGGGTTAGGTTGCGAGAATATTCCACTTTTAAGTTCCGTTGTTTTTCGGGGGGATTACCGATCCTACAGACCATACTCCGCTATTGAGTAGTACGCTGATCGGGTTCTCACCCGCAAATGCGGACACTTCCAAAGACGGCCCTCGGCTAACGGTAATAGTGCTGGACTTCATGGAAGTGCTAGGTGAAAAAGAGGTGAGAGAAATAACAGCGTTCTCAACCATCGATAGAGACATTTATTCTCGAGCTATTCGTGCTCGTTGAACAGCATGAAATGGCCGTCGATAGAGACTCGCGCGTTGCATGATGGCCGAACACCGGTGACGTACGCACTCCCTCGGAGTCTGGGACGTTGTCGATGATCGAGAAGTACGGCTCACGGTCGCCGGGCGTGTTTTCTACCAGACGGAGAGGATGTCAAAACCCGCGGTATCAGAACGGGCGCGTACGAGTTCGCCGGTTGACTCGCCAATCTTGCCCTTGAGGTCAGCCACGCTGATCTGGTCGGCAACGATCTTGCCGAGTGTCCTTTCCTGCGTGGTCTTGGGAATGGTGGCCAGCAGTTCGGCATGGCCGACCAGAATCTCGCGGCGCTCCAGTGCGTCTACTACCGCGTCACAGGCGTGCAGCAGCAGCAGGCGGGCATCAACACGGCTGCGCTTCCAGCCGAGCAGCTTCGCAGCTTCGTCGCGGTCGCCGTCGCTGACACTGATCGCGCGCTGGGCCAGCCGTGCCTCCTCGGCTACCGAGATATCTTCGCGCGCGCCGTTCTCGGCGGTGGCCGCAGCGAGTGCGGCCTGATCGTCAAGATTGCGCACCTGCACCGGCAGTTCGGTCAGGGCCGCCCGCTTGGCAGCGCGGTAGCGCCGTTCTCCGGCGATCAGGTGATAGCGCCCTTCCCCGCTGGGTCGCACCAGTACGGACTGGATCACGCCCTGGGCCTTGATGCTCTCGATCAGATCGTTGAGGGCGTCGTCGCTGAAATAACGGCGCGGGTTGAAGCCTTCCTGAATGTCGATCTGATTGATCGGCAGCATGGCCGGAAGGGTCAGGTGATTCGATGGGGTCTGCGTTGTCTCCATAGGGCTGCTCGGTGTGGGTTACAGGTACAAAGTACCCGCGACCGTCCAGTGTGCAACCCGTCTATCGCAGCGTCATGTATCCAGCAGAACATCCCGATGAAGACCGCGTGGAGTGAGGTTGCGCGCGATCAGCGGATGGCTCATCAGCGGTGCCATGCGAGGAGGAGTTTCCAACCTGGATGCTGCCCTGTCGTAGAGCACTACGCAGCGAAGGCCGGTGTAGCGGGATGAGTAAAGAATACCGTCGCAGCGCGACACGGTGGCGTGAAAATGACTTATCCGAACGCACCTGCTGCCTGGCCTATCGCTTCGTTGATAGCGCGCTCGACCTCGCCACTCTTGAGCAGATCGAGCGGTGTGCGGTCGTCGAGCGAATGGCGGGCGTCGATCAGCCACCACCAGGCGACTGCCGAATCGCTGAACTGCGCCAGGATTTGCGAGATGCCTCGCGTGACGCGGCCGAACTGATCCACCTGATCGGCTGGAAAGCAGCCACGGTTACGCTGATCGAGCCACCCCACCAGCTGCCCGGCCCGCATCTGCTTGAACAGCGTCGGCTTGGACATGCCCAGCCGATGCGCCATATCCGAGGCGGACAGGATACGGTCGAATTGGCTTTGGCCGACCGCAGGCTGGCTGATGGGTTCGTTTGGTGCTGCAAACATTGCATCAGCATCCGGGTCGCCTGTCGCGGGGCTGATGACAGGTCGTTCGCTCTTAAGCAGGCCAAGTCTCGTCAGCACCTGAACAGCTCGCTGTGCTTGCTGACTCACTGGTGTCGCCCTCACCCATTGGACAAGCGCGTGAATCTCTCGACGAATGCCCTCCAGGTCTTCGGCACCTGCGTGTACGAGCAGGGCTGTCATGTCGTCGGCAATAGCACGGGCGGCCGACTTGGATGCGGTTTTTTCGCGCTCAGACTGTGGGCTACTCATGACTTACTCCTGCGGAGCCTGCGTTTATTCCATTAATATTGTAAATATTGTTAATCGCACTTGCCAACCGACATCCTGCTGCCCACTGCGTCAGGCTGTGTTTTCCGTGAGCGCCGAGGCGTAGCTCTCGATCGGCACTATGGCTGGATCGGATTCCTCGGCCAGCCGCTCGAACTCGGCGCGGATCTCGCCGGGGTCTGACATCGACGCGGTGCGGGCGATGGCTTCACGTAGCGCGGGGGTCAGCGTATAGGCATCCCCGCCTTCGGTGCGCTTCAAGGTCGCGGGGGCGGCCATGCCGGGCCGCCAGTAGCGAAATTCCGGCTCGAACTCCAGATAGCCCTCGGCGCTGGCGTTGAAGGCGAACTCGGCTTCAAACAGCGCCCGCTCGGTTGTCTCCATCTCGCCTAGCCGTGCATGGACATCGCAGGCACAGATCAGTCCCGGCTGGTCATAGTCCGGCCCGATCTGCTCCAGGTCGAGGGCCTCGCCGTTGCGCAGCTCGTCGACTTCCTCCTCAGACAGATTGAGGTCGTATCTAAGGGCGTCACAGATGCTGTCGCGGTTGAGCGCATCGCGGGGGAAGGTCAGTTCGCATCGAAAGTTGTCACTCATGTCAGTCTCCGGGTGATTGCAGGACGCACCGGTGTGGCGCCTGGCGCAACAATCGCCCAGGTCGCGAGTTCTGCAAGAGACACAACAACCAGGTGGGCTCGGGGTGCGGCAGGCGTCGGGAGTGGCTGATGGGTGGGCGAACGATATCGGTCGGTCGATCAGGCGCTGCCCACCGTCCTACGGCGACAGCTGGCGCGCGTGTGCTCGGGTCATCTCCGGGTGATGTCCGCGAGCTGTCTGGGCAATGCGCCGTCGATGCGCTGAGAATGAAAAAGATGCCGGTTCGGCAAGCGCGGGTGCATGACCGAACGCTGTAACTCCGCCGTCGGTCGGGGTGCCTGTAGCGAGATCGGGGCGGTTTGAACCCTGCAAGAAGACAAAGACACGAACCAGGTCGCTTTGGGCGCCTGGTGTGTGCTTGCAGCGTGTACGCCCCTGCCAGGACATTGCGCCGTGGGTTATCGTCGCTCAGCGGGCGGCCGGGCCGCCTGTCAGTCAGATGTTCCAGCAGCAGCGTTCTACTCGAACAGCCGTTCGTCCCACCAGATCGGTGCGGGGAGGCTGTGCTGGATGCTGGCAAATTCCTCGTGCCTGGGATTGATGACGATGTTGTGCTCCATGCGCGCCACATACGACGGCACGATCAGCAGTGCGGCGTTGCAGGCTCTGGCCCACGCAACGCCGTATCGTCGAGCTGCCGCCTGGTTGGCACTGGCCCATTCCGGCAGCGTGTCTTTCGTGATCCGCACGAAGCTCAGTCCCTTGGGCAGATCAATCTCGATGAAGTGCTGGTTGGGCGGCATCAGGCCCCCGAGATGGACGAGCTTTTCGAGCATTGCCGTCGAGTAATGCTCGCCCGCGTAAATTACGGGTGTCTGGGTATCGTTCCAGCGACCGGGGTTGATGGTCGAGCCGGTGGCGTCAAAGATCGGATAGGTGCCGTCGGGATCTCCGATTCGATAGCCGTGTAGCGTTCGATCCAGGCGCTGGATGCTCACGCGGCCGAGCCGTGCTTGGCGCGGCCCAGTAGCCCCTCCACGGCTTCGAGGCCCGGGTTGTTCTGCAAGGCGACATCGAGTGGCGCGCGGCGACCGAGCATCGGATGAGGGCGAGTCAGGAACTCTCTCGCCATATCCTGACTGTGGTAGACATCGACAGCCGCAGCCCAGACGCGTGCGACGCGATGCACGCGCTCGCTTTCGCTGGGCGTGAGGTTCATCCGGCGTTGACGGCGGCGTTTGAGCGTTCCGGCGGGCACGATGCGGGTCTCGAAGCCGTTGTCATCGGGGGCGATCGCGCGGTGCAGACGCGATAGCGACTCGACCGGGAAGCCCTGCTCGATCAGTTCGTACATCGCAAGAAGCGAGGTGTTGGGTGCTTGCTGAAAACCCAGTACGTTCTCGACTGTGATGTCAAAGGCGGTATCCGTCATGACGCGCTCCATGGTGTCGGTCGACCGTTGCGTTGATCAGTTGAGCCAGTATATCGGATCAGATGATACTTGTCCGGTACGGCGTTTGATCTCTGGCAAACGGTCTGCGCGTAGATCTGCATCAGGCATCGACGCCGTACATCATGCGTCCAAGCACCTGCTCGACCCACTCAGTGCCGCTTTCAGTATCTGTCAGCGTGATCGGAGCTTCGTCCTCGAACACCGAATTGGGCGTGTTGAGCCAGTGCATTGCGCGTTCACGGTCGCCGAACGCTTCTTCGGCCAGAGCGATGATCCTGACCACACGCAGTATGGCTTCCGACACCGGCTTGGACAGACGCTGGGACTTACTCTTGCCCGCCGAAACGAGCGTGGTGCGCGGCACGATCTGGTCGAACAGGCGCCCAGGGACGCCGCTGTGCTCGCGCGCATACTGTGCGCTGCCGACCGGCAGGCCCTGGAGAATCACGCGCCTGACCATCGCCGGTTTATCCAGTTCGCGGGCCGACAACCCGATCATGCGTGCGCCACCCAGCAAGGCGAGCGTGCGTTCACCGCGGCTGATCTCGATATTCATGCTCATGGCCAATCTCTTTGTGTCGAGATCGATATTATCTCGCCACGAACTCGACACCGCATCGCGCTGCGGTACAGGTCGAAATCACAGGGCGCCTGATGGCGTCTGGGTCGAACCGGCTGACTGTGGTCAGCGTGGCTCAATGTTGGGCATGGGCGACGGCTGCAAGTCATAGCCGATATACAGCGGGTGCCCCGGCTGCCCTGCCCCGGTCATGCGCAGGCAGTGCGGTGTGACGCCGGTTGATCTGAGCAGTGCGAGCACATGCCCGCTGCGTTCGTTCAGGACGCCATGATTACCCCAGCCACAGACCACGAGATCCGCTTGGCCAGCCAGCTCGATGATGGCCGCGTCGTTGTCCGGGCCCACGGGATCTGGGTGGCTATAAAGGCCGCGCGGATCGGTCGATCTAAGCGCGAAGATGTTGGCCACCAACACGGCGCTGTAACCGGCGGCCTGAGCGCGGCGCTGGCAGCGTTCGACAGTCGGGTCGTTGCTCGTCTCTGTGGCGGTGCTGGGGTTCAGCATTAGCCAGAGAACCGCGGGGCCGTCGGCCCAGCGTCGCCAGAGCGTGTAGCGCCAGGTGCGGCAATCGGAAAAGCGGGCGCCGGTGTCCAGAGGCAATAATGCGTGCTGCATTTCTTCTAGGCCCTATCCTTGCGAGAACTGCCAGTAGCCGTATACGCAGCGGGTGCCGCCACGCGCGCAGTCGTGGGTATCGTGAAGCACGCCGTCGATAACGGCAGCGTAATGGCGCGACAGACGAACCACCAGGCGGCCGGCCGGCAGTTCGCCGGCGGCGAGTCGCATCGTGCAGCCGGTACCAATTCCCATGAGCGAAATCCACTCAAAGCCGTGTTCGGCCAGAACGGTGTGCAGGGTGTCGCGGTGGACGCCGTTTCGGGCTGAGGAGCGTGTCCTGCGGCGCCTGCCCAGACGCTCGGTCTTGGCGACGGCGTTGATGCGCTCGTAAAGCGCGGTGTAATCGCCGCCAGTGGCAATGGCCGCAGCGCGCACGGCGCAGTCGCCGGCCGTGCCGCGGTAGCCCGCAGCGGCGCGTCCACCGTCGTCATAGCGCCACGGCATCGGATCAGACATGAGAGGTTGGCTTATCGAACTCGACCACACGGGTCACGATCAGCATCCGGCTCATGCGTGACGGTACGCCGCTCGATCGGATCAGCTTGTCGAGCACCCGGACTGTGCCGGCCAGTAGCAGGGCGTTGCCCATTCGGGTGACGCGATATGCCGACACGACCTCCCGGCCGTCGGGTGCGCGCTCGAAGTAGAACCAGGTGACACGACGAAACGGATTGGCGATCTGGAACAAGGACAGTGGCGGCAACAGGAAAGCGAGCCAGGCGGAGAAGAAAATGATCGAGACGATCTGATCGCAGATCACTTCGGCGTGGGTTTGCGGATGCATGTTCCAGCCGAAAAAACCGGTTTCAGCTATCCAGAAGATGAGCGCGACGGCTATGACAGCGCCAAAGACGCGCTTGCGTGTTTTGAGGGTCATGCCAGCGGCTCCCTTGATTGATCCGATTGCGCTTTCTTGTATCGCGATTTAGCGGCCAGATACCCGCAGCCCAGAGCGATGAAAGGCCCCTGATAAGAGCCACCGATCGAGCAGACCGCGAAGTAAAAACCCAATGCGATCCATGCCCAAGTGGGGAACGTCTTTTCCATCGCTACCTCCGTATCTGGAGTAGAAAGCGTCGCACTGGTCGGGGTTTCTGCAAGGGTGGTAGCGCCTTGCCCTGCCCTATCCCCGTCTTGTTCTTTCTCGGTGTGCTGGGTGAGCAGCCCGGCATGAATAGAACTGCCAGGGCGATGAGATGCGAGCGATGAGGAGCTGGCGTCAGCTGGGCACTGCGCGCAGACGAACTGACGCTATGTGTTAGGTGACAATTTGCGACGGACGGGCAAAAAACCGGACTGCCATTTCATGCCGATGCTCAGCGCTGGCACCGACTGCCAACTCTCCGCGTCGTCGCACAGAACTTCGTCGGCCTCGTTTATCACGTCGCTTTTCGTCAGCAACCTGTATCTAGCGTCTGCCACGTTGCTCCTTACAAATCGCTGGAGCCAATCGACCTTTCGGGCGAAGCCTTGCTCCATGTGCTTGGATCTCTATCGTTGCATTGGTCGGGTTTTCTGCAAGGGTGGTTTTACCTGCCTGTCTCTTTCCGGGTCTCGTTCTTCCAGAATCGATAACTGTCGGGCCGTCTTGCTTGGCGTTGCCGTGTCACGCGGCGACGGTGGGCAAAACAGCGATAGTTGGTTCGGCCAGAAGGCGACATCCAGGGGGTCTGGGTTGAGATCCGGGCCGTGGTTGCGGTGCGGTCGCGGCGTGACACGGGGCGCTCGATGTCGCACTGGAACTGGGCGGCTGATATGTCGGGAGATGGAGCCGGCGCCTGGCGCCTGGTGATGGCCGCCCAAGGCCATAGTCCGATGCGAACGCTGGATCGGTAGAGTGCTCGTGTGCTCTCGGGCTGGCGTGAGATGTGGCTGGTGAACGGGCGTACTGGATGGTCCGCCCAGTTCATCTCGTTACTCGTTCAATTCGGAAAAGCGCTCGCGCAGGAGTTCGCTGACGTGATTTGAGCTGATGGCGTACCCGCGGTTGCGTTTTTGCACCAGGCCGCTGTTCCAAAGATGAGTGGCCGCACGCTGCGCGGTGGTGATGTGAACCCGCGACTCTCCGGTGATTGTGGCGTAGTAGGCCAGCGCGGACTGGCCAGCGATGTCTAGTCCATACGCGATGCGTGCTGCTACAGCCATCTGGAGGGGCGATAGATCCTTGCTGATCAGCATCTGACGTGAGCGTTCGTTTTCGACGTGGTGCTGGCTTTGGAGAGCAGCAGCGATGTCGGTACTGGCGTGGTCGATGATCATCGCGTTGATCATTTCGCGAAACGGGCCGGGCCGCGTATCCAGTGACATGAACGCGTCCCACAGGGCGTCCAAATCCAGTGTCCGACCGGTCGAGCGCTCGAAGTGGCCGGCGATGGAGTCGGTGAAATCGCGATCGAAGCTCGGCAGATCGAGGCGTTGCGCATGCTGGTAGAACGGAGCGGCGGCATCGTCGAACATCCGCGCCAGTTGATCCTGGGATGAGCCCGTGAAGAACTGGGTTATGCCGTGCCCGTGCGCTTGCAGTGCCGAGCGCAGAGCGGCAGCGACGTTTTGATCCTTGTCGGTGGCAGCGATCTGCTGGGCTTCGTCGATCACGAGGAACAGCGGCTTGTTGCAGGCGTTTACCACAGCGTCGAGCCAGTATTGAATCTGAGAAAGTGTGTCCGGCGGCACATAGCCGGTCGGGGCATCACCTAGTTGGATGCCGAACCCGAGAGCCCGCACGCCCGTTACTTCCTGGTTCAGCGTCTTGCCGGCGCGCGATGACGGTACTTGGATTGCGTCGAGCTTCTGGCGAAAGCCGTTGACCAGACGCTGTGCCACGTCGGCCTTGTTCTGCCAGAGGTCGATATATAGATCCTCGTAGCCAGACCGGCGCGCTGCCGGTATCAGGTCGCGACTCACAAACTGGGTTTTTCCTGTGCGTCGGGGTGAATACAACGTCAGCGCCGGAACCACTTTCAGTAGGCCGAGGAGTGACTCGGCGTACTCGGTGCGGGGGTAGTGCCATGGGTCAATGCGCTCGGGTGCCACAGTTTGCTTCCAGATTGTGTATTACCACGCGATTATACTAATTACGTGGTATTGCACAATCTCCCAGAATCGAGTGGTATGCAAGCAACCGCTATACACGTTGGCTATCAAACATGCCTGAGCAAGAGCGGGCCGGCTGTCGACTGAGTGCTGTGCATTAGCCAATTCAGGTTGGGGTCTTCTCCGGCGATCCTAATGCGGCAGATGACGATGCCCAACTGCGCGGCGATCGCCCTTCAGCTCAGATCAGTCGCCGCGGCCGCCGGCAGCGATGGCATTGGCGCAGCGTCGTATCCAGACGCTGCGCGTAATCGGATCTCGGCGGGTTGGTAGCACTCGGCAGGGTGAGCTCGGCGATCGCGGCAGTCGCCCACCAGGGGCTGCCAATGATCGCCAGGATCAATGCGGCCAGACAGATGGCGCTGCTGGTGACGCGAAGCGTTGTTGTCATGGCGCAACTCGGTGTTCGCCAGTCATGTCTGGCGCGTGAACGGTGCCAGGGCCGTGCCGGCGCCCTGCCCGTTGTGTTTGAGCCCCTCGGCCGGATTCCGCCGGCGCGTTTAACGGGCGGGCCGCCCGAGCCATTTGTCTCACCAGAGCTAACCGACGGTTATTGCCGTCAGCACTGCACAGGTTTCGATCCTGTCTCCAGTCTCACACAGACCTCGGCCAACGATGCGGACTCGAACCGCCTTTTGGAAAGCACAGGGCTTTCCAAAGGACGCATCAGTTCGGCCATACACCAAAAGCTGAATTGAATGCTTACACGGAGCGTGAGTTGTGCAAGAGCGTGCTCAGCGCCATGCGCCGGCGTCTGTCGTGAACGGCGGCGTGGGCCCGATCTGTGATGAAGTCAGGACAGAACTACCAAGAGGGATTGGGTGGGCGACGCGAGCTGGCACGACGTGGGCCTGGCGCCGCGTTGCATGCGAACTCTGGATCCGCGCGCGGCGCACCAGGGTCGGACGGGCTCCGAGAACCAGGCGCTCAACTGGCTCAAGTTGAATCCGACATCACGCTGCTCACCCTCGATGCTCTTGAAGAACTCGGCCTTCGCGCAGCTGAGTGATGGTCTGTCAGTTGTTGCGGGGTTTCCTGTTATAAATACGAAAAACGCTGAAAAGGACGGATCATGACTGGCGTACTCGACCCGATTGATATCCAGATCCCTACGAGTCAGGCCTATGCGTTCGCACGTCAGCACGGCGTCGAAGCATGGTTCGATGCGTGTGTTGTCCATCCGCGCACGCGCAAGGATCGCATCGACGCCAACGAGCTGCTCAAGCCGCGTGAAGCCGATCGCTTCCAGCGGTTGCAGCTGCTTATCGAGCGCGCCACACAGGCGTTCGACAACGAGGACAAGGCGCTGCACTGGCTCACACGTGAACAGTCGTGCTTTCAAGGGGCTACGCCGCTCGACTATGCGGTGTGGGAGCGCAACTTCCTAGCCGTGCTCGATCACCTGACACGCATCGAATACGGCATCTACGCCTAGTGGCTCTCTAACCGCGTAGGCTCGCTTCTACCGTGTCTTCGGGCATGCGCGCTCCTTCTGTCCTCAATCCACCTTGTTACATCAGGCTGCATCTTGCTATGCGGCATGACGATCCGCGCGAGATCACGCTCGACGGAGATCCAAGACAGAACTACCAGGAGGGACTGGGCGGGATGCAGGGCTGAGTGGAACAGCTCAGTGTCAGACGCCGACTCCGCGCACAATGAGCTGGACATGCCGGCCGCGGTAGTCGTTCGCGGTGAGGTTGTAGGCGAACTCTGCAATTTGCTTGGCCGCCACAGGCAGATCATCAGCGGCATCACTCATGGCGCTGAACCAGACAGCGTTGACGGCGCCGTGGCTCTGGCCCTCGGGTCGGAGGGTGAGCTTGAGGTGCGTGCCGTCACCTATGGCTTTAACTGCCAGGACGAGGAAGCTGCCCTGGAACACGGGCTCGTCGAAGCCCTGGCCGAACGGAGCGAGCTGAGTCAGCTCGTCGATCACGGCCAATGTCATGTGCGAACTGTCTAGCGCGCCGTCGGTGAGGATGGCCGGGCCCAGGGATCCAGCCTGGATCTCAGCCTCAAGCTGCGCCTCGGCTGCCGTGTTGTAGGCCGACCGGAAGCGTTCGATATGGGCATGCTCCATGGTTAGGCCGCCGGCACCCTCGTGGCCACCGAAGGCCGCAAACAGATCAGCGTCGGTGTCGGACGGTACATCGGCACAGCACTGGAGTGCGGCCTGGACATTGAATCCTGGCACGCCTCGAGCTGAACCTGTGACCAGACTATCGCTGCCCTGCTTTGGGGAGATGCAGACCACGGGGCGGCCGAATGCTTCCACCAGTCGGGACGCGACAATGCCGTGCACGCCAGAGTGCCCGTCGGGCAGCCAGATGACGATCGCGGTGTCGCCAGCAGCAACCATCTCGCCGGCGGCGGCCATCGCCTGTGTCTTCATCTGTTTTTCTATGGCTTTCCTGCTGTCGTTTTCTCGCTCGAGGAGTGCGCCGTACTCACGCGCCTGATCGTCGGTGTCGGACAGGAGAAAGGCGACTCCGGCCATGGCGTCGTCGAAGCGGCCCCGGGCGTTGATGCGCGGGCCGACGGTGAACGCCAGGTCGGTTGCAGTGATTGGGCTCCCACTGTCGGTGTCGGGGAACATGGCCCGCCAGCACGGCCGCTGCCGGGCGTTGATGCGACGCAGGCCGGCGTTGACGACGGCACGGTTGTTGATGCTGCTGCCCAGTGACACACAGTCTGCGACGGTGCCGAGTGCTACGAAGTCGAGCAAGTCCACTAGAGAGGTTTTCTTGCGTGCGGGTATGTCGAGCCCATGGCATTCGCTTTTGACGGCACAGGCGAGCAGCCAGGCCACCATGCAGCCGGCAATGTTGAGATCGGGATACCTGGAGTCGGGATGCTTGGGCGAGACGCAGGCATAGGCGCTGGCGGGCGGGCCCGATCGCGGCAGTTCGTGATGGTCGGTGACGATGACGTCTATGCCCTGCTCTGTCAGCCGCTTGATCCGGTCTTCATCAGACGATCCGTTGTCGGCGGTGATGACCAGCGTCGGCATCGGGCGCGTGGCAAGAATGCGATCGGCTACCGGGTCGGACAGGCCGTAGCCGTCCCGCAGGCGATGGCCGATGTAGCCGTGGATCTTGTCTGACGGGTGGCCGCAATGTTCGACCAGGGCGGTGCGCAGGACTGCGTGACTGGTGACGCCATCCACGTCGTGATCGGTCTCGAGGGCGATGGTCTCGCCGGTGAGGATCGCGGCGGCGATTCGGGTGGCAGCCCGTTGGATCCCCGGCAGGCTGTCGTAGTGATCAAGCAGGTCGAGACCAGGATGAATCGCGGTGGCGAGATCATTGTCGGTTGCGGACAACTCGCGACTGGCCAGCACCTGGGCGACGACGGGGTGATACCCCGCCCGAAGCGCGGCCTGTCGGCGGCCGGCAACTTCAGGTCGAGGGATCAGGGTCGGGGTCGGACGCGGCGGTGTCGGGTTGGCGTAGGACTGAACCAACATCGGTCTGGCCTATGCCCGGCTGGTGCGGTTGAAGGCAGACAGCGGGATGACGTTGGCGTGCGACTCGTCCTGGGGCTTGGCCTGACGCTCGAGGTTCGTACCGCCGGAATCCAGATTGGCGAGCCGCCGTGCGACGGCCACCTGAGCTGGCAGCAGCGGCTCATAGCCGTCGGCCATGCTGGGCGGCGCGTCGGCTTGGCCCTGCTGCTCAAGATGCACCCACGGGGCCTTGAGGAACTCGTCGAAGCTCGGGGCGCCTGCCTGCTTGTGCAGCTGACAGGCGGTGTATACGGAGAGCCAGTACGTGCGCTTGGCGTGCTGCTTGTCCTGAGCTTCTACTGCTTCTGCATTGATCATGGGTTGGGTCTCGGTTGATGAGTTCCCCACTATTTCTGCACAGAAGCGCGAGCCTGCAAGTCGAGCGATTACGACACGGCTGCGCTCGACTGCTCGACTGATCCGGGGCGGCGGTTGTGTGTGGAGTTACCGGCCGCCTGTTCTGGCGAATCAGTTTGCGACTCGCTGTCTGCCTGCACCTGGTCTGCATCGAACGCTGGCGTGGTATCCATGGCGGCTGAGTCCGCCACAGGGACCAGCCCTGCCATCGCCTCCGGGCGCTTGCCGACGGCGCTCTGGTACTCGTGGAGATAGCGCCGCATCTTGCCGAGCATGGCGATCTCTCGTCGTAGTGCGGCAAAGCTGACTTCGAGCGCCATGGCCATCTCGATTTCCCACGGCCTGGCCTTGACGCGGCGGAAGGTGGTTGCGGTGTAGCTGTAGCCCAGGCCCTTTTTCAGATACTCGAGCGAGGGGCTGCTCTTATCGCTGGCCTTGTTCCTGGATTGCCAGTAGCGCGCTCTGAACCAGGTGATCTCAGGCGTGCCGTTCTTGTTTCGGACACGCACGCCGACGTAGCCCTAGTCATTGCGCTCGGCCTCGTTTCGGACCTGCCAGTGCTTCTGCCAGAACTCGTCGGCGAGCGCTGAAGCCTGCTGTTCGAGCCGGGTCATCTCGCTGGCAATCATTTCTCCCATCTCGGCACTCATTGACCGGGTGACTTGCACTGGCGCTGAGTTGTCGTTTTCTGTCATAACGGCCTCGTTCTTAGGGGTATGCGATTTGGGGCAGTTTCCCACTTATCTAACTTATCGGACATCTGGGTCGGCAGTCCTATCTCGCGCAAGCGCGCCCGCGCGCATAATGCGCGGGATAGGACATTTGGGTCGGATTCCCTATCATGATAGGGATGGCCGGGAAAGCAGCTTTGAGAGAAGAAAACGACTTTTCGGCCGTTAGTCCTATCATGATAGGGAAACCGGGCGAGATGTCCCAACGCGCGTGCTGGATAGGGATTCTGCTATCGATTTCCCTATCATGATAGGGCTGATGGAGCCGACTATTCGCAGCGCTGGGGCGGTTCTAATTGCTCCTTTTAGAGCCCAGAACGCCAGAAATGACCCGATCAATCCTGCTAGTCCTATCATGATAGGGAAACTGGGTGTGATGTCCCAACGCGCGTGCTGGATAGGGACTCTGCTATCGATTTCCCTATCATGATAGGACTCGGAGAATTGTCCGTTCGCAGGGCCGGGCCAGCTCTGATGGCTCGTTTGAGGGCTTATAACACTAGAAATGATTCCGATCATGGCCGGCGTCCCTATCCTAGATAGGACTTCTGGGTCGGATTCCCAACGCGCGCGCCGGATAGGGAAACTCATCGCTGCTGGCCTCTCATGAGTGGACGGTTACGTGCTTTGCGAATTATGCGTTGAGCGCTTCGGCAACAGATCCCGTAAAAGGACCATTTTCATGCCTTTTCGTCTTTCTTGACGGGCCTGGCTCGGTGCGTGCTCGTGCGGGCAGCACTGTAAAACGCCTTTCGGCCTTTAAGAATTGACTACGCCTGCCGTTAGAAAAGCATTATTTTTCTATGTTCTCGTCGATGCCCGTCTGAGTGTTCTTGAAAAACGCTCGCTGGGCGCGATTGCGTGTCGCTGGCGTGACAGGCGAGGCCATACGAACAACGTAGAAAAACGCGGCTTTGCGCGTTCTGATTAGCCGGCCAGATCAATAGTCTTTGCCGAGTCGCCTACAGCACCTCGTGTCGACGTCTTGTCGACGTCTTGTCGACGTTTGTCAGATTAAATTCGAGAACGAGACTGTGGAAGCGCGAATGCGTGACTTCTTGTCGACGTCTAGTCGACGTGGCGTCGCCTTTTGATCTAAACCGCAATCAAGAGCGCAGGAACGTAATTATGCACGAGCAAATCATTCTCGGGATGGACGTTGGTTACTCGAATCTCGGGTTCGTCAGTGGCCCGGCAGGCCGTCCATCTGGCTGTTGTATGCCGGCCGGGGCTGGCCCTGCGAACCTGTTGCCTCACTCTATGGGTGGCAGCAATGGCCAAGGGTTTGCTGTTACCACGGCCAGCGAAGCCCAGTGGGTCGCGGGTGTAGAGCCGCATCGGTTCCAGCAATGGTCGCGTGATCTATACGCGGCTTACCCCACCTCGGAAACGTATCGCACCTTTTGATTATGTACCAAGCTCCGTAGGGTCATGATATGAGCCGGTGACTGCGGATAATAACGCCTCGACAAAAGAGGCGTTTCATCTTGTAAATCTATAAATTACAGCTCTATTCCGGTCTTTTATTGGTCGAGTTCATGCAGTCCTACGGCACCGAGGCAAAATCCGAAGCGACATTGGCAGAGTCGAGCTGGCCTGCCGGGTTCGCCTGCCCAGCCTGGCGCTGTTGTCTGCACACAACGGTCACGGTCCGCCATGCCCGGCGCCGTACTCGAGACAACGATTTCACTCCCCGGTACCGGCAGCTGCGATCAGGTCTTTAGCTACACTGTCGAGCGTCGGATAGAACTGTTGGGAGCGTTCATCCGTTAGTACGTCACTGTTTGGCACATCGTCGATGACGTCTTTGGCGGGAATGTCAAAACGCAAATTACCGCGGTCATGCAGTACGCCGCCCCGCGCCTGCATGACGCATACGATTTCGGCCACCAAGCACTTGTCCGATCCGTCGCGATAGTCGATGGAATACTCGTAGACACCGCTGTCTGGTCGGCCCCTGGATAATAATACTTGCGCTCTGTAGCGTGCAGGACTACAAACGGATTGGGCAATTCGTGGAAGGGGCGCGCAGAGAACGTGTACGCCGCACGTCGCGCAGAACAATCGTCGACGACGATCGGGCACTGATGCTCACACCACGCAGAATGTCGGAGTTGCGCAATCCATCAACGCCCAGCACCGAGTCGGAACGCCGTGCCTGTGGGGCAAGTTCAACTTGCCGCTACGCCAGAAAAAGCTACGGAGACTTCACCGCGTCGCCGCCCCGTGAAGATCGTCTTCGCCATATACTTGGTGTGCATAGCCGCGCTGGTGGCCGCATAATTACATTCCCTGGCCGCACTGTGGCTGCGATCTGGAATCTGAACGACTTAGGCGATAACCTTAGTACAAAATAACCAATCCTGAAGCGATAGCAGTTGCACGCTACGTCTCGCGTTGACACCAAGCATCTGTTATTCGCGTGAGTTAGTTTTTCCGTGCTTGAACGCCTTCTGAGAAGAGAAGACCTAGGTGCGAGAATGAATGAAATAGCTGCTACGAATGAACTCGCGGTTGCATTGAAATCTTTTGTAAAGGAACGCTGGGGAGCCAACGACGCGATCGTGCGTATCGATACGATGGGTACTTGGCCTAGGCTTTTCATCGAGCCGGAGGATGGCCGTTGCCGTTTCATGATTCGTTGCGGCAAGCCGGGTTGGCGCGATCCTAAGGCGAAAATATTTTGTATAGCAAATATCAGAGTTTCGCCCGAACGAGCGGGACGAGGATCCGAGTTCCTCGGGTTTCTGATCGAACTCCTGTCCACGACCGACTACACACATATCGAATACGAAGAATGCAACCGCGCATGCGCGAAATTCTGTTTAAAGCATGGCTTCGAACCTCATCCGATCTTCCCGTCCACCTACGTTGCATCATTAACCGCTTTAGCAAAATTTGCCAAAGCCAGCGTAGCGAGGTGAGCGGAGAGGTAGCTTTTTCCCTTGTCGTGGCAATGCCTTATGAATTGACGACTTGGTCCGCTCTCAGGTCCAACGGGTAAAGCGCGCCCGACTTCCGGCCATAAGCGTCAAGTTCGGAATGCAACGCTTGAGGCAACCGCGCACAATCTCGTCACGAGGAACTGCCCTGACAGATTAAAGTACGGCGGCAGATCCAAACTCGCCCGATCAGCTTGGCGTTGTCGAGATACCACTGTCTGCCGATGTTGATTGTCGGGACAAGCGCCATTACCTAGCGGCTCGCGGCCTTACCCGTGCTAGTGGTCGGACGGTAATACCCCCGAAAAACAACGCAGGTCAAAAGTGGAATATTCTCGTCACCTAACCCGAGGACATTCCCGTGAAGACATCTCGATATACCGACAGCCAGATCCTGGCGATTCTCAAGCAGGCCGAGGCCGGTACGCCCGTACCCCAGCTATGCCGTGAGCACAGCATGAGCTCTGCTACGTTCTACAAATGGCGCAGCAAGTACGGCGGCATGGACGCATCGCTCATGGCACGGATGAAAGAGCTGGAGGACGAGAACCGCCGGCTCAAGAAGATGTACGCCGAAGAGCGGCTCAAGGCCGAGATCGTGCAGGAGGCTCTCGCAAAAAAATGGTGAGGCCATCTCGCCGACGTGAGATGGCCCAGCGCAGCGTAAGCGAACGCAGGATCAGTATTCGACTAGCCTGCCTGGCGTTTTCGATCAGCCGGACGTGCTATCGCTACCAGCCGACGCTATCGGATGAGAACGCCGAGATCGCGGACTGGCTGATTCGCCTGACCGACAACCAGCGCAACTGGGGCTTCGGGCTATGTTTTCTGTATCTGCGTAACGTCAAACGCTTCGGCTGGAACCACAAGCGCGTGTATCGCATTTATCGAGAGCTCGAACTCAATCTACGGATCAAGCCGCGCAAGCGGCTCAAACGCGACGTGCCGGACAAGCTGGCTGTACCCGATGCTCCGAACCAGGTCTGATCGATGGATTTCATGCACGACCAGCTAAGTGACGGTCGCAGCTTCCGACTGTTCAATGTCATCGATGACTTTAACCGCGAGGGGCTGGACATCGAAGCCGATCTGTCGCTGCCTGCGGCACGCGTCATCCGCAGCCTGGAGCAGATTATCGAATGGCGCGGGAAACCGACGGCCATCCGCTGCGACAACGGGCCGGAATACATCAGCAGCACGCTGATTGAATGGGCGGAAAAACACTATATCCGGCTCGACTACATCCAACCCGGCAAGCCGCAACAGAACGCTTACGTCGAACGTTACAACCGAACCGTTCGATACGACTGGCTCAATCAATATCTGTTCGAATCCATCGCCGAGGTGCAGGATGCAGCGACACGATGGCTCTGGACTTACAATAACGAGCGGCCGAACATGGCGCTCGGTGGCATCACGCCCATGCAGAAACTCCGCATGGCCGCTTAACTCCGCTTTTAACTGGCGTTAAAAATGGGGGGATTACCAGCCCACCTCTGGGCCGCCGATACAATAAATATGCAGCGTTCCATACGGTATCGGCTTGGCCGATCATCTTCGCGGCCTTGATCAGCCGTCCGCCAACCAGGTCGTATTACTGCACGCCATAATCAATGGCTAAGTCGGCGAGCGAATCCTTGTATCGCTCACCGTCATATACGGGATCAAGAAAACGCTTCGCCAGCCTAGCCGTGGTCGAACATATATTGCGTGACCGTGCAGGTTCACTCCAGATCGGAACCGTCTTGGGCCGTTTAGGCACATCTGCACGTTCGGGAATTCCCTGTGAGTGGGTCGACAACAAGATGTGCCTGGCCACGGCGCACTGCCCGCAACCAACCCAGTTCTAGTCTTGGATGGCTTGGTCGTCGTCCTGGATTACGCCTAGGTGCGCGAGGGATTAGTCAATATTCAGCTTTTCGCCATAGTCCTGCGTAAGGCCGATAGTGGCACGCGAAAGAAATCGCTATCACTTGTATTTATGGAAATAAGACTTTCTGAATACACACAGCCTTTATAAGATCCAGTAAACCGCACTTATAACATCAAGGCGCAGAATCAGACCAGATACGCGTGACCGACACAAACGCCATGTGATTCGTTATCGTCATGCTGGACATCGAGCAATGACGAACGTTGATCAGGTAGTTCCAAGCGTGCGGCACGACAACCGATGGCACCTGGAGGAGCGGCTTATCGCCAGGATGGGGCTGACCATGCCCCTCAATATGGTGCTCAATGGCAGGCGGGCGCTCTACTCCATCGAGTCTGCGTCGCCGAAAACTCAAACATCTCCATCCAACATCGACCACGCCCCATCAAGTACACAGGGCTTTTTCTATACACGCTGGATCAACGCCAGTTCATCGTTGCCCAGCTTGCTCACGTGCGTCGCGATCGGCCAACTCTCGTGGGATCGAACCACACCTCGTCGAGAATCCCATGCAGGCAATCCACTCTTGTATCACGAGCAGAACTGCCCTCGTTCGTTTATGACCAGGATAATAGAAAGGGGTTATTCGATCGATCATCTCGACAGCGTTGCGGATTCACGTCGAAGGTCGACATTAACCGTACCCGGTTCCGCTCGGCCGAACTCTTCTCAATGCGACGATGACCAAATCGACCAGCCCAAACAACGAAAGAGATCGATTTCAGTGATTTTGCCCGCGCTGAGTCGATCTCCTTCACCGTAAATTGAGCGTACCCGGCTATTTCTACTTATGAGCGGCAAAACCCCTTGAGAATTTCTCCCTCGGTGACAGAGTTGTCAGGTTCCCGGCATGCAATTAGCTCTGCAGCAGGCGCCCTACTCAGGGTAGCGCCAAAAGAATCGATGACATCGGCGGATATTCAGTCGGATTCTTCAGTCATCGGCACGTATCTGTCAAACGCTTTAACTGGTCTAAGAGTACAAGCCATGACTGAGCGCGACTCTCTCCAGAGTCTCGCGCTTCCACAAAGACGCAGCGACGAGATCACGAACCACTACGACTGCACACACCGGATGATGTTCGAGGGGTACGAGTCCGAGTCGAGCCAGATTAAGCCTGCGGCTGACCGACAACTTCCGAAGGTCAACGCGGCCGACCGGAGGGACAAGCTGTAGTCATGCGCCTCACCTCGATACCAAAATTCCAGAGGCGTTACTTCGAGCCGGGCTCAGAGCCCTGCGCACGTACCGTGCGACGAGGCATCGAACGGGGTGATATTCCCGGTCGAAAGGTGGGCGGGCAGTGGTTCGTCGACCTTCATCTCTTCGAGGCGGCGGGCGACCCGCTTGTCGCGCGTGTTCTAGGAAGCGATGATAACGAGCCGCACGTATGACAAAACGAATGGCTCGACCAAGATCCGCCGCGAATCGTGGGTTACCGCAGAACCTTCACTTGCACTCCCCGTCCGGGCTGTACCGATACAAACACCCCGTTAAAGGCACGTACACGTATCTGTCGCGAGACCGCGCCGAGTGCATTGCCGCGGCGAAAAAACTCAACGCCATGCTGATACCCAGCAACGACTTAGTGTCGCGCGTCGTCGCACCGGCCGCGCCAATGTCTCAGATTATCGCAGAATACAAGGAGCGCGAACTCGCGCATCGGAAACTCGCGGAGAAGACGCAGACGATCTATCAGCACGCGCTGCGGAAACTCGAGGAGCAATTCGGCAAACAGGATATCGCCGAGTTGACAGTGCGCGACCTGGCGGCCGGTCTGGACGAGCTGACCAGCGGCGCTCGTATGCGGAATCAGTATCGCAGCCAGTTGCTCGAGCTGTTCCAGTACGCGCGGGCAGAAGGATGGCGGGAAGACAACCCTGCTGATGCGCTACGTAAGGCACAGACGCCGCGACAGAGAGCGCGGTTTACATGGGATGGTTTCGTCGCTGTCTACCGCGTGGCGCCGAAGTGGCTACGTTCCGCGATGGGCGTGGCGCTCTATTCGCTTCAGCGGGAAGGCGATGTTCTTGCATTCGAATACCCGCGCGACGGCGTATGGCGATTCGAGCAGGAAAAAACCGGCACACCGCTCGAGATCCTCATCGAGGGCGGGCTGGGGCGGTCGATCGAACGAAGCCGCGACGGCGTGGTGAGTCCATTCATCGTGCACCGGCTACCCGAAAAGGCGCGGCCGCGCCACATGCGCGCCAAGAAGCGCACACACCATACGCAGGTATTGAAAGATCAACTGATTCGGGAATTCGCCAAGGTTCGCAGAGCTTGCCAATTCTACGAGGGAGTGAAAAACCCGCCGACGTTCCATGAGATCCGCAGCCTCGGCGCGCACCTGATGCGTGAAGCGGGCCACGACGAAACGGTGATCCAGATATTGCTCGGCCACCAAGATGTTGAACAGACGCGTATATATCTGTCAGACCATAAACGCAGTCACGTGCGCGTGGCCGCGGCGAGCTTCTAGGCATAAGTGGAATTTGCGCAACCCGCGTCGGAGCAGGCGCGACATCATTGGGCGGGGCCATCCCCCTCAATCGCGGCCCGTTATCGCGTAGCCGAATAGTAGAAGCGTAAACCGCAAGACGCGCTTGAGCACCGACGGCGCGAGGGGATCGAACGCATCTACCCGTTGCTCGAAGATTTGCAACATACGTACGTTCCGCGTAACAGCGATCTGGTGAACGGCCGAGAGCACGAAGCGCGCCATACCGCGCGAACTATATTGGCCGATATCCGGACGTTACTGGACCTATTCTTCAAAGAGGAAATGTCCGATCAAATAACAGCGCTGGACAGCAAGATGGACGATCGGCTCGTAACGTCTTCCCACGGCCGCCGCCCTGAACTCGGTGATATCAGCCCAGGAGAGCGTAGGGCCAACTGCGTAAACCAATTGTACCGCTACAAGAACGCGAGTCAGCATTGAGACGGTAGCTAGAGGCTCTGGGTCGCCCGTGGTTTCGGTATAGTTTCGGTATTTGAGCGGTATGGTCGGAAGCTCGCCAACTGGCGAACGCCTTAAGTCGCTGATATTTCTATAAATTAATGGTCGGGGTAGCAGGATTCGAACCTACGACCTTCTGCACCCCATGCAGACGCGCTACCAAGCTGCGCCATACCCCGACTACGAGCGGCATGATATCAGAACGAAACAGTACTTCGTAGACGCGATGCGACTTATTCGAGATTTTTTAGGATGGATTCAAGATCCGCCCGGATGGCGGCGAGCGAATCGCTCGCGTTCACCGACGGCAGGGCCGGGAGCGTGCGTCCCCTGTCCTTGAATTGCAGTCGAGCGCCCTGGATGGTGAAGCCCTGCTCATACAACAAGGCACGAATATCGCGCGCGATCAGTACGTCGTGCTGCTGATAATAGCGCCTGTTGCCACGTCGTTTTACGGGCTTGAGCTGCGCAAACTCCTGTTCCCAGTAGCGCAAGACATGCGGCTTCACGCGACAGAGCTCGCTCACTTCACCGATGGTGAAATAACGTTTGTCCGGGATGACCGGAAGATCTAGCTCAGCTGGTTGCGTCAATGCTGGACTCGACGCGGGCGCGCATCTTCTGCCCGGGCTTGAAACTCACTACACGGCGGGCGGAGATGGGAATCTCCTCGCCTGTCTTGGGGTTTCGGCCGGGCCGTTGATTCTTGTCACGCAGTTCAAAATTGCCAAAACCGGAAAGCTTCACATACTCACCGTTTTCGAGCGTCGATCGCACTTCTTCGAAAAAACAATCGACGAAGTCCTTGGACTCCCGCTTGTTGAAACCCAACTGCTCGAACAGATTTTCGGTCAAGTCCGCCTTAGTCAATGCCACCGTTATTCACCCCTTATTCGAGCACCACATTGCCTTGCTGCGGCGGCAAGAGCGCGCGTTATTATTGTTTCTACTCGATCGTCGGTTAGCGTGCTCGCTTTATCTTGGAAAATCAACCCTAAAGCGACGCTCTTGAATCCAGTCTCAAGGCCGTCTCCGCGGAAGACATCGAAAACCTCAATCGTTTTGAGGACGTTGCTTTCAGACGAGCGAATAGCCGCGATCACAGATGCTGCCGGCGTGTTCTCAGGGACAATGAGTGCCAGATCGCGGCGAACGAGGGGCTGCTCCGAGACGGCCTCGAAGACAACGTCCGTATTGCGCCTGGTCTTTTTATAATCTACTTCAAAAACGTATGGCATGTTTCTGTTTTTGAACTTTTTATTTAGGCTTGGCGCGAGCTGCCCCAGCCATCCTACGGGGCTTCCATCAATATACAGCCGTGCAGATCGCCCAGGATGTAGCGCCGGGTGTGATTCCGCGACATATTCAAGCGTGTTGCTCGCGTCCGGGAACAGCGCTTCGACATCGCCCTTGAGATCGAAGAAATCAACGGGACGCGCCTCGCGGCCCCAATGGGCGTCATCGGCAAGCCCGCTGATCACGCCAGCGATCGTCTCGATCTGCGCTATCCCGTTCTCGGCGCTTTCATCCGTTTCGAAACGCAGCCCTCGCTCGTAGAGCCTGACCACCGCCTGCTGGCGGCGCACGTTGTAATGCCACGCCGGGAGTAGACTGGCCCAGAGCGTTGTCCGCATCTCTGCGTACTGATCCGACATCGGGTTGTCCAGCGCAACCGCTTTCGCGCGATCACAGAACACGCGATGCAACTCAGGCTCGACAAAGCTGTACGTGATCGCTTCGTTGTACCCGCGCTCGCGAAGCGTCGCATCGGCCGAATCGATATCCCAGGCGACGGTATCCGGATTCACCGGCGGCAGGGTGACCCGAGCGTCCTCGCCCTGCAGGCGTTCGTAGCCGTAAACGCGCGCGATCTCCTCGATCAGATCCGCTTCGATATTGATATCGAACCGCCAGGACGGCGGCATCACCGCCCAACAGCCCGCATCACCCGGTTCGATTGTCATGCCCAGGTGCTGCAGGGACGCTTCGATCACCCCGTTGGGGATCGGCTGTCCGAGCAGGCGCTCAATATGCGCAGCACTCAGCGGGATACGGCGGATTTGCGGCCATACTGGGCGGCCGGTATCCGCGACAACAGGGCCGGCTGCCCCGCCGCCCAACGTCAGTAGGAGGCCTGTGGCTCGTCTGAGAGCCACAGGATGCAGTTCGGGATCAACGCCGCGTTCGAAGCGATGTAGCGAATCGGTATGGATCTTGTACTGACGCCCACGACCGGCGACGACCGCGGGGTTGAAGCACGCCGCCTCAAACACGACGTGCGTCGTGTGCTCATCTACCGACGTGCGCTGGCCGCCGATCATTCCGGCGATGGCGACCGGCCCCGCATCGTCGGCAATCACCAGCGTGTTGTCGGCAAGCGTGACCTGCTCACCGTCCAGCGTCACGATATTTTCGCCGGACACGGCACGACGCACCCGGATATGGCCTTTGAGCTTGTCGCCATCGAATGCGTGCATGGGCTGACCCAGCTCGAGCATCACATGATTGCCGATATCCACAGGCAGATTAATCTGGCGCACGCCGGCCCGGCGAAGACGCTCGCGCAGCCATACAGGCGTCGGCGCGCCAGGACAAATGCCGGTCACCGACTGTGCGGCATAGCCTGGGCAATCATCGCTGGCATCGATGATCACGGCGCGCTGTATGTCGCTCGTAACAGCGGGCGCGTCGAATATCGGCTCTACGAGCGCCCGACCGGTGCCAACGGCGACCTCGCGGGCGATGCCGCGCATGCTCAGACAATCGCCGCGATTCGGGGTGAGGTCGATATCCAGAATGGCATCGGGCAGCCCCAGATACATCGCCAGCGGCTCGCCCACCGGCGCATCGTCTTCAAGCGCCCAGAGACCATCCACAGCGTCGACAAAACCCAACTCGGACGCGCCACACAGCATGCCCTTAGAGGCTTCGCCGCGCAGCTTGGCAGCTTTGATCCTCGTACCGTCCGGCAAGACGCTGCCCACAGTGGCTACCGGCGCCTTGAGCCCGACGGCCGCGTTGGGCGCGCCGCAGACGATGTCCAGAAAGTCGGGCTGACCGACGTCAACCTCACACAGTCGCAGACGATCGGCCTGTGGGTGCGGCGTACAGGACTCGATACGTCCGATCACGATACCCTCGAGCGGTGGTGACGCAGGCTCTATGGCATCAACCTCGAGGCCGGCCATGGTGAGCCGGTCCGCAATCGTGTCCAGATCGTCAGCCGTATCCACCCAGCCACGCAACCAGCGTTCGCTCGTGTTCATAATGTGGCCTCGATACCGTCAGGCAAACTGCGCCAGGAAACGCAGGTCGTTGTCGTAGAATTGGCGCAGATCGGTGACGCCGTAGCGCAACATGGCGAGACGCTCGATACCCATGCCGATGGCGTAACCCGTATAACGCGAGCCGTCGATGCCGGCGGACTCCAGCACCTGCGGATGTACCATGCCGCAGCCCAGCACCTCCATCCAGCCGGACCCTGTTCCCAGGCTGCGGCCGTCAATATCCACTTCCGCCGACGGCTCGGTGAACGGAAAATACGAGGGGCGGAAGCGCAGCTTCAGCTGCACACCGAAAAACGCCTCGAGAAACGCCTGCAACTCGGCCCGCAGTTCCGCAAAGCTTACGTTCTCTGCCACGTAGAGCGCTTCAACCTGATGAAACATCGGGCTGTGCGTGCGATCGCTATCCACGCGGTATACACGACCCGGCGCGATGATGCGGATCGGAGGCTGGCGCGCTTCCATGGTGCGAATCTGAACTGGAGACGTATGCGTGCGCAACAACAGGCGGCCGGCGTCAACATAGAACGTATCCTGCATGGCGCGGGCCGGATGGTCCGGCGGCACGTTCAACGCTTCAAAGTTGTGGTAGTCGTCCTCGATTTCCGGGCCTTCGACGATCTCGAAGCCCTGACGCACGAACAACGACTCGATACGCCGACGTGTCTGCGTGATCGGGTGCGCAGCGCCGGCTCGCCGGCCGCGGCCAGGCAAGGTCACGTCAACGCTTTCGGATTGCAGTCGGCGATCGATTGCCGCAGCCTCAAGCCGCGTTTTTCGAGCGTTCAGCGCGTCGCTCAGCTCTACCTTGAGCTCATTGATACGAGCGCCTTCGGCCTTGCGGCGCTCGGCCGGAAGCGCACCCAACTGCTTGAGCAGCGCAGTCACACTGCCCTTCTTGCCGAGTAGCGCAACCCGGTGCCCATCGAGGACGTCGAGCGCCTCGGCAGCATCTATATCAGCCAGCGCCTGCGCTCGCAGATCTTCCAGTTCAGTGCTCATTCGGAACCACTCTTCGATCCGGTAGTGCCAGACACACAAAAGGGAAAGGCAATGCCTTTCCCTTTGAGCGCGCTATCATTGTGGCGCCGCGTCGGGCGCCGCCACGACGGGTCAGGCCTGGGCGGCTTTCGCCTGCTCGACGATCGCAGCGAAAGTCGCCTTATCGCGAACCGCCAGATCAGCAAGAATCTTGCGATCCAGCTCGATACCGGATTTCTTCAAGCCGTTCATGAAAACGCTGTAAGAGATACCCAGTTCCTTGGCACCTGCGCTGATCCGCGTAATCCACAGCGCACGAAACTCGCGCTTGCGGTTGCGACGATCACGGTAGGCGTACTGGCCGGCCTTGAAGACCGCCTGACGCGCCACGCGATAGGTGCGGCTGCGGGCGCCATAATAGCCCTTGGCCTTCTTGAGAACTTTCTTGTGACGGGCTTTCGCCGTCACGCCGCGACTGACTCGTGCCATTTTCGCGCTTCCTGTTGAAAAACAAATTCAAGATGACGTTTTGAAGCTCGTCATCCCCTGTTCAGTCCCGATTCCTACATATAAGGAATCAGACGATCCATCGCCGGCTGATCTGCATCCGATACCAGCGTGCCCTTGGCCAGGCGCTGTTTACGCTTGGGGGACTTCTTGGTCAGGATGTGATTGTCGTACGCACGACGGCGACGGAGCTTGCCGGTGCCGGTACGCTTGAAGCGCTTGGCCGCGCCTCGGTTGGTTTTGATCTTGGGCATAACTTTTCTCTACATGAAACGGGTCGCTAAAACCGGAATCTCTATTTCTTGGTCTGCTTGGGCGCGCCCTTGACCGGCGACATCACCATCGTCATCAGACGGCCCTGCATCTCTGGATGCTGCTCGACGCCAGCCAGCTCTTCCAGATCGTCGCGAACCCGGTCCATGAGCTCCATGCCGAGCTCCTGATGGGCCATCTCACGACCGCGAAAGCGCAGTGTAATCTTGATCTTGTCGCCTTCCTCAAGGAACTCTTTCAGCTTCCGCAGCTTGATGTTGTAGTCGCCCGTGTCTGTTCCAGGGCGAAACTTCACTTCCTTGAGCTGCGTCTGCTTCTGCTTGGACTTGCCGGCCTGCTGTGTCTTCTTCTTCTCGAAGACATGCTTGCCGTAATCCATGATCCGCGTGACAGGGGGCTCAGCGTTCGGCGACACCTCTACGAGGTCAAGCTCGAATTCTGCGGCCTTGGCCAGCGCATCTTCGATACGCATGATGCCGACCTGTTCCCCGTCCGGGTCAATCACGCGTACTTCGCGTGCGGTGATCGCATCGTTGCGGCGATCTTTTTGTCCAGAAGCGATTTCAGCGTCCTCCTTGCATTTAAGGCGTCTCGTACGGGCTGCAATAAAAGCTTTAGCCGGCGCGAAGCGCGCGAGTATAGCAGATGGCGCGCGGTATTAAAGCCGCGACCGTCTATTTTCTTTCAGCGACCCGCTGGCGGGCGTGCTCCACGAACGCCTGAATCGGCATCGCGCCGAGATCCTCGCCTTCGCGGGTGCGCACAGCCACGGTGCCCGCCTCCATCTCGCGGTCGCCGACAACCAGAAGATACGGCACCCGCATCATCGTATGTTCGCGAATCTTGTAACCGACCTTCTCGTTTCGCACGTCTGCGTCTACGCGCAACCCGGCGTCGCGCAGGGTGCGCTGGAGATGGCTGACGTGGTCGGCCTGCCCATCGGTGATGTTGAGCAGCACCGCCTGGACCGGCGACAGCCACAGCGGCATGGAGCCGGCGTGGTGCTCGATGAGGATACCGATAAAGCGCTCAAGCGAGCCCAGGATCGCGCGATGCAGCATGACCGGCACCTGGCGATCGCCGTTTTCGTCCACGTACTCGGCACCGAGGCGCTCCGGCATGGAGAAGTCGAGCTGTATCGTACCGAGCTGCCAGACGCGATTCAGACAATCGCGCAACGAGAACTCGACCTTGGGGCCATAGAAGGCACCCTCGCCCGGCTGCAGTTCGAAATCGAGGCCCTTGTCCTCAAGACATTTCTGTAGTGCGGCTTCGGACTTGTCCCAGATCTCGTCGGCGCCGACGCGTTTTTCTGGCCGCGTCGACAGCTTGATCAGTACATCGGTAAAGCCAAAGTCGGCATACACCGAATACAGGAGGTCAGTGAACCGGCTGACCTCTTCGCCGATCTGCGCCTCGGTACAGAAAATATGTGCATCGTCCTGGACGAAGCCGCGCACCCGCATCAGGCCGTGCAGCGTGCCGGAGGCTTCGTTGCGATGACAGGAGCCGAACTCGGCCAGGCGCAGCGGCAGGTCGCGGTAGCTCTTGAGCCCGCGGTTGTAGATCTGGACGTGGGCCGGACAGTTCATCGGCTTGACCGCGAATTTGCGATCCTCCGAGCCGGTGATGAACATGTCGTCGGCGAATTTTTCGGCGTGGCCGGATTTTTCCCACAGCGACAGGTCGATAAGCGACGGCGTATGGACTTCCTTGTAGCCTTCGCGATCCAGCCGGCCACGGATATAGTCGGTTATCTGCAGATAGATCTGCCAGCCGCGGTCGTGCCAGAAGATCATGCCCGGCGCTTCTTCCTGAATATGGAAGAGATCCTGCTTGCGCGCGATCAGGCGATGATCGCGTTTCTTGGCTTCTTCCAGGAAGCTCAGGTGCGCCTTCAGGTCTTTTTCGCTGGCCCAGGCCGTGCCATAGATACGAGTGAGCATCTCGTTGTCCGAATCGCCGCGCCAGTAGGCACCGGCCAGGCTCATCAGCTTGAACGCACGCAGGTGGCGCGAGTTCGGCACGTGCGGGCCCTTGCACATGTCCACATATTCATCGTGGTGGTACAGCGCAATGGTCTCGCCGTCCGGGATCTGGCGCACGATCTCTTGCTTGTAGGGCTCGTTCCGAGACTCGAACGCTTCCAGCGCCTGCTGACGGCTCACGACCTTGCGGATCACTTCGTGATCGCGCTTGGCCAGCTCGTGCATACGCTTCTCGATCGTCTCGAGATCTTCGGGCGTCAACGTCTTGTCGAGCGCGACATCGTAATAGAAGCCGTCGTCGATGACCGGACCGATAGCCATCTGCACGTTCGGATACAGCGTCTTGAGCGCCTGGCCAAGCAGATGCGCACAGGAGTGACGAATGATGTCCAGGCCTTCGCGGTCGCGTGAGGTGATCAGCGCCACCTGGGCGTCGTGATCGATCGCTACCGAGGCATCGGCCAGCTGGCCGTCGATACGGGCGGCGAGCGTGGCCTTGGCCAGCCCGGCGCCAATCGACTCGGCGACCTGCATGCCGGTGACCGCGTGATCAAATGTTTTGACGGTACCGTCGGGGAGCGTGATTGCTGGCATCGTTGTTCCTTGGTCAGTGGCGGCCGATACGAAAGGCCGCGTGCGTGGCAGCCGTTGGCTGCAGATAAACAAAAAGCCGCTCGGAGAAACCGCAGCGGCTTTTTGGAAGGCGTGGTAGGCGCGAGTGGATTCGAACCACCGACCTCTACCATGTCAAGGTAGCGCTCTAACCAACTGAGCTACGCGCCTATCGAGGGCGAGAAGATACCGATTCTTGCCTCAGGTCGCAACCACCATCTTTGGAATCAACTGATGGCCAAAGCTCGGCGACGTCTTGAGCCCTCGCACCAGCGCTCCCGACGATCGCTTGTCCGCGGCCGAGCGAGATTGGCGCCGGCGTAAAGAACCCGCCTGGCGATAGCTCACTACCCGGCCTTGGCCGGCAGTTCCAGCGCATGCTCGCGAATCTTGCCGATCTGATCGCGAATCTTGCCGGCCTCCTCGAATTCGAGGTTCTCGGCGTACTTGAACATCTGCTTTTCGAGTTTGTCGAGCTCCTTGGCGAGCTGGCTGGGCGACATGCGCGCGTAATCGACGCCCACTTCGGCGACCTTCTTCTTGTCCTTGACGCTGCTGTAGTCCTCGTAGCCGTGGCGCATGACATCGGCCACTTTCTTCTGAATAGTCTTCGGCGTGATGCCATGTTCTTCGTTGAACGCGATCTGCTTGGCGCGACGACGCTCGGTCTCGTCGATGGCACGCTGCATCGAACCGGTCATCTTGTCGGCATACAGGATCGCCCGACCCTCGACGTTGCGTGCGGCGCGACCCACGGTCTGGATAAGCGAGCGTTCGGCGCGCAGAAAGCCTTCCTTGTCGGCGTCGAGGATGCCCACCAGCGTGACTTCAGGAATATCCAGACCCTCGCGCAACAGGTTGATGCCCACCAGCACGTCGAACTCACCAAGGCGCAGATCGCGGATGATCTCGCTGCGCTCGACCGTATCGATATCCGAATGCAGATAGCGCACGGCCACACCGGCCTCGTGCAGATATTCAGTCAGATCCTCGGCCATGCGCTTGGTCAGCGTGGTGACGAGCACGCGCTGTTTCTTGGCGGTAACCCCCCTGATTTCCGACAGCAGATCGTCGACCTGGGTTTCAGCCGGGCGAATTTCGATCGCCGGATCCACCAGCCCGGTCGGGCGCACCACCTGCTCCACCGTATTGTCGGTGTGTTCCAGCTCGTACTTGCCGGGCGTGGCTGATACATAGACCAGCTGGGGTGCTGTGCTCTCGAACTCCTCGAACTTGAGCGGCCGATTGTCCATCGCCGAAGGCAGCCGGAAGCCGTACTCGACCAGCGTTTCCTTACGTGCCCGGTCACCCTTGTACATGCCGCCGATCTGCGGAACGGTCACATGCGACTCGTCCAGCACCATGATCGCGTCGTCCGGCAGGTAATCGAGCAGACACGGCGGTGGCTCGCCCGGCGCGCGTCCCGACAGATAGCGGGAGTAGTTCTCGATGCCGGAGCAGAAACCGATTTCGTTGATCATCTCCAGATCGAACAACGTGCGCTGCTCGATGCGCTGGGCCTCGATCAGCTTGCCCACCGACTGGAAATACTTCACCCGCTCCTGCATTTCGGCCTTGATCGAATCCATCGCACCCACGATGCGATTGCGCGGCGTGACGTAGTGCGTCTTCGGATAGATCGTCAGTCGCGGCACCTTGCGATTGATCGTGCCGGTCAGCGGGTCGAAGAACGACAGCCGCTCGATTTCCTCGTCGAACAACTCGATACGTACCGCTTCCTCGTCCTCCTCGGCCGGGAACACGTCGATGATCTCGCCGCGTACGCGATAGGTGCCGCGTTCCAGCGACATATCGTTGCGCTTGTATTGCAGTTCGGTGAGACGTTTGACCAGATCACGCTGGCCGATCTTCTCGCCCTCATCCAGGTGCAGGACCATCGCGAAATAGGCCGCTGGATCACCCAGACCGTAGATCGCCGATACCGATGCGACGACGATCGTATCGCGGCGCTCGATCAACGCCTTGGTCGCCGACAGGCGCATCTGCTCGATATGCTCGTTCATCGATGAGTCCTTCTCGATGAACGTATCCGACGACGGCACGTAGGCTTCCGGCTGGTAATAGTCGTAGTAGGAGACGAAATACTCGACCGCGTTGTTCGGAAAGAACTCCTTCATCTCCCCGTAGAGCTGGGCCGCCAGCGTCTTGTTCGGCGCCATGATCAGCATGGGTCGATTGGCCTGCATTGCCACATTGGCCATCGTGAAGGTCTTGCCGGAGCCCGTGACGCCTAGCAACACCTGGTGCGCCAGACCGTCCTCTAGGCCTTCCACAAGTCCCGCAATCGCGGTCGGCTGATCGCCCGCAGGCGCCCAATCGGCTTTCAGGTCGAAGTTATCTCGCATGTCGTTACGATTGGCCTGTGGGGTGTGGTTTGCAAGAGTCTCTCTACGTGAACCCTGTCGCAACGGGATTCACAGAGGCTTGTCGATGCACATCCAGATAAACCGATGCACGCAAATACAGCCGATTGCATCGAATGGGTTGCCAAGGTGTGCCGCATCCAATAGCATACGCGGCCTTCGCTGCTTGGCGGCGAAGCCGAACAGGTCCCCGGTAGCTCAGTTGGTAGAGCGGGTGACTGTTAATCACTAGGTCGGCGGTTCGAGCCCGTCCCGGGGAGCCATCGGTTCATGTACTTGAACCCACGTGCTTTTCAACCTGTTCACCCTTCCTCTCCATATCGACCCACCGCGCTGCGGCGTCAGTCGAACCCGCGGTCGAGCGTCTCGACGTCAACGATCACGGCGTTCTCGAGCGTCACCTCGCGCAGCAGTCGATTACCACCGAAGTTGTAGATCCACTGCTCGCGGTAGACCGGTACAGCGCCGCGTCGCCGGTAGTACTGGCCGTTGGCCGTACGTCCACGCGTGCTGTACAAAAAGCCGACGACGTTGCGCTGGGCAGGCTCGCCACATGCCACGAGCAGGCGATACTTGCTCAATCCGGGTGCGAGGTCGGTTGGGCGACAGCTTTGCCCTTGATTGACGCTGAACCCGTAGCCGCCGTCTGTAACGCTGTAGAGCTTTCCATCACGAAAAACCATGATCTGCAGCAGCCGTCCCGGTCCACGGTTGTAGGTCCACTGCTCCATGGAAAGCACTACGCCCTGTCCGAAACCGCCGCCCGCGCCGGCTATCCATGGGTCGACGAAATCGGGCGCGCCACAGGTCTTGCGCACGACAATCGCCGGATCGCCGGTCTGCACCAGACTGCTGCCACAGCGCACGCTGTCGGCCTGCGCCACCGAGGGGGCTAGCAATACGGCGCCGAACAACGCCAGGAGGCAGACCAGGAGACGGTTGATCGGCCCCGGCATCAGCCCGGCCCGTCGACGTGGTAACGCTGGCCACGATAATTGAGCGTGGCGCCCCGGGCGTCAACGCTTTCGACGGCCGGACCCGCGGCCAGCCGTTCACCTTCGTGATATCGACGGCCGTTGACCAGAATGAAGCTGCGCCCGGGCACACTGCTGAAAAGATGGCCGTTGATGGCGACGTCCGGCACGCTACCGCCCAAGTCGCCTATCGACGGCGCGTCCTCCTGATTGCTCCATGCCGGCAGAGTGCTGCGGCCCTCGTCGAGCGGCGTGTCTGCATAAGTGACCCGGCCCCGCGCCACGGCCGCATTCCGCGACGGTCGCGGCAGGCGAGGTGCATCCGTCGCCGCCTCCGGCGCGCGGGAAGGTCGGTCACGCTGGGCAACGCCCGGCGAGTGGGCTGCGTCCTCGCGACTGCGTGGCGGCGCCTCGGCGTCTGCCTGCTCACCAGGGCTTTGCACGATTGGCCGCGCCTGCGCCACCGGCTTGCTTTGGGCGACCTCCACCTCGGCTGGCACGCCTGTTGCGCCACTGTCGTCTGGCCAGACAAGATACGCCAGCAGCGCGGCATTGCAGGCCACCAGAACGATGACGAACAAGCGCAACACCGCGCTGCTGCGGCCCTGCTCGTCATGGACGCCAACGGAGGATACCGCGCGCATATCGGCGCTACGCTGTTCGTGGCGCTCACGCTCGGCTTTTTTCAGCGCATCGACGAGATAGGACACTATTCTTCCACCGGTTCCAGCGCAGGCGACCCGGGCGAAGGCACGGCACCATTAAGCATCATCTGCGTACGCGGGCCCGCCATGCCGTCCGCATCCAGACCGCTGGCGCGTTGGAAAGCCCTGAGCTCGCCGGCCAGGCGATCATCGTAGATCGGTGACGGCGGACCCAGCTCTTTATCCAGGTTGCGGCCACGGACCTTGGCCAGCCGGCGTCGCAGCCATACCACCGCATCGCCTACCGCGCCCGGCTGGATCAGGCTGACACCCGAATCGGAACGCCAGATCACCTCGAACTCTCCGGTCCACAGACGCGCCAGCTCGCCGCGCGCGACGCGCCGGGTGCCGTCAGCGCCAACGAGGGTTGCGCTGTCGTCGTTGAGCGAACTCAACAACACCTTCTGGCGCGCGCCTTCGCGCTCGATCGTCAGCAACGCCGGGCGGTTGAAGCGCTCGAGCACCGAAAAACTACCGCGCTCAGCCAGACAACGCAGATCGCCGACCCGAAGCGCGGGGCAGCTCGTGCGCACCTGCGAGCCGAATACCCCCCACAGCCGTAGCAGCTGGTTGATATCCGCATTGCCCGCCGGGATATCACCCTCGATCGCCTGCGACTTGTCACTGGTGGCCTGACCATCGCCGTCACTGACGACCTCGGCCTCTGCGACCGGCGTTCCGGCGGCCTCTTCCGTCGAGGCGGTATCGTCAGCGGCAGACACCGGCGTCTCTTTTGGCGTTGAATCGGCGGGTGCGCCAGACGAGTCGGACTGAGTACGGGCGCCGCTGCTCTGCTGTATCCATTCGGCCGCGCGACTGAGTTCAATACCCGGCACCCAGAGAACAGCACCGACGGCCGCCAGTGCCAACACAGCGACCACCGGCACGGCCAGCCGCGCCCAGCGCGTACGGCGCCATCCGGGCAGCGTCTCGATAGCGGCGCGACGCAGCATGCCGAGCCCGATCCGGGATCGAGCGTGCGCATAGCCGCCCATGAGAGCGCGCTCACACACCATGTTTATGAGCCTCGGAATACCGCCGGTTGCATATTTCAGGTAGGTCAGCGACAGCGGCGAGAACAGATGCTGGGAACCGCCAGCCAGCTTCAGCCGGTGCTGGACATAGGCCCGTGTCTCCGTGCGATCCAGCGGCTTGAGCCAGAACCGCGCGGTGATCCGCTGGGCGAGCTGGCGCAGGTCGTGGCGGCCCAGCAGATCGGCCAGTTCGGGCTGACCGACCAGAATGATGCGCAGCAGTTTGTGCTTGTGGGTTTCGAGATTGGTGAGCAGCCGCAGCTGCTCAAGCACGCCGCTGCTCAGGTTCTGCGCCTCGTCGATGATCAGCACCGTACGCCTGTTGTCAGCGTGCGAGGCCAGCAGATGACGGTTGAGCCGATCGACCATGTCCTTGAGCGATGTGTCGGTGGCTGGGTCGTAGGCCGCGCCCAGCTCGTCGCAGATCGTGGCTACGAACTCCCTTACCTCGAGATGCGGGTTCCAGCACAGCGCAATATCGACCTCGGGTGTGTCGTTGTCGACCAGTGCGCGGATCAGTGTTGTCTTGCCGGTGCCGACTTCGCCGATGAGCGCTACGAAACCGCCATGCTCGCCGGTGCCATAGAGCAAGTGACCCAGCGCCTCGCGATGACTCCCGCTCAGATACAGGAACGCCGGATCCGGCGTAACCGAGAACGGGAAATCGTTGAAGCCGTAATAGCGCAGATACATGCAGTGTCGTGACGGGCAGAGACGGCGCAAGTCTAACCCGCTCTCCCGGCACGGCAAACCGCGCGCCACGGCCTCTGATCCGCGCATCGCAAAACGTGCGCGGTGGGTTAGACTCCGCCCCCATGGCCGTAGAACTCTCACGTGACGCACAGCGCTGGCTCGCTCGACTGCCCGAGATCGCCAATATCCTCTTGGTCATCTTGATAGCGCTGTCCGCCGCGCGCCTGTTCTGGCTGACCTGGCCGGCCGGAGAGCAGACCCTGGTGCCTGCGGTCACCGGTGCTGCAAACAGCGATACGGACCAGAGCATCGATGTCGACACGATCGCCAGCGCGCACCTGTTTGGTGAGCAGCAGGTGACCGACCTCGCGGCCGAGCAGCGCGAAATCCTGAACGCGCCCGAGACCCGACTCAACCTCACGCTGACCGGCATTATCTCGGAAGGAAACGGCCAGCGATCGCGCGCGCTCGTGAGAACCGGACGCAAGGATCAGGACAGCTTCGCCGTTGGCGACGACGTCACCCAGGGGGTGAAGCTGCACGCCATCTACGCCAACCGGGTCATTCTCGATCGCAGCGGGCGCTTCGAGACATTGACGCTGGAAAGCGTCAAACAAGCCAAGTCCCTGGCCGGCGTGACTCGGACCCGCGCCGCCGACACTGGCGCCGTATCCAGCGACGTGGCCAATGATCTGGGTGCGGTGCGCCAGAAGATCCTCGCCAACCCCGCGAGCGCGCAGCGTTATATTCGCTTGCAGCCCGAACGACAAAACGGCAGTCTCGTCGGCTATCGGATTTATCCGGGGGCCGATCGGGGGCTATTCGAGAAGGCCGGCCTCAAACCGGGTGAGCTGGTAACGGCGGTCAATGGCCAGCCGTTGAACAATCCGGCAGCGTCGTTGAAGCTGCTGGGCAATCTGGCCCAGGCCAGCAGCGCTTCTGTCACGCTCGAGCGCGACGGTCAGCAACGCACGGTAACCGTGAATTTCTAGTAACGCCCTGAACAATTCCATCGCGGTCGCATGGCACTCCACGCCGGCGGCCGACTGGCCGAGGAGACTGATGTGCGCACAGCACACGCCAGCAAACAGATCCAGACTCGACCGACGTTGCCGGCTCTTGGCCGCTCTTCCTGCACTACCGAGGCCGATCGGCACGGCGTGATACCTGCCGCCTGCGGGCGAGGCTGGCAATGACGCGTTCCGTGCTGGGTCGTCTATTGGCCATCGCCGCCCTCCTTCTCGCTGCCACCGGCAGCGTCTTGGCGCAGGGTGCCGGCGATGGCGATGCGTTTACGCTGAACCTGAAGGATGCGGATATCACCACGCTGATCGCCACCGTCAGCGAGGTGACCGGTCGCAACTTCGTGGTCGATCCGCGCGTCAAGGGCGACGTGACCGTGCTCTCCAACGAGCCGATGACACCCAGCCAGCTCTACGAGACGTTCCTGTCAGTCCTCGAAGTGCATGGGTTTGCGGCTGTCCCATCGGGCGAGGTCACCAAGATCATCCCGCAGATCAACGCCAAGCAGGACGGCGGCTTCGGGCGCCGCTCCGGCAGCTCAACGCGCGAGGATATCGTGACCCGTGTGATCAGCGTCGACAATGTGCCGGCCGATCAGCTGGTGCCGATCCTGCGCCCGCTGGTGCCGCAATACGGCCATCTGGCCGCCTACTCGGCCTCGAATACACTTATTGTTTCGGATCGCGAAGCCAACGCCCAGCGTATCGCGGAGATCGTGGCGAAAATCGACCGCAACGGCGTTCAGAACACTGAAACCATCCGCCTCCAATATGCCAACGCGGCCGAGGTCGCGCGAGTGGTCGAGCAACTCAAGGCCGGTGCCAGCGGCAATGCAGCGGCTGGCAACTTCAGTGTGATTCCCGACGAGCGTACGAATAGCGTCATCGTCAACGGCGGCCGTCAGGAGCGTCTCAGGCTGCGCGCGATCATCGCGGATCTCGATACCGAAACCGAGCAGACCGGCGGCACACAGGTCGTGTATCTGGACTATGCAGACGCCGAGACGCTGGCGCCGGTGCTACAGAACTTTGCCGACGGCCAGGGCGCCACAGCAAGCAGCGCATCCTCCGGCGGTGGCACCTCGGCGGCCGGCGGCGCCGCGGCCGCGGCGCGCTCGACCGGTGGCGGCGTCGGTGGCGTAAGCGTGATCGCCGAGCCTGCGTCCAATGCGCTCGTGGTGACGGCGCCTGCCGATACCATGCGCCAGATTCTGCGCGTGATCGACCAGCTGGATATCCGCCGTGGTCAGGTGCTGGTGGAGGCGATCATCGCCGAAATCAGTCTTTCCCGGACACGCGCGCTCGGGGTTAATGTCGCAGCCTTCAACGACGGCGGGCCGGCCGCCGCGAGCATCCTCGACGACCAGACGTTGAACGTGATTCCCTCGCTGGCCATGGACGGCACGCCGCTGGGTCTTATCCAGAACGGCCTGAATGTGGCCCTGGGCCAGATCAGCGACAGCGGCACCAGCTTCGCAGTGCTGGTCAACGCCCTGTCGAGCAATACCAATACCAACGTGCTGTCCACGCCGTCGTTGATCACTCGCGACAACGAAGAGGCCGAAATCAAGGTGGGCCAGGAAGTCCCGTTCGTGACCGGCAGTTATACCAACAACAACGCCGGCGGCGGCGTTAACGGCGTGGTCAATCCGTTTAATACGGTCGAGCGCAAGGACGTCGGCCTGACCTTGGGCTTTACCCCGCAGATCAGCGCCGGTGACACCATTCAGCTGACTATCGATCAGGAGATCTCGAGCATTGCCCAGAACTCGAGCACTACGGGCGCGGTCGATCTGATCACCAATAACCGCACGCTCACCACGTCGGTCGAAGTCGAGAACGGCCAGATCCTGGTGCTGGGCGGGCTGATCGATGATCAGGTCACCGAAAGCCAGTCGAAAGTACCGCTGCTGGGTGATATCCCGCTCATCGGCGCCCTGTTCACCAATCGCTCGGTTCAGAAGAACAAGCGGAATCTGCTCAATTTCATTCGGCCCACGATCCTGCGCGGCGGCGGCGAGGCTGACTATTACACGCGCAAGAAATACAACTATATCCGCTCGCTGCAGGAACGGCAGGCCCAGAGCAGCATCCCGCTCATGGGCGAGGAACAGCGCCCGCAGCTGCCACCGATCGAGGACTACGACGATAGTGATTCGTTCTCCAGGGATTCCGGCATGGGTGACGCAAGTCTGCCGAGCAGCGAACCGGAAACGGGCAACGATCAGCCAACCGGCGGCAAAAGACGCGGAGATGATTTTTAGGGCTCGCTAGAAATCAGCCGATCGATTGCTGAGAGCTGGTGTCGTGGCGGAATACCATTGGATGAGTTTCTGTCGATGGGCGCGAAGGCGTCCGGGAGTACGCAGTGAGCGAAACACTCGAACAACTCAGCCTTGAACCGATCGAGTCGGATCTCAACCGAGAGACCGTGGGAGAGGCGCGGCCGGTCGGTGCAATCAACGCGGCCGGCGTGGAGCGCCTGCCGTTCGCGTTCGCCAAGCGCCACGGCATCATGCTCGGCGGCGAGCGTGACGGCGCGATCGATATCACCTGCAGCCCACGCGTGTCCCAGGCAGCGCTGATGGAAGTCCGGCGTCACTGTAATCGCCCGCTGCGCGTGAACCGGGTCGAAGCACTCGCCTTCGATGCCCTGCTTCAGAACGACTACGAAGGCAAGGCCGCCGAATCCATGCAGATCGTCGAGGGCATGGACGACGATATGGACCTGTCCGATGCGGCTCGTGCGCTGTCCGAACCGGCAGATCTGCTCGAATCGTCCGACGATGCGCCGATCATCCGGCTGATCAATGCACTGCTGACCGAGGCGATCAAGGAAAACGCCTCCGATATCCATATCGAGCCGTTTGAATCCCGCCTGACCGTGCGTTTTCGTGTTGACGGCGTGTTGCACGAAGTGCTCAACCCGCCGCGCCAGCTGGCCTCACGCCTGATTTCACGCGTCAAGGTCATGGCCAAGCTCGATATCGCCGAAAAACGTATTCCACAGGATGGTCGCATCTCGGTGCGCGTGGCCGGCCGGCCGGTAGATGTGCGTGTATCGACTATTCCGTCGGGCACCGGCGAGCGCGTGGTGATGCGCCTGCTCGACAAGCAGGCCGGGCGACTGGATCTGCCGCAGCTTGGCATGCCCGCCGATACGCTGGCCGGCATCGACGAGATCATCCACAAGCCACACGGCATCCTGCTCGTTACCGGCCCCACCGGTTCCGGCAAAACCACGACGCTGTACGCGGGCATCACCCGTATCAACGATCGCTCGCGCAATATCATGACCGTCGAGGATCCGATCGAGTACTACCTCGACGGCATCGGCCAGACTCAGGTCAATACCAAGGTCGATATGAGCTTTGCCCGCGGCCTGCGCGCCATTCTGCGCCAGGATCCGGACGTGGTGATGATCGGCGAGATCCGTGATCTGGAGACCGCAGAAATCGCGGTTCAGGCGTCGCTCACCGGCCATCTGGTGCTATCGACTCTGCATACCAACACCGCGGTGGGCGCGATTGCGCGTCTGCGCGATATGGGCGTCGAGCCGTTCCTGTTGTCATCCTCGCTCATCGGCATCATGGCCCAGCGTCTGGTGCGCACGCTCTGCAAGCATTGCAAGGCGCCCTACACCGCAGATCGCCGTGCCTGCGAATTACTCCAGGCAGACCCGAACGAGCCGCCCACGCTGTACAAGCCGGCCGGCTGCGAAAGCTGTGGCAACTCCGGCTATCGTGGCCGGACCGGCATCTATGAGCTGGTGATCGTCGACGACGAGATGCGCAATCTCATCCACGAACAGGTCTCCGAACAGGAACTCGAGCGCCACGCACGCAAGGCCACACCCAGCATTCGTGCCGACGGCCGCAAGAACGTGCTTGCCGGCAACACCACGCTTGAGGAAGTCCTGCGTGTTACGCGCGAGGGCTGAGCCGATGTCGGTCTGCGCTCAACCCTACCCGGGCCCATAATCGATGCCCGCATTCGAATACACCGCTCTGGATGGCCGCGGACGCGAAAAGAAAGGCGTCATGGAGGGCGACGCGCCGCGCGCCATTCGCGCACAGCTGCGTGATCAGGGGCTGACCCCGCTCGACGTCAACGAAATCTCGGATCGCAAGAGCGGCCGCAAGCGCGGCTTCGGTTTGTCGCGCAGCATCAGCGTTACCGAGCTGGCGCTGTTCACCCGGCAACTGGCCACGCTCTGTCATGCCGGCCTGCCCATGGAGGAAGCGCTCAAGGCGGTCGCCGAGCAGACTGATAGCGAACGCGTACAGACCATCATCGTGGGCGTGCGCTCGCAGGTGGTCGAGGGTCATACGCTGGCCGACGCGCTGGGCAATTTTCCCAACAGCTTCGACGAGCTCTACCGGGCCACCGCCGCTGCGGGCGAGCAGTCCGGGCGTATCGACGAAGTGCTCAACGGCCTGGCCGACTACGTCGAGGATCAACAATCGATGCGCCAGAAGATCATGGCCGCAATGATCTATCCGGCGTTCCTGTCGATAGTCGCCATCAGTATCGTTATCGCCCTGCTGGCTACGGTCGTGCCCAACCTGGTCCAGGTTTTCGAGAGCGTGGGCGCGGACCTGCCGGGCCTGACTACCGGTCTGATTGCGGTCAGCGACTTCCTGATTGCCTGGGGCTGGCTGCTGGCCATCGCCCTGGCGGCGCTGATCGCGGCGTTCATATACGGCATGCGCCGACCCGCCTTCAAGCGCGCATTTCAGAGCCGAGTGCTCGCCCTGCCCCTGATCGGGCGCTTTGTGCGCGGCGTCAACACCGCACGCTTCACACGAACGCTGTCGATTCTCACCCGCAGCGGCGTGCCGGCGCTGGATGCCATGACCATCGGCGCGGACGTCGTATCCAACCTGCCCATGCGCGACGCGATTCAACGCGCGGCGACCCGCGTGCGCGAAGGCGATGCCATCCATCGCGCGCTGGGACGGGAACGGCTGTTCCCGCCCATCACCCTGCACATGATCGCCAACGGCGAAGTCTCGGGTGAACTGGACATGATGCTCGGCCGTGCAGCCGATCATCAGGAACGCGAAGTCGAAACCCTGCGCCAGGGCGTGATGGGCATCCTGGGGCCGATGGTGATTTTGATCATGGGTGGCCTGGTGCTGGTGATCGTGCTCGCGATCCTGCTGCCGGTGTTCAACCTCAATCAGCTTGTGAAATGATGCGGATCGGCTCGGCACAGCGCCGACCGATCACGCCCAACACGATAGATCAGGAGAAACAATGATGAACGGCAAAAGGCCTTCAGGCATCAAGGGTCGCGCCCAGCGCGGTTTCACCCTCATCGAGATCATGGTGGTCGTGGTTATTCTGGGCATTCTCGCGGCCATTGTGGTGCCCAATATCATCGACCGACCGGATGCTGCGCGTGTCGCCAAGGCGCGTCAGGACATCCGGGCCGTGGAAAGCGCGCTCAAGCTCTACCGACTGGACAATTTCCGCTATCCGTCTACAGAACAGGGCCTGGCCGCGCTGGTGAACAAGCCCACCACGCAGCCCGAGCCGCGTAACTGGAAATCCGGTGGCTATCTGGATCGCATCCCGAAAGACCCGTGGGGCGATACCTATCATTACCGCAGCCCCGGCGAGCACGGCGAGATCGACGTCTATACCCTGGGCCGCGACGGCCGTCCCGGCGGCGAGGAATCGGATGCCGATATCGGCAACTGGACACTCGATCAGAGTTGATGGCGCGCGCCAGCGGCGCCCACGGATCATGGCATGAGGGCACCACGACGCGACCGACTAACCCAGGGCGGCTTCACTCTGATCGAAATGCTGGTCGTGGTGCTGATCATCGGGGTGGTGATGTCGTTTGTATCGCTGTCGCTCAACCCCAGCAGCGCCGCAGATCGGATGGATACCGATGCCCGACGAATCGAGGCGCTCACCCAGACGGCCGCGGACGACGCGATTCTCTATGGTCGCGAGATCGGGCTCGATATCACCCGCAACGGCTATCGCTTTCTGCGCCTGGGCGATGATGGCTGGCAGGTCATCAACGTGCCGGACTCGCCGCTACGCGCCCGCGAACTCAGTGAAGGCGTTGTGCTGACGCTCGTCGAGGCCGACGAGGACACGCCGCGGCTGGCCAACGGCGACGAGGACGACGACGACACGGTTCGCCCCGAGGCGTTCTTTCTGTCGAGCGGTGAAACCGTGCCGTTTGCGCTGGAGATATCGGCCACCGGCGTGGATCATTTCTTCCGGCTCACCGGGCAGGCCAATGGCACGCTGGCCATGGAACGCTTTGAGAGCGCCAGATGATCGACCCGATGAACCGCCAGAGCGCCAATCAGGCGGGCTTCACCCTCATCGAAGTACTCATCGCGACCGCTATTCTGGCGCTCGCACTTGGTGCGTTCATTACCAGCAGCGCCACCTACGCCGACTACGCGCGTTATATCCACGATCGCTCGATCGCCCAGTGGGTGGCACGTAATCAGCTGGTCGAACTCCAGATCGCGCCGCAATGGCCCGATACCGGCAATCAGGACGGCGATGTCGACATGGCCGATACCCGCTGGCACTGGGTCGCCGATATCCAGGAGTCACCCGATCCCGATGTGCGTCGTGTCGATCTGCGCGTATTCCGTATCGACACGAACAGCGACAAGCGCGAAGCCGACGCGACTACATTGCTCAGCGGTTTTGTCACCCAGCGTATCGATCCGGTGAACAATCCCGCCGGCGGCGGCGAGGCACCCGACAGCGACGATACGGATACCGATTCATGAATAGGCGGGCCCGCAGCCGCGGCTTCACGCTCATCGAGCTGCTGATCGCGATCTCGGTGTTCGTGGTCATGGCCGCGATGGCCTACGGCGGCCTGTCGGCAGTGATCACCAGCCGGGAAACCATCACCGCCGCGCTCGATCGCAGCAAGATCATGCAGATGGCGGTATGGCGCATGGGCAACGATCTGGAACAGATCGTGAACCGCCCGATCCGCGACAGCTTTGGTGATACGCAGCCGGCGATTGCCGGAAGTCCGGATATCGGCATCGTGTTCACGCGCAACGGCTGGCGTAATCCGCTTGGCGAGATCCGTAGCAATCTGCAGCGCGTGTCGTATCGTATCGACGAGGACGACAATCTGGTGCGCGCCTACTGGCGTGTGCTCGATCAGGCCCAGGACAGCGCACCGGTGGAGTCGACGCTGGTCGAGGATGTCTCCAACGTGGAATGGCGGTTTCTCGACAACGATCGTCAATGGCAGGACCGCTGGCCGCCCAACAGCGCGCTCGGTGCCGCCGGAGTGGGCGCGAGTGGACTGCCCAGCGAGGTCGCCAGCGCCCAGTACCAGCCGCCGCTGGCGATCGAACTGCGTTTTACCGCGCCGGCCTGGGGCAATATCCGCCTGATGTTCATGGTCGCCGGAGCCGAGAAATGAAGAGGCGCGCCCAACGCGGCGTGGCCCTGCTCACCGCCATGCTTATCGTCGCCCTCGTGGCGATCATCGGCACCGGCATGCTCTCGCAGATGAATCTGGCTCTGCATCGCAGCGGCAATATCTGGCAGTCCGAACAGGCCTGGTGGTATGCCGTGGGCATCGAGAACTGGCTCGGCAAACTGCTGCGCCAGGACGCCCAGTTCACCGATATCGATACGCTGGAGGAGCCCTGGGCCGAGCCGGTGGATTACCTGCCGCTCGACGGCGGCGCGCTCAAGGGCCAGGTGGTGGACCTGCAGGGGCGATTCAATCTCAACAATCTCGCCGCCAGCGGCGGCCCGGGCGCTAATAACCCGGGCGCGAACAACGACAGCACTACGAACGCGGCGACCGACTTCAGCGCCAACCCGGCCGAACAGGATCCGGTACTGATCCAGTTCCAGCGTCTGATCGAACTGGTCACCGATACTGATCCAGTCACCGCACGCACCATCGCCGCATCGACCCGCGACTGGATCGACGCGGACGTCAATCCCACCCTGCCCGACGGCGCCGAGGACGATTACTATCTCGGCCTCACGCCGGCCTATCGCGCCGGCAACGCGCTCATGGCAAGCCCCAGCGAACTGCGCCTGGTCAAGGGCGTCACCCCTGAAATCTATGCCGCGCTGGAGCCCTATATCACGGCCCTGCCACAGACCACGGCGATCAACGTCAACACCGCATCCGCACCCGTGCTGGGGTCCATATCACCGGATCTGCCGCCGACCGCCGGCGAGTCGCTGGTCGAGTCGCGCAACGGCGAACCCTGGCAGTCGGTCGAGGCATTTCTTCAGGACCCGGCACTGGCCGGGCGCCAGATCGAGCAATCGGGCCTGTCGGTAATCACCAGTTACTTCCTCGCCACCGGCCAGATTACGGTCGATCGTGCCCAGGTTCAGTTCTATTCCGTACTCGAGCGCGCCGACAACGGCGCGGTACGCGTGATCCAACACAGCACCAATGTCTATTGACCGCTCCTGCGGTAGACTGGCGCGCGTCCGCACAGCGGCGGCGCCACGCTGGCGGAACCATGCGTTTTTCGGGGATTGATCCTTGGCAGATCGGCTGACACTACACTGGAACGGCGACGTAGCCGCCTGGCTCGATGCCGACGGCGCGCTCAGCCGTGGCAGCCTGGCCGAAGCCGCCCAAGCCGCCGGCGATCGCGAGGCCGTGGTGCTCATTGCCAGCGAGCAGCTGTTGATCACCCACGTGCGCCTGCCGCCGATCCGCCAGGCTCGCCGACGTCTTCAGGCGGCCGGTTTTGCCCTCGAGGACCAAGTGGCCGCGCGGGTCGATAGCCTGCACTTCGCGCTTGCCGCGCGCCCCGAGCCCAACGGCGAGACGGCCGTGGTGGTCATCGACCGCGCACGCCTGCGCGCCATGCTCGACGATTTTGTCGACGCGCGCCTGGACGTCATCCAGATTGTGCCCGACGTACTCGCCCTGCCCGCGCCTGCGGACGACGAATGGCAGCTCGCGGTATTCGACGACCGCACCCTCACGCGCAGCGCCGCGCACAGCGGCTTTGCCGTCGAGCCTGATCTGTGGCCCATCGTGGCCGCGGCCAGCGAGGCGCCGGCGCGTATCCAGGTTCATGCCGCCGAGGAGAACAACACGATCGCCGGTATGATCGATGCGGCAGCGTTCGAGCCCGCAACCGAGGTCGAGCGCACGTCGCGGGTCGACGATAACGCTGTATTGACCCAGCTTCTCGGCCGGGCCGATCCGGGATCGGCGATCAATCTTCGCCAGGGCGATTTTGCCCGCGCTTCGGCAATGCAGACCTGGTGGCAGCCGTTCAAGCTGACCGCCGGCCTGGCCGCGGCGTGGTTGATCCTTGCCATCGGCGCACGGGCAGTCGACAGCTGGCAGCTCAATCAGCGCATCGACGCGCTTGAAGCACAAAGTGTCGCGGCCTTCCGGGATGCGTTCCCCAATGTCCAGACCATCAACGATCTGCGCGTCCAGGCCGAACAGAACATCCGTGCCCTGCGCGGTACGGGCGGCGCTGGCGGCGGCCTGTTCTCGCTGCTGCAGGCCACCGCCGAGGTGACCGGCCAGGCCGGCGACATCAGCATCCAGTCCCTGCAGTATCGCGACGGCGCGCTGTATCTCGCGCTGCGCGGCGCCAACGTGCAGTCGGTGGAATCGCTGCGCGCCGGTTTCGCACGCCAGCCGTCGACCACGCTCGATATCGAAAGCACCGACGTCGGTACGGACGGCGTCCAGATCCGTGCCAGCGTGGCCAGCGGAGCCGGGGCATGAATCAGCTGCGTCAATGGTTTGACGGCCTGGCCCCGCGCGAGCGCCTGGCGGTGGTCGCGGGCAGCGTGGCCATCATATTCGCGCTGTTCTACTACGCGCTCTGGCAGCCGCTCAATACCGGCGTGGCCGATGCCAGAGTCCGGGTGAACATCGAAGCCGAGCAGGCCCGCTGGATGCTCGGTGTGCGCGACGAAGCACAGCTGCTGCAGTCGAGCGATACCCAGCGCTCTGTGGAGGGCCGCAACGATTCGCTGCTATCGATCGTGGATGCCACCAGCCGCGAAAACGGGCTGGGGCCCGCGGTCCGTCGTATCCAGCCGGACAACAACGATCAGGCAACCGTGACCATGGAGAAGGCCAACTTCAATCAGGTGCTGTTCTGGCTGCGCAGCCTGCAACGCGACTACGGCGTGGCGGCCAGTCAGATGACGATTACCCGTGACGAGGACGACGGGACCGTGCAGGCACGGCTGACCCTGATCCGGGGCAGCGCATGAAGGGCCGTATCATTCGCTACACGCTGATCGGCCTAGTCGCTTTCGCGATCGGACTGGTCGTCTTTCTACCGGCACGTGTGGCCGCCGGCTGGGTCGAGCAGATGGCGCCGGTATCCATGGGCGGCGTGACCGGCACCCTATTTGCCGGCCATGCCGCCTATGCCTCAGGCCCGGGTGGCGCAGTCGAGGATCTGGACTGGACGCTGCATCCGCTGACTCTGCTGCTGGGCCGAATCAGCGCCGATATCGAAGTGGCCTCGGATCTCGGCGGGTTCTCGGCACTCGCCTCGCGTTCGCTGTTCGGCACCACGCGTCTGCAGAATATGACCGGCCGGGCCTCGGCCGGGTGGCTAGCCAAGCTGGGCGGTTATACCTTTTTGCCCATCGCCGGCGATATTGGTATCGATATCAGCGACGCCGCTTTCGATGATCAGCTTCAGTTCAGCGCGCTCGCAGGCCAGATTCGTATGGCCAACACGCGCTGGCAATTGTTCAACCCGCCGGTCGAGCTCGGTCGCTTCACGAGCGCCCTGGATCACAACGACAACGGCATACGGGTTGCGGTCGTCGACAGCGAAGGCCCGCTCGCCATTGACGGCCAGGTCCAGCTGGCCGCTGATCGGCGCTATCAACTGGACGTGCGCCTGCGCGCACGCGCTGGAGCCGACGCGCGGCTGGAACAGATGCTCGGCCAGGTCGCTCAGCCCGATGCTGAAGGCTGGTACCGGATCCAGGAACAAGGTCGGCTGTAGCAGCCTGTTGCGGTCGTGCCGCAACCGGAATCCGGGCTGATCGCCCGCGCGACAAACCGGGCCCACGGAAGGATCGTTACTGACCCGGTTGTCTGCTCGTCGCCGCACCGGGGGTTGGATATGCCACGTCCAAAACGCCCGCCGTGCCACTCGGACGGCTGGCCTGCGCGCATCAACAAGCTGCGCCAGATGCGTTATACGCCGAGCGGCAACTCAGCCGGTCTGGTCGAGTCCGGCGTGGTCGAACTCGGAGGCGTCGAAACGCCGTACGGCGTCAGGCGCATCGCGATAGAGATAGTCGCGGGTAATCGGCACCGCGTCATTGCGCGGGCTGAGTTGCAGATGGAACACCACCAGTTCACCCCAGCGGAATATCGCCTGGCAGCCCAGCAGATAGAACTCCCACATGCGGCAGAAACGCTCGCCCAAGCGCGCTTCGAATGCGTCGCGATTGCCCTGAAAACACTCGTTCCAACACGCCAGCGTCCGCGCATAGTGCATGCGCCAGACTTCCAGATCGGACAGGCACAGCCCGGTCTGTTCAATGCAGGGTGCGACTTCCGATAGCGACGGCACATAGCCGCCTGGAAAGATATATTTCTCGATCCAGCCGTGGCTGTCCTCGATCGGGGGACCGCTGCGGCCGATGGTATGGATCAGGCTGCGGCCATCGGGCTTGAGTAGTCGGGCGACCTGGTCGAAGAAGGTCTGGAATTGAGGCCGGCCGACATGTTCGAACATGCCCACCGAGACGATCGCATCGTATTCACCCTCGTGCTCTCGGTAGTCCTGCCGCAGAAAGCGTACACGCTCGGAAAGGCCTTCCTGTTGTGCGCGTTGGCTCGCATGGATGTACTGATCGTCCGACAGGGTCAGCCCGGTGACATCGACATCGTAGTGGCGGGCCAGATAGAGCGCGAGCCCGCCCCAGCCGCTGCCGATATCCAGCACGCGATCGCCGGGCGTCAGACAGAGTTTGGCCGCAATATGCCGACACTTGGCCCGCTGGGCCTGCTCGAGCGACATATCCACCGCTTCGAAGTAAGCGCAGGAGTAGTGCATATCAGCATCGAGAAAACTCGCGAACAGGTCGTGGTCGATATCGTAATGGTGATGTACATTGCGCCGCGCTCGCAGACGGGAGTTGGTCTCGCGCAGGCCACGCAGCGCGTGCCGGGCAATATCCAGGATACGACTGGAGCCAAAGTTTTGCGCATTGGCAAAATACAATTCAAAAATTACCATCAGGCCGCCCTCACCGGGCCACCAGTCGCCGTCCATATAGGCTTCGCCGAACGCCATCTGCGGGTCCGACAGCAGCCGGGCGAGCACGCCGCGTCTGCGCAGATGAATATGTGCCTTCGGCACGCCGCTGCCGATCACCTGCGTGTGCGTGTCCGGATAATGGATAACCAGCGTTCCACGGCTGATCAGACGGTCGAAGAATCGGATTTTCATGTCGCCTCCCGTGGCCGACACCGCCGAATCAGTGTTGACCCGTTGTTGTGTATGTTTTAGTCAACATACAACAGCCAGGCGGTAGATGTATAGTGCATCTTTAGCCGCGCCGCTAGCCGCGCCGATAAAGCCAGAGCACATCGCGACCGAATGACAACACGAGCAGCGTCAGCGCCGCGCCGGCCAGGAGGCTCGCCAGCGCCGAGCCGATGGACGGCAGTAAACAGACCAGCAGCGTGGCGATCTGCCAGACACAGACACTCTTGCGGAACAGGCTCTCCGGCAGATCGGCCGCCAGCCAGCCGGCGGCCCGCTGTGCGATGACGAACAGATAGCGCGCCATACCGATCAAGACAACGAACGATCCGACCTTGTCGATGGACACGAGCACGCCACACAGCATGAGGATGAAAAACGCATCGAGCTCCATATCGAAGCGCGCACCAAAGGCGCTGGTGGAGCCGGTGCGTCGCGCCACCCAGCCGTCGACGCCGTCGAGCGCGAGCGCAAACAGTGCGGTACCGATGAAGCCGTAGATATGGGCCGCCAGGAAATCAGGAAACGCGGCCAGCCCGGCGAGCGTGATGACCAGCACCGCACGAAACAGCGTGATGCGATTGGCCCAGCCTAGCGATGCCGGCAGCCGCTCGCCGAGCCCGACCAGCACGATGGCCAGGGCGGCATACAGACCGCCTGCGGCAAAACGCAGCGCTGCCGGTGCATCGAAGACCATCAGCACCGCTTCGGTCAGGGCGAGCGTGAGCACGAAACCGAGCACGATCTCCAGACGCGCTGAAACCTGGCCAGCGGATCGCCACACAGCGGTGTCGTTCTTTTGTTCGCTAGCGTGCATTGTCTGGCAAGAATTCCTGTTCGGTGCGGGTTCGAGGCGGATACGGATGGCCGACATCACAGCAGCCATGATGGGTCATCAAACCCGTTAGAATAAAAGCGATGACTATTCACACTTACGCCCCGTCGCAGGATACGGTTTTACTAGGTCCTGCCAGACGCTCACCTGAACAGCTTTTGACGGGCCACAGCACAACGCCCCGAAAAACGCGCCTTGCAGACCACCATGAGCGCTGATTCGGCGCGTGCGCTGTGGTTGCGACCACCGCACGACAGCGCAATTGTCGAAGAGACGCTGGCGCCACTGCAGGCCGGTGAACTCGAGGTGGCGAGTCGTTACAGCGCGGTCAGTCGCGGCACCGAGACACTGGTCTACGCAGGAGCGGTACCGGCCAGTGAATACGCGCGCATGCGTGCGCCCTTCCAGGCCGGCGACCTGCCCGGCCCGGTCAAGCACGGCTATGCCAATGTGGGCGTGGTCGAGGACGGGGCGGCGCAGTGGCGCGGGCGCACGGTGTTCTGTCTGTATCCGCACCAGACGCGCTATCGCGTACCGGCGGATGCCGTCATCGCCGTACCGGCCGACGTGCCGCCCGAGCGCGCGATTCTTGCGGCCAATATGGAAACCGCGGTCAACGCCCTCTGGGACGCGGCCCCCGGCGTTGGCGACCGGATCAGCGTGGTTGGCGCCGGTGTGATCGGCGCGCTCGTGGCCGGGCTTGCTTCAACGCTGGCCGGCGCCGATGTCGAACTCATCGATATCGATCCGGACAAGGCGTTTCTGGGCGACGCCCTTGGCGTGCGATTTGCAGCACCGGCCGATGCCACGCCCAATCGCGATCTGGTGATCCATGCCAGCGCAAGTGCGAATGGATTGTCGACGGCCCTGTCGCTGGCCGGCTTCGAGGCCACCGTGCTGGAAATGAGCTGGTACGGCGATCAGGAGATCGCCGTGCCACTCGGCCACGCCTTCCACTCGCAGCGGCTGACGCTGCGCTCGAGCCAGGTTGGCGCGGTATCACCCGGCCACCGCCCGCGCTGGGATCATCGCCGGCGTCTGGAACTGGCGGTCGCACTGCTGGCCGATCCGCGCTACGACGCCCTGATCAACGCCGATGATCGCTTCGATAGCTTGCCGACGGTGATGCAGCGTCTGATCGACCCCGCTGATCGTACGCTCTGCCAGCGTATCCGTTATTCGTAATCAAGGAGCACCATGTTCAGTCTGACCGTTCGCGATCATTTCATGATCGCCCACAGCTTCAACGGCGAAATCTTCGGGCCCGCCCAACAGACCCACGGCGCGACCTATGTCGTCGATGTGACGTTCATGCGCGACGCACTCGACGCCAACGATCTGGTCGTGGATATCGGCCTGGCGAGTGCCGCGCTCAAGCAACAGCTGGCTGCGCTCAATATGCGCAATCTCGATGAGGAAGCCGATTTCGCCGGGCGTAATACCACCACCGAATTTCTGGCCATGACCGTATTCGAGCGCATGCGGGCGGCGATCCGCGCGGGCGATCTGGGCGACGAAGCCGAGGCCCTCAAGGCCATGCGGGTGACATTGTCCGAGTCACATATCGCCTGGGCCAGCTTCGAGCACGACATTTGAGCGAGGCGGCGACGATTCATCTGCTCGTCGCCGGTGATCCAGGCCAATTGACCGGCGGCTATCGCTACGACGCCCGTATCGTCGAGGGCCTGCGGGCGCTCGGCCGAATTGTGTGCGTACACGGACTGCCCGGTCGTTTTCCGCTCGCCGATGACACAGCGCGGCAGTCGCTGGCGCGCACGCTGGCCGGCCTCGCCGATGACACGACAGTGGTGCTTGACGGGCTCGCTGCCAACGGCCTGCCCGACGTGCTCATGCAGCACGCCGGACGGCTGCGCCTGATCGGACTCATCCACCACCCGCTGGCCGATGAAACCGGGCTGGACACGACAACGCGTGCGGCGCTGTTGCAGGCCGAAAGCCGTGCCATCGAGGTTCTCGATCACGTAGTAGTTACCAGCGTCTTCACCGCCGACCGGCTGAGCGCGCTCGGCATGGGCGGGCCGGAACGCACCGTGATCGAGCCAGGCGTGGCACGGCCAGCGTTGGGTGAGCGCGGCGAGACCGACTGCTGCCAACTGCTGTGTGTGGCAAGCATCACGCCCCGCAAGGGGCACGATGTCCTTATCGAGGCGCTGGCCGAGATCACCGATCTCGACTGGCACTGCCGGCTGGTCGGCTCCATGACCCACGCGGCTGATTGGGCGGTGTCTATCGAGCGACTGATCGCGGACCGCGCGCTTGAATCGCGAATCAGCCTCGACGGCGCGCTCGCGGACGAGGCGCTCGCCCGGGCTTATACGCAGGCCGATCTGTTCGTGCTGGCCTCTCACTACGAGGGCTACGGCATGGTTGTCACCGAGGCGATTGCCCACGGCTTGCCGGTGGTCACCACGACCGGCGGCGCATTGGCATGCACCCTGCCCGACGGCTGCGGCATCGCAGTTGCGCCAGGCGATGCCCCGGCGCTGGCCGGCGCACTGCGCCGACTGATCGCATCGCCCGAGCGGCTTGAATCCTGCGCGCAGGGCGCCCGCTCGGCGCGCGCAAATCTCAACCACTGGTCGGACGCCGCGCGAGACTTCGCAGCCGTGCTCGAGCGCAACCACCGCGGCGTCTTTTCATGAGCGAAATCGATCCGCATGCCCTGTTTGCTGCCGACTGGCTCAGCCTGCGCGAGCCCGCCGACCATGCGGCCCGTAGCAGCGCGCTGACGGCCGCAGCGACCCGCTGGTTGAGCGCACGCGACCAGGCCGGGCCGCTGAAACTCGTTGACCTAGGCTCGGGCGGCGGCTCCAACCTGGGTTATCTCGCGCCGCTGTTGCCGGGCCGTCAGTGCTGGCATCTGGTCGATCACGACGCCGGCCTGCTCGAGCGCGCCCGACAGACGCGTAGCGGCCTTCACGACAACGCCGGCCAGCCGATCGAAATCATCACCCACGTGGCCGATCTTCGTCATGAGGGCGGTCTTCATCTGGCCGGCGCCGATCTGGTGACCGCTGCAGCGCTGTTCGACCTGGTCGATGCGGGATGGATCGAGAAACTGGCGGTCGACTGTGCAGCCGCGGCCAGCGCCGTGCTGTTCGTGCTCAGCGTCGACGGGCGCATCCGATTCTCGCCGGAAGACGCGGACGATGCGTTCGTGCTCGATCTGCTGGCCTGTCACCAGCGCCGCGACAAGGGCTTTGGCGGCGCGCTCGGCACCGACGCACCAGACGTGATGCTGCGAATACTCGAGGATCAGGGCTTTGTAGTCACGCGACAGCCCAGCGATTGGCAACTCGACGAACGCCACGCCGAACTGGGTCGCGCGCTCATCGACGGCTGGCGAACCGCCGCCGGCGAGCAGCAGCCGACGGCTGCGCCGCGTATCGACGCGTGGGCAGCCCGACGCATCCGGGATCTAGCCGTCGGCCGCTGCACGCTGGTGGTGGGCCATCAGGATGTGTTCGCAACGCCCCCACCGTCGAGCGCATCTGCATGACGCCGAGCGTAACGCTGCGGCTTGCGGCCACCGGCATCCTGTTCGCGCTGCTGGCCTGGCATATCGATCTGGGCGCGCTGGCCTCGCGCTTTGCCGATATCGAGCCCTTATGGGCGCTGGCTGCGCTTGGCCTCACCGTGCCGCAGGTGGTGCTGTCGGCCTGGCGCTGGCGGCTGACCGCACGGCGTATCGGTCTGTCGCTGGGGCTACAGGCGGCCGTGCGCGAGTATTATCTGGCGACTTTCCTCAACCAGGTCCTGCCCGGCGGCGTGCTCGGCGATGCCACCCGCGCCTGGCGCCATGCGCGTATCCAGACCGACCCCGGCGATGCGTGGCACGCCGTGCTGATCGAGCGCGCGTCGGGCCAGCTCTCTCTGGCGCTGGTGACGCTGATCGCCCTCGGCTGTGCACCGACGCTACGCCAGGGGTTGGTCGATACGATTGCAGGCGCGGTGACGCCGGCCGCTGTGGTCGTGCTGATCGCGGGACTGGCACTGGTGGTGGCCGCGCTGTGTGGTCTGGGCATCGTGCAGCCGATATGGGCACGCGCAGCCCCAGCGGCGCGCCTGCAGCGTTTTATTGGCCACCTCCGCGACAATCTGTTTACCAGCAAGGTCAGCCTGGCCCAATTCGCAAGCTCGGTGCTGGTCGTTGCCACCTACGTGGCGGTGTTCGTACTCTGCGCCCGCGCCATCGGCGTGGAACGGCCGCTGACCGAACTCTGGGTGCTGGTGCCGCCGGTGCTCATGGTGATGGCGATACCGCTTTCGGTTGCCGGCTGGGGGCTGCGCGAGGGTGCTGCGGCTCTGGTATGGATGCTGGCCGGCCTGTCGGCGTCGGAGGGCGTGGCGATATCGCTGGCTTACGGCGCGATCGTGCTCGTATCCAGCTTGCCGGGCGCGGTCGTGCTGCTCATGCGTCGATCGCCGGCCAGCACCACTGCCGGCGCCCGAGCCGATGCCTGACGAGCGCTCACCGCAGCGCGAGATCAAAGAACATGTCGTCGCCCATCGGGCGGCTGCGACACGGCGGGCGCAGCGCATCGTCGAGCGTGCCAATCTCGGCCAGCGTCACCGCAGGGCGGCCCGATCCGATCAGCATGGGAGCAACGACCACGTGCAGGCGGTCGAGCGCGCCCGCCGCCAGAAAACGCGACACGGTCAAGCCACCGCCTTCGATCAGCACCCGGTTCAGGCCGAGGTCGGCCAGTGCCGCGAGTATCGCCTGCGGGGCCAGGCCATCGGCGCATGCCGGCATGGCCAGGTGGCGTACGTGCGCAGCCGCGTCGTGGGCAGCCCCGGTACAGGTCAGATGCAACGTGGATGCGGCGCCGTCAGTAAACACCTTTCGGTCAGCGGCCAGACGCGCGTTCGGATCCAGCACGACGCGCACCGGGTCGCGCCCCTCGGCATGGCGGACAGTCAGCTGCGGATCGTCCGCCGCGACCGTGCCGGCCCCCACCAGCACCGCGTCCACCAGCGCCCTTAGGCGATGCAGATGGACACGGCTGGCGTTGCCGGTGACATAGTGGGAATGCCCGGATACGGTCGCGATTCGGCCATCCAGGCTCTGGCCCAGCTGACCGATGACGAATCGCTTGCCGGCACCGGCCACCGGTCCGAGCGTGTCGAGCATCTCGCGGGCACCGCCAGCAAGCGTATCCGTATCGATCTGCCATCGGCCAGAAGCATCCATTCGAATAAGACCGTCGGCGCGCCCGCGGCTTGCATCCTGGAGCAATTGCCATACGTAGAGTTCGTCGATCATGCGTATTCGCCCCCGTCGCCGGGGTGTGGGAAGCAAAGGCGCACTTTAGGCTAGCAGCAACCCGGCTGCGAACGCCGGTCAGCTTATGCGGCTTAACCAGAACACAAGCATAGGCGTTACAGCAGGACCGCGGATCACGCCGCGGCCCACAAGAGAGGTTTCATGCGACAGGTAGAACGTGCGATTTTCGATCTTCGACGTGGATTGCCGGTGCTGCTGCGCAGCGACCGTGGCGATACCCTCGTTGCACCGCTGGAAGGGCTGAACGACGATGCGCTGGCCAGCCTGAGACGCGATGCCGGCCAGTCGCCACGCCTGGTGATCTCGCGTCACCGCCTGGCGGTTCTCGGACTCGAGGCCGAAGCAGACGCGGCGTGTCTGTTCATCACCGCCGATGACACGGCCGAGGCAGTCGTCGACTGGGCCTGCGCACGCGATCCCAAGCACCCACCCATCGATCACGCCCCACGTCAGGCAGAACCTGGCGATATCGCAGCACTCACGCTGATGCGTCGTGGCTTGCTCATTCCGGCGGCAGTGACCGTCCCGGTAGCGGCCGAACTGGCAAGCGCGGTGGCCGCTCGCGCCGACACCGGCGAACTATTGGCAATCGACAGCGCCGACGTCGCCGCCTACGACGCCGCCGCGCCGCGTTTTCTCAAGCGGATCAGCTCGGCCGACGTCCCGCTGGCCGAAGCCGAGAGTTCGCGCTTCGTGCTGTTCCGGGAAGCAGACGGCCTGCGTGAGCATGTTGCGATTGTGATCGGCGACCCGACCCGCTGGGCCGACGCGGTACCGGTACGCCTGCATTCGGCCTGCCTCACCGGCGATCTGTTCGGCAGCCTGCGCTGCGACTGCGGTGAACAGCTGCGCTCGAGCGTGACACGAATCAGCGAGCACGGCGGTGGCGTGCTGCTGTATCTGGCCCAGGAAGGCCGCGGGATCGGTCTGGCCAACAAGTTGCGCGCCTACAGCCTGCAGGACGAAGGCCTGGATACGGTCGACGCCGATCAGGTGCTGGGCTTTGGCGAAGACGAACGCGAGTACAACGTCGCCCTCGAAATGCTGGCTCAGCTCGAGATCCGGCGCATCGAGCTGCTGACCAACAATCCGGCCAAGATCGACGCCATGAGCCGGGGCGGCGTGACCGTCGTCCAGCGCAGTGGCATCTACGGCCGGCTGACCACCCAGAATCGGCGTTATCTCACCGCCAAGGCGACACGTGCCGGGCACTGGCTCGATCATGTTCTGGGCACGCCCAAGACCGACGACGAGGATACGGCGGTCGAGCAGGAACGCAGCGAGTAACGCGCCGGGCGTCTGCGCCGCGACGTTCTAGGCCCTAGCCCAGCCGGGCGAGGTCGAAGCCCGCGGTTTCGTCGATGATTTGGGCCAGCCGGGTCGCAAAATGCGCGCATAGACGCGCGCCGAGTTCGGGCCTGGCCAGTCGGGCGTTGCCGGTGGTCCCGCCCGCGTTCAGATCCTCGGCCATCCAGGCAAAGCCGGCGTCGCCCTCGGGGCCCAGGCGCGTGCCGACGTCGGCCATGAGCTGGCCGGTAGACACGGCGTTTTCCAGATACTCGTGGCGTACCGTATCGGGTGCGAGATGCATCATAAGTGCTGTTTCCAGCGCGCCGCCGTGCAGGCCGTGTGCCAGTTCAGCCGCCGGCAGCGCCTCTGGCGGCGGGGCAAAACGGAAGTAGTTGGCCTTGACCACAAACAGCTCATGCACGGCACGCAGCTTGAGGGCGGCAATATCCACCACGGCCTTGTTGCCCCCGTGGCTGTTGAAGATCAGCAGCCGCCGGATACCGACCCTTGCGAGTGATTCGCCGATGGATTCGATCACGGCGATCGCGGTTTCGGGTGCGACGCTGAGCGTTCCGGCAAAGCCGGTGTGCTCCAGGCTCGAACCGATCGCCATCGTGGGCAACACCACGACCGGCGGCGTCTCGTCGACGCGGGCACCGTCGCGCTGGGTCAGCGCCGCGGCAAGCAGGCCTTCGCCGATGATCACATCGGTGGCCAGCGGCAGATGCGCACCGTGCTGTTCAATCGCCGCTACCGGCAGGACCGCCACGGTTGCAGAGCCGGCAATGGCGGCAATCTCGGGGCCGGTCAGCGCTGCCCAGTCATAGTGACGAGCCATGTCAGCCCTTGTCGTCGCGCGGCAGTCGGCCCATCAGATAGAACTCGTCGTTAGGCCGCATGGCAGTGAGATTGGCCATGCGATTGGACAGCGCAAAGAACGCCGCGATCGCGCCGATATCCCAGACGTCGTCCTCGGAAAAACCGTGTTCGGCCAGCCGCGCCCGGTCTTCCGGGCCGACGGTATGCGCTGCATTGGAAACCTGTACCGCAAAATCCAGCATGGCCCGCTGACGAGGCGAGATATCGGCCTTGCGGTAATTGACGGCAAGCTGGTCTGCGATCAGCGGATTGGCTTCCCGGATACGCAGGATCGCGCCGTGCGCGACTACGCAGTACTGGCACTGGTTGATGCCCGAGGTGGCCACCACAATCATCTCGCGCTCGCCCTTGGTCAGACCGCTGTCTTTGTCCATGAGCGCGTCGTGATAGGCGAAGAAAGCACGGAACTCATCCGGCCGATGGGCCAGCGCCCAGAACACGTTGGGCACAAACCCGGCCTTGTCCTGCACCGCCAGGATACGGGCCCGGATATCTTCGGGCAGCTGTGCTTCCGACGGCACTGGGAACTGACTGATGGCTTTATCATCCATGGGACATCCTCGACGCACTCGGGAAACAAATCGATCCGCAAAGATAGCAGCGATGGCGACGTCAGTTGCTTATTTCACCCTCGCGCGGTACCGGATCGCGCACGAATCCGAGCGTCGCCGGCATATCGGCAGCATTACAGCGGTGTACCGGCAGCCGGGCGTCGCCGTAGACCAGCGTCAGTGCGGTTTGTGTGCCACTGGGCGCACCGAGCGCAGTCGCCAGAGCGTCGTCATCCACCTCGGCCCGGCCGTCGTCGTCGCGCAGGCGCTCCAGTACCCAGGCCAGATCAGCCCCCTGCACCAGCGCAGCGCCGTCGGGAGTGTCCAGAACAGCCGCACTGTCTTCGTCCAGATAGAGCGCGGTGACGCTCTCGATAAGCCGCCCGGTATGGTCAACCAGCGTGTCGTCGGCCTGTACGCGTACGATCAGCGGCGTGTATTCGAGCGCGACATAGCCGCGCTGCGGCCCGTTCTGGAAAAACCAGCGGCCGTGGGCATCAGACTCGTAGTTGCGCGACATCGCATCCACAATGCGCGGATGAGTCACGCGCTCATCCTGGATGAGCCATTGGCCGCGCCGGTTCAGGCCCAGCCAGCCGAACAGGGCCGGCACGTTGGGCCACTTTTCGATCGCGCGCAGTACCCATTCATCCATGACTGACGCCCTGTAGCGTTGAAACCTGACCCCGATTATACGCGTGCGTGTCGCGGCACCCTGCACCCGGGCCAGCGAGCATCTGACAACGCCAATCTGCGATCGTTGTTGCACAATACACCGGCGGTTTGTACTCCTGCTCTACCGCGACGCGTAAGCCGACCTCTGGTTGCTGGCCCGGGCCTATTGCCGTTTCGTACGAGACCGCGCCAAGAGCTTCATGAAATCAACCTGGGCGGCAACGTAGTCATTCTACGTAAGCGCGCTGCAACGCTGTATTGCCGCATATCGTTAATTTGCAGGCCCTTGTCCCGAAGAATTGGGCCTCCCTGAAGAATCTACCGAGGGCCTCATGCGGCGTTGCAAGTCTTGGCCGTGGCATTGCCGGGCCCAGCTCTGCAACGCCGTAGCGGCGCGCATCGTTAATCCCCAAGGGGCCGAACCCCGCAGGGGCCGATATCGATCTTCCCGGGGCCTCGTCGCGCGGCCCCGTTCATCGGCATTGATACAGGCGCTACACTCGACTCATGTATGACCATATCGTCATCGGCGGCGGCATCGTGGGTCTGGCAACAGCCTGCGAGTTGATCCGCCGTTATCCGCATCACCGAATCGCCCTGCTCGACAAGGAAGCCGAGCTGACCGCGCATCAGACCGGGCACAACTCGGGCGTCATCCACGCCGGCGTCTACTACCCGCCGGGCTCGATGAAGGCACGCTTTTGTACCGCCGGAAACGCGGCCACCCGTGCCTTGTGCGATCGCCACGGCATTGCGTATCGCATTCCCGGCAAACTGCTGGTGGCGGCCGACGAATCCGAGCGCGCGGGTCTGAAACAGCTATGGCAACGCATCGGCGAGAACGGTCTGCAGCGTGAATGGCTGGCGCGCGATGCGCTCGCCGAACGCGAACCCAACGTACGCGGCGTGGCAGCGATTGCCGTGCCGTCGAGTGGCATCGTGGATTATCGAGCCGTCGGTCAGGCACTGGCCGCCGACTTCACCAGCGCCGGCGGCGAGATCGTCACCGGTTGTGCGGTGATGGGCCTGGCCGAATATGCCAGCGAGGTTGTGGTGGATAGCTCCGACGGCGTATGGCATACCCGCGAACTGGTCGTCTGCGCCGGGCTGATGGCCGACCGCCTGGTGGCGATGCTGGGCCTGGAACCGGATTTTCGAATCTGTCCGTTTCGCGGCGAGTACTATCGCCTGGCCGACCGGCACGCCAATCTCGTGTCCCATCTGATCTATCCGGTGCCCGATCCCTCCATGCCGTTTCTGGGCGTGCATCTGACCCCGATGATCGACGGCTCGATCACGGTCGGTCCGAATGCGGTGCTGGCGCTGGCACGCGAGGGCTATAGCTGGCGTCATATCGATCTCGCCGACACCCTGCGCATGCTGGCTTTTCCGGGCATTCGCACCATGCTCGCCCGCCATATCCGACCGGGTATCGCCGAGCTTGGCAACTCGCTGTCAAAGCGCCGCTATCTCGCGGCGGTCAAACGCTATTGTCCGACGCTCGAACTGGATGATCTGAGCGCCCACCCCGCTGGCGTGCGCGCCCAGGCGGTCACCCGCGACGGCCAGCTGGTCGGCGATTTCCTGTTCACGGATACCCCGCGCACGCTGCATGTCTGCAATGCGCCGTCCCCCGCCGCAACATCGGCGCTTCCGATCGCGGCACACATCGTGGACCGGCTCGCAGCGCGCGGCTGACCCCCACCGCCGCGCGTTTGGAGAATTGCGGCCGCCCCGCTATCGTCGCCACATACAACCCGAGATACCGACACCCTGTTCCGAGGCTGCCCATGTCCGACGATATCCATTTCTATGAACCCAAGGCCGGCCACGGTCTGCCGCACAACCCGTTCAACGCGATTGTCGCGCCCCGGCCGATCGGCTGGATATCGTCCGCCGATGAACACGGCGTGCTCAACCTTGCGCCCTACAGCTTCTTCAACGCCTTCAACTACACGCCGCCGATCGTGGGTTTCGCCAGCGTCGGCTATAAAGACAGCGTGGCCAATATCGAACGCACCGGCGAGTTCGGCTGGAACCTGTCGACACGGGAACTGGCAGAGGCGATGAATGCCAGCTGTGAAGCGGTCGATTGCGACGTGGACGAATTTCAGCTCGCAGGCCTTACGCCGGCGCCGTCACGCGTGATTGATGTGCCGCGTGTCGCCGAGGCGCCCGTGTCCTTCGAATGCCGGCTGAGCCAGCTGATCCGTCTGACCGGGGCCGATGGCACCGAGACCGACACCTGGCTGGTACTGGGCGAAGTTGTCGGCGTGCATATCGCCCGGCATCTGCTGGTCGACGGCGTCTACGACACCGCAGCCGCCGCACCCATTCTGCGGGCTGGCGGGCCGGCCGACTATTTCGAGATCCGCCGCGATGCGCTGTTTCAGATGCATCGGCCCAATCAGGCGCGTTGACCAAATCAGCGGACCGGGCACTGGCCGGGAGCAAGGCGCAGATCACAGGCCGGGTCCGCCATCCGGATACAGCCGATCGGCAAGGGCGTTAGTCGCCGCCGGATTCCTTCTCCGCACCCTCGATACGTTCGATCACGGGGGCGCACTGGTTCTCCTCGCCGCTGGTCGGTGATATCAGCGCCAGCAGCGAGGCCGCCGGCGTAGCGACCACGCCCAGGGCAATAGCGGCCGCGCCACGTGCGATCAGTGGCGCGGCCTTCACCCCCGGGGACGGCTCGGCAAACGTGCCGCGCACATATAGCGGCGAGCGCAGCGTGAACAGCCGCGGGCCCTTGCTCTTGGGGGTGATCGTCAGGTCCAGCGTCTCATCCGCAAAACTGCTGTCGCCGGTGATGTTGACGATCGCGTTCTCGGTATCGAAGACGAAGACGTTGGGCGTGGCCAGACCGTTGTTGATTGGAATATCGGCGGCTGCACAATTGATCCGCACCAGCTCGTCGCCGAACAGCTTGCCCACGATATAGTTGCCGACATTCAGGCCCGCCAGCTCCATCAGATTGCCGCTGATCGCACCGCGATCGATAAGCACCGTAAGTCGGCCGTCGCCACCGCCCAGCAGCGCAGCGACCGAGTTGCCGGTGCCGCTGAAAGTGGCATCGCCGTTGATCTGGCCTAGACTGCCTTCGAGCGCATCCACTGCCGGCACGATCTGATCGAGTTGCAGGCGCCGGGCGTGCATGTCCACACGCCCGGCCATGGGTGTCTTGTCGCCTTCCAGGCGCAGCGTGGTGTTGAGCTGGCCACCGGCCACGCCGAAGCGCAGCGGATCGAGCAGCAATACCGCGGCATCGAGTTCGACATGGGCATAGAGATCAGTCAGTGGCAATGATTCGCCGTGCTCGATGCGTTTGGCGGTGAACTTGACGTCGGCGTCCATATCGCCCCAGCGATCGGTCTTGAACGGCTCGACCGGCAACACCTTGTCGCCGGGTTGGCGCGATTCCACGCCGCGCGCTTGCTTGTGCTCGTTGGAGTCGGCCCCTACCAGCGGCGCAAGATCGGCGAAACGCAGCTGTTTGGATACGAGTTCGCCGGTGAGCTTCGGCCGTGGGCTACTCTGCTTGTAGGTCAGGCTGCCGGCAATATCGCTCTCGCCGATGTTGCCGCTGAAGTTCCGATAGGCAAAGCGCGAGCCCTTGACCGGGTCGAACTTCACATCTAGGTGGCCCTGGGTTGCATAGGCCGGCGTGGCCGGCAGTGTCACGCCGGTCAACTGGTAGAGATTGTCCAGACTCTTGCCCGAAAACGACAGATCCAGACTGGCCCCGCCGAAGTTCAGCGGCTGCTCGATCGTGCCGGCCACCTGCACCCGTGTCGAACCCGAGCGCACATCCGCCTGCACGGGGAACGGCTGGCTCGCGCTTTGCAGGGCCAGCACGCCGCCGAGCTTGCCCTTGCCGCTGAGCGGCGCGCCCTTGTATCGGCCGTCGATAGTCCAGCCAAACACGAAATCGTCAATACTCGAGGCATCGTCGTCACCGCTTGTCCCGGTGATCTGGGAGAACGGCACGGCCTTGCCGAGCGGGTCGATCTGGAGTTTGAAGTCCGCATCCAGCGTGGCGTCGGTGAACTGCACGTTGGCCTGATCGAAGATCAGCGCATCCATCGACACGGTCCAGCTGCTTTCGGTTGCCGGTTGTTCCGAATCCTTGCCGGCGGCCATATCGAAAGTCCAGTTGTCGCGCCCGTCGGCACGGCGCAGCAGCGTCGCGTCGGCACCAGCCAGCTGGATACGCGGCAGCGACACGCGCTGCGACAGCAGCGGCAACGGCGATAGCCAGGCATCCACACGGGCGATGCGTGCCATGCGCTGATCGTCGAAATCCGGTGGGTTGCCGAGTACCACGTCTTCAGCGTGGACATGCGGCCACGGCACCCATGCCGCCAGCCCGCCCTGATCGCGCTGGCGCTCCCAGTCCAGACCCAGATCGCCGCGAATCTCGAACGGCCGATTGATCGCGGCCGAGACCTTGTCGTTGATCGTGGGTTTGAGGCGGTTCCAGTCAAACAGCGTGAGCACGAGCACGACAAGCACCAGCAGCGCGACAACCACACCGCCAATACCGATTCCGATTTTGCGAACACGAGTCAAGATACAAGTCCTCGCCATAGGCGGCTGACCAATAGAGCCCTGATTATCGCGCGTTTTGCGGTAACCCGGACAATTCTGATCACGACGCTAGCGCACTTGATATGCGATGCTGGCAACTTGACCCCGCCTGTATTGCGCACCCATGTTTCGCCACCCACTGATCACGCCCGCTCTGATTGCGTTCGTCGCGACACTCGCCACCGCCTGTGCGCCCGACACGCTGCCGTCGCGCCCGCCCAACGCCACCAAGGCCCCCACTCCGAAGCAGATCACGCTGGTGCGCTACGCCTGTGACGACAACGCCGTGGTGCAGGCAAGCTACCCCACGCCGGATATGGCAGTGGTGCAATACGGCGACAACACCTACGAAATGCAGTCCGCGCGCTCTGCTGACGGTGCCCGCTATGTCGGCGATACGCTTGAATGGTGGACCAAGGGCAATGGCCCCGGCTCGACCGCCACGCTGTTCGCCCGCGCCGACAGCGGCGCCGGTGATGTGATTCTCGAGTGCGAGGCCGTGTCCGGCTGATCTGCGACCGCCTCTGTCGTGCATCACTGCCACGCGCCGATGATGTGACACGCCGGAAGCTGCTTGAAGCGGCCTGACTGGAGCCCGACAATAGGCACCATCTAATCCCTGCCCGCGGCAAATGCTGCAGCGGGCATCAACGAGGTTCTCGAATGGCCGACAAGAAGTCGATTCTCAACAAGAAGTCCCTGGATTTTCTCAAGCGGTATCTGAACACCGCCGCACCCACCGGTTACGAAAAGCCGGGCCAGGAAGTATGGATGGAATATCTCAAGCCGTATGTGGATGAGTTCATCACAGATCCCTACGGCTCGGTGGCCGGCGTCGTTAATCCGGACGCCGACTACAAGGTCGTCATCGAAGCTCACGCCGACGAGATCGCCTGGTATGTCAATCACATCACCGACAGCGGTCTGATCTATGTTCAGCGAAACGGCGGCTCCGATCACCAGATCGCCCCTAGCAAGCGCGTGCATATCCATACCCGCCAGGGGCCGGTCGACGGCGTGTTCGGCTGGCCGGCGATCCATACCCGCAATCCGGCCAAGGAAAAAACGCCGACCGTTGACTCGATCTTTGTCGACGTAGGCGCCGAAGACGCTGAGGAAGTTGAAAAGATGGGCATCCACGTCGGCTGCGTGGTGAGCTATCCGGACGACTTCATGATTCTCAACGGCGACAAGTTCATCTGCCGTGCGATCGACAATCGCATGGGCGGTTTCATGATCGCTGAAGTGGCCCGCCTGATTCACGAGTCCAAGAAAAAGCCGGATTTCGGTCTGTATATCGTCAACTCGGTACAGGAAGAAGTCGGCTTGAAGGGCGCCACGATGATGGCCAACCGGCTCAAGCCGGACGTGGCGATCGTCACCGACGTGACCCACGACACGACCACGCCGATGCTCGAACAGAAGAAGCTGGGTACGGCCAAGATCGGCAAGGGCCCGGTGATTACCTATGCCCCAGCCGTTCAGAACAATCTGCGTACGCACCTGATCGAGACCGCAGAGAAGAAGAAGATCCCGTTCCAGCGTATGGTCAGCGCACCGGCCACCGGCACCGATACCGACGCCTTTGCTTACAGCAACGGCGGCGTACCGTCGGCGTTGATCGCGCTGGCCCTGCGTTATATGCACACCACCGTGGAAATGGTGCATCGGGATGACGTCGAGAACGTCATTCGCCTCATCCACGAGAGCGTCAAGGGCATCAAGAAGGGCGAAACCTTCAGCTATTTCTACTAGATCTGGCCAGGCCTTTTGTCGGCGCGAGCCGAACCACAAGCCGGAGGGGCGCAACACGCCCATCCGGCTTTTTCATGCGCAGCGTGCAAGCGTTCTGCCACGGGTCCGCACAGCCGTTGCTGCATAATACGCACGAGTCCCAAGCCGCTACGCTCATGATCGGTTCAATCGCCGCGCTGCTTATCCTTCAGCTGATCGGCACCATCGTTATTCGTCTCACCGGTATTCCCTTGCCCGGGCCGGTGGTCGGCATGCTGTTGCTGTGCGCGTTCCTGCTTTGGCGCGGCGCCACGCCGGATGCGCTGGCCGGGACCACGCGCGGCCTGCTGACCAATCTCGGGCTGCTGTTCGTGCCGGCCGGGGTCGGCATCATCACTCACCTGGATGCGGTCGCTGATCAGTGGCTCGCGCTGACCCTCACGCTCGTGGCCAGCGCCGTCATCGCCATCGTGGTGACGGCGTTCACCCTGCGCCTGCTCATGGGCCGCGCTCGGCATGGTGCCCGTCCGAGCGCATCTGGCCGGGGAGATTGAGCATGGGTCGAATCAGTCAAATCTGGGTCTATCTGGCCGAACAGCCATTGCTATGGTTGACCATCACGGTCGGTCTGTTCTGGCTGGCCCAGCAGTTATACCGCGCCAGCGGCGATTTTCCGCTGCTTAACCCGGTGCTGGTCAGCGTCGCCGTACTGGTGGGCGTGCTCATGGCAACGGGTACGCCTTATCACGCTTATTTTGACGGTGCCCAGTTCATCAGCTTCCTGCTCGGTCCGGCCACTGTTGCACTCGCCGTGCCGCTGGCCAGCCAGGCAGTCACGCTACGCCGACACTGGCTATCGATCACGATTGCGCTTTCTGTAGGCTCGATCACGGCGATCGCCTCGGCTCTGGCTATCGGCTGGGCCACCGGCCTGCAGGGCGAGATGCTGCTCTCGATGCTGCCCAAGTCCGTGACCACGCCGATTGCCATGGGTATCTCCGACCAGATCGGCGGTCTGCCGTCGTTGACCGCCGTGTTCGTCATTCTCACCGGCATCGTGGGTGCCGCAATCGGCATCCCGCTGCTACGCGGGCTGGGCATGCGCGATGCGGTCGCCAAGGGCTTTGCTCTGGGCGTGGCCTCGCACGGTATCGGCACCGCCCGCGCCTTCGAACACAGCGAAGAGGCCGGCGCCTTTTCCGGTCTGGCCATGGGCTTGAACGGCGCCCTGACCGCCATTCTCGTGCCGTTGGTCGTCTGGCTGCTGGGTCTGTAAGCACGTTCCAACAAGACAACTCCCATCCTCGAACCAGCACCGGCACAGCAGGCGGCTGAACACGCTGGACGTCTGCACTTGTCTGGGTGACGGTCGGCCTCTATGTTCAGCTTGTTGTAACGACTCAGGGCTGTGATGCGATGTCGACAGACGATCTGGAAAGCTGGATGTGGGCCGAAGCCGTGCGCGGCCAGGAGCGCGCCGAGCGTATTCAACGCCAGTTCTTCCGGCGTGCGACACACCGCCCGCGCAAGCAGTGGGAACCACCGCTCGACGTATTCGAAACACCCGAGGCCATCTATGTGATCGTGGCCCTTCCGGGCGTGTCGGATCAGACATTGACCGACCTCGAGATCCGGGGCGACACACTGTTCGTCGCCGGCGAACGCCGTGTGCCGACGCCTACGCCCGATGCCCTGCTGCATCGTCTGGAAATCCCGCACGGCCATTTCGAACGCCGCGTGACCCTGCCCTGGCCAAAGCTTGCGATCACGCAGCACGAATTGGCCGACGGCTGTCTCTATCTGACCCTGAGCAAGCGATAGCTTCATGAGCACACTCGACGACGACACCACCCCGAGCACGCCGAGCCCTGACTCGGACGACAACCGTGAGCACAAGGCCGACCGTGCTCCGAAGGTCACGCAAGGCCCGAGCACCACGCTGGTCTACAACCGCCAGACGCCGCCACGTCCGGAGACGCTTACGATCCTGCCGATGGCCGATACCGTGCTCTTTCCGGAGCTGGTCATGCCAGTGATACTCGACCGACCGGCATCCATCGAGGCGGCCCAGCGCGCAGCCCGCGCCGAGCAGCCGATCGGCCTGGTGCTGGCCGATCCCGCTTCAAACCAGGACGACATACGGCCTGCGCTGAACAAGATCGGTACGGTCGTCAATATCCTGCGCTATATCACCGGCAACGACGGCCGGCATCATCTGGTGTGTCAGGGCGTGTCGCGTTTCAAGATCCGCGAATTCGTCGAAGACGAACACGGTGCACTGGCCGCGAAGGTGACCTGGATCGACGAACCCGAGCCGCGGGGCGACAAGCAGGTGGATGCACGCATGGCGAATCTGCGCAGCCGTGCGCTGGAAGCCATCGAGCTGATGGATCAGCCCTCGCAGGAACTGGCCAACGCGATCGGCTCGATCGAGTCGGCGGCCTTGCTGGCCGACGCCACGGCCGGCTATCTGGGCCTCAAGCCCAAGGAAAAACAGCAGATTCTCGAGACCGTCGAACTCGAACCCCGACTCGATCTGGTGCAGTCGTTTCTGGATTACCGGCTGGAAGTCATGCGCCTGTCGAGTGATATCAACAAGCAGACCCAGGAACGGCTCACTGAGCATCAGCGCAAGGCTTTATTGCGTGAGCAGATGCGCTCGATCCAGCGCGAACTCGGCGAGGACGACAGCGTCGCCGAGGAAGCCGCGCGCCTGCGCGAAGCCCTCGAAAAGGCGCATCTGCCTGAAGACGCCGCCGAACAGACCGAGCGCGAGCTCAAGCGCCTGGAACGCATGAACGAATCCTCCGCCGAGTATTCGATGGTGCGGACCTATCTCGAGCTCATGGCCGAGCTGCCCTGGGACAAGAGCTCGGCAGACGCAATCGATATCGCCGAGGCGCGCGCGATTCTGGACGACGATCACTTTGGCCTGGACAAGATAAAGCGCCGGATTCTCGAGCATCTGGCCGTGCACAAGCTCAATCCCGACGGTAAGGCCCCGATCCTGTGTTTTGTCGGCCCGCCTGGCGTGGGCAAGACCTCGTTGGGGCGTTCGATTGCACGGGCGATGGGTCGCAAGTTCGTGCGTGCCGCCCTGGGCGGCGTACACGACGAATCCGAGATCCGCGGCCACCGCCGCACTTACGTGGGCGCCCTGCCCGGCTCGATCATCAGCCAGCTGCGCCGCGCCGGCACGCGTAATCCGGTGTTCATGCTCGACGAAATGGACAAGCTCGGCGCGTCGGCGCACGGCGACCCGGCCTCGGCCCTCCTGGAAGTCCTCGATCCGTCGCAGAACGATTCCTTCAACGATCACTACCTGGGCACGCCGTTCGACCTGTCCAGGGTCATGTTCATCGCCACCGCCAACGTGCTCGACACCATTCCCGGTCCGCTACGCGATCGGATGGAGGTCATCGAGCTGCCCGGCTATACGCGCGAGGAGAAAAAACAGATCGCCAAGCGTTATCTGGTCGATCGCCAGCTGGAACAGGCCGGCGTCACTCGCGAACAGTGCGATATCTCCGATGACGCGCTGGACAGCCTCATTTCCGGGTATACGCGTGAAGCGGGCCTGCGCAATCTGGAGCGTGAGATCGGCGCCATTGTGCGCAATGCGGCGGTTCAGATCGCCGAAGGCAAGCCCGGCCCCGGCGTGATTGGCCCCGACGATCTGCAGCCGATTCTCGGCGCCCGCCGAATCGACGACGAAGTGGCGCTGCGCACCAGTGTTGCGGGCGTGTCCACGGGTCTGGCCTGGACACCGGCGGGCGGCGATATCCTGTTCGTGGAAGCCTCGCGCTCGCCCGGCTCGGGCCGGCTGACTATCACCGGCCAGCTCGGCGATGTGATGAAGGAGTCGGCCCAGGCTGCGCTGTCGCTGGTCAAGGCACGCGCCGAATCACTGGGCATCGAACAGGAACGCCTGGATAAATCCGATATCCATATTCATGTGCCGGCCGGTGCGATCAAGAAAGACGGCCCGAGTGCCGGCGTTGCCCTCTACACCGCGCTCGTGTCGCTGCTCACCGACCGCAAGGTACGCGCAGACGTTGCCATGACCGGCGAGATCAGCCTGCGCGGCCAGGTGCTGCCGATCGGCGGCGTCAAGGAGAAGACACTCGCTGCCCACCAGGCCGGTATCCGTATCGTCATGCTGCCCGAGCGCAACAAGCGCGACGAAGAGGATATTCCGGACAAGATCCGCGAAGCACTGGATATCCGCTACATATCAGAAGTGTCCGAGGCAATCGCGATCGCCTTGGAGGGCACATCAATCCAGTGACCCGCTGAATCACCGCCGGCGCGCTGGAAATCTCCGCAATGGGAGAGGGCTTGCCGCCTCCCATTGCGGCCTGGTGTCGGGCGTGAACGCCGATGTCGATAACTACCCGTAACCTCGCCGCTACTCTGGCCAGCGGGGCTACACGCCCGGCTCGGCGGCCATCCGTTCGCGCAGGCGCGCAGCGATGGCCGCCACATGGGTGTCGTCGGCGCCCAGCTCACGCAGCGCCTTGTCCAACTGCAACAGATAGTCACGGTTGGGCCCACTCGGCCCGGTCGAACGCTGGATCTGGCCTGCGATCGCATCAACCGATGCGTCGCCCAACCACGCCGCATTATCGGGCGTTGCGATATAGACCAGCCCGTCCTCGATATCGCCATCGGCAAAACGCATCGGCGTGACAAAACGCAGATAGCCGTTCTTTTCCCGGTGATCGAGATGATCGAATACGGCCGGCGTGATCCGGTAGGCCATGCCAAGACAGACCTGCCCGGGCGCTTCAACGAGCGTGGCCACCCGGCCCGGTGCGTCCGGCGTGCCGCGATGATCGTGCGAGCCCTGCCAGAAGCGGCGCTGCCAGCCGGTGATCGTGGCCGGCGCACGACGCAGATAGTCAAAACCGGCCTTGTAGATCAGCGAGCCGTAGCCGAACAGCCATAGCTCCTGATGTTCAGCGAAGTGGCCACTTTCGCGATTGGCCTGTGTGGTGTCGATAGACATGGAAAATCGTGAACTCGAAGTCGCCGGTTGTTTGTTCGCAGGACTCCAGGCACGGCAAGCGCCGGTGGACCTGCCGCATGAGCGTGTTGCAACGCCAGGCTGCAGAAAACACTGCCGACCTGATGAAGTGATATGAAGCCATGATACCGACCCTGGCCTGCGATATCCGGCCCGATCCCGAGCAAAGCTCTTGCGCCCCATCAAGCGCGCCGGCGCGAGTTTGCGCTCGTGGCGGTACAGATCTGTCTGGAAATGCCCTGGGACCTGTTGCCGTTTAGTGCCCGCGCCACGTTGGACTCCTCGCACTGTCTCGAACAAGGCGCGGGAGCGCGATCACTGAACGACAATCCAGAAAGCCTGAAACAGCCCGCCTGGCGGCCGCGCCCAGAACGGTTGTGCGCCGAAGTATTCCATGCCGACGAATTGAAAAGCCGCTTGAGCGCGACGTTCTGATCTGCGCCCTCTGGATCGCGCGCTGCAATAGGTCGGATTTTCTCGATTAACCACCCCGAGCGGCCGGTAAATCTATAGACTCGCGCGCTTTTCTTCAGCGCCCGAGCACGGGCGACAAGGAGCGACCGTGAATACAAAGCCGCCGGACGAACCGTCGAGGCCCGCACCCAAACCCTACAGCGCCGACTGGCGGGTATTCGCGCTCAGCGGCGGACCGCTGGCTATGTTCGTGCTGTGGTCACTGTTCGATCTGCCCACGGTTTCGAACGCTATCGATATCGCCTTTGCCTGGTCTGCGGCCACATTCGGCGCGTACTGGCAGGTGCTGGTACTGGCCACGTTCCTGATCGGTCTCGGCATCGCGGTTTCCAGTGCAGGCCGGGCACGGCTGGGTAACACCACCACCATCGATATGAGTACGTTTCGCTGGGTATCGGTGATCATATGCACGTTGCTGGCCGGTGGCGGCGTATTCTGGTCGGCGGCCGAGCCGATCGCCCACTTTGTATCGCCGTCGCCGTTATTCGGCGGCCAGCCCGGCACGTATCCGCAGGCGATCAACGCGCTGGCCTATTCGTTCATGCACTGGGGCTTTCTCGCCTGGGCTGTTCTGGCAAGCCTGACGGGCATCGTGCTGTCGCACCTGCACTATGACCGCGGCCTGCCCCTGCTGCCACGTACGCTGCTGTTCCCGCTGTTCGGCGACCGCGTCATGCGTGGCTGGTTCGGCGCAATCGTGGATGCGGTCTGTGTGCTGGCGGTGGCCGCGGGCACTATCGGGCCGATCGGGTTTCTTGGCCTGCAAGTGAGCTACGGCCTCAACGTACTGTTTGGCGTACCCGACGTGTTTGCCGTGCAGGCGGCCGTGATCGGCGCGCTGGTTGCGATCTACATGATTTCGGCCACCACCGGCATCACCCGCGGTATCCAGGTACTCAGCCGTTTGAACGTCTATCTTGGCCTGGGGTTGATGATCTTCATCGTCGTCTTCGGCCCCACTGCATTCATCTTCAACGCCTTCGTGCAGGGCTTTGGCACCTACGTGCAGCAGTTCGTTCCCATGGCCACTTATCGTGGCGATCCGGAGTGGCTGTCGAGCTGGACAGTATTCTTCTGGGGCTGGTTCCTGGGCTATGGCCCGCTGATGGCGATGATGGTCACCAAGATCTCGCGCGGTCGGACCATCCGCCAGATGATCATGGTGGTGTCGGTGCTCGCCCCCGTGGTCACCACGTTCTGGTTTACCGTGCTGGGCGGTACCGGGCTGGCCTACGAGCTGGCAGACCCGGGGTCCGTATCGACCGGGTTCGAGGGCTTCAATCTGCCGGGCGCCCTGCTGGCCATTACCCAGCAGCTGCCACTGGGCCTGCTCATGTCGATACTGTTCCTGGTCTTGACCACGCTGTTTGTGGCAACAACCGGCGACTCCATGACCTACACGATATCGATGGTGATGACCGCCGACGACGAGCCCAGGACCGTCGTACGCGTCTTCTGGGGCATGGCGATGGGCGCGACCGCGCTGATTCTCATCACGCTCGGCAAGGGCGGCGTATCGGCCCTGCAATCGTTCATCGTTGTGACTGCGGTGCCCGTATCGCTGGTATTGCTGCCCTCGTTATGGACAGCGCCGATGATCGCACGGCGCATGGCGCGCGAGCAGCAGGTCTCGAGCCACAGCCCTCATGTGCCCGGCCCGGTCCGTGGCCGTCTCGAATGACGGCGTACCACCGGGCCCGAGTATCGTCGCTTTTCTGCTAAACCAGCCACCGCTTGCTTGTGTTGATCGTTTTGCACAGGCGAGCGGGAGCGCTGGGTTCGGCCGGTTGCCCGTCTTATCAGCAGTGATCCACGTGCTGGATAGAACACGGGTGCCGCGTCGAGGCGTCAGGCAGGTGTCTGCTCCGAGGCCACCCCCACCACGCCGAAGTGGGTATAGAGCCGATCCAGAACGCCGCGCAGCGCCTCGCCCTGAAGCGCAACGCGTGCAGTGAGCTCGGCTACCGCATCCTCAGCATCCAGCGAGTCCAGGTCGTCCTGGATCAGGTCAAGCGCACGGATACGCTTGAGATCTAGGTTCTCGTCCAGATCGAACTCGATGGCGTCATCTACCGCGACGTTCAGCTTGACCGCCTGCATGCCGGCAGCCAGATGCGCGCGTACTTCCTCGGCCTGAAGATCCATCGCCGTGACCCGCACGCTGGACTTGGTTTCGTCGGTGGACTCGAGTGCGCAGCGATCGCCCATCTCGAAGCCGTTGGGCATGCTATTGGCGTCCTCGAGCCAGCGGCTCATTTCCTCGGTGGGCGAAACGCGACTGTCGGCGCGCTTGACCGGCAGGGTGCCCAGCGCTTCACGCAGGCCCGCGACCACATCCTCGGCACGTTTCTCCGAGCCCACGTCGACCCACACCCGGCTGGCACGCAGATCGATAACCACCGGCGTGCGCCTGGCCCGTGTAAAGGCGCGCGGCAGCAGCTCGAAGTGCGCCTGGTCCTTGATATCGGCCTTCTCGCGGCGGCTGACCTTGCGACCTTCACTCGACTCGATACGCTCGACGCGTTCGTCGACCTCCTCGGTCAGCACCGAGCCCGGCAGAATACGGCTGATTTCCTGGTGAACGCATACGGCCAGACCGTCGACGACGTGCACCATCGAATGCTCGCCCTTGATCGGCGGCACGAAACCGGAAACGCTCATGGCCTGATTGCCACATTCCGGGCACAGCGCGTCGACCAGTTTTTCCTCAAGTTCAGCAGCCGTCCACTTGAACGGCTCGGAGCCAAGAAATACACAGAGATTACGTATCCACATAACGATCTTCGAACCCGTGTCGATTCAGCCCGCGGCAATATCAGGCAAGCGTGTAGTCGCAGCCACGGGACAGCCCCGCGGCGCGTCGATGGGCCGCGACCATACCCAACCCACTGCATAGCCTCAAGCAGCATCAACGTGGCCATGCTCTGGCAGCGCGGCTGTCAGTCAATCCCGCGCTATGGCACTATTCGCGCGCCGCGCGTTGGGGGACGGTTGCCGCTCGCATCGGCGCGGCGTGCCCTCGAGGCGCGTCGGTCGGTTGCAGGGTTCCAGGTAGACACTGCTTGCAACGGCCGGTCGGCGCACCCATTCATATCGTTCGCCCAACTATCTATGCCATGCACCCAGTGATGTCGATCGCCCGTAGCGCCACCCTTGCCCTGATCGTGGGCACAAGCGCCCTCCTGATGGGCTGTTCGTCGCCCGTCGACGATTCACGCGTGAGCGCGGAAATCGGTTATATGCCGATCCTGCCGGATGCACAGCTGTTCGTCGGCCTGGAAGACGGCTCTATTGCCGATACCGGTATCGAGCCCAAGCTGGTGTCGTTCCAGAATGGGCCGGCGATGGTTCAGGCGCTGCTGGGCGGCCAGCTCGATATCGCCTATTTCGGCATCGGCCCCACCATGGTTGCGCGCGGTAAGGGCGCGGATATCAAGGTCGTGGCCTCCAATATCATCGAGCAGATCAGTTTCGTGGCGCTCGGCAACCTGGCCCCCTACTTCGACAGCGGCGATCCGGCCACCGCTTTCAAGCGCTTCGAACAGGACCACGACCGCAAGGCGCGCGTATCGACCTTCCCTGTCGGATCGGTGCCGCAGACCGTGCTCGACTACTGGCTGGTACATCAGCTCGGCCTGAAACGCGACGCTATTGATGTGATCTACCAGGGCGCATCCCAGGTTCAGCAGGCGCTGCTGACCGGCGCGGTTGACGGCGCGGCGATACTAGAACCGGTGGTCACGATCGTGCAGGACCGCATGGACGATGCGCGTGTCGTCGCCCGCGGCGAGCAGATGTTTCCCGGACAGCCGGGCGCGGTGCTCGCAATACGCGCCGAGTTCATCGCCGCGCACCCGGATATCGTCCAGGCGCTGGTGGCCGCCCATGTTGATGCCACGACCCGCCTGCGCGCGGGCGACGCATCCGCGATCGACGCCGTACAGGCCTATGTCGGCGGCGGTCGGCTGCCGCGCGATGTGGTCGCACGGGCAATCTCCAACACCGCCGATCAGTTCGTGGCCGACCCCAACGACATTATCGAAGGCACCCGCCGGATGCGTGATTTTCAGCGTGAGCTCGGCACTATCGACACGGACGCCGATATCGACGCCCTGTTCGACACGCGTTTCTATGACGCGCTCGAGACCGAGCAGGCGACGGGCTCCTGATCGGTGGCCGAACGCCAGCCCTCCAATCCGCCGCCCGCGTTCGCCGCGAAGCGTCAGGCCGGCCCCGGCGCCACCCGGCTGCGGCGGGTCGTGCTGGGCGTGCTCGGGCTGGCCGCGTTCATCGGCCTCTGGAAGTGCGCTTACCTGTTCAACTGGGCACCGCGCGGGACCATTCCCGACCCGTTCGACGTACCCGCTGCGCTCTGGGATGAGTACAGCAGCGGACGCATGCTGCCCGCCATCGGCTCCAGCCTGATTCACTATGTATGGGGCCTTGGCATCGGCACGGCGCTGGGCTTTGCAGTGGGCCTGATGGCTGCCAGCTCGCGTGTTTTCGACGATATTCATTACATGCTCGCGCGTGTGCTGCGCCCGATACCGCCGCTGGCGTGGGTGATCTTCGCCATCGCCTGGTTTCAGGTCAGCCACGCGGGGGCGGCATTCGTGATCTCCATCGGCGTGTTCTGGGTCAACTATTTTGCGACCGCATCGGGGGTGCGCAACGTCGACCCACGCTTTTACGAGCTCGCACGCGCATTCGGCCACGCCAGCTTCATAAAACGGGTGACCAGCATCACCCTGCCCGGCGCCATGCCCAGTATTCTCTCGGGCGTACGCACCGGCGTTGGCCAGGCCTGGATGACGCTGATCGCCGCCGAACTGCTCGGCGTTCCGGGCATGGGCCAGGAAATGAATTCTGCCGCAGGCGTCGGCGCCTATGACGCAGTCGTCGTCTATATGCTCGCCATCTCGTTGATCTACACGCTGTCGGACGGCCTGTTCGCGCTAGTCGAGAATCGCACGCTGCGGTGGCGGCCATGAGCACGACCCAGACCCGGCTCGCAGACGTCGCCTATCGCTACCCGACGGCCGAGGCGCCGGTATTCGCAGGGCTGGATTTCACCATCGGTGCCGGCGAATTTGTGGCGCTCGTGGGCGGCTCGGGCGTGGGCAAGTCCACGGTTCTGCGCTGTATCGCCGGGCTGATCACGCCCAGCCACGGGGTGATTGATCTGCCGCCCACGCCCGGAGACGGCAGCCGGGCAAGCGCGGTGGTGTTTCAGGACACGCGCCTGCTGCCCTGGAGACGCCTGCGCGCCAATGTCGGCTACGGGCTGTCCGGGCTCGGGTTATCACGCGCTCAGCGCGAAGACCGTATCGACGACGTACTTGAGCTGATCTCAATGCGCGACTTCGACGGCCGCTGGCCCCATGAGATTTCTGGCGGACAGGCCCAGCGTATCGGCCTGGCGCGCGCCCTGGCCGTGCGCCCGCAGGTGCTGCTCATGGACGAGCCCTTTTCGGCCGTCGACGCGCTGACCCGCACGCGATTGCAGGACGAACTACTCGCCATCTGGAAACGGCTGAACATGGCGGTGCTGTTCGTCACTCACGATATTGCCGAGGCGACGTATCTCGCCGATCGGGTCTGCGTGATGCGCGGCTCGCCGGCTCGTATCGTGTTCGACGAGACGGTGCCCGTCGCTCATCCGCGCCAGCGCGAGGACGCCACTCTTCAGACCTTCGTCCAGCGCGTCGCCGACGCGCTGTAGCCAGAACCGATACCACGCCATGACCGAACCACAAGCCCAGCGCCTGATCATCCACGCCGCCGACGAAGCCTCGCTCGCACGCGCGCGCAGCAACGCGGCCAACTTCCTCGGTGCCGTGGACAACCCGCAGGTGGAGATCGTGGTCAACGCCGCGGCCGTGGCCGCGGCCATCGAGCAGCCGCACGCGACCGACGCCTATCTGCGTGTCTGTGCCAACACCCTGCGCAACAAGCAGATCGATGCACCGGATCACCTGGTGCAGGTCGCCGCCGCGGTCGTGCATATCGTCGAGCGCCAGCGCGACGGCTGGGCCTATATCCGCGCGTGAGTGCGGCTTCGGGTCAGCGGTTCAGGGCTCGGCGCGAACCCGCTCGATGAGATCGACCGGACATGGGGCCAGCGTCTCGATCGCCGGACGGGCATAGAGAAAGCCCTGCTGGAGATTGATACCGCGGCGATACAGCCAACGCGCCTCGGCCAGCGTCTCCACGCCTTCGGCGATCACGCCCGTGCCCAGACCGTTGGCCAGCGTGAGCACGCTGTCCACGATCGTCTGTTTGCGGCTGTTGCTATCCACGCCGTCGATGAATTGCCGGTCGATCTTCAACCAGTCCGGGGTCAGATCGATCAACAGATCGAAATTCGCATAGCCGGTGCCGAAGTCGTCCAGCGCGGTCTGGAATCCCATCGCACGATAGGCGCCAACGATATTCTTGAGGTGCAGCCGGTCACGCACCCATTCGGTTTCAGTGATCTCGAAGCTGATGCGCTCGGTGGGCCAGCCAACTCGGCACGCCACGTCCAGCGTTGCCTGAATACAGGCTTCCGGATCATAAACGGCGTTGGGCAAGAAGTTGATCGAGAGCATGCTCGTCATGCCGATCCGATGCGCGATCTCGATCGCCTTGACGCGACAGGCCTGATCGAACCGATACAACGAGGATTCGTCGACCCGGGATATCACCTGATAAGCGGACTCGCCGTCGAGTCCACGCACGAGCGCCTCATAGGCATGAATGCCCGCCGTCGACAGATCGACGATCGGCTGGAACGCCATGGTGAAATCGAAACCCAGCGCGCCTTCGCAGCGCACGCATTCGATCTGATTCCTTGCACAACCGCCCATCAAGAGCTCCTTTGTCGACCATCCGAGGCCGTTTGCTCGTTCGGCAACTTTAATCGGTAACGCCGAGCGATGCATCCGGCCGCGGTCGGACCCGAATACCCGCATCGTACGCGCGAAAGGCCTGTTGTCGTTTCGTTCGAGATCACAGCCAAAACCAGGCCGACAACGCCCGGACGCCCTGTCAGCCCGCCGAGGCCATGACGAAACCGGCCCGTGGGCAATGCACGCGCACGGGCCCAATGGTGTCGTCATCGCGCTCAACCACGATCACGTCGCCGCTCAGATGAACCAGCCGCCCGCTGATCCGGTCCACGCCGTAGTCGCCGGCACCCACCGTGATGGATTGACCGAGCTCATGGCCGAGAGACGTATCGAAAGTGCCGGCCAACGGCTGCCAGGTCGTCGTTTCGCGAGCCATGGCCAGGGCCTGAGTCGAGTCCAGCGCGCTGGGCTGTCCGTGGCCGATGTCGCGCATGCGCTCGAACCATTGCATCAGGCTGGGAAATGCCTCGAGGGTATGACCAACCCCGGCGTTACCACGCACGTACCAGACCGGGTGGTAGACCGCAAAGTCTGCCAGCGTGGGCGCGCTGCCCAGCAGATAGTCGGACGCCCCCAGCTGCGCGTCGAGCAGCGCCAGCGTCGGCTCCCAGTTCGCCGCAGAAAAATCCGCATCCGGGCGCGAAACCGTGCCGCCCGAGAAAAGGGCCGCGCGATCGGCCTGGAAACGCGCCAGATAGTCGTCGCCAAGCCGCTCACGCAGGGCAGCCCGGCCCTCGGGCCGGAACAGCACCGGAATAGCGGCCAGGAACATCTGTCGATCAGCCAGCTGTTCGAGCGCATTTACGCTGGCCGCCAGCGCCGGTGGCACGACCTCGGGCGTAGGATACAGACGCTCGATGGTACGCGCGATCAAGCGCGTGTCGCAGTACACATCGCGCCCCAACTGCAGTACCGGCGTCTTGCGATAGCCGCCGGTCAAGGGCATGAGATCCGGCTTGGGCAGAATCCGTGGAATCTGTACTGAATGCCAGGGCGCGTTCTTGTAGCCCAGCAGCAACCGGACCTTTTCGGAAAACGGCGAGGCGTCGAAGTGATGCAGCACGATCTCGGTCATGAAGAACTCCACGGCAATTGATGCGACACAAGATACGCGACTGCACCGCCTCCAGCGTTCGCCCGGACATATCGCGCAGCGCGTTTATCCGTACCCGCGCCTATTTCCGACGCCAGCCCGCATCATCCATTACCTCTACCGCTGCGCCCCTGTTCAAGGCCCCACCGACATGCACACGCGCCCGGACGCCGCCGATGCGATACAGCGCGCGGCGCATGTCTTGATCCAGCAGCCGCGACAGATAGCCGCACGGCGGACATGTGCCCAGGATCTCGAACTCCACCGCGTCGATCCGCAGCCATGACCGGCCCGGCGTCATCAGGTCGAGCTCATCGATCACCAGGTTTCGCCGTAGCGCAGCGGCGTCTACACCAGGGCTGCCGGCACACGCCAGGCGCCGATTACATTCGGCGACGGCCGCGGTGTCGATCATCGAGATTTCGCGCGCGCCAGCCCATACCTCGCTGCGCCCGGAGAACGTGCCGCAGCCCGCCCAGTAGCGGTCGCCCACCAGTCCGCGGCCGGCCACAGCCTGCGCCGTGCGGCAATCCTGCATCGGCGCACCGCGCCCCTCGGCGACAAGAATCCGTGCGAGGCGGGGCACGCCCTGATCGTGCTGTGCAGTGGTCTTGGTCGCCGACATCGTCCTGTCCACGGGCTGCGTGCCGGCTCATCCTGACATGGCTGGCGCATTCGCGATGGCCCGCCACTGATCACGCTTGAGCCGAGCCGACAATCCTGCTGTCATGAGGCCATGTACCGCTTGTCTGTCTCTGCATGAAAAGCTGTCCTTCTGCCCTGAACTGGATTTCCGGCTGATATGACCCTGCGTAATATCGACGCGTTGTTCGGCGGCGAGAGCGTGCTGGTACTGGGCCGGGCCAACGGCCATGCCCAGCAGCAGCTCGTCGACAATATCCAGGCAAGCGTCGACCCGGCCGACCGCCATCACGTCGACCATGCCCGCAACGTCAAGCGTCTGCCCGATTTCAAGGCCGAACTGGTGGTGATACTCGATGCACGCTGGGGTGCGCCGGAAACCATAGGCCGGCTCGGCGAACGCGGCTGTCGCGCGGTGCTCTGGTCGGCCGACGCACGCATCAGCGCAGACGTTCTCCGCGCCGCCCGCCCACATAACCTCCGCCTGCTGGGCGGCCGGACCGCAGGCATCGCCCAGACCCGCAGCCCGCGCAATATCAGCACGCTTGCCCTGCAGCCACGCGCGGGCAAGGTCGCACTCATCACCCAGTCGCAGTCGCTGGCGGCCGCCGCGCTCGACTGGGCGCTGGGCCGAAACATCGGTTTCTCGTGGCTGGCCTGTAGCGGTTCGGAAGCCGATATCGACAGCGCCGACCTGCTCGACTATGCCGCGCTCGACCCGCGTACCCGGGCGGTCGTGCTGCAGGTGGGCCGGATCCGTTCTCCGCGCAAGTTCATTTCGGCCGCGCGGGCGGCGGCCCGGGTCAAGCCCGTGCTCGTGCTGCAGACCCGGCGCGCCGTCGACGACGGCCCCCAGGGGCCGGACCCGGCGCGCTCCGCCGCATTCGCCCGAGCCGGCCTCGTCGAGTGCGAGAACCTTGGCGGGCTGTTCGATGGCCTGGCCGCGCTCGATCTGCTGCCCACCGTGAAGCACGATCGCGTGCTGGTCATGGGCAACGGCGCCGGTGCCAGTGCGCTGGGCACGGATGCCCTGCTACGCCAGGGGCTGACCCCGGCCCGGCTGGGCGCCGAAGCCCGCAAGCAGCTCACCAAAATCGCTTCGGGCACGCGCGACCACGGGGTCTCGATCGATCTGGCCGATTCATCCACGGATGAAACGATCGAGGCTATCCGTACCGCCACCGCTGACACGAAAAACATGGACGCCGTGCTGTTTGTTCACAGCCCCGTAGCCGGCCAGCCGCACGAGCCGATGGTGACAGCCATTGCCGCCGCCGAAATCAGCCCGCGCCTGATGACCGTCTGGCTAGGGCTGCATACCGCGCAGGGCGCCCGGCAGGCGAGCGCCCAGGCCCGCCTGGCCACCTTCGGCTCCGCGGATGAAGCCGTGCGCGCGGTCCGCTATCGCGCCCAGTACGGCGCCACCCGTGAAATGCTCACGGCGACGCCGCCACCGGACCCGACGGTCACCGCCGATGTCGACGCCCTGCGCGAGCGCCTGGTCGCCCTATCGAGCGACGGCGTGGAATGGCTGTCGGCCGACGAGGCTGGCCACCTGCTCACCGCCTACGGCATCGCCGGCGAAAATCCGGCCGAGTCGGCGGTGCGCATGCGGGTGCGCGCGCAGCTGCATGCGGAGCTGGGCATGGTCATGAGCGTGCAGGATGAGGCGCTCGGCATCGAACCGGCGTACGGATTTGCGCCGCTGGACGGACTGCTGGCGCGGCGAATGCTGCAGCAAGCCAGCGCCTCGCGACTGCAAGGCACGCGTGCCGCATTCGACGCACTCGCACAGGCGCTGGTACGACTGGGCAAACTGATCGTCGACCTGCCACAGGTGATTGGCCTGGATCTGCGCGTAGCAGTCGGGCCGCGCGGTCGTCTGCAAGCGCCGGCAGACAGCCTCATCGAGATCACAGCCAGCCCACTGCCCGACCGCCAGCGCCTGGCCATGTCGCCCTACCCGGCGCGTATGCGCCATATCGTGACGCTCAAGGACGACGCCCGCTATATCGTGCGGGCTATCCGTCCGTCGGACGAACCGGCCGTGCTCGATCTGCTCGACAGCCTGAGCCCGGAGGAGATCCGCCTGCGATTCTTCAATTATATCCGGCATTTCTCGCACGATATGGCCGCACGCATCACCCAGGTGGACTACGACCGCGAGGTCTCGCTGGTGGTCAGCGCCTACGACCGCCCGGACGAACTGGCCGGCATGGGCACGATCATTGCGGATCCCGACGGCCACGAGGCCGAGTTCGCCATTCTGGTGCATCGCGATCACACCGGCGTCGGCCTCGGCCGGCATCTGCTGGACTGCCTGCTGAGGCAAGCCGGCGCACGCGGCATCGATATCGTCTACGGCGATGTGCTCACCCAGAACCGGCCCATGCTCTCGCTGGCGCGCAGCCTGGGATTCAAGGTCAAGATATCGCTCGAGGATGCTTCAAGCGTGCGAGTGGAAATACCGATGGTCGACTACGCCGATCAAGGCAATGCCAGCCGCAGCAGCGCCTGAGCCTGGCGCTATCGTACCCGTGCGGTTCACGCGCCCATAGCCACGGGTATATCCTAGATTTCATATTCGATCTTCCGGATAACCCATGGCCAGTTGCTGCAGCGAAGACGACGCCCATCTGAAGCGGATGCGCGAAAGCCAGAAACGCGTGCTCTGGATCGTGCTCGCGCTCAATGCCGTCATGTTCGTCGGCGAGTTCGCCGCCGGCTGGATAGCCGGCTCGACCGCGCTTCTGGCCGATTCGCTGGATATGCTCGGCGACACCATGGTCTACGGACTCAGCCTGTTCGTCATCGCCCTGGGTGCACGCGCCAAGGCGATATCCGCCGGATTCAAGGGGGCGATCATGCTCGGCTTCGGGCTGCTCGTGAGCGTCCAGCTCGTATTCAAGCTGATCTACGGCCTGCCCCCGCAGGCAACGCTCATGGCCGCGGTCGGCGTGCTGGCACTGGTCGGCAACCTTGTGTGTCTCGTGCTGCTCACCCGCCATCGCGAAGACGACGTGAACATGAGCTCGGTCTGGGTCTGCTCGCGTAACGATCTGGTCGCCAACAGCGGCGTGATTGTGGCGGCTGTGCTGGTCGCACTGACCCATAGCGTCTGGCCCGATCTGCTCATCGGCGCAGCGATCGCCGGCCTGTTCATACGCTCATCGATAAGCGTGCTGCGCGACGCCCGCGCTGCGTATCGCGACTCATCCCCCGAGCATGCGACGCTCAGCGAAAGCCGTGGATAGCAGCAGGGACAGCGCCGCCGACCCGAAACATGACGCCTGGCCGGTATCGCCGGACACGATAATGCGTTTCTGGTTCGAGGAACTCTCGCCGCGCGACTGGTTTCGCAAGTCAGCAAGCCTGGACCAGCACATCTCGGATCGCTTCGGCGCCACGCTCACGGCGGCCGTGAGCGGCGAACTCTCGAGCTGGCGTGACACACCCGCCGGCCGCCTCGCCGAGATTCTTGTGCTCGATCAGTTCTCGCGCAATATCCATCGCGACAGCGCAAGTGCGTTCGGGAATGACCCCGCCGCGCTGGGCTGCGCACGACAGGCCATTGACGCAGGTGTCGATCGCGCCCTCACGCCGCAGCAACGCGCTTTCCTCTACATGCCGTTCATGCACAGCGAGGAGCGCGCCGATCACGAGACAGCGCTTGAGCTGTACCAGCAGCTGGGCCTGCAGAATCATCTCAAATCTGAACGCGAGCACTACGCGATCATCGAGCGCTTTGGGCGCTATCCGCATCGCAACGCCCTGCTCGCCCGCGAGAGTACACCGGAGGAAGTCGCGTTCCTTGCCGAGCCGGGGTCATCTTTCTAATCATCGGGCAGCCCCAAACGCTCGCAGGTGATAGCAACAACAACGCCGGAACGCGAACGGTAGACGAACCCAGCGCGGGCGCCAATTTGACTCTGCGTCGCGGGTTCGGGGCCGAGCCTCAGACTGGACTCACCTGGGACGCTCTCTCTCCAGGCAGGATTATTCGCGGCTGGCGCCGCTCACCCTTCGGGCTCGTCACCAAGCGTGACGATTCCGGTCCGCTCTGCGAACCCGTCGAACCCGCTCATTTGTCTTGTCGCAGGTTCGAGGCTTATCCAGAACCAACCCAAAGCACCGGCCTGCGACCGGTGCTTTGGGTTGGTGCCCCAGGCAGGAGTCGAACCTGCGACCTGCCGCTTAGGAGGCGGCTGCTCTATCCTGCTGAGCTACAGAGGCGTTAAGCGCGTAGCCTAACGCAGCAACTGGCTCGTAGGTAGACCGACATGCCATTCTCCGCGTCATGACCGACGACGTGTCCACGCTCGACAGCCAGCTTCATATGGGCCCGCGCACCGGCGGGATCGGTACGCGCCGCGTTGCCCTGCTTGAAGCGATCGGCGCCACGGGCTCGATCACGGCCGCTGCGAAGGCAGTGGGCCTGAGCTACAAGGGCGCCTGGGATGCGGTGAACGCAATCAACAACCTGGCGGATCGCCCATTGGTCGATCGCAGCACCGGCGGCGCAGGCGGCGGCGGCACCCAGCTCACTGATCGCGGACGACAACTTGTGCGCACCTATCGCGCCGCAGAAGAGGAACACGCCCGATTCCTTGCACAACTCAACCGTCGCCTTGCGCATCTGGCCGACGATCTCAACCTTATGGAGCGCCTCGCCATGCAGACCAGCGCGCGCAATCAACTCCTCGGTGAAGTCACGGCCGTTCGGCTGGGCACCGTCAATGCCGAGGTGGCAATCGCTCTGCGCGGCGGCGACAGCCTGACCGCTGTCATCACACGAGCCAGTGCCGAGAATCTCGGCCTGCAGGAAGCCGTCGCAGTGACCGCTCTGATCAAGGCGTCGTGGGTGATTATCGCAGCCGGCGACCACGCAGGAACGCTGCTATCCACACGTAACCGGTTGGTCGGCACGGTCGACAAGATAACAACGGACGACGTCGCCAGCGAGGTCGTCATCCAGCTACCCGGCGGCGCGACCCTCGCTGCGGTCATCACGCGTGCGAGTGCCGAGGAAATGCGCCTGAAAACAGGCGATACCGCTACCGCCCTGTTCAAGGCGTCGAGCGTGATTCTGGCACAGACCGGCGGCGGGCTCGGCCCTTAACCCGCCCCGTTTTGCTCGTGTAGCGGGCAGCCCGAACGCCTTATAGCCATGAGCACGAATCGGCTGATGGACGTCATACCGGCGACGTCATCGACTGCCCGGCGCTCGAACTCGCACCCGTTCCGCAGCACCGCCACCCGGCAGCCCGTCGTTCAACCGCGTGCGGGACTCACAGTCGTCGTGCCGCCAACGACTACGGCCGCATGCAGCACAACTCGACCACGAAAAACGTCTCGATAACCCGCCCTTGCCAGGCTGCTTCGACCGGCGCGCTTCATCGCAAATTCATTCAGATTCGTCTTGACGATAGCGAATAGCTTAAATTTTTTCGTCTTCAATATGAATCGGTTATCGCGTTCAACCCATTATGTTGCGCTGCGTCGCTTGAATATACACCTAAATGGCCTTATAACCTTTGGCATACAGAGTTTTGCAATGCGACTTTAGTGTCATCTCCACAATGCAACGTGCCGGATGACCTCAACTTGAGAGAAACGTCATGAAAAACATCATTTTAACTAGAACAGTCACCTCGGGCGTCGTCCTTGCTGCCCTCGTCGGCTTCTCGGGCACAAGTCTGGCCCAGTCGGAAGCGATCGAATCAATGAATGCGCAGCAGACACAGCTGAATACGTTCGAGACCGTTGAGCATCATGCCACGGCGGACCAGCTGTCTGCCGCACTTGACCAGTTCAACACCCAGGATCGGGCGAGCGAGGGCCTGCAGACTCAGAGCACGGGTTCGCAGGCACCGCAGCAAGTATCGCGTGTAGCGAACCGTCTGAGCAACGAAATCGACGCCTATAACGCTGACGCTTCGAGCAGCCTTGTACCAGAGACGCATGCGGTAGCCAGCGAATCCAACCACAAGGCCATGCCGATCGCGCAGCAGTTGGCCTCCGAGCTGACCACCTATAACCGTACCGGTGGTAGCAGTCGTTATTGATCGATAACTGATCGCTATCGAATGGATAGTTGTTTTCCAGTGCGATCAAGCCGGAAGCCTCGGGGTTTCCGGCTTTTTTTATGCTTAAACGGTATACTCGAACGGGGAGGCGGGGGCGTGATCGGTACCTTTATCAAATGCTAAACGCCGGAAATCAGCCTGCCGCAACGATGCTCAAGGGCGCGATCAACCACGGATCGGCCTATCGAGGTTTCACCAGGAGATAACCACATGTTCGTCAAGAAAAAAACCAATAAGTACAGTGTCATCGCCTGCGGCGTATTCTGTGCCGGCGCAGCCGGGTTCCTCGCACCCGCAGCGGTATTTGCACACGACAACAGCACCACAGACAATCAGGTAGCGCAGGCCCAGACCAACCAGGACGAAGAGCTTTCCCGTGAAATCACCCGCTTCAACAAGCAGGGTGGTTCTCTCGAGGGCAGAGGCACAAACGGCAGCGACGCGCCCGGGGATGCACAGATGCCGGCCGGCGACGACTCATCCGCGAGCCACCCTGAGGCCGATGAACTCTCCGGCAGGATCAATCGTTTCAATAATAAGAACAGCTCGCTCGAGAACCGGGATGCCGACGGCAGCAATCTCTCTCAGGACAAGCCTATGCCCGCCGGTAGCGGCGAGTCCGCCAACCATCCCGAGGCCGACGAGCTTTCCGAGGAAATCAGGCGATACAATTCAAACGGTGGCTCGCTGCGGGACAATGCTGCCGCAGGATCCGAGGCGAACGACGGCCCAAGCGGCTCCATGAGCACCGGGGCCAATGCGTCACCGAGCGGCGGCGGCAACAGCGAGCTTTCAAACAGGATCGAGCAGCACAACAAGAACGCTCATTAACGCCTGTCACCAGGTCCGGGCGAGCGCTTGAGAGAGCCGGAGGTCGCGAACGCGTCTTCCGGTTTTTCAGCCCAAGTGTAGATTGGTGACGGCAGCGTATTGCTTGCGCTGCGAGGCGGCCGACGTACGACAGCCCAACTGATCGCGCCGAAAGCCGCTGATGTGCGTGTTCAGGGCGGCAGCCGCGGCCCATACCGGTAGCTGCCGACATTTGCCCTCTTCTGTCGTCCCGTAACAAGCTCGACCGAGACCCACGTCAGCACGAATGTTCTCGACTCGTCGTCACGGTGACACCTGCGCGTGCGCCAATTCGATAACGTCCTGAGAGCCATCTGTGCGTTTCAGGGCCTGTTGCCGTCTCATGCGAGACCACGCCAAGGGCTCCATGAAATTAACTTGGGCGGCAGGACGAGGCGTCAGTACGTGTCGCGTAGTCAGTCTACGTAAGCGTGCTGCAACGCTGTCTTGCCGCATATCGTTAATTTGTGGGCCCTTGTCCCGAAGGGTTGGGCTTCCCTGAAAAATCTACCAGGCGCCTCATGCGGCGTTGCAACTTTCGATCGTGGCCAGCTTTGAGCTGCGATTCGCGCCTTGCCTGAGAACCCTCGTTATATTTTATGGGAGGCCGCCAACGCGGCGCTCGCACGAAACGGCAACAGGGCCTTAGAAGGGAGCGAAGGAAATGCGGAGCGAATCTTTGATATCGCCGACCGCTGTCAGACCGCTACGCTCCGTACCCACACGCGCCGTGACAAACGCCGGTGGGCGCGAGCGGCTCGCGCGGTGCTCACTCGCTAACGGTCAACTTGTCGCGTGGCACCGGCATCTTGCCGGAGACCTGCTCGGCCAGCGCCAGATGCGAGCCAACGAGCTGTTTTACACGCACCTCGCCGACCGCGGCGCCCGGCTTCCAGGCCACCGCTCGACCGCTCGGTGCGCGCACCACGGATCCCGCGTCGCGAACGGTAAGCATCGTGCCGGCAGCAAGACCGGAATCGCGCCCCGCGCTGACGTACATATCATCGCCGTCGAGCGCAAAGGTATGAGTAAACCACGGCGCAATCGAGATTCGATCCTGCACGAGAGCAAGCATCCGGTCACTCCACACGCCCAGCGCCGCATCCTGCACACCGCCGGCGGGCGTAAGATCCAGCGCCGTTTCTATGGGCTCGTATTCTATGTCGAAATCGGTATCGATCATGCGCGTGCTGATCGACGTTCTGCCGCTGCCCGAGGCCTTCGGCTCCAGGATCATCAGCGCTCTGACACCGGGATAGATGGCCAGGGAAGCGGCGCATTCCGCGGGTGACGAGGATGAACAGACGCCAGGCACGCCAATGGCCTCCGCCAGCGAATCGGGCGTGACGATCGATACGCCGTTCGCCGCGGCGTTGTGCTCCAGCGCATTGAGAAACTGGTAGGCGACCAGTGAATCACGATCTCCGCCTGCGATATATACTCCCACCTTGGGCCTCAGTCCGGAACCGCCAACGGCCGGCGTGGATACTGCGCCGGCTGTGGCGGTGGTTGCGGCTACACGGGTGGGTGTCGGCGCCGCAGTGGTGGACGCCGCCTGACTACCCTGGGTCTGGCTCTTGTTTTCAGCCCAGCGTTCCCAGAACGGGGCCTTCCATTGGGTTTGCGTGGTCCCGAAAGCCGCCTGCGAATCCGCGAGTTGCTGATCGCCCGCGTCTGGGTTGGTCGCACAGCCTGTCAGCACGGCAACAGCGACTACGGGCAAGACGAGCAGGGCCAGTCTTTTCACAATACGATCAGTCAACACACACTCCGATAAAGTCATCAGAGGCCCTGCGCGATGCAGGGCCTCTTCTACGTCAGCGCCAATTTCTAGAACTCGACGCCCAGGTTCACGCTGCCGGCCATGACGTCGTCACTGGCAAACGAGCCGCCATTGGGAGTCCCACCGACGAGGCTGTTACCTGCGAGCGTACCGACGGAGTTCTCCTTGAGCATACCCAGCGTGGCCCATGTGCGTACAGCCGAATTGAGCTGATAGCTGGCCTGCAGGTCGTACACGGTACTGGTGTCGTTGCCGTCGGTGACAGTGGCGCTGGTGGGCACGTTGATGTTGAGAAAGCCAAACGAGCCACGCAACGCAAATTTCGGTGTCACGTTGACAGTGACCGCACCGATATACAGATTTTCGTCGAACCCTCTGCGCCCCAGGAAACCACCCATGCGATAAAGGCTGGTCGGGTTGGCCGTGGACTCGGGGTTGGAGTTGATCAGGCTCGAATAGGTGTCGAAGCCTGACGAGATCAGACCGCCGTCCTGGGTACCGACATACTGTGCGTTGAGCTCGAACATGCCCAGTTCGGCGCCGACGCGGAAGTATTCGGAGTACGCGTCTTCGGTGAAATAATCCCCGTCTTCCACGGTCTGGTTGGCATTGACGTTGCCGTTATGCAGATAGTTGCCGCCAAAGGAAATATCGAGCGGGCCGACCTTGCCTTGCAGATAGGGCGAGAAAATATTGGCGTTGGACAGCACATAGACGTTGCGCGCACCGGTTGAACCCGGAGCCAGCCCGTCGGCGACCCCGTCGACGATGGCGTCATCGACCGCGCCGTCGCCGTTGAGGTCGTTGATGGAAGGATCAGTATCGACAAGATCGCCGTTATAGTTGTTCAGCCAGTGAACATAGAGGAAGCCGAACGTCCACCCCGTCGAGCCGATCGGCGCCACGAGGCCCGGGAAGATCTGGTTGCCGTTATCCTCGTTGTAGAACGGGGTGTTGTCCTGCCGACGGTCATAACCGATGAATGCACTGACGTCGCCGAGCTTGGTCAGGAACAGCGCCCGATCGCGGCGATCGTCACACACGAGCAGGCAGTTGTTCCAGTTGGCTTCCTGACGGCCAACACGCAACAGGCCAAATTTGAACGGGATCTGAACGAAGCCAAGATCGAGCCGGATGTTATCGCCGTTGTTATCCGCGTTGAAGGCACGGTCGCCGGTGGTGGAGTAGTTTCGGGCATCCCCGCTCCATCGGTCGCCGGCCAGTTCGATACGCGTATGTACTTCAACCCCGGTCTCCTCGTGTTTGAAGTCCGCACGCAGGCGCAGGTAATTGGCGAACCCGTTATCGCTGCTGTTGGGATCGGTCTGATCATCCAGACGCTGGCCGTCATTACCCCGTGGCGGCGCCACTGCAAACGAGTCGGACTCGACATAGAACCCAGTGGCGCGGTAATCGACGCCGAAATCGGTCTTGAGTGTGGCGTTGGCGGCCGCGGAAAAACAGCCGACCGCGACCAGTGCAGACAGCCCAAGCGTACGACGTACGTTAGACCGTAGCGCTGCACTTCCGACATCACGTTTTTGGTTGAATTCGCCCTTCATATCGAGATCTCCCCTGCTTTTTGATTAGTGGACGTTGCCGCATTCCTTTCAGGCTCGCCCTTTTATAAAGTCCCCACCATTCGTGGCCACAGTCGTTATACAAGGGCCGTGCTCTCAAGCCGACACCCAGCCCGTCACTCGTGGCGTCTCCGCTCCGATATCGATTTATCGAGAAAGCGCTCATGACAAGCGGCTCGAAGATTCGGATACTGGAACCACCTCGGTGACTGGCTTATAACAACTACCCCATGAGTCCCTGTTTATAGTATTTTTTTTGACGACGCAACAGATTTTCGAATCACCGTTTCACTTTCCGACTAAGGTCTAATAACCCACTTTTCGCTGTCAGTGGCAGCGATTACAGCGATCCAATCGATATGATTCCGAACAGAAAACGGCTTTTATGTGTGAATCCGGTAGGTTTCCATCGAATCGCCTATACCGCCTGGGGTGACGAGCACTGTTCGCAGCCCGTCGTCTGTGCACATGGGTTCTCCCGCAACAGTCGCGACTTCGACCCGCTTGCGCGCGCAATTGCGCAGACCCGCAGCGTCTATTGTCCCGATGCCGTCGGTCGCGGTCGCAGCGACTGGTTGCTCGATCGCAGCCACTACAACTACGACCAGTACTTTCGTGACGCAGCGACGCTGGCGGGCCATGTCACCGCATCGGCCGCCGACGGCGACCGATCCGACGACACCCTGGACTGGATCGGCACATCGATGGGCGGCATCGTCGGCATGATGCTCGCCGCCCAGCGCAACACGCCGGTCCGGCGGCTGGTGATCAACGATATCGGCGCCCAGATCAGCGCGGCGTCACTCAACCGGATCGGCGCCTATGTGCGCGAGACGCCGGTGTTCGAGAGCCTTGAGGCCTATCGGCACCATCTGGCCGATATCCACGCCAGCTTCGGCCCGCTCACCGAAGCACAGTGGCAACATCTGGCGCAGCATTCGCATCGCCGCGACGAACACGGCTTTCGTACGCACTATGATCCGCAGATCGCGTCCGCGTTCGACAACCCTATCGATCAGGACGTGGAACTCTGGGATGTCTGGTCGGCCATACGCGTACCCACGCTACTCATCTGGGGCACCCAGTCCGATCTGTTGTCGCGGGACACCATCGACCGTATGCAGGCCATCAAACCCGACATGCAAGTGCTCGAGATCGCCGACGCCGGCCACGCACCGGCCCTGATGCGCGACGCCGAGATAGACGCGATCCGCGACTTCATTTCGGCTGACTAGCAGCCTGCCTGGTTCGACTGCGCGCCTGGGCCCGCGCGCGCAGCTGCCCGACGATGCCGCGCGGGAAGAAATACACGCTCAGCACGAACAGAATGCCGAGCCACAGATACCAGCGTTCCGGGTCGAGCAGCGCGGGCAGTACCGGCACGCCGGCGGTCGCCTCGTGGGCCATCGCCAACAGGCTCTGCAGATACGTCTCGGCCAACACGAACAAGGCGGTGCCGATCACCGCGCCGTAGAGCGTGCCCATGCCGCCAATGACGGTGATCAGCAGGATATTGACCATCAGGTCGAATGACAGCATCGATTCGGGGTTGATATAGCGCAACGACAGCGCGGCGAGCGCGCCGGCGAAGGCGGCGATCAGTGCCGACACGCAGACGTTGATGGTGCGAAACACCACCGTGCGATAGCCCAGCGCCTCGGCGCGGAATTCGTTCTCGCGAATCGCCTGGCATACGCGCCCGAACGGCGAGTTCATCATCCGCAGCAGGCCGAGAAAGACCATGATCGCCGCCACGAACAGCCCGTAGTAGAGCAACAGCATGCCGCTGGTGCGCACCTTGAATACGGAATCCGCGGCATCGCCCGAAGTCAGGAAGCCGACCACGTCGAAACCGGCCAGCGGTTCCTCGGTGAGTTTGAACGCGGGCCCGAGCACGCGCGGCACGCTGAAGGCGATGCCGTCCTCGCCGCCGGTGAACCCATACAGCTTGGAGACAAGCGTCATGAAGCCGACCGCCACCGCGAGTGTGACCAGCGCGAAGAACACTGCCCGTACCCGCAGCGAGAACAGCGCGATAACGAACGCGACCGCAAGCGCGGTCACCAGCCCAGCCGCCAGGCCGATAAAGATCGCCAGCCAGGTCGGTCCGAGATCGCGTAGCGCAATCGCCATGGCATAGGCGCCGATGCCGTAGAACATGGCGTGGGCGAAGGAGATGATGCGCGTATAGCCGAGCAGGATGTCGTAGCTGAGCACCAGCATCGTGAACAGGCAGATCGTCGAATAGGTCCGATAGGCCAGCGGCCCCGGAAACAGAAACGGCGCGAACGCGAGGGCCAGCACGATCACGACCAGCAGCACTGATAGCACCGTGCTGCGCGGGGTATCGCCAGACAACAACCGCATCAGACCTTCACCACCGGAATCAGGCCCTGCGGGCGCCACATCAGCACCAGCACCATCAGCACGATGCTGGAGAACTCGGAGAAGGTCGGCGCCACGAAGCCCATGTAGTTGGTCAGCAACCCCACCACCAGCGCGCTGTAGAAACAGCCGGTGATGGAGCCCAGCCCACCCATGATGATGACGATGATCACGTCCACCAGCAGCTGCTGGCCCAGGCCGACGTGGATCAGCTCCTCGTAGAAGCCCCAGAGCACCCCGCCGAAGGCGCCCAGCGCCGCACCGGCCGCGAACACGGCGATGAAGAGCAGCTTGATGCGATAGCCCAGCGCCTGGACCATCTCGCCGTTCTCCACGCCGGCACGAATGAGCAGGCCGATACGCGTCTTGTGGATCACCGCCAGCATGCCCCAGTAGATCGCCAGCCCCGCGCCCACCGCGAACAGGCGGTATTTCTCGAAGGCGACGCCGCCGATCACGAAGGAACCGCGCAGGCTGTCCGGGCGCGGCAGCGGGATCTCGTGCGCGCCCCAGAAAGCCACGATCAATTCGCTGATGATGATGGCGCCGCCGACGGTAACCAGAATCTGGCGCAGATGATCGTCGTAGACCGGCCTGATGATGACCCGCTCGAACAACACACCCAGCAGCGCCGCGGCTACCACCGTGGCCAGCGCGGCCGGAAAGATCAGCAGCGCATGCGAGACCGCAGCCAGGGGTGGCCAGCCGACGAGCATGAGAAACACGCTGCCGCCGATATAGGCGCCGACGGTGATGAAAGCACCGTGGGCCAGATTGAGCACGCCCATCAGGCCGAAGATGAGGGTCATGCCCGAGGACACCACGAACAGGATCAGCCCCATCGCGAGACCGGCCACGGTCAGCGACAGCCATACGCTCAGCGGCATTGCGAAAAATGAGGCAATGGCCACCACCGCCAGCAGCAGATAATGCGGATAAGCGTCCAGCGCTTGACGCAGGCGCATGCCGACGTCGTCGCGTTTATCGTGGCCGGCCATCAGGCGTGGGCCTCGAGGCTCAGGCCCAGCAGACGATTCTGCAGCGGCGTGTCTGCGGTCAGCTCGGCCATGCTCGAGGCGTGCACCACACGGCCGTCGTCCATCACCGCCACCTGATCGCCCACCGCCTGTGCCAGGCCAAAGTTCTGCTCGACCAGCAGGATCGTGGTGTCGGTCTGCTTGAGTTCGAGGATCGCCTGGATCAGGTCCTTGACGATCGCCGGAGCCAGGCCCTTGCTCGGCTCGTCGATGATCAGCAGCGCGCGCGGCTCGATGATCGCGCGCGCGATCGCCAGCATCTGCTTCTGGCCGCCGGAGAGTAATCCCGCCGGCGTCTTCCAGAATTTCTTCAGCGCCGGAAAGAAGCCGAAGATCCATTCCAGCCGCGATGTATCGATATGCCGCGTCGCGGCCGCCAGGCGCATGTTCTCCTGCACGGTCAGCAGCGAGAAGATGCCCATGTTCTCGGGCACGTAGCCCACGCCCAGGCGGCTGACGATCCGCGGCGTGCGCCAGTGGGTGATGTCCTCGCCGTCGAAGACGATACGGCCCTTCGAGGCCTGCCAGAGATTGATGATCGTGCGCAACGTCGTGGTCTTGCCGGCCCCGTTGCGCCCCAGCAGCACGGTCAGCTCGCCCCTTGGCAGGCTCAGATCCACCCCCTGCAGGATATGGTAATGGCCGATATGCGTATGCACGCCTTCCAGGCTCAGCAGCGGCGTGGTCATGGTGAGTCGCCCTCCGGACCGGCTCCGGCATCTGCCGGTACCAGCACCTCGCCCAGATAGGCCTGCTGCACCAGCGGCGAGGCGATTACCTGTTCCGGCTCGCCCTCGTCGAGCAGGCGCCCTTCGTGCAGCACGATGATGCGGTCGGCCAGCGAGCGCACCACGTCCATCTTGTGTTCGACCAGCAACACCACCTTGTCGCGTTCGTCACGAATCGCCTGAATCAGATCCAGAATCACCGGCACCTCGTCCACGCTCATGCCGGCGGTCGGTTCGTCGAACATGAACACGCGCGGCTCCAGCGCCAGCAGCATGCCGACCTCGAGCTTGCGCTGATCGCCGTGCGGCAGCGTGGCCGCCAGCCAGTCGGCGCGACCGGTCAGCGATACCCGCGCGAGATAATGATCGACCCGCTCGCGGATCGCCGTATAACCGTTCGCCAGCCGATGCATGGCAAAGCCCGCGCCGGTGCGCGCGCTCGCCGCCAGCCAGAGATTCTCGCGCACAGTCAGCTCCGGGAAGAGATTGGTCAGCTGGAACGCACGCCCGATACCCAGCTGCGCGCGCTTCGGTGCCTTCAGGCGGGTGATATCGCGACCGTCGAACCAGAGCCGCCCGGCGGTCGGTGCCAGCTGGCCCGACAGCAGATTGAAGAACGTGGTCTTGCCGGCGCCGTTGGGGCCGACGATCGCGGTCAGCGTACCGGGCGCGAAATCGCAGCTGACCGCGTCGACCGCGGTATGGCCGCCGAAGCGGATGCTCAGTTCCCGGGCCTGCAGCAATGCCGGTGGCGTGGACGAATGCATGTGTCTCTCGATCGACGGCGGACGGACAACCGGCCGCCCATAGGCGACCGGCGTTCCGCTTCTCCCCCGAAAACCTGTCAGCCGTTGTCGACCGGAATATCCATTCCGTCGGCGGGAATGGTCTCCACCAGTTCCGGCACCGCCCAGTCCACGCCGTCCTCTACCTTGATACGGAAGTGATACATGGGCTGCAGCGTCTGGTGATCCGCCGCCCGGATATGCATCTCGCCCTTGGGTGAATCGAAGTCGAGATCCTCGAAGGCTTCGATCAGGTCCTCGGTATCGGTGCTGCCCGCCTTCTTGATCGCGGCAACAATTGCCATGGCCTGGGCCATGCCCTGGGCGGTGAAGAAGTCCGGCGGCCCGTCGAAGCGCTTTTCATGCTGCTCGACCAGCCAGTCGTTCACCTTGTTGTCTGGGCTGCCGTAGTAGTAGTACGTCGCCCCTTCCATGCCGGGGAACTGCTTGTAGGCCACCAGCGCCGGCAGGATATTGCCGCCCGTGGTCAGCTTGATATCGAAGCGCTCCGGCTGCAGATCCTTGATCCGCCCCATCGGATTGCCCTTGCCCGCCCAGATCGTGAAGATGTATTTCTCCTCGCAGCCGTCCGCGCCCTTGAGCGAGTCGAACAGGCGCTGGGCCGCGGCGGTGAAGTCGGTGGTCTCCGCCGGCAGATAGACTTCCTTGAGGATCGTCGCGCCGCGCGCCTTGGCCGCCTTGGCATAGGCCGCCACGCCGTCGCGCCCGAAGGCATAGTCCTGCGCCAGCGTGGAGATACACACGCCATCACCCGCGATCGCCGCCGCGTTGGAAATCGCGTCCTGCGAACTGTTGCGCCCGATGCGCACGATATACCGGTTGTAGTTGGCGCCGGTGATCGAATCGGCCACGCCCTCCGGCATGAGGATCTTCTCGTACTGCTGGGCCACCGGCAGCATCGCCAGCGCCACGCCGGACGACACGTCGCCGATCGCGATGGTGGCGTCGTCCTGGGTATAGGCCTCGGCCAGCAGCGCGCGGGCACGCGGCGCCTTGAGCTGCGTGTCCTTGGTGACCAGGTTGATCTTCTTGCCCAACACTTCGTTGCTGCCGTCGGTGGCGTACTCGAAACCGAGTTCCAGGCCGTGCTGCAACTGCTGGGTGTAGGCCTCAAGCGGCCCGGTGAAACCGGCCACGTGGGCGATGGTGATGCTGTCGTCCGCGGCGTGCGCCTGCATCGCCACCGCGACCAGACCCGCAGCCAACAGGCTCCCTGTCGTTCTTTTCATGCCCCCTCCTCGTATATCGTTGTTTTACTGGTGACGAACGCGCGACGCCCGCGATACGCGCGCCCCGGTGCGTTCATCGTGATCGCTATATAAGCGCGTCTCTCCCGCTTCGACAATGCTCCTTTTGGACCGTATCGCGCGACGAAGCCCACGCTAACCGCATATAGGCAAAACGTTCCCTCGCGGGGGGTCGCGATCTGACCCACCGAGCACGCTAGACTGGCGGCCAGCCCGAGCGATCCGCAGCGCCGCGTCTATGTTCTATCTTTATCACCACAACGACCTGGGCCGGCTGGCCGAGCTGTTCGGCGCGCTGCGCCTGCAGCGGCCCGCCTCGCCTCTGGCCATGGACACGTTGCTGGCACCTAATCAGGGCATCGGCCGCTGGCTGGCGATCCAGCTTGCCGAGAGCGAGGGCATAGCCGCTAATCTCGATATCAAGCTGCCCGGCGGCTGGATCTGGGAGCTGCTGCGCGAAGTCGAGTCCACGGCCCCACGCGGCCAGCATTTCGAAGCCGACTGCCTGCCTTGGCATCTGTATGCCGCGCTGCCGGCCATGGCCCACGAGATTTCTGCCGTATCCGATTATCTGGGTGATTCGGTCGACGAGGTCCGCCGCTACCAGCTGGCCCGCCAGCTGGCCGACGTGTTCGACAAGTATCTGGTCTATCGCGCTGACATGCTGGCGCGCTGGGAGAACGGCGAAACACCGGCCGACAACCCCGGCCGTTGGCAGGCGCAGGTCTGGCGCTGGCTCACTCACACCGATCGGCTTGGGCGCAGCCACCGTGCCCGCGTGCTCACCGATTTCATCACCCGCCTGTCGAAGGACACCAAACTGCAGCAGCGTGTGAAGAACTACTGCCCGGAGACGCTCTACTGCTTCGGCCTGGTCGCGCTCGCCCCCGATCATCTGCGCCTGCTGTATGCGCTGGCCGAGCATATCGACGTACATTTCCTGCTGCCCAATCCGAGCGAGGCCTACTGGGGTGACGTGACCGCCGGCCGGCTGGCACTGGATCTTCCGGCCACGGACGATACCGATACGCTGCTGCCGGGCGAAGCCGCGGTCGAGGCCGGCCATCCGTTGCTCGGCGCGCTCGGGCGCATGGCCCGCGACACCCTGCGCGTGCTCTATTCCGACGAGTTTGTCGGCATGATCGAGCCGGAGCTGGGCCAGCTCATGGACTACGACCATCCCGCCGGCGACAGCCTGCTGCACCGCATCCAGGCCGATATCGTCGCACTCGATTGCAGCGACTCGGCCCAAGGTATGAGCCCAGAGGACACCTCGCTGGAAGTCCACGCCTGCCACAGCGCGCTGCGCGAGATCCAGGTATTGCAGGACCAGCTGCTCGACCGCCTGGCCGCGGACGACAAGCGCGTCGCCGCCGGCGAGATCGAGACGAAAGACCGGCTCGCCCCGCGCGACATCATCGTCATGCTGCCGGATGTCGCCGCCTACGCGCCGGCCATCGAGGCCGTATTCGGCGGCGCGCCCGCGGACCGCTATCTGCCCTTCGGCCTGGCCGACCGCGCCCGCTCGGCGGCGCATCCGATCGTGACCTGTGTCTCGGCGCTGCTGGACCTGCCGCTATGGCGCTGGGAGGCCAGCACGCTATTGGACCTGCTGGCCGTGCCGGCGGTCATGCGCCGTTTCGGCGTGTCCGCCGGCGAGCTGGATGCGATCACCGACTGGGTGGGCGCGGCCGGTATCCGCTGGGGCCGCGACAAGGCTCATCGTGCCCAGCTGGCCGCCGGCGCATTCGAGCAGAACAGCTGGCGCTTCGGTCTCGATCGGCTGCTGCTGGGCGTGGCCCAATCCGACGACGAAACCCTCACCGCCGGCGTCGCGCCATGGTCGGATCTGGAAGGCGGCATAACCGCCGCGCTCGGCAAGCTCTGGCGCTTCGAGCAGACCCTGGCCGACGCAGCCAAAACACTCACCGAGGCCACCACACCCGGCGCCTGGCAGACCCGTCTCAACGCGCTGGTCGATGCGCTCATCGAACCCGCCTCCGATGCCCCCGATGAGCAGCGCGCCGTCGACAGTCTGCGCAAGGTGTTCGCCCAGTTCGAAGCCGCCGAAACCTGCACGCGTGACATCCCGCTCGACGCGAACCGCGCCATCTCCTGGTCGGCGGTACGCGACATGCTGCGTGCCTCGCTCGACTCCGCCAGTGAACGCCAGCCGTTCCTGGCCGGCGGCATCACCTTCTGCGGCATGGTGCCGCTGCGCGCGGTGCCGTTTCGCATGGTCTGCGTGCTGGGCATGAACGACGACGCCTTCCCACGTCAGGACAACGGCCGCGCGTTCAACGTCATGTTCAACCAGCCGCGCCTGGGCGATCGCAACACCCGCGACGACGATCGCCTGCTGTTTCTGCAGGCGCTGACCGCCGCGCGCGACGCCTTCTATATCAGCCATGTCGGCCAGGACGTGCATACCGGCGAAGCGCTGCCGCCTTCTCCCATCGTCGGCGAGACGCTGGAGTTCGTGCATCGATATTATTTCCGGGACTGGTCTGCGAAGGACTTCCGCCGCCGCTTGATTCACGAACAGCCCATGCAGCCGTTTTCGCTGCGTTATTTCGCGCCCGACGAGCCTGATCCGCGCGTGTTCACCTTTGCCGGCGACTGGCGCGATGCCACCCGGGCGGCGATCGGCGCCCGCGAACTGCGCGCGCCACTGCTCGACGACAGCGTGGCCCCGGTCACCGAAACCATCACGGCCGTCGATCTGGAAACCCTCAAACGATTCTTCGATCATCCGCCACGCGCGTTCTTCCGCGAACGGGTGAAGCTCAATCTCGAAATCGAGGATCATCGCGTCGACGACGACGAACCCATCGCGCTCAATCCGCTCGCCGCCGCCGGCCTGCGTCAGCGCCTGTTCGACAGCGCCGACACCGCCGGACTCGATGTCGTGGATCTCGCACCGAGCGCGCTCGAGCGTGCCCGCGGCACCCTGCCGCCGCCACCGCTGGCCGACCCGAACTATGCGGTCGAGGCCGAGGCGGTGAACGAACTGCTGCCGATCTGGCGCGCCTGGCAGGCCGAGGACGCCACCCCGGAAACCGTCGATATCGATCTGACGCTGGCCGGCGTGCGCGTCACCGGCCGCGTCGGCCAGCTGTGGCCCAACGGCGCTCTACGGCGCATGCGCACCGGCAAGCTCAAGGCCCGCTTCCGGCTGCGCTACTGGATCGACTATCTGGCCGTGGTCGCCGCCGGCCACGAAGCGCGGCTCGAGATCGCCGGCTTCTCGCCCAAGCCCAAGGTGATCGAACTGGCCGAGTACGCCGGCACGCTCGACGCCGAGCGCGCCCGTGCAGAACTGACCGCGCTGGTCGCCCTCTATATCGACGGCCAGCAGCAGCCGCTGGCCTATCACCCGGATCTCGACGACAGCTACGACCCGGACCAGAACCGCGCCTTCGAGAACGTGGCCTTCCGCTTCAAGCCCGGCGCCCACGTGCCGCATCATCTGACCCGCGATCCCTATTTCGCGCTGCTGCTGGGCGACGACGACGCGCCGCTTGGCGCCAGCGAAGAAGACAGCCCGTTCATCCAGGCCATCGATGCCGTGACCGGCTCGATGAACGCCACCATCCGCTTTGTAGCCGACACGACCGGGGAGCCGGCATGAGCGACAGTCCGCACACAAGCCAGCCTTTCGACGCCGCAAGTCTGCCCCTGCACGACCTGCGCCTGATCGAAGCGAGCGCGGGCACCGGCAAGACCTTCAGCCTCGCCGGGCTCTATCTGCGCCTGATCGTCGACGAAGACGCGAGCGTGCGCGACATTCTGGTGATGACTTTCACCCGTGCCGCTACCCAGGAACTACGCGAACGCATCCGCGCCCGGCTGGCCGATGCCGCGCGCATTGCCTACGCACCGGAACACGCTCAAGCCGGTAACGCCGAACACGAATTCACGCTCAGGATTCTGGAAAACCGCGACGAGGACCGCGCCAAACTGGCCCGCCGCCTCGCCGATGCCGCCGCACGCGTGGACGAGGCGACCATCGTCACCATCCACGGCTTCGCCCAACGCGCGGCCACGGAAAACGCTTTCGAATCGGCGCTGGCCTTCGATCGCGGCGAGGCCATCGACGACCCGAGCATCTATCGCGAAGCCGCCGCCGACTACTGGCGCAGCCATGTCTTCGGCGCCGACAACCAGGCCGGCGACGTGCTCGCACTCTGGCCGACGCCGGACGCGCTCTACCAGACCATTGCGCCGGTGCTCGCAAGGCCGCACGCCCGCCTCGCCGGCATCGATCACGCCCGGCTGGCCGCGTTGCAGAGCAAACTCGCCGACACCTGGCCCGGCACCGCCGAGCCGCTGGCGGCCGCGCTCACCGAAGCCCGCGAGGCCGACGCGCTGCTCAAGAGCGCGCCGCTCTACAAGGCACTCGCCGTTGAGGAAGACCTCGCCGCTGCGATCGCGGATCTGGACGTCCGTATCAATGCTGCCCTCGACGCCGGCGCGGTGCCGGCGCTGCCCGGCTGGCTGACGACGCTCGATGACCCGACGCCGCAGTTCAAGAAGGCGAAGAAATTCCAGCCCTACGCCGAACCGCTGGCCGATCTATCGGCCCTGGCCGTGCTCGCTGAAATCCAGCCGCTGGCCCGGCTGGTCGCTATCGAACACGCCGTAGCCGCGGTGCGCGAACTCGCCGCCGCGCGCAAGATCGAGCGCCGCCAATACAGCTTCGACGACCTCATCGCGGCCCTGCATGCCGCGCTCACCACACCCGCCACCGGCGCGCGTCTGGCCGATGCCCTGCACGAGCGCTGGCCCTATGCGCTGGTCGATGAATTTCAGGACACCGATCCGCTCCAGTACGCCAGCCTCCAGCGCATCTATCTGCAGGAACAACGCGAGCGCGGCGCGCTGCTGCTCATCGGCGACCCCAAGCAGGCGATCTACGGTTTCCGCGGCGGCGATATCTATGCGTATCTGGCTGCCGCTCGCGCCGCCGGCGAGGCGCGCTACACGCTGACCACCAACTTTCGCTCGACCCAGGGCGTGCTGGATGCGATCGAGGCGCTCTACGAGCTGCCGGGCGACGAGCCGTTCATGGTCGACGAAATCGACTTTCCGCACGTGGACGCCGGCCGCACCGACGGCGACAAGCGTATCGTCCACGCCGACGGCTCGGATCTGGCCGCCCTCACCGTCTGGAACCTGATCGGCGGCAAGGAGGGAAAAGCCCCCAAGGGCGAAGACCGCCCGCTACTGATCGCCCATACCGTGGCCGCCATCGGCCGCCTGCTGGACGGCGAATCCGCCCACTGGCAAACCGCCGACGACGCCACTGCCCCCATCGCCCCGCGTGATATCGCGGTGCTGGTCAACGGCCATTTCGAGGCCACCGCCCTGCAGGCCGAGCTGGCCCATCACGGCATCATGGCCGTCTGCCAGCATCGGGATTCGGTGTTCGCCAGCCCGGAAGCCGACGACCTGCGCCTGATCCTGCGCGCCATGGCCGCGCCCGACGACGCCATGGCCGTACGCGCCGCCCAGCCCACCGCACTGATCGGCAAGCGCCTCGGCGCGCTGATCGCGCTGGCCGACGACGACCATGCCATGCAGATCGCCATCGAGCGCTTTCATGCCCTGCACGAGGCCTGGCGCGCGCGCGGCGTGCTCACCGCCCTGGAACACCTGTTCGTGACCGCCGCGCCCGGCCTGCTCGCGCTCACCGACGGCGAGCGGCGCATGAGCAACTACCTGCAGCTCGGTGAACTGCTGGCCACCGCCGAAACCGAATGCTTCGGCATGGCCAGCGTGGTCCGCTGGCTGGACGACCAGATCGCGGCAGCGCTGGACGGCGCGACGGCGAGCCACGAAGACAGCCAGCTGCGCCTGGAATCCGACGCGGATCTCGTGCGCATCACCACCGTGCACGCGGCCAAGGGCCTGCAATACCCGATCGTGTTCATGCCGTTCGCGCTCTGGCTGGGCACTGCCGGCTCGCCCGACAAGCCGCCGCTGGTATTCCACGACGACGGCCATGCCCGCATCGACCTGATCGCCGACAACAAGGCCAACATCGCACAGGCCGTCCTCGAAGCCCGCTCCGAAGCCCTGCGCCTGCTCTATGTCGCGCTGACCCGCGCCGAGCAGGCGGTGATCGTCGGCTGGCGCGACGCCCGCTCCACGGACGGCAGTGCGCTCGCTAATCTGCTGGCCCGCGGCGGCGGCTCGGCGAGCCCAGCGCTCGATACGCTGGTCGGCACCCATCCGAACACGATCCGCGTCACCCCGATCAACACGGACGAAGCCGCCCCGCGCACCAGCCGCCATCAGCCGATCGCGGCCGATACGCTCGGCGAGGCCCGCAGCGATCTGCCCACCGGCCGCCCGCGCTGGTCGACCTACAGTTTCTCGCGCCTCGCCCACGCCGCGACCACCGCGAAAACACCGGATCTGCCCGCGCCCGGCGCCGAGGACGAACTCGCCAGCGCCCCGGCCGAGCCCGAGGCCGCCGACGACAGCGGCACGCTGCCGAAACTCGACGAACGACTGGCCGGCGTGCGTTTCGGATCGGCGGTGCACGACGTGCTCGAGGAACTGCTCAAGCGCAACCCGCGCGAAGCACACCAACCCTGGCCCACGCCCGGTCAACCGCTCGGCGAGACCCAGCGCAAACTGGTCTACGACACCCTGCGTAAATACGGCCTGATCGCCGAGGACACGACCGACCCGCGCATCGACGACACCGCCCATCTCGTCGCCCGCACGCTGCACACGCCGCTGCCCGACATCGGCCCGCTGGCGGATGTGGGCAGCACACAGATGCTCACCGAAATGGAATTCATGCTGCGCCTGCGCGGCAACCGGTTGGGTGCGGTCGTCGAGACGCTACGCGAAGCGGGGTATCTGCCCGCCGCCCTCGGCGGCCATCCCATGGCCACACTCTATGGCCTGATGCAGGGCTTCATCGATCTGGTCGTGGAACACAACGGCGCGTTCTACGTACTCGACTACAAGACCAACCGTCTCGGCGACACGCCGGCCGCCTATCGCGACGCGGCCCTGAAACGTGCCATCGGCCGTGCCCATTACGATCTGCAATACCTCATCTACACCGTCGCCCTGCACCGGCATCTGCGGCGCTGCCTCAGCGATGACTACGACCCGGCGACGCATCTGGGCGGCGTGCAGTATTTGTTCGTGCGGGCTATGGATGGCGAAAGCGAGACCGGCGTGTTTGTCGATCGGCCGGATGTCGGGCTTGTTGAAGCGCTGGATGCTTTGTTCGACGGGGCGGACGAAAGTCGGGAGGTGTTGGCGTGAGTGTTTTGCACGGGAGCGCCTCGAGCACGGTTCGTAGTTGCGGCCTGTTCGATGGCAAAGCTTGGCCTATTGCCGGTGTTGCGGTGCTACGACGCCGTAAAGGCCAGACATCGTTATTGCGCGCCGCATCCAGCGGAGCTGGGGTTTCGGCTATTTCGCCATTGATCAGACTGAGGTTTCGCGCTGCTGCGCGACTCCCTTTCGTTTGCTTGTCCAAACGAAAGGAAGCAAAGGAAAAGACACCCGACACGACGCCGGCTGCGCCTTGCCGTACGAGGCGAGGAGCAGGGCTTTCCCGGCGTAGCCGGGATGCGACCGCCGGCGTTCGGCACGAGCCCGAGGCTGCGACTCATACGGTTCGCCCCGCCGAGGGTCGCATCCCACAACGCCGCTGCGGGAAGGCCCTGCTCCGCCTCTCGGGGCGATACTCCGATGCTCGCGGCAACGGGATGCGTCCAGAACTCGGACGGCTTTGGCCGTCCTCAGACAGCTGGACGTACCGGCGCAGTGCGCCGGACACCCGCCGCCACTGTGCGTCTCCGTCGCCATGTAACGGGACTGAATACAGGCTCGGCCTGCCGAAGCGACGTCTGTACTGGGCCCCTTGAACGCAGCGCCGAGCAGTGGAGGCCGAAAGCGAAAAAGACGGCCGGTTGTCTGAGTCGCGCGCAGCGCGGCGAGTTTCCGGACGTTCGCTTCTGGCCGGAGCCGCGCAGGGCACCGATGCAAAGCCTCGGCGCAAGACAGGGTGTCCTTTGCTTTGGTGACTTTCATTTAGACAAGCAAATGAAAGTTACTCGCACATCAGTGCGAAACCCCAAGCCAGAAGAAGCTCATAGCCGATTAAAGACGCGAGAGCTTCGCACTAATCAAGCCCAAGCAGGCTACACGACCACCATCACGCATCCACACAGGCGCGCGTCAGGCCGCAACGATCGGTTCGATATGCCGGGTCGGTCGATGAGCGGACAAATCGTGCGTTGTCTGCAGATTCAACCAAAACTCGGGCGACGTATTGAACGCCTCGGAAAACAGCCAGGCCATGTCTGCCGACACACCACGCTTGCCGCGAACGATCTCGTTGACGTGCTGCACCGAAATACCCAGATGCGCCACCAAAGCCTTCTCGCTCAGGCCGAGCGGCTCCAAGAATTCATCCAGCAGAATAGCGCCGGGGTGCATTGTTGCTCTGTTAGTGGGAATCATTTCGCGTCCTCCGAAAATGTCATGCCAGATCACGCGCTCGTAGTCAGCGACGTGAGGCCCTGTTCAACGGCAACAGGTATAACCTGGGACGTAAGACGTTAAACTGTAATTCGTGAACCCGATTTGGGAGTTGAGCCATGGCAACCGCTAAAGAAGATCTTGAACGATTCCTCGCGGCCCAGCCAGCCGATGCGTCGAAAGATGAGCTGATACGAGAGCTTGCCTTCGAGTTGATGGTGCAACGGGGTCTGGCCGACTCTGATGCCGGCAGCACGCTATCGAACAGCGACATGCGGGATCGCATCGCCTCGTGGCAATCTCAATAAACTGGACTCGTGAAGCCGAACTTTGGCTGCACGACATTTACGAGTATATATCGCAGGACAATCCCTTTGCGGCCGCGGAAGTTGTGACGGGCATATATCAGCGCGCCCAAGTGCTGATATCGCACCCGGACATCGGGCACCGCTACGAAGGGGCGCCAGATCGCGACATCCGCGTCCTGTTCTATGGCCACTACCGCATCGCCTACCTAACCAAGCGCGACGGCGACATCGACATCTTGGGCGTCTTTCACGGCGCCATGCAGATCAGCCGGTATTTATTCGATGGCGGCAAAAGATGACGAATGAGGATTGCCGCTACTGGCTCATGCCGAGCAACAAAAAAATCTGTTCACGTCGACACGCCCGTAAAAAATACTGCAGCCATTGATCTCGCCGCTACACGGGCACGTGAACTAGACACCGGCAGCGTAGCGGCGCTGGATTATCGAGACGAAATGCGGCGCATCAGACGCGACCTCGTCGCACAAATGCAGCGAAACGAACATGGAGAAGGCCGCCAATGAATGAATCCGGCATGGACGACCTGTTCGATTCCGCGCCCGCCGAGGCCGAGGCGCTGAAGACACCCGAACCCGCTATCAACGGGCCGACCGAGACAATAGCGCTCACAGAAGACGCCGGTCTGTCGGATCTCGACCGAGCGCTGTCCGACTGGGCCCGCCGCCACGGCGCCGACAAACTCGTCGCCCGTGCCTTCGCGCTCGCCAGCTGGGCCGTCGCTCAAGGCAATACCTGCCTTGACCTCGACGCGATCCCGACCGCCCTGATGAGCGCGGCAAATCAGAAAGACCTGGCTGCCGCACTCGACGCCAGCGCCCTGGTCGGCGGCCCCGGCGACGTCCGCCCGCTGATCGTCGACCACGGCCGGCTCTATCTACAGCGCTACCACGCCTACGAAACACAGCTCGCCGAACGTCTGCGCGAGCTGATGGCAGCCGCGCCAAACCCGGTCGATATCGACCGCCTGAAACCCGGCCACGGCCTGTTCCTGGCCGACGCCGCCGACCCGAACGCCACCAACTGGCAGGCCGTAGCCGCCTTCGCCGCCCTGCGCCATCACTTCACCGTCATCTCCGGCGGCCCCGGCACGGGCAAGACCTACACCATCGTGCGCCTGCTGCGCGTACTCATCGAAGCCGCGCGTGCAGAGCGCCGCGAGCCGCCGCTGATCGCCCTCGCCGCGCCCACCGGCAAGGCCGCGGCGCGCATGGTGGAATCGGTGCGCAACGGGCTGGACGACATGGCCGCCGATCCGGCGTTCGACAACGCGATTCTCGAACACGTGCCGCAGAACGCCCGCACCCTGCACCGCCTGCTCGGCCTCGGCGGCGCGACCACCAGACCCCGCTTCAACGCCGACAACCCGCTGCCCTACGACGTGGTGATCGTCGACGAAGCCTCGATGGTGGATCTGCCGATGATGGCCAAACTGGCCGACTCGATCCGCAACAATGCTCGCCTGATCCTGCTCGGCGACCGCTACCAGCTCGCCTCCGTCGAATCCGGCTCCGTGCTGGCAGAAATCTGCAGCAATGCCGGCGTCAACCGCTTCACCGCCGACCAGCAGGCCGCCGCCGGCGAACTCATCGCCCAACCGATGGAAGCTGCCACCCATGCCCTGGCCGACCACGTCGTTACCCTGCAGACCAGCCGCCGCTTCAACGCCGACAGCACCATCGGCCGCCTCGCCGCCGCCGTGAACGCCGGCGACGTCGCCACCGCCCAGGATCTGCTCACCGCCGGTCACGACGACCTGCACTATCACGTCTCGTCCGACGCTGCGGCCATCAGCCGGCTTATGGATCGGCTGGCCGACGACTACGCCGCCCTGAATGACGCCACCGACCCCACGCTCGCCCTCGCCCAACTCGGCAGACAATGCGTGCTGACGGCGGTACGCAAAGGCACCGCGGGCAGCGAAACCATCAACGCCGGCATCACCGAACGCCTCGCCCGCCGCTTCGACTTCAACCCCGCGATGGCCTGGTATCACGGCCGCCCGGTCATGGTTAGACGAAATGACTACCGCACCGGCCTTTATAACGGCGACGTCGGTGTTGCACTATGCAACGAGTCCGGACAGATTCGTGTCTGGTTTGAGGGGGACAACGGCTTGCGCGCATTCCTGCCCAGCGCACTACCCGCGCACGACACCGTGTATGCGATGACGATTCACAAGAGCCAGGGGTCGGAGTTTGATGCGGTGACGCTCGTGCTACCGGATTATGACGTGCCGGTTTTGACGAGAGAGTTGTTTTATACGGGGTTGACGCGGGGGCGGGAGCGGTTGGTTGTTTATGCCGATTCGAGTGTTTTGGCGCGCACGATTGAGCGACGGGTTAAGCGGGTTTCTGAGCTAGCAGGAAAGCTATCGTGGACTGGCAACGCAAAACACAAAGCCTGACTCCGATTACGCGCGCTGAGCGTCCCTTAGACTTTATCGACGCGAAAATTTTTAGTGCGGGAAAGTAATGAAATTCGAAGTTATTCCTTACAAAGGGCAGGTTCCCGGCGGAAGCAAGAACAAGATTTTTCTTCTTACCGATGGCTGGAACGACTGGTTCCGCTACAGCACCATGTACATCGCTGTTTATTTCGATGATTCGGGGAAAGATCACCGAATCGGCGAAGTGAAAATCGGTGAATTCGATATGGATTCGAAACAGAGTAGACCTAGTCTGCCAAGAAATTTCACGAAGCTAAATAAATCATTTTTTTCGCTTGGACAGGACGATACTTATTACGAAGTGCTTAACGGACTTGGTAGTGCGTTTAGGGATAAATACCTTAAGGCAATGAAAGATGTTGCAAAAGACGCGGAATTGTTCGCGCTAGCAATTAGCGAAGATGTAACCGGCCGATCGTTGCTTCGATCGGTTTCAGACAAGTCGGTTACCGGCCAGTTCCGAAGAATGGCTAATGGAGGAGCAAGGCTGACGAAATACGCTTTCTCTTATACGCCACCGCCCTGGGGGAGCAATAACGTCCCGCCAACCTATGAGTTCGAGGTTTTTCCCGAATCCTTCCCGCCAACGAACGTACACGTTTTAATTGGCCGAAATAACGTTGGAAAGACCTACACGGTTGACCAGATGACTAACGCTCTTGTCAGACCTGACGATGGCGATTTTGGAGAGTTCGAATGGCAGGAGGAGGATTTTGGAACCGGAGACACAGACAATTTCTCCAACATAATATCGGTTACCTTCAGTGCATTTGATCCTTTTGAGCCATTACCGAGCAAAGAAAATAGATTATCTTCTGCACGTTATCAATACATTGGCTTAAAGCATGTCGGGAAAGACGAAGACGGCGACGTTAAACCGCCAAAATCACCTGATGACTTGGCTGCGGATTTCGGCAAATCGGTTCAACTTATTCTCACCCAGACCGCTAAACGCGAGAGATGGCGACGCGCATTAGCACTGCTAGAGTCTGATCCAATCTTTGAGCAATCGGAAATTTGGCAGCTCATTAACGAGTATGAACACCTGAAGGCTAACTACGAGCGGCAAGAAGCTTTTAAACGATTGCGCATAGCCGCAAGACGTCTTTATTCTAAATTGAGCTCTGGCCACAAAATTGTCGTCTTGACGATGACTCGCCTAGTGGAAGTGTTAGAGGAGCGTTCGCTCGTGATACTCGACGAACCTGAGGCCCATCTCCACCCCCCTTTGCTATCAGCATTTATTCGCTCCCTATCTGATCTCTTGGTGAATAGAAACGGAGTTGCCGTAGTCGCGACACACTCACCCGTGATTTTGCAAGAGGTTCCTAAAAACTGTGTCTGGAGAATCTGGCGTAGCGGCAGAGAAAAGCAAATAGGCCGCCCAATTGCCGAAACGTTTGGGGAAAACGTCGGTACGCTTACCCACGCAATTTTTGGCTTGGAGGTCACAAACTCCGGTTTTCATAAGATGATTAGCGACGCAGTTCAAGATGAGCTCTCATATGAGCAGATACTTGAGCGCTTCAAAGGCAAGCTCGGTGATGAAGCGAGAGGCATAGCACGCTCGCTGATTGCCGTACGCGACAGACAGGCTTAATTATTATGTGGACAATCGAAAAGCCCGCGATAATGGCCTGCGATATTTTTAGCATCTGTGTCTCGGGCATTCAAAACGACGGACTTAGGAGCCGACTGCAAGGTATTAGACAAAAAGTCACCGATGCCGAGACTGATTTTGATTCCAAATGCCTCAGCGGGGAGATCCACCTAATTGCAGAGGCGGCTGAAATTGAAGGCGTTGCTGGCAATGTTAGCGGCAGAGAGATGGAGCGCCTTTACGATCGGCATTTGGCCCGGCAGAAAAGCCGCGGACACGCTATCTACGACAAAATAATGATGGCTGCCCCACACCGACAATGCCCGTTTTGCGGACATTTGCCCGTTTCAACGCTCGACCACACATTACCAAAGACTCTCCATCCTGCGCTCGCAGTTACGCCAATCAACCTTGTACCCTGTTGCAAAGATTGCAATCACAACAAGGGAACTTTAGCGCCCGCCGATCCACAGGCACAGTTTCTAAACGCCTATTATGACGACATCTCCGGAGATCGATGGCTTTTTGCGAGTATTATTGAAAGCTCTCCTCCTGCTGCTATTTTTTTTGTTGATGCACCAGATCATTGGGACGGTGTCTTGGCAGGCAGAGTTGAACGCCACTTTGCAACGCTGAAACTAGCGGAACTTTACGCCTCACAAGCCGGGCGACAACTACAGAACATCCGTCGGGCGTTATCCAATACGTATTATGCCGACGGCGCTGGAGCCGTGTACTCAGACCTGCTAGAACGAAGCCTCAGTTGCGCTGACGTGACTGTAAATTCTTGGGAGGGCGCGCTGTACGCGGCCGCATCCGAGAACGATTGGTACTGTAACGGGGGATTTAGTAACTGATGCACGAGAGCTCGCGAGAGCTCGGGGTCAGATACCCTCTTGGATTTCAAGCCCCGCCATCGGTATGTCAGCCTGGAACGGCTGTCCTGATTTGATGACATCGTAGATCAAGTGCACGAGCTTTCGCATGCTCGCACCGACGATGGCTTTCGGCGCTAAGCCTTTTTGCTCCAAGCGTTTCGCCATCGCGATGATCACCGGATTATGGCGTTTCGCCACCATGCCGGGCATGTAGAGCGATTTGCGTGCCGCGGTATGGCCCGCTCTCGAGATCATCGTTCGACCATTGATCGAGGTGCCGGATTGCCGCTGCTTCGGCGTGACGCCGACGAAGGCGGCGAGCGCCTTGGCACTTTTGAAGCGTCTGACATCCCCGATATAGGCCAGAAACCGGGCTGACGTTCGGTTGCCAACGCCCGGGATGCTCTGCATCAACTCGGCGTCGCGCTTGAGTTCGGGATGCCCATCGATGTGATCGTCGATATCCGACTGGATCTTGTCGATCTGCACATTGAGCCAGTCGACGTGTTCTTCGACCATTGGGGTCACGTTCGTGGGTGTGCCCTGTTCCAGGGCTTCGATCCGGTTGAGTTCTTGCTGACGCATGTCGGTCAATGCTTGCAGCCGATCAACCAGCGCTCGGAGTTCGCGAACAGCCAGACTCGGCGGCGCCCAGATATCCAAATCGGCGCGCTGGGCAAACTTCGCCAGTAACTTGGCGTCTGCCTTATCCGTCTTGTTGCGGCTCAGCTCGCTTTGAGCAAAGCCGGTGATCCGCGCCGGATTGACGACGCTGACGGCCCAACCGGCATCTGATAACGCGATGGCTACGGCTTCGCTATACGGCCCGGTCGCCTCCAACACAATCGGCGTATCGCCCGGCAGATCACGTTGAGCCAGCCACCGATCCAGCTCCGCATGTCCGGCCGCCGTATTCTTGATCGCTTTCGTCTTGATCTTGTCGCCGACGGCGACACAGACATCCAGCTTCTTCTTGGACACGTCGATGCCCACGGCATGCTCATTCATCTTGTCCTTCCTCGCATCCAGGCTCTGAGTGCAGTACTCGGCCTAAGTTACCCTTCGGAATCGATGAACGAGACAACGGGCCGGCGGACTTATCTGACCCACAGGCTGAATCGCCTAAAGTCTTGTCAGTCTCTGCCGGCCCGGCCGATTCATCAAGAACAGAATCTCGATTTATCTCGGCTATTTCAAGATACGAGGTCTTGCATTGCCACTTTTTGACCTGCGAGGCTTTGGGGCCAGGTCTTGCGTTGTGCGTCAAGCGGCCTCGCTACGATGTACTTCCTCAAGATCGTAGTCCGCCTGCAAGCCCATCCAGAATTTTTCGCTCGTCCCAAAATAACGGGCGAGCCGCACCGCAGTGTCTGCACTGACCGCACGCTTGCGAAGCACAATCTCGTTGATCCGGCGAGGCGGGACGCCGATCTCACGAGCGAGCCGGTTCTGGCTGAGCTCCATCGGCTTCAGAAACTCCTCGAGAAGAACTTCGCCGGGATGAGTGTTGGCAAGTAAGGTCATGATGTCACCTTAATGATAGTCGACAATTTCAACGCGCTCCACGTTACCCGCGGTCCAAACAAAACAGACGCGCCACCGCTGGTTGATGCGAATGCTGTGCTGGTCGACTCGTCTTCCCTTAAGCACTTCTAGCCGATTGGCCGGCGGTATTCGGAGGTCCTCGAGCGTCTCGGCGTTGTTAAGCATCCTGAGTTTTCGGCGCGCTACAGATTGAATATTCGCGGGCAATTTGCGTGACGACTGGCCAAGCCAGACCGCTTCTGCTTGCTTGTCTCGAAAGCTGCGAATCATCACTTAATATAACGTTAGGCGTTATATGACGCAACGCGTTACGGCGAACAATTGAGATCCAGGCCTTGTGTTTTGCTTTCCTGCGAGACCGAGCGATAGTTACTCTCGGATAACGAAAAGAATCGTCCTCCGCCTGCTCGCGCTTAACCTGGCCGCGAATCGACGTGCTGGAAATACAACGCCTCAGCCCAATCGGGCAATGTCTTATCCCTGCACTGCCGAACAACCTCACCGCGTTCCAGCGTCAACAGCCACCGCGGTGGCTGACCAACCCGAGAGTTGTCGTAGACATGCGTCACGGTGGCCAGATTAGCTGCCTCGCGGATCAACGCCGGGTTGCGATCATATCGTTCCCGAATCTTGTCTTCGGGTACGGGATGGCCGCCCATGATGACGCGGGCTGCGACACGCGCCACCGAGAAGTCGGCGTGACGCACGTTCACGTGGAACAGAACGACGCGATAATCTGCATCGAGCGCCCTCTGTATCAACGTCAGCTTGCTGGGGTGCGAAAAAACCGTTTCGGACACAAACGACCGGCGCTCTGAAATCAATTGATCGCGTTGGGCGGCGGCTTCCTTGCTCGCGGCATACGCATCGTGGGGAGAAGCGCCGCTACGCTCGACCTGCCAGGCTTCCAATATAAGGTCGGCGTTGATGAAGGGCGCGTTTGTTTTCGGTTTGATGCGGTCGGCGTACAGCGTCGACTTACCGGCACCGTTGGGACCGGCCAGCAGAAACAATGTCGGCTGGCTGCTCCGAGCCATCAATCACCCAGACTGTCGGTATCCACGCCCGCTTGTCGCATGGCCTGGATACGCTGCCGGTGTTCGCGTATTTCTGTTGCCGAACTGTGGCGCATGGCCTCGTCGTGTAATTCGTCATAGACCGGTTTTTCGTAGGACGTCAGCTGATCTACAGCGACTTCGCCCTTCAAGGCGCCTGCAATATGCTGGTAGTCGAACTGCCCGGAATGTTCGATCGCGCGGCCGATACGTGCCCAATATTCAATCTGACCTGCTTGCGAGCGCTGCATCAGTTGCGACTCGGCCTTGGATGTATGGGCGAGTTCTTCGGAAACGCGTATAGATGTGCCGGCCATGTCGGGCGCTCGTTGTGAGATGACAGTTTGATTGTAGCAAATTGCGACAAACGGCGGCAGATTGTCGCGCGCGGCTAGCGTTGGGAAGATCGGGGCAGGTCTTGCGTTTTGCTTTCAGTATTATCCCGCCTCGTAAAGGCGCGTCACATCAGTTCTCAGCCGCTCATCGAAACGAGCCTACGCGACCACCACACAATTACCGCCGCGCTGCTTGGTCTGATAACGCACCTGGCCAACCTGTTGCAGGGTGAGATTTGGGGTCGGGTTTTGCGCGTTGCGGGCTGGATTCAGGCTCCAACTGCAACGGAGCGGGTTCATCCCGTTTCTCGCATAAGCCGTGATAGCGTTTGTAAATCGCATCTCGGAGCATCACCCATGCCCCACGCTGAGAGAACTCCGTTGATTTCGGAAACGATGGACGAAGGCGTACTGACTCTGACGTTGGGCGCGGCCCCGGCGCATCCATTGTCGCTAGCTATGATCGGCGAGCTGGATGCGAGTCTGGCGCGGGCGGTTGCCGACGATTCGGTCCGGGTAATCATCATCCATGGGCCGGGCAAGATCTTCTGCGCTGGGCATGATCTCAAGGAGATCGCGCAGCATCGTAGCGACGCCGACAGAGGACGGGCCTATCTCACCCGCCTGTTCCACGACTGCGGCAAGGTGATGCGGGCGCTGACGCAGTCTCCCAAACCCACCATCGCCATGGTCGAGGGCATTGCCACCGCCGGCGGTTTGCAGTTGGTTGCAGCCTGCGATCTGGCCTTTGCCTCCGATGCGGCGTCGTTCTGCCTGCCAGGCATCAACGACGCTGTGTTCTGCACGACACCGGCGGTCGCCGTAGCGCGCAACCTACCGCGCAAACTTGTCATGGAAATGGCGTTATCAGGCGAGGTGTACGGCGCCGCTTGGGCGCGCGAGTCCGGGTTGGTCAACAGAGTGATGCCGGGCGCGGAGCTGGCCGACTTTATCCACGACTTCGCGCAGAAACTTGCCAGCCGCTATGGCCAGAACGTGGCGGATGGCAAGCAGACGCTCTATCGGCAACTCGAGATGCCTCTGGATCAGGCGTACGCGCACGCCACCGAGGTGATGATCGGCCACTTCATGGACTCGAAAGCGATCGATCGGGGATAAGCGGCCGCGGAGTCCATTCCTCGGGCGTCGACTGATAAACCATTCGTGCGCTGGCGGCGCAGATAATGATGGCGAACGAAGATTTCGGATCAAGACAAATGGGTCAGATCTCGCATTGCCATATTTTTACTGTCGCAGCGTGAGTCTGAATCGTGCCCCGGAACAGCATGGGAGACATAGGTTTTCGGCTCAACCCAACTCGTCGAGCAGTTTCGAAGCGTCTTCTTCCAGCTGCGGCAGCTTATCGGTCAGCGCATTCCAGACAAGACTATCGTCCAGTTCCGCATAGCCGTGCATCAGAATATTGCGGAAACCGATGATATTCCGGAAATGGCGAACGCGCGCTTGTGTGGCGGGATCAAGCTTGCCGAGTTGGTTGAGCGCCTCGCCGATAATCTCGAATTGCCGCTCCACGGCAGAGCGAAGTATCCGGTCGGATGCATAATCGTCGTAGGTTCTTCCGTGGCTGGACTGACGAATCCCCTCCTGCCGCCTGCAATATATCGTGCAACTACATGGCTGCACTACGCGACATAAACGGGCCGCCGTGCCTCGTTCACGCTTTTCAGGAAATATGGGTTTTTGATAGCTCGCACGCTGACCAGGTCGATATGGCGGCCAAACAACGCGGCCAACTCATCAAGCAGCCCGAAATAGTCGTTGAACTTGCCCTCAGGCCCCGGATTCTGGAACTCCACCGAAAAATCCAGATCACTGGTCTCCGGGTCGAACTCGCCGGTGGCGGCGGAGCCGAACAACTCCAGGCGCGCCACGCCGTAACGCCGTAACGCCGCGCCAGCGCCGCCAGTTCCTCCGCATGTTCGTCGACAATCCCGGTCATGATTGAAGTGTAAGCCAAATCACACCACCGGGCAGCCATCGCGCACCGCGCAAGCGAGGGCCGGGTCTTTAGAGAAATTCAGGACCAGGTCTTGCATTTCGCTTTTCTACCAGACCGAGCGACAGTTACTTTCAAATAACGATAAGAATGATTCTCCGTCTGCTCACGCCCAAACTGGCGTCGACTGCACCGCGTCAGGGCTCCGATTGTTCTCAAGCAGCAATGCTTGGCCCGGAACAGTTATCCAACGCTGCTCGAATCGAGCCGCTGGAAATACAACACCGCAGCTCAATCGGGCAGCGCCCCATCCCTGCGCTGCCGAACAACCTCACCGCGTTCCAGCCTGCCCGGCCTGTGCCACCGACCGTCTGCGTGCTGATGAGCAAACGGACATAGTTCGTCATAAGCACGTAGACGTGAACGGTACAGCCCTCTATGGCTGGGTACTCCTTCAACCACGCCGAGTAAAAGTGGTAATCGCCGCCTGTGCAGAAACAGGCCGGCCGGTTATCGCCACGCTGAGTCACGTGAAACGGCACGTTTGAAGGTATGACGCAGGGCCGCCTTGGCATGGTGTCGCATCAAGTGGAGTCGGTGTTGAGGCGTAGCGAAACCGTGGCCTGAGCCGGTTACGCTTGGCCCCGTTTCTTCATCGACCGCCGCTCGGCTGCTCATCCGGCAACAACCGCATTCCGCGGGATTCGCCAGCGGCATCGACACTTGCACCTGCAACAATTGATCCATCTCCGACTAAAGTACATCTGGAAGATGCCAGTCGTCCTACCGGCTCCCTAATTGGCAAACCGATCAATCTGTTGCGCCGAGTTCAACAACACCGCGGGGATGGGTTGTCAGCCGATCCAAGCGCAGAGCGCCGGCCCGCTCTTGGCAAGCGCTCGACCTATACGCTACACAGTAGACGGTCACATGACCGCCCGCTGAATGGCCATGGGTCAGCAGCACGGAGCCTAAGCAGGGAACCAACATTGGAGAATATAATGATAAAAATAAGACACACCGCCGCCTTCGGTGTCTGCGCCGCCCTTGTGGCGGCGATGCCGGCCCATGCGGTGCCCTTTACCAGTGTTCAGATATTCGGCGACAGCTATTCGGATACCGGGGCCGGCTTCGCCCTCACTAACGGCGGCACGGCAGCGAGCTATCTCGCCCAGAATTTTGGCAGCACCGTTGCCTTGCCCTCGGACCCTGATCTTGCGAACAAGTCCATCAACTTCGCCGAGAGCGGCGCACGCGTTGGCGTTGAGGGACCCGGCAGCCCGGCCAGCCTGACGAGCCAGGTGCAGAACTTTGCCAACCTGGTCAGCACCGGCGCGACCAATTTTGACCCGAGCAATACGCTCTTCTTCCTGTCGGGCGGCCTGAACGATCATGACATTCTTCCTGCCTCGGAGGTGACCCAGGACTACGCGGCACAGGTCGACCAACTGGTCTCCCTCGGCGCACGCTATATCGAGATCGCACTGCTGCCGGGCGAGATTCCGGCGTTCACGGACAGCGCAGTCACCCTCAATCCTGCCTATCGGGCTCTAGTTCCCGAGCTGGACGCGCGCTATTCCGGCACGAGCATCACGCTCAGCGACTGGGGGACGTATTACGACGACATCCTTCGGAACCCGGACGCCTATGGCTTCACCAATGTCACCGATGCCTGCCTTGAATTCGGGGGAGCCGGACCCTGTGCCAACCCCGACGAGTATTTCTACTACTACAGCGCCCATCCGTCCGACGCCGCACACAAGATCGTCGGCGCGCGACTCGCCGATGAGGCGCTGAGCATCGCATCGACCTCCGTGCCGGCACCGGCATCACTGCCGCTGTTCGGTGCCGGCATCGCGCTGGTGGCAGCCGGTAGCCTGTCGCGGCGCCGAAGAGGCGCGACCCCAGCAAGCTGACGCTATCCCAGGCGGCATGGCTGGCCGCCACCTGCCGCCTGGGCTCTTTTTGTACCAGCCGCAGTCCGGTGCGCCGGGCTGCGGCCAGTTCCAATGGGAGAACGCAGTGTCGCTGCGAACTCGCCACGCGCCGTCGCCGACGGGGCGCGATGCCCGCGTAATCCATACGAAACAGAGCACGGTTTCGAGTCAGATTTACGACCGGTCACTCTGGTTCAGACGGCCCGATGCACCATGGCTCAGCCGCCGCCCCAACATCCAAGCCACTTCTGATCGGAAACGCTCAGCGCCCATCACATGGTTCCTGTTCGCCACTTTGCTGATTTCATCGATCAGAGAGCGAGTAGCGGCTCCAGGTCTTGCATTTTGCATGCGTATCGCGGGAGTCGTGTTCCAAGCGCAACGCGACGCCACGAACACCGCGCGAAATTCCTGAGATAGAGCTCGCGGTGTGCGCCAGCTCATACAATCGTGCTATCAAGCCCGCTGAACGCAGTTTAGCTCTACAAGGATTGCTCATGTCACTAACCCCCGAAGTCGCTGGCGTTGTCGCCAGGATGCGCGAAGCCGACATCTCGTTCGCCGATCTCGGTCTGGCCGACGCGCGCCAGTTCTATATCGACACCCTGGCCAAGAGCGGCGGTGAGCCGGTGCCGATGGGCCAGATCGTTGAACACGAGCTCACGCTCGACGGCCGCAGCCTCGGTGCGCGGCGCTATCGCCCGGACGGGCTGGCCGAGGGTGTGGCGCCCACGCTGGTCTATTTCCACGGCGGTGGTTGGGTTCTGGGTGATCTGGAATCGCACGATCGCGTGTGTCGACAATTGGCCCAGCGCGCAGGCTGTCAGCTTGTCGCAGTGGATTATCGCCTGGCTCCGGAGCACTGTTTGCCGGCATCTTCCGACGATGCGATCGCGGCCTATGGCTATCTCGTCGAACACGCGACCGAATTCGATATCGACGTACAACGGCTCGCGGTGGGCGGCGACAGCGCGGGCGGTCATCTGTCGGCTGTGGTCGCGCTTGCGGCGCGCGACGCCGGCTGGCCCTTGGCATTGCAGGTGTTGATCTACCCGGCCACCGATTTGCGCGAGGTCGCCGGCCAGTATCCGTCGAAGGGGCGCAACGCGAACGTGCCGCCGCTCACAGCCGAACTCATGGCGTGGTTCGGCCAGCGCAGCGTGGATGCCAATACCGACCCGCTCGACTGGCGGGTGTCGCCGATTCTGGCGGAAACGCTGGAAGGCACGGCGCCGGCGCTCGTTATCACGGCCGGGGCCGATGTACTCATGGATGAAGGCGTGCTCTATGCCGCGCGCCTGGCCGACGACGGCGTCGACGTCGATCATGCCCACTACCCGGGCGTGATTCACGGCTTTATCGAGATGCATGCCTGGCTGGCGGCTACCGGCGAGGTGATGGATCGGATTGCGGCTGCGGTGCGTGCGCGTCTGGCCATCAGCAGTTAGCAGAAGGTCGGAGGGCAAGGCTTGACTTGCCATATCAGGCATTCGAGACCCGCGTCGAGCCTTGTGCTGGCGGCAATTCAGATCACTACCAATCTATAAAAGAAACGCCCGGCTGACCGGGCGTTTCTCAAGGGCCTGTTGCGGTTTTGTACGAAACGACAACAAGCCCTGGGCAATCGGTCAGGCTAATCAGCCGCCGAATTTCTCGTTCTCACCGATGTCCGGCGTTTTGTCGCTTTTGAGGTTGGCCTTGGCCATTTCATAAAGCTGAAAGATCTTGCTTTCCTTGGCAGCCCAGTGTTCGCCCATCTCGATATGGATTTCGAGCATGACGACGTCCGGGTCTTCTTTTTCCGGCAGCCAGGCCGCGACGCCCGGATTCCAATATTTATCGATTATGTTCTGGTCGTCGGTTACACGCGCTTTACCCGACATCGACACATACACGCCTTCGTCCTGATCGGAAAATGTCAGGCAGACGTCGCTATCGCCCTTTGCTTCGAGCACTTTTTCTGTGCTGCGTTTGGTGTAGAACCATATCGTGCCGTCGTATTCATCCTGAACCAGATGCATCGGGCGGGCGCGCGGCATGTCGTCGTCCATCGTGACGAGCATGCCAACCTTGATGTCTTTGATCAGATTCCAGATCTTCTGCTTGTGTTCCGGGCTGGACATAATCTTGCAATCCTTCGAGTGTGATTGAACTGAGTTAAACATCACCTACAGACCGGCAGACAGGGCGTTCGATTGCGCGGCGAACCCGGACGAGGGGCCAGCCGACATTCGGAAGCCAAGCGCGATGGCCATAATCGATGCCGCTGGTTGGTGGTGGCGGCCTGGTACCAGCATACGGGAGGACGCGCCTGGCGGAGGCATGCGCCGCTTTTTATTATCACATTCCGAAATACAGCCCACGCGAAGCTTGGAGCCAGGTCTTAAGCCGTCACATCGAGTGCAAGGCCCAATGTCAGATCTCGCGTTGCCACATATCGCACTCAATTGCTCGACCTACAGCTTTTCCAGACCGGACGAACCCATCTCATAAATCAGTGAATCGTGGTTTGTCGCTGAGCGTTGTCTATTTCCCCTACGCACCGTAGATATCCTTTGCCCACTGCGGGATGTCGCCCACGGCCTTGTCGATCTCAGCTTCTTTGAAGGTACAAATATGGCGCGCCGGCGTATTTAACTTCGAGCTGTCGAGAATTTGGGCGAGATAGGCCAATGCCACGGCGTCGCGGATATGCCGTTTGTTGCGTTCGTATCGCTCGCGGATTTTGCGCTCGGGCACGTCATGCCCGCCCTGAGTGACACGAAAACGTACGCGGGCCACGGATATGTCGGCACTCTGAACGTTGACGTGAAAGATCACGACACGAACGCCTTGGGCCTGGGCATTCCGGACCAGCTCGAGCTTGCTCTCATGCGAGAAGAGGGTTTCAGTGACGAACGACCGCTTCTCCTCGTCCAGATACCCGCCGCGCCGCCGCCAATCGCGCAGCCTCGTAGGCATCGAGTGCTTCACCCCGAACCTGTCGCTCCTTACGTATTTCATCCGCGTTCACGAATGGGGCGTCGGTAATCGGGCGAACGCGTTGATCATAGGGAGTCGACTTGCCCGCCCCGTTGGGGCCGACAAGCATATACATCGTCGACCTCGACACCATCTGAGATACGTATGTCCCCCGGATTGATTCCGTCGGCACGCCGCTTCTCGGCAAGCTGTTTGAAGAAGGCCCTGTCCTCGTCGCCCGCCTTCTCCATGATGGCCTCATGGGCCACGTTATATACAGAGCCCTGACTAAGGGTCCAAGGTCGTCGGGAGAGATACGTCCGCGGAGTGCCTCGTTGATCTTGCTACGGTCGTATCCCGGCGCGTTCTCGATCGCCTGGCCGACACGCGCCCAATGCTCGAGTTGCGCTTGCAGGGTGCGAGACATCACGCCGGCCTCTTTCCGTGCCTGGCCGAGAATAGCGCTTGATAGACGAAGACTTTCAGTAGCCATGACCGGCCTCCTGCATTGCCAGGATCACGCGACGGCGGCGTTGTCGTACGCCCATCGCCAACACCTCACATCACCACACGTATGGTATATCGCGATGATAGGCAACAGGCCACGGTTGCTCGCTACTCCGCCCTAATCACCTGCTCTTCGGCCCGCCCGATACGCCTTGGCTGACGTGCCGGCCCACTATCGCGGCGACCAGAGAGTTCGGGTGTAGGTCTTGTGTTTTGCCTCCAAAGATGACGCCAAGGACAAGATCTGGCCCTGATCACTCACTTCGCTGTCAGGGAATACCCCGCGCGGGGGAAATGAACGTGCAGCACCCCGAACTTTGCGGTATCCCGTGCGAGGACGATGCGATCCTCGGTGGCGGCAGCCAGCGTGCCGGAGACCGGTTCTTTGCCGTAGTCCGAAGGTGCGACTTCGACCGGCGTACCAATGGCGACTGGCGTATCCGCCATGCTCTCCGGCAACGGCCGGGGATCGGCGGTGCGCGCCGCCTCGAACGCCTTCTCCTGCGTAATCTCCTCGCGATGACCGTGACCGATCTGGCCGACGCGTTGATACCAGTCCTTGACTCTGGGCCCCGCCTCGAGCGGGCGGCGATTGCAGCTGACATGGAGCCAGAGCGGGTGGAACGTTGCAAAATCGGCGACCGAGGCCGCGTCGCCGCCGATCCATGGCTGCGCTTCCAGCCGCGCTTCCAGGTCCGCGAGCAGCGCGTCTATTACGGCCTTGGCTTTCTCGCCCTGCGGCGCACGTACCGTGGCGCCCTTCATCAGGCTGGCCCGATCCTTGATGAATCGCACCGCGCCGATCGGGCCGAACAGTCGAAGCATCGTGCCGAGCAATCGCAGCGGCGGCACCGCACCGATGGCGGCGAAGAACGCCTTGTTTTCGGCATTGTCCATGAGCGCCGCGGCGCGAGCGTCGACCTGTGTGGGATCCAGAGCGGGGCAACTCAGCCGCGTGGCCAATTCTCCCGCGATGAGGGCCGTATCGCAGAAAATATCAGCGCCCACCTGGGCGACGGGAATGCGGCGGTAGCCGCCCGTGAGCGGGTCGAGGCTCGGGCGCGGTGGCTGCACCGGACACAGCACCGAATACCAATGGGCATCGGTCAATCCGAACATAAGCCGAATCTTCTCGGCATAGGGCGAGCCGTCGTAGTGATGCAGGATCAGCGAATCGTTCATTGTTATAGGTTCTCTGTCGTTTCGAAATTCGGCTGCTGCGCGGTTCGTTGAAAGTTCAAAGCACGGCGATGGATGAATCCGCGCGCGGCTCGGTGCCACCGCACAGCACGCCGGTCGCCGCGTCGCGGATGATGATCTGGCCGCGGCCAAAGCGAGTCGAGTCGTGATTTACGTGCATGTCGTGACCGCGCTCGGCCATTGCTCTCACCAGATGCGGTGGGTATTCCTGTTCGACGGCAATCCTGCGTCCGCCCATCCATTGCCAGCGCGGTGCATCCAGGGCCGCCTGTGGATTGAGCCCGAAGTCCAGCATATTCATCACCACCTGCATATGGCCCTGCGGCTGCATGAAGCCACCCATGACGCCGAACGGCCCTATCGGTTCGCCGTCGCGCGTCATGAAGCCCGGAATGATGGTATGAAACGGCTTCTTGCCGGGCACCAGCGTGTTGTCATGGCCGGCTTCCAGCGTGAAACCGAAGCCACGGTCCTGCAGGTTGATGCCGGTATCGGGGACTACGATGCCCGAGCCGAAATCGTGGTAGTTGCTCTGGATGAAGGACACCATATTGCCGTCGCCGTCAGCCGTGGCGAAATAGACGGTACCGCCCGAATACGGATTCCCCGGAAACGGATCGAGCGCCTGTTCGCCAATCAGGTCACGACGAGTCGCGGCGTACTCGGCACTCAGCAGCGCATCGACCGGTGTTCGCATGTGCTCGGCGTGGGCGACGTATTTGTGCCCGTCGGTATAGGCGAGCTTCATCGCCTCGCACTGGCGATGGAGAACCGTCAGGTCATCGCGCGCATGTAAATCGTCATAACCGCTGACGATATTCAGCGCCATCAAGGCAATGATGCCCTGCCCATTCGGCGGTATTTCCCAGATATCCACGCCACGGTAACGAGTGGAGATCGGCTCGACCCATTCGACCCTGTGATCAGCCAGATCGCTTGCACGCAGATAGCCGCCGGTCTGGCGCGAAAATGCGTCGATGCGCCTTGCAAGGTCGCCCCGATAGAAGCTTTCACAGCGGGTCTGAGCGAGTTCTTCCAGCGTGCGGGCATGCGCCTCACTGATGAAGATGTCGCCCGGTTGCGGCGCATCGCCGTGCGGGGCGAACGTCTCGAACCAGTGCGCCGTCGCACTGTTACGCGGCTCGGCGTTGAAGGTCGTCATGGCACGCTGCCACATCTGGCTGATTACGGGAGACACCGGAAAGCCATGCCGGGCGAGATCAATGGCGGGCTTCAGGAGCTCGGCGAAATCGAGCCGGCCAAAACGCTCGGAAAGTGCCGCCCACGCCGACGGCGCGCCCGGCACCGTCACCGGTATCCAGCCGTGACGCGGCATCGTTTCATGCCCGGCATCGAGCACCGCCTGGCGAGTCAAAGACTGCGGCGACCGACCACTCGCATTGAGCCCGTGCAGCGCGCCGCCGCCCTGCGCGTCGGCTATCCATACCAACGCAAAGGCATCGCCGCCAATACCGTTCGCGGTGGGCTCTACAACCGTCAAGGCCGCAGCCGTGGCGATCGCCGCATCGACGGCATTGCCGCCCCGCACAAGGATATCGCGGCCAGCCTGTGCAGCCATCGGCTGCGTAGCACTGACCATGCCGTGCCTGGCATACGTTGCGCTGCGTTGCGAGCGGTAGGGGTTCGTCTGGGAAAAGGGTATCAAGCAGGACTCCTTATACAATCGTTAGTCGGTGAGTCCGCACGATTACGACTACGCGATGGGGCACTCACGAATTGGAATCGAATGATCAGAACGATCAGCTTCAGGTCTGTTTCACTGACAGTTAAACACTGTCGCAAATCGTTTTTTGCAAAGCGATGCAGGCTTGACCCGCGCCCAGCCTGCATCGCGAAATCAATATAAACGCTCGCGCACGATCACCCTATATGAAGGCTAAGAGTCTTCCTGGGCTTGCTCGCGCCCACGTTGACGCGCTTCGGCTTCGCGTCGCGCTTCTTCGATCTGGTCCAGCACGGCGCCTACGTCGGCCTGTGTCTCATCACGCGTAAACAGCCCGGTCAGCGGCGTTTCCGGCGCGAGTTCCGCTGCTTCGTACAAGCCCCATATCTCAAGCGCATATTCTGTTTCCAGCAACTCGGGTGCTACGCGGCCAAACGTGGCGCGCAGGTTGTTTACATCGCGAGCGAAAATGCGAAAGGCATTGTTATTGCTGGCTGCGTCCACCGCCTGTGGTAAATCGATAATGACCGGCCCGTCTGGGCCGACCAGCACATTGTATTCCGACAAATCGCCGTGAATCAGGCCGACGCAGAGCATGCGTACGATTTGCCGGATCATGAATGTGTGCCATTCAACCGCTTGCGCGGGCGTCATTTCGACTTCGCCAAGTCGGGGCGCGGGCCGCCCATCGGCATCGAGTACCAGTTCCATGATCAGCACACCGTCGAACACGCCAAACGGTTTCGGAACACGAATATCCGCCCCGTACAGTTTGTACAAGGCATCAACCTCGGCGTTTTTCCACTCGGCCTCCTGGACCTTGCGGCCGTATTGAGTGCGCTTGCCCGCAGCACGCGCATTGCGACTACCCCGGGCCTTGCGCCCCTCGGTATATTCCGCGGCTTTGTGAAAGCTGCGTTGCTGTGACTGTTTGTAAACCTTGGCACAGCGCGTTGCAGAACCACTGGTCACAATATAAACAGTCGCTTCCTTGCCGCTCTGAAGCCGGCTGACCACCGTATCGATAATGCCGTCATCAAATAAGGGAAGCAGCGCTTTGGGTGTTTTCATAAGGCGAAGAGCGGTCAGATTGAGGGTAGTAAGTTGAGGCTGGGCGCACGGTTGCGCCATCCGAGTCGGTTTTTCCGGCGCGTCCCATTACATCATGGCATGCAGCGATTATTGCGGACGAAATAATACAGAGCAGACCACGGTTTCAGCCGCCATCGCCGCCGCGGTTCTTTGTTCGGTGCCCCGACTTCCCGCGGCTCACGCGCCGATCGAGCATCGCCTCGACGTCGCTCTGGACGCAAGCTGTCGCGACGACGTGGGTCGTGTGTTGCCGTGGCTAAAAGACGATTCGCGATCAAGTTTTAAATTGCCACGCCCAACTCCGCAACCGGGTTGGGGCCGACCTGCGCCTGACCCACAATAATCTCGCCTGACACAAAAAACCCCCGACCGAAGGCCGAGGGCTTTTCAACCACCGCCAAGATCAGCGGTCGGGTGCAGGTGGCGTAGAGACGCCTGCCCTACTGCGCGATCATCATCGACTTGCTGTTGACGAATTCACGCATGCCGAAGCCGCCGTGTTCGCGGCCATAGCCACTGTCCTTGACGCCGCCGAAGGGCAGATTGGGCTGGGCAATGTAGTAGCCGTTGATGCTGATCATGCCGGTATCGAAATGATCCCGCGCCAGACGTACGGCGCGCTCTTCATCTTTCGAGAAGATGCCGCCGCCCAGCCCGTAGACCGAGTCGTTGGCGATACGGATGGCATCCTCTTCGTCCTTGGCTCGAATGAGCGCGGCGACCGGCCCGAACAGTTCGCCGTCATAGGCCGGCATGCCCGGCTTGACGTTTTCCAGCACAGTGCAGGGGTAGAAGAAGCCTTCGACATCCGGCACTTCGCCGCCGATAGTGCAGGTCGCACCGTTGGCGATCGATTCCTTGACCTGCTGATGCAGCTTGTCGCGCAGGTCTTCACGGGCGAGCGGGCCGAGCTGTGTGTTCTTGTCGGCCGGGTCGCCGAACTGGACCTGCTTCATCTTTTCGACATAGGCGTCGCGAAACTTGTCGTATACGGCATCGACAATCACGAAGCGCTTGGCCGCTACACAGGTCTGGCCGTTGTTGTTGATGCGACCCATGACACACGCGTCCACGGCCTTGTCGATATCAGCATCTTCCAGCACGAGGAAGGCATCGTTGCTGCCCAATTCAAGCACCGTCTTCTTGAGATGCTGACCGGCATCGGCGGCAATCTTACGGCCGGTCGCAGCACTGCCGGTGAACGTCACACCGCGCACGAGCCGATGTTCGGTGACCTGGCTGGCCTGCTCGTCGTGGATATAGAGCACGTTGAATACGTTCTCGGGCACGCCGGCTTCGCGGAAGATGTCTTCCAGCGCCTCGGCACAGCCCCAGACGTTGGGCGCGTGCTTGAGCAGCACCGTGTTGCCGGCCATCAGGTTGGCGATCGTATAGCGCACCACCTGATAGAACGGGAAGTTCCACGGCTGAATGCCGAAGATCACGCCGATCGGCTGGTGCGACACCAGCGCCCGGCCGCCCGGCAGATCGCGGGGCTCGTCAGCGAGAAATTCTGCGGCATTGTCAGCGCTGTAATCGCAGATGCCCTTGCAGAGCTCAAGCTCGCCCGGCGCCTGCGCGATGGGCTTGCCCATCTCGTCGACGGCCAGACGCGCCAGCTTGTCCTTGTTGGCCACCAGCAGCTCGCCTACCTTGCGGATGAGCGCGCCGCGTTCGTCGAACGAACGCTGTTTCCAGTCGAGAAACGCCTCGTGGGTCTGCTCGATTTTCTCATTGAGCTGCGCGTCCGAGATCGTGTCGAACTCGCGGATAGTCTGGCCATTGGCCGGATTGATGCTTTTGACGGTAGCCGTCATGCGGTACTCCAGAATCGTGGTTACGGCGCGCGATATGGTCGATGACCACCGACCGCGCAACGCCGTGTTTCAACCATTGAGATGCCGGTTACCGGTCGATTTTTCAAGGCGAGACTGTATTTTCCGAATAGCTCGTCCTGGAAAACCGACCAACTACAGGCGTGGGGTCAGATATTGAAGCACCACGCCCCGATGCTCTGCGCCATACCCACCCCAAAATTCTGAGTGGCATATCGAGCTACTCCAGAATCCTTGAGCAGGCGAGACAATTGGATGCTTGCCGTGTGTCATAGGTTTAAAGACGACGTCTGACAGCCGACGCGATCCCGCAAACGATCCGTCGCCTCGCCGCCGGATTGGCTTCGTGTCAAAGTAAGCGCCGTTCCTGCGTGCGACTCATCAGATGAATCGGTTCTCCGACACGGCCTCTGCTTCGCCACTGGCCAACCCGCTATTGCTGGTGATGGTGCTGGCCGTCTTCACGAGCGTGCTCAACAACAGCATGGTCAACGTGGCGATCCCGACGATCAGCAGCGATCTCGGCGTGTCGTCCAGTTCGTCCGGCTGGGTCATTACGGCCTTCTCGATTGTATTTGCGACGGGTATTGCACTGTATGGGCGCGTGTCGGACAGCTACAGCTTTCGTGGCACGTTTCTGGCCGGGCTCGTGGTGTTCGGCGCCGGCTCGCTGACCTGTGCGCTGGCACCGACCTTCGGTTTTCTCGTCGCCGGACGTGCGATTCAGGCCGCCGGCGCGGCGGCCATTCCATCGCTTGCGCTCGGGTCGGTCGCACGGCTGTTTGCGGCCGGCCAACGCGGCGTGGTGTTCGGCACCTTGTCTTCGGCGGTCGGCCTCGGCGCGGCGGCCGGCCCGCTGATCGGCGGGCTGGGCGTGAGCAGCTTTGGATGGCGCGTGTTGTTCTACGGCACGTTGGCCGTAGTCTGTCTGTTATTCATCGCAGCCTGGCGTTTTCTGCCGGATCTGAACGCCGAACGCGCACACCAACCACACCGCTTCGCGCGGCTCGACCTGCCCGGTGGGTTGCTGCTTGCCCTGGGCGCGGCCGCCCTGCTGTACGGCGTGACCGCAGCCAACCACGCGGGTCTGGCCGCACCGCTGGCCTGGGGCACGCTGGTTATCTCAATGGTCATGGTTGCCGGTTTTGGGCTGCGTATTCGAACCGCGGCCCACCCTTTCGTGCCCCCCGCACTGTTCGCCAATCTGCAGTTCCTGTCGGCCTCTGGTATCGCACTGTTGTCGCAGGCCGCCTTCATCGGCGGCGGTCTGTTTCTGACGCCATTGCTGCTCATCAATGAGCTGGGCCTGTCGGCATTTCAGACCGGGCTGGTGATTGCGCCCGGCGCATTCGCGGTCGCCCTGCTGGCGCCCACTATCGGCCGACTGTCGGATAAATACGGGCCGCGCCCGGTGCTGGGCACCAGCCTGTGTTGTCTGTTGGCTGGCCTGTTGTTCATGTCGTCATTTGCTGTCGGCGCTGCCCCCTGGCTTGTTGCGATAGCACTGGTGATCGCCAGTACCGGGTATGCCGGCGTGACCTCGCCGGCCGCCAATGCAGCGTCCAAGGCGTTATCGCCACAGATCGCAGGCGTTGGCTTTGGCATTTATCAACTGTTCTTTTTCATGGGTGCCGGCACCGGGGCCGCCGTGTTCGGCACAGTGCTCTCGGCACGCCAACGCGTCGGCGAAGCAGCGTTCAATCCGCTATATCAGGGCAGCGATGCCACGGCCGCCTATTCCGATGCGTACCTGGTGGCGTGCGTTGCCGTCATCTTTGCCCTGGCGCTGCTCGTCGGCCTCGGCCGGGCCGAACCGGCGCCAGTCGATCCGGCCTGAAGTCAGTGCCCCACGCTCGGGTCTATGCTTTGACTTGATCGGTGATTCATAAGGCAAGGCCTGAACGTGATCACCGCATTCCACTCTGATCGCTTTGCCGGCTATAACTCGTCGTTGGATTCGGAAAAATGTCGTTGTACCAGCGCTTGCGCGTGGCGCCATAACGTGGCGGAGCCGCGTTCTATGGTTGGCCCGTAGCGCTCATGAACTTGCGATTCGGATATATGATTCTCCGTCCACGTTCCGCCGCCAGTAAGCGTATTCAGCAATAGCGGTTGCAAACGATCCAGCGCTTTGGCGAACCTGGCTTCCGGCGTTTTCGCCGCTTCGAATTCATGCCAGAGGGACGATAACTTCGCCGCCTGGTCCTCCGGGAGCAATCCGAACAATCGTTCGGCTGCTGCCTTTTCCCGGGCCTCGATATCCTGACTATTGTGGTCGCCGTGAATCGGGGCATCGCCGGCGTCGATTTCGACGATATCGTGAACCAGCAAGAGCTTGATGACATGGCCGGTATCAACCGCCTCATAGTCTGCCAGAACCAGTGCGAACATGGCGAGATGCCACGAGTGCTCTGCCGAATTCTCGCGTCGGCTGCCGTCAGCCAGTGGAGACTGACGAACGACTGATTTCAGCGCATCGATCTCGGCGAGAAACGCGAGCTGTTCGGTAATACGGGCGTCATTCATAGGATTAACAGTAACTGGGCGGATGGCTTTTTACGCGTAAGCCGAGTTTTTACTCCACGAGATGGATTTTCCGGCCCGAACACTTCGATCCGTAGAATCAATCGACTCAATTGATGATATTCGGGAAGCATCCGGAGAGATGTTCGGGTTCAGGTCGTACGTTGCCAAGGCCGACGCCAAACAGGCGTGCTTCGACGGCGCAATCGGGGCAAATTCTCGGCACTGCTGAATTAAATCACGACGTGTCGTGGATTAGAATGCCAGGTTCTGCTCCTGCCGGGCCGGTAACGAGTGCCACCGCAGCAATCCCGCCGACAGGCTGAGCCCGGCGAATACGAGCACGGCTGTCTCAAGCGAAGATCGACTCATGATCAGGCCGAAAACAGGCGCGCCAGCCGTCTGGCCGATGGCAATGGTCAGAAAGCCGATCATGAGGCCGGTGGCCGGCCGGTCCGGCAATGCCGAGATACCCCAGACCAGATACACGCCGGTCAGCATGACGTAGGCAGCGCCGAACAGCGCGCCGCCGATCAGGGTCAGTGTTGGCGTGGTAAACGCCAAACCTGCCGCACAAATCCCGGCGGCAAGCATAATCAGAAAGAGCAGGTGCACAGTATTGATCCCCCACCGCGCAATCAGCGATCCCGCCCCCGCACCGAGAACACCCGCCGCGCCGATCGCGATCCAGAGCAGGCCTGTGCCCTGACTGGACCAATCGAGCCTGGCTGAAGCGAGTTCGCCACCGAACGACCAGAGCGCCGTGCTCGAGGCGCCCATCAGAAACGACGCGCCGATCAGACGGGCGAGGCTCGAATTGATCGACGGCAAACCGCTGCCAGCGGCTGGACGATTGGCCGCTGTATTCGGGACCACAAAAAACGCGATGACGGCAATCGTCAGCGCAGTGGCACTGAAAACAGTGAAGACCATTCGCCAGTCGCTGCCCATGGCCAGCGCCACCGGACCCGACAAGGCGACTCCGGCGCTGGTGCCGGCGTTGATGACGGTATTGGTCAGATTCTGGCGCTTGGCACGGACGACATCGGCAACAGCCGCGGCCATGGGCGGCGACGCCAGACCCGTACTGGAGCCGGCAAGCATCACGGCTGCGGCGAGCCAGAAGGATGACGGCGCGATGGCGATTCCGAGCATGCCCACCGACGCCAACAAGGCCGCCGCGACAGCGACGGCGCGCGCGCCGACCCGCTCGGTCAGATACGCGGACAGCACGATCGTAATACAGTAAGCCAGAAACGAACCGCCCGAGATGACGCCGCCCAACGTCGACGAAAAGACAAGGTCCTCCCGTACTTGCGGCAGGAATAGGCCGAACGCGAAGCGGGCAAAGCCGTAGCACACGGCAATCAGGCCAAAGCCCACGGCGCCAAGCCGCAGTGCCGGGCTCATGGTCGCGCCGCCGTGACGAGTGTCTGGGCGGCAGCGCGTGCGGCCACTACGGCCGCCGGGCCGCGATAGATTGCGGCGGCTGTTGCGCCCTCCATAAGAACAAGGACCTGTTCGGCCAACGCTGCGTTGCTCTCGCCCAGTTCGTGGTGAACCGTCTCGGCAACGAGCGCGTACAGCTGGTCGCGGTATGCACCGACAGCGGCTTCGATATCAGGCGCCGTACCGCCGGTTTCCGCCTGTGCCCTCAGAAACAGGCAACCGCGTGCGCCCTCATCCCGCACCCAGCCCTCGAGCGACACGAACAGTGTCTGCAGGCTGCTGACGTCGAGACCCGCCAGAAACCGCCGACTACGCTCGGCGAGCACCGCGGCAATGAGCGACGTCTTGCCACCGACATGCTTGTAGAGGGTACGGCTCGACACACCTGCTTCCTGAACGAGGCGATCCATCCCCGTCGCGGTAAAGCCGTTGTGGTCGAAGAGTCGCTCCGCGGCCGAAACAACTTGTGCTTTTATATCCATGCCGCGCAATGTACAACGATCGTTTTACCTAGTCAATCGTCTGTCTGCTTTATCGTCCAGTCGGCGGCATCACGGCTAGCTTTTGTGTTCGGGTCGAACCCGGCCGTCTCGATTTCCAGTAGTTATTGGCCACACTGCGCAGCATCCGCATCCACACCCGGTGTTAATGGGCAATGGCGCGTCCCATACTCCCCGTCAAGCCGCCGTTCGAAAAACCCGGCAGGGCGTGCTTCGGACAGAATCACCTGGAACAATGACCGGTGGCTTGAGCGCTGGGCTGATGCACCTCATCATTAGTCATGTTTTCGCCACCGCCTCTGCTCTTACTCATGACCTGCCCCTGTCAGTCGCACCGCTCCTACGAAGAATGCTGCGGGCGGTATCACCGCGGCGAGCCAGCGCCGACGCCGGAAGCGCTGATGCGTGCGCGGTATAGCGCCTACGCCCGCGGCGACACGGCATACATAAACAACAGCTGGCACGTCGATACACGGCCCGCCACGCTGACCCTGCCAAGCGGTGACCGCTGGTTGGGCCTTGAGGTGATCGACAGCGGCGAGGATGGCGACGCCGGGCGGGTGCATTTTCGTGCGACCTGCCGTGACCCAGCCGGATTTGCCGTTCTCGAGGAATCTTCACGTTTCGTGCGGGAAGAAGGCCGCTGGCTCTATCTGGACGGCGAGCATGCGGTGACCGCGCTCAAACCCGGCCGTAACGATCCCTGCCCCTGCGGGAGCGGTCGCAAGGCCAAGAAATGCTGCGGGGCATGAGGGCGGCATTGGCAGACCAGCCCGTTGGGAGCATCCGGTACCGGTTTTGCTTTTTATCAGCGTCGTTTTTCGAGGGAATTACCCAAGCGCCGGGCTGACCGTGCATCGACGACGGGAACGGCCCGCCGGGATCGACGCACGACACACAATCCCGGCTATCGCTAGCCTTTGGGACGGCCCGTGCGATCGCCCCGCGGTACACAATCTGGCGGCACTGGGATTGGCTCCGGCAGGCGCGTCATCGTCAACGTGATCGCCAAGGCCGCGGCGACCGGTGCCCATAGCGCGTCGAGGCCGAAACGCTCGTAGGCGATCGCGCCGATCAGGGTGCCGCTGATCAGACCCAGCCACAGCAATAGATGCCACACCCAGCCGAACCGGTCGCCGCCCAGAAATGCCAACGTAAGACGCTGGCCGAGCTTGACCAGCGTACCGGTCATATAGGTGAGGCCGATGCTGACTTCGCCGTTGCGCTCGAACACCGTATTTTCTGCCCCCATCGCCAATACCATCAAGGCGATGGTCAGATGATCGGCCGAAAAGCGATGGCACAGCGCAGCGCCGGCGAGCAACAGAAAGACGAGTGCCAGCACATAGACTCGACGATGCGGCCCCCGGCGGCGGCCGGTAAGCGTGCCGATAACGACGCCCGCCACGAATAGACTGATCAGTCCGGCTGGGAGCGCGGCATGCATCCAGCCCTGTCCAAAGCCTACGCCCAGCCGCGTCGAGTTGCCGCTCATGAAGGCCAGAAAGTACCCGCCCAGATAGATGAACCCGATCGCATCGACATACCCGGATAGTACGGTCAAACAAACGGCAATCGCGCGTTCGCCGCGCCGGTAACTCATCATCAGTGTTCGCTTGTCTGGATCGCAGGATACCTGTTGATGGTAGCGCGCCGGAGCCGGCTCGGCTGCTCAAACGCTGGTACAGGCCATGGCCTTCGATCACGTGGACGTTAGCGCGGGCCTTGGGATTACGGCCCCGAAGTCAGATCGCGCTCGACGTGTCTGCCCAGCTTCGTATTCAATCAAACGGGCGTTGCTTGATCCAGTCGACCGTCTGAGCGAGCGTCGTCGGTATATCACGGAAGGTAACGCCCAGACTATCGCGGCGGGTGAAATCAAAATGAGTCGGCTCTTCAGACGACCCGGTCAACGGCACCGGCAGTCCGGCATCGGGCACATGCGGAGCAAGGGCTGCGTAAATATCGGCCCAGGCCCAGCTGTCGCGGACCGCAAAATAACGCCCCTGGGCGGCCGACTGTTCGTAGGCGGCGAGGAACAGCGCGGCGACGTCGTCGAGATGAGCCATGGAAATAGAGCCGCTGGGTACGGTCTCGTGCTGACCTTTTCGCCCTTCGACCATTGCTGCGAGGCTGGCATGAAAGCCGCGTTGGAGATGCTGCGGCAGCACGGTCGGGCCCAGCATGATGGTGGGCAGCAGGATCGCCAGCCGCTGACCGTTGTCGGCGGCGAAGGTCTGCGCCTCGCGTTCCATTACGATCTTTTCGGCGGCCGTGTATTTCTTGCGGCTCATCTGCTCGTTGGCATCCGAGACCGCATCCCGTTCGTTCTTCACCGCGAGCGGCTCGGGCGGGTTGGTGCTGCTTGTACTGCTGCAGATCACCACGTTCTCGGTGCCGGCCCGCGCGGCGGCCTGCATGATCGCCAGACAGCCATCGGCGGTCGGTCGAATGATGTCGCGCCAACCCTGCTCATCATTCATTTCGCTGGCTGGGGTTCCATCCGGTCCGTGATAGCGCGGCGCGAGGCTGGCGATGAATACGCCGTCTGCGCCCGCCATCGCCTTGTCGAAGCTGTGCGTATCGCTCATATCAGCCGAGAACAGCGTCAGCCGCTCGGACGCGCCAGGCAGCGCCTGCAGATGACCTGTCTTGCTCGCGTCGCTGGCATCACGCAGCGTGGCATGAACCCGGTACCCGGCTGCCAACGCCGTCTTGACGATGTTCGAGCCGACCAGGCCGCTGCCGCCGGCCACACATACTGTTGTGGATTGCTTGTCCATGGCTGCGAGGGACTGAATGAGTCCCTCATTGCTGAATTCATGGACCGTTTATCTGCGCGGTGCCGTGGGATTTCAAGACGTGTCTGTCGCGAGGCCTACTGATTATGGGGACTCGAAGCCAGGCACTAGCGCTCATTTATCGAACCGTCCACCCCGAACCGCGCCGCCGATGTCGGGTTGCCCTGAACTCGATAGATCATCACCGGCCACAAACCGGCCTGCGCGGCGCGATGGCTGCCAGCGCGCCATGTATTGCAGCGGGGCCTGTCCTGGCGTCGTCGATCGGCGTGTGGTTTGCAGCCGAGCTAATACTCTAACGACCTCCGCCCTGCTCGAACTCCGACATCGCGCTCATTACGTCGTCGAACTCCTTGTCCTGCTCGGCAGCGGCGTCGGCCATGGCATCGAGATCGTCGGTGGGGATGGCCTCAGTACGAGGCGGCGCGGGCACGTAATCGTCGGTGGCCGGTGCTGGTTGTCTGGCCTTGGCGCCGGTTTTTCCGGACGCTGCCTGTTTCGCCGGCTTGGCCGGCGCGGCACCTTGCTTGTTGCTGTCCTGACTTGCGGTTTCGCAGATACAGGTTTGATCATCAGTCCATACGATCTGCGTGATCTCGGCGCGCCATTGCTTGTTGGCGCGCGTGACGATTTGCACTGTATCCCCGACGTTCACGGGTTGGGTGGTCTTGCAGCCCCAGTTGCCGTTGCGGAGTTTGCAGGGGCTGGCTTCGATCAGGTCTTGTTCGCTCATGAGTTTGTTGTTGCTTGAGTCGCAGGATTACGAGGGGTTTCGAGGCGCACGCTATGTGTATTTACCGATAATTTCCAGACAGACAGGCGATTTGCAGCGTGGATCGCGCGGTGGCCAGATTGCCGACCAGACAACGCAGCTTCCAGAACCGGGCTTTGCACGATGCCGCAAGTATCCGGAGATGGTTCCAATACGTCCTTGCCGGCCCCACCAGCCGGCCAGCTCGAAGCTGCCCGAGATGCCCGTGGCTGAACACTGCGGCCGTTGTCGCCCTGACTTTACTGCAGAATCGCCGCTACCGCTTCGGAGCGATAGAAATCCTCGAACTGACGGCGGATGGCCGGCTCGAGCATGCCCCGCGCCTGGAGCGCGTCGACCACCTGGGGCAGAAAGCGCATGCCGTCGCGGATCATCATGTCGCGGGTGACACCAATCTCGTCGAGCAGTTTGGTTAGGGTCGTGTCTCGATAGGTGTCGAAGAAAACCTCGACACCGCTTTCAATAAGCTGTCGGTAGAACGGCGTGCGACGCAAGTGCTGCCAGTATTCATAACCGATCACGAACAGCTCATCGATATCCAGCTGACCGGCGATGTCGCGCACGCGAGCCACCGACCGGTGCTTGTGATCGTCCCAGAAGTCGAGCACCGCGCGGCGTAGTTCTTCGGACTCGAATGCATCGTGCAGAAACGCCTGGCTGGCCTGTATCTGCACTTTAGTATTGTGCTGAACATAGCGACGGATACCGCGATCCAGCGCGGAGCCGATTTGCGGCGGCGCACGCTCGATGACGGCGCGGCCGAGCTTGATCGCAGCGCGGCCGCCCGGCACGCGCGCCGCCAGACGTCTGCCCTGGGCCACATAGCCGCGCAGCCCCGAATACAGTAATTGTGCGGCAAGGTTCGCAAAGACTGGGTTGGATACCGACTGGTGGATGATCTGTTCGCGCAACTGCTGCATCTCCAGCAACTTGTCGAGCAGTTCTTCAAACTCATGATCCGGCACCAGCTCCTGCAGCGTGGTTTGGTCGTGAATCGGGTGTTCATGGATAGCAACGGCGATATCGCCGACGAGCGCGGGAATAGCGCCACCTATCTTCATGTCGACGGCGTAATCAACAGCCGTCTGCTGGACCGACTCCACGCTGATGACATCCCCCAGACGCAGCCGGGCCGCATCGTGCAGGATCCAGTCGAGCCGTGTTTCGAGGGCAGTGCGCAAGCGCTCGCCGCGCAGCCCTTGCAGCACCCAGGCCACGTGGGCGTCTAGCAACGCCTGAGCCTTGCTTCCTGCAAACTCGTCTGCGCCGGTCATCGTTTCGCTGCTCCCTAGGGCTGACTCATGAGCTTATCAGTCGATGATGGCGGATAGTCGCCCGCGCTTTTCTTGCGGGACGCGCTGCCCCTCCAGAATGCCGGCCAGTGCGCGCCGCCGAGCGGGGCACGAGCCAGGATCAGCGCTTTCCTTCAAAGCGCGTCGCCGAGCGCGCAATTATTGCGGTTCCGGCCCGGAGCGTTCCAGAATCGACGCGCAATTTCCGGAAACGATCATTCGGACAATCCAGGCGCATTATTCAAGCCGACAGAGCTTCTTATCTGAGCTGGCACGGCACGAACGCGACCCGACGGGCAAGACAATGGTCTTAACTCAATAGACAACCTGTCGGCTTCGGGGTATATCCATTAAGACAGTCTTTACGTTCAACGGCCAATAGCGCTCAACCATTACAGGTAGCCGAGATGACGCTGACCACGAAAGTACTTCTCGGCATGGGGCTCGGCATTGTGGTCGGGCTTGCCATCAACCTCCTCGGCCTGAATGCCGACGGTTCCGTGGTAAACACGTTCCTGACCAACGGCGTGTTCGGCATTGTCGGCAAGATGTTCGTCAACGCGTTGAAAATGCTGGTCGTGCCATTGGTCCTGCTGTCGCTGATCGGCGGCGTTTGTGGGATCGGCGATATTCGTCTGCTGGGACGTATCGGCACCAAGTCCTTCGCGCTCTACATTCTGACCACCGCCATCGCAGTCGCGATCGCCGGCGCGGCGCTGACCGGCATCGGTTCCGGCATGGACGTGCAGTCTGCCGCGGAATTCACCGGTGCCGACGCACCGCCGCTGGCCGACGTGCTGGTCAACATCGTACCGGCCAATCCGATCAACGCGATGGCCGAAGGCGAAATGCTTTCGATCATCTTCTTCGCCATTCTCGTGGGCATCAGCCTGTTGCTGGTCGGCAGTCGCGGCAAGGGCCTGATAGACGGCGTAGAGGCTGCCAACGAAGTCATGATGAAGATGGTCGGCATCATCATGGCGCTTGCGCCTTATGCGGTGTTCTGTCTGCTGGCCAAAGCGATGGCAGATCTCGGCCTGGACCTGCTGCTGCAACTGGTCGGTTACGTACTGGTGCTGGTCGCGATACTGCTGTTCCATCTGTTCGTGGTGCTACAGGTGGTGCTGAAAGTGTTCTCCGGGCTGAGTCCGGTCACTTTTCTACAGAAAATGCGCAACGTGCAGGTTTTTGCGTTCAGCACGTCCAGTTCGAACGCCACCATCCCGGTTACGCTGCGTACCGTAGTGCAGCGGCTCGGCGTAGACCGCTCGGTGGCCTCGTTTACCGTACCCTTCGGCGCCACCATCAACATGGACGGCACCGCGATCATGCAGGGGGTCGCGACCGTATTCATTGCCAATATCTACGGCGTGGATCTGGGCATCGGCGGATATCTGACCGTAATCCTGATGTCGGTGCTGGCGTCGATCGGCACAGCCGGCGTGCCCGGCGTCGGCCTGATCATGCTGTCGATGGTGTTCTCGCAGGTGGGACTGCCACTCGAAGGAATCGGCCTGATTCTGGGTGTTGATCGCCTGCTCGATATGATCCGAACTGCCGTCAATGTCTCTGGCGACGCCGTGGTGAGCTGCATCGTTGCCAAGAGCGAGAACAAGTTGGACGTCGATGTCTATGTCGACCCGGACGCAGGACTCGAAGACGATCTCGACAAGGCAAACCCGCAAGCCACCCAGCCTGTGAGCTGATGCCGATTGGCGCCAAACTCCTGATCGACGACCTGCGTTGCGCTGTCATTGGCCGGATCTCGGGTTGTCATGGACAACATCCCGGCTCGGCCTCTCGACTCTTTGCTACCAAAGCCATCTGTGGCGCGAGGCGCGAGTGCGGTAGCGCTTCTCAATCGACACGCTGGCAGGCCAGACGCCTTTTGGCATCGATCGCCTGGTGATCAAACAGGCTGCAGCCACATGTCGAGAACAAAACATGTGCAGGCGACGATGCGCTGGACCAGACTAGAAATGCCTCTGCGCAAACTCTTGGCGGATCCGAGTCCTGGTCGATGCTTGGTGGTCAGCGACAGTCAGAGCCCCGACCGTCTGCTTGCCTGCCGCCAGATACGCACAGCCGGCCATCCTGCTGGCTGCTCAAGGCCGTATACATCGACAAAGACCGGCGAGCGTGGTGTCACGAGCGCGTTCATCAGTAACCTATCGACCACGTCTGTCAGAACACAACACGCACCGCGCCCATCGCGATCAGAATGTACTGCAGCACGGTTGCCCCAGCCTGGCCGCTCATCAGCCGCAGAAAGCCCTGCAGGCGACGCGTAAGCGGTGCATCTTGACGCTCGGGCGGGAGCAATGCCAGCTCTAGCAGCGATACATCGAGCGCCTCGAGTGTCATGCCCTGCCCCAGGCGCGCGAAGAGCGCAGCGTCAAACCCGACCCGAACGGCCAGGTAGGTTTCGGCCACGCCCAGCAGAACCGCGCACGCCAGAAAGGCCATGACCACACCCTCGACCGGCTGCTTAGCCGCGCCCGCGCCAACCAGCCCCAGCAGACACGCGAACGTTGCCAGCATCGAGGCCGTGTGTACGAGCCGGCCCTGGGCGATTACCGCGGCACGATGCGTCACGCTGGGCGCGTCGATGTCCGGCGTGCTCATGCCGAATCCGGTCGTCCGGCAGCGATGGCAGCCAGGCTGTTGCACCGATGCGCCAGGCGAATCGCGGGCTGCCTCGACTGAACCAAGGCGATCGCTTGATCGACGTCGGCCACACGCCGCGTACTGACCAGCCACAGCGCGACCGCGCTCGCGCTGCGTGTATAGCCAAGCGCGCACACCACCAGCACGTTGCCTGTGCCACGGCCCTGTTCTATACGACGCGCCGCCGCGCGCAATACCTGCGGATCGGCAGCCACCGGATCGAGCTGCGGCAGACAATGCCAATCGACGCCTGTAGTGGGCGCGGGCAGCTCAGCGCTCAGATCGACCACGCTCGTCACCGCATGGGCGCTGAGCGTCTGTCGATCCGGAAAACGGCCCAGCCAGACGCCGTCGCTAATCTCACAGGCCGACGGCCTGCCGGCAGTCCAGGCTCGGGAGTTGAGCCACGCGCCCAGCAGATAGGGCGCGAACAGCCAGCGCACGGCCGGGCGCATACGCCCGTCGGTGTCCTTCTGGAACCTGCCCGGCCCGAATAGCGCGTAGTTGAGGGCGACCAGAATCAGCGCGAGCGCGGCCATGCCATAGCCCAGGGCCAGGCGTCGCCGGCCGTTATCGCTAGCCAACCGGGCGCCAGCCAGCGGCGAAGGCTGCCCCATGGGCCAGAGCCAGAGACAACCCAGTCCCAGCAACGCACCGGTCGGAATATCAAAAAAATGATGCTGGTAGGTGGTCAGCACCGACAGGCCTACGAGCGCAAACCAGCCATACAGCGGACAACGCAGCGGGCGCGGCACATGCCGTCCATAGATCGCCCAGAGGATCACGAGCAGCGCGATATGCAGCGACCGCGCCTGATTGTACGGGCGATCGAAGCTCTGGAGCACAGTAAAGAGCACGCCCGGGATGCCGGGGGTGGCCGATTGCGCAAAACTGAAGGCCAGCGGTGTGGCGATGAGGAATAACACCGCGATGATCTGGGCTGTCAGCAGACGACGGCCGTGTACGTCGAGCTAGGCCCGTGTGCGACAAACAAACAGGGACGTCGCATAGAACAGATTCACGGACCAGTACGGCAGGATCGTCCAGGCGACAAACGGGAGCTGGTGCTCCCAGTCGGATACGATCGACGGCACCTGCTCGCGCTGCCGGCGCCCCTGCCCGCCATGCTCAGCGCTCCACTTGCCTGGCGACGGATACGGTGAAAATGCCCCACTCGTCGATACGCTGGTCGATCCTTTCAAGGCCGGCATGGGCGACGAGCGAGTCCATCTCGGCCTGGGTGCGGCGCCGCATCACCCAGGCGTCACCGCCGCGATGGCTCGTCAGGGCACGGGCAATGAACGCCAGCTGGGGATGCCAGGGCTGGCCGGTATAGATCAGATAGCCGCCGGGTTCCACCGCCGCGTGCAGACCGGCAAGCGATTGCGCCAGCAGCGTGTTGTCGGAAAACAGCTTGTAGAGCCCGGAAACGATAGCCAGCGTCGGCCTGGGCTCGACCGCCGCCAGACCCGACTCGTCGAACGCGTCGCCCTGTTCGAAGTGTGCAGTATCCGCCAGCCCTTTCGATTCGATGAGGGTCTGCCCGGCATCCACGTTGCGCGCGTCGAAATCACGCAGGCGCACAGAGGCTGGCTGTACCGCTCCCCTGTCGAGCGCTTCCAGCACATAACGGCCGTGCCCTGCTGCGATATCCAGGATATGAACGGGGCGGTCCGCGTCGCGCAGACGCGTTATGACAGCCTGGAGCAAGGACTCGATATGCGCCCTGCGCTGGCGAATACCGCGCCAGCCGATCGACGTCGGGTATACACGATCGATCCCGCCACCGATTCCGTAGCGGCCGGCCGGCGAATGGCCATGGCCGCGCGCATCCCAGGCAAAGAACGCAGAGTCGTCGAGGCCCAGTTCATCGACTATATGGGCCATGCTCGGCACCGCCGTGCTTGGTCCATCTGGGAAGACAAGCCGATGCCAGCAACGCGCCCGCCGAGCCAGGCGCGTGCCTTCGATCTGCCGCAGACTGCCACCGATTACGTAGCCACGATTCGCTCCGGGCTCGCCCTGTGTCTCCTGGGCGCACTGGGGCCGCTCGTCATGCTGCGTCGCCGAGGGGCCCTGATCCCGGCCAAGGCGGTGGTCGCGCACGTGCTGCTGGAACATGCCTTCGAGTACAGCCTGGCGGATCAACGTCCGCATAAACCCTGGCCCTGGGCCGACAGGCGCTCATTGCCCGGCTGAGCATTCCGCGGCTTGCTATCAGGCGAGTCGTACTCGATAGCGGTTCCGGCCAGGCCATGGCGTTTGGCCCGGCCCTATTACCCGGCACCGCGACGCCGGGCGAGACGGGCACCGCCGTAATCGCTGCGCATCGGGATACTCATTTTCAGTTTCTCGAGCACGTACGGATCGGCGACCACGTGATTCTCGAGGATCTGGCTGGGCGCAGGCATGAATATCAAGTCGCTGCCGCTCGCGTCGTTCGCTGGGATCGGTTTGCGCTAACGATGAACGACAACACTCAGCGTATTGCGCTGACGACGTGCTGGCCTTACGACGCACAACACGCCGGCCCGCTGCGTTATGTCGTGACCGCTATGCGGATAGACAACACTGGCGCGACTGGCGGGCGGGCGCCCTGACGCTTAACGCGCCGTCCGGTTCCAGAGCATCAGCGCAGTAGTGTGCGCAGGACATCGCGCCGATTGATCATGCCGACGAGACGACTGTCTTTCATGACCGGCAGCGTCTTGATCGCAGTCTCGCGGAAGATACGCGCGGCGGCTACAACGCTATCTTCGGCGTCCACCGTTGTGATCTCGGTCGACATCAGGCTTTTGATCGTGCCGCCCGGTTCGTCGTGGTAGCCGGAGTCGAGCGCGACCGCCATGACGTCTTTTTCAGACAGGAAACCAACGATATTGCCGAGCCTATCCAGCACCGGTGCACCCGACACATCCTGCTCGAGTAGCTGCTGGATCGCGCGTGTGACCTCTGTTTCCGGGGTAAACGTCACCATCACTTCACGCATGTGATCCTTGATGATCAGCGTGCTCGCCGCAGCGTTCATCAGGAGCCCCTCAGGCCTTCGCCTGCCGGCTCGTCAGTCGGGCAACTGCCACCTTTGCTGCAAGCGCAGTCGCCGCCGCCCACGCCGCCGCAACTACCCTTGATCTCGCGACCGGTGACCATCACACCGATGGCCATCGCGCCGACCACGGCGGCCATGACGCCGAATGCGACAAGGACTAGAACGAAAAACTGGGTCATGGGCTATCCTCTAGATAAGGACTGAACGCGTTGGAACTGACTTCAGTATACGCGTCCCCGCCACCACTCACGAACAGCGCGGCAAGCCCGTGAGCATCGGCATAGGCCAGCCCCTGTTCCGGCCCCATCACCAGTAGCGCCGTGGCCATGGCATCGGCCGCAAGCGCGCTGTCGCCGATGACGGTGACCGCGCGCAGGTCATGTGCAACCGGGCGGCCGGTTCGCGGATCAATGGTATGCGAAAACCGACGCCCTTCGAGTTCGAAGTAGTCGCGGTAATCGCCTGACGTTGTCATGCCCGCATCTTCAAGGCCGACCACACGCTCGATCGTACGCACGCCCGATGCCGGTTTTTCTATACCGATGCGCCAGGGCTGGCCGCTTGTCTTCTCACCCTGCGCATACAGTTCTCCTCCCACCTCGGCGAGGAACCGCGACGCGCCTTTTTCGGTGATGGCATCCGCGATGCGGTCGACGGTGTAGCCCTGCGCGAGTCCGGCCAGATCCAGCGTCACGCCCGCCTTTTTCTTGCGCAATGCGGGTGGGTCGATCCGGACATCGATCAGGCCCAGCCCGGTTATCTCGCGTGCAGCATTGAGTGTATCCGTGGTCGGAAGCGCTGTGGGCACGCTCGCACCTGCGCCAAACCCCCATACCTTGAGTATCGGCCCCACGGTGACATCAAATGCGCCGCCCGTGTCTCGCCCGATCTCCAGCGCCTGCTCAGTGAGCGCTGCCAACGGCTTGGATACCTCGACCCAGGTATTGGCCGGGGCTGCGTTAAAACGGCTGATCTCCGAGTCATCCCGCCAGGTCGACATCTGTTTGTCGATCGTGGCGACCACTTCCTCTACCGTAGAGCGTAACGCGTGCTCGGTAAGCCCTTCGGGCGCCATTACCGTCACGTTATAGGTGGTGCCCTGGGCAGGGCCGCTGATCTGAAGTGGCGCCGATTCCTGACCACAGCCGGCCAGCAGCACCACGCAGACCATTGCTGTCGCAAGACCGACACGGCATGCGCGAACACTTGGGCGGATCATCATGAATTCTCGCTGCGACTTGTCAAAGAAAAACCCCACGCAGCGATGCTGGCGCGGGGTCGGATCTTCTATGCCGGAAGCAGGCCCTAGCCGCCGAAATCGTCGAGCATGATGTTTTCCGGTTCCACGCCCAGATCCTCGAGCATGTTGATAACCGATGCGTTCATGATAGGCGGCCCGCAGAGATAGTATTCGCAGTCCTCAGGCGCCGGGTGATCCTTGAGATAGCGCTCGAAGAGCACGTTGTGAATGAAGCCGGTCTCGCCGCTCCAGTCGTCCTCTTCCTTAGCATCAGACAGTGCAACGGTCCACTGAAAGTTGTCATTATCGGCGGCCAGCTTGTCGAAATCGTCGACATAGAACATCTCGCGTCGCGAGCGCGCGCCGTACCAGAAACTCATCTTGCGATCCGTGCCGATTCGGCCCAGCTGATCGAAGATGTGCGAGCGCATGGGCGCCATACCGGCACCGCCGCCTACGAACACCATCTCTGCGTCGGTTTCCTTGGCGAAGAATTCACCGAACGGGCCTGAAATAAGCACCTCGTCACCGGCCTTCAGGCCAAAGATGTAGGAACTCATCTCGCCGGGCTTGACGTCCGGGTTGCGCGGCGGCGGCGTGGCGATCCGGACATTGAGCATGATGATGCCCGCTTCCTCCGGGTAGTTCGCCATCGAGTATGCGCGTGTGACCGTATCCCCGACCTTCGAAACGTAGCGCCAGAGGTTATGGGTATCCCAATCCTCATGGAATCGCTCGTTGATCTCGTAGTCCTTATAGGCCGCTTCGTGCGGTGGGCAGGAGATCTGTATATAGCCGCCCGCGCGGAAGTTGACGCGTTCGCCCTCGGGCAGTTCCAGCACCAGTTCCTTAATGAAGGTGGCTACGTTGTCGTTGGAGCGCACCTTGCACATCCATTGCTTGACGCCGAACACCTCTTCCGGGACCTGGATCTTCATATCCTGCTTGACGGTCACCTGGCAAGACAGGCGGTCGCCCTCGCGGGCCTCACGCTTGTTGATATGCGACTCTTCCGTGGGAAGAATCGCGCCGCCGCCATCGAGTATCTTGACCCGGCACTGCGCACAGGTGCCGCCGCCGCCACAGGCCGACGACACATACAGCTTGGAATCGGCGAGTGCGCCGAGCAGCTTGCTGCCGACCGGGGCCTTGATGGTCTTCTCGCCGTTGATCTCGATGTTGACGTTGCCGGTCGCGACCAGGCGCGACTTGGCCATGAGAATGACCACGACAAGAAACAGGACGACGCCGGTGAACACGGTCACGCCGAGGCCGATTTGCGCTATTTCACCCATGTTTGGTCTCGTTGAACGATGCGGGAACGGCTAGACATCATGGATTGCGTTACAACCCGTGTTGTCTAGAGCTGGATGCCCGAAAAGGCCATAAAGCCCAGGGACATGAGGCCAACCGTAATGAAGGTGATGCCCAGGCCCTGCAGGCCGTCCGGTACGTCGGAATACTTGAGCTTCTCGCGTACGCCGGCGAGTGCGGCGATTGCCAGCGCCCAGCCGATGCCGCTACCGAAGCCGTAGGTCACACTCTCGCCAAAGCCATAGTCGCGTTCCACCATGAACAGCGAGCCACCCATGATCGCGCAGTTGACCGTGATCAATGGCAGGAAAATACCCAGCGCGCTATGCAGTGCCGGCATGAAGCGATCAAGGAACATTTCCATGATCTGCACGATCGCCGCAATCACGCCGATATAGCTGATCAGCCCGAGAAAGCTCAGGTCGACGTCCGGCAAGCCGGCCCAGGCCAGTGCCCCGTCCTTGAGCAAATGCTGGTAGATCAGGTTATTGGCCGGAACCGTCAGCCCCTGCACAACGATCACTGCAACGCCAAGGCCGATCGCCGTCGATATCTTCTTGGACAGTGCAAGAAACGTACACATGCCCAGAAAGAAAGCGAGCGCCAGGTTTTCGATGAAAACCGATTTGATCAGAATGCTGAGATAGTCTTCCACGTCGGGCTCCGGTCAATCGCCTGCGGCGACTTAAACCACTTCGGTGCGGTGCACCTGATGGATCTGATATTCGGCCTCTTCAATCTGCTCGGACTTCCAGCTGCGCAGCCCCCAGATCAGAAAACCGATGATGAAGAACGCACTCGGCGGCAACAGCATGATGCCCAGCGGCACATACCAGCCGCCCGCACTGGCCAGCGTGAAGATCTGAAAGCCGAGAATCGAGCCGGACCCGAACAGCTCACGGATCACGCCGACCACGATCAGGATCAGGCTGTAGCCCAGGCCATTGCCGATGCCGTCCAGAAACGCGAGGCCCGGCGGTTCTTTCATGGCAAACGCTTCGGCCCGGCCCATCACAATGCAATTGGTGATGATCAGACCGACGAACACCGACATGGACTTGGCCAGATCGAATGCGAACGCCTTGAGCAGCTGGTCCACCACAATCACCAGCGACGCGATGATCGTCATCTGCACGATGATCCGGATGCTGGACGGAATGAAGTTCCGGATCAGGCTGATCGAGAAATTGGAGCATGCGGTCACCGCGGTCAGCGCCACGCTCATCAACAGCGCCGTAGCCACCTGATTAGTCACCGCCAACGCACTGCAGATACCGAGAATCTGAAGCGCAATCGGGTTGTTGTTGACCAATGGCTCGGTCAACACCTTCATTGCCTGACTCTGTGCCATATCGACTAGCCCTCGGCGGCGACTTGGCCGCTACGGATGTTTTTGAGAAAAGGCTCGAAACCGTTCGCGCCCATCCAGTAATGAATCATGTTCGACACACCGCGACTGGTCAGGGTCGCACCGGACAGGCCGTCGATCTTGTGCTCGGCGTCAGACGTGTTGGAGCCGACGCTGCCCTTGATCACCGACAGGCGGACTTCGTCGCCGTCCTCGCCGTAGACTTTCTTGCCGTCCCACTTGGCACGCCAGCGCGGATTTTCCACTTCACCGCCCAGGCCCGGGGTCTCGCCCTGCTCGTAGTACTTGATGCCATCGACCGTATTGGCGTCAGGCTCCAATGCAAGAAAGCCGTACATCGTCGACCACAGGCCGTAGCCGTGGATCGGCAGGATGATACGGCTGAGTTTGCCCTGCTCATCGTTGACGAGATAGACCTCGGCATACTTGGCGCGACGCTTGATATCGGCGATATCATCCTGCGGCGAAATCTTGATGCTCTTTTCCGGGTCTGATGCGGCTGCGCGTTGATCAAATTTCGCGGCATCAACATCCGTGGCGTAATCACCCGATGACAGATCGACCACACGCTTTTCAATGCGATCGTTGAAGACCTGGTTGACGTCCACATCCGCGCCTGACGGCAGGCCCGCAACGTCCAGAATATTACTGCGCCGGTCGGCCTGGGCGTTGACTGTCTGAAGCGGCTTGAGAAAGGTCGCAGCCGATGCCACCAGCACCGAACAGACCAGACAGACCGCCAGGGCAACGACAACGATATAACCGACGCCGTCACGCGAAAAACTGATGATTCCGGGCATGGCTCGCTCTACTCCGCAGGGACCGTGTCTTGGCTCGCCGCGTCGGGCGAACCCGCTCTACGATTGGCCAGACGTTTCTGACGGCGACGCACATTCGCCTGCACGACGAAGTAATCGATCAGCGGTGCAAAAATATTGGCGAACAGTATGGCCAGCATGATGCCTTCCGGAAACGCTGGATTGACCACACGCACCAGCGCAGTCATGACGCCGATGAGCGCGCCGTAGACCAGCCGACCGGTATTGGTCATCGCAGCACTTACCGGGTCGGTGGCCATGAAGACCGCGCCGAAGGCAAAGCCGCCTATCACGAGATGCCAATACCAAGGCATCGCGAACATCAGGTTCGTTTCGCTGCCCAGAAGATTGAACAGCAGCGTCGTCGCAATCAGGCCACCTACGCAGCCCGCCATGATCCGCCACGACGCAACCCGGGTATACAGCAGGAATGCGGCACCCAGAAGGATCGCCAGCGTCGAGGTCGACCCGATCGAGCCTTGAATACCACCGGCGAACGCATCCCACCAGGTGATCTGGCTGGTAATCGCACTCATGCCGTCGGTGGCACCCAGGCCCAGCGGGGTGGCAGCAGACCAGCCGTCGACCGCGGTCCAGACGCTGTCGCCCGACATATAGGCCGGGAACGCGAAGAACAGGAAGGCGCGACCCGTCAGCGCCGGATTGAGGAAATTCTTGCCGGTACCACCGAATACTTCCTTGCCGACCACGATACCGAAGCTGATACCCAGCGCGGCCTGCCATAGCGGCAGCGCGGGCGGCAGCGTCAGCGTGTAGAGAATCGACGTGGCAAAGAATCCTTCGTTGATTTCGTGGTTGCGCACGGCAGCAAACAGCGCCTCCCACAGCCCGCCGACCACGAAAGTGACGAAATACAGCGGCGCGAAGTACCAGAAGCCCAGAACGAAGTTGTCCCAGAAACTCTGCGGATCATGCGACACGCCCATCAGCGTCAGCGGCAGCTGGCGCCAGTTATCGACCGACTCAACGCCCATCTGGCCCATAGCCAGATTCGCCTGAAAGCCGGTATTCCAGCATGCCATGAAGATACAGGGGAACGTGGCCAGCCACACATAGATCATGACCCGTTTCAGGTCGATGCCGTCACGCACATGGGGCGCGGTTCGCGTGGTGTCCGCCGGCGAATACAGGAACGTATCCACCATTTCATACAATGCATAGAAACGCTCGTAGCGTCCGCCCTTGGCGAACAACGGGTGCATGCGATCCAGTGTTTGTCTCAGACCTGCCATATCAACCTTCGCGTTCGATGATCTCGAGCGTTGCACGCAGGTGCGGCCCGAAATCGTATTTCGCCACATCCACAAAAGACAACAGCGCCAGATCCTCTTCGTCGAGCTCTGTCGCGCCCAGCGCCAGCGCCGTATCGGTATCCCGCACGACCAGCGCACGGAGCAGCTGTGTAGGCAGGATATCCAGCGGCATCACTTCTTCGTAATTGCCGATCGGCACCATCGCGCGCGGGCTTCCGTTCTGCGATGTATTGAACGTGTACTTAGCCGGCTTCAGCAGGCTCGACAGGAATACGTTTACTTTCGAAAAACGGTCCCTGCCGGGCATCAGCCAGCCCATGAACGGACGCGCTCTGCTTTCGGGAAGCAGGGTCAGCTGCGTGTCGTAGCGGCTCAGGTAAGAGCCCCACTCGGCAGCCCGTCGGCCCGAGAGAACCGAACCGGAAATAGCTCGAACCTCGTCGCCCTGTATTTCGTCGTGCAGCAGTTCATCCGTACTTGCACCCATACGGGTACGCAGCAATCTCGGATTCGCGGCCGCCGGCCCACAGAGCGCAACCACGCGGCGCACATCGATATGACCGGTTCGGAACAGATGCCCATAGGCCATCACATCCTGATAACCGATATGCCAGATCGGCGCATCGACGCTGACCGGATGCAGGTGATGGATATGCGTACCGACTAGGCCCGCCGGATGTTTGCCACCGAATTCGGCCACGACAAAGCGATCGCCGGCTGCGCCTGGAATATCGGCCCCCGGTGCCTTGCACACATAGACCGGGCCGTCGGTGAGTCGCGACAGCACCGCTAGACCGTCAACAAAATCCTCGCGACGATCGTTGATGATTACAGTCGGGTCGCCCGCTAGCGGGTTGCTGTCCATCGCTGTCACGAATATGGCATGGGGCCGGCTGCCGGGCGCTGGCACCTTGGAGAACGGCCGTGTTCGCAGCGCTGTCCACTGGCCCGAGTCGATCAACGTCTTCTCGACGGCGGCGGATCCGAGCCCGGACAGCGCACCGCTGTCGTGCGCATCGAACACACACTCATCATCTCTATCGCCGTCGCCGTCCAACGACGCGATTCTGATGACGACCGACTGAAGAACACGCTTGGCGCCGCGATTGATTGCGACGACCTCACCGGCAGCGGGCGCGGTGTAGAAAACGCCGGGCGTTTTCTTGTCTTCGAACAGGGGCTGACCCAGCTTCACATACTCGCCTTCGGCGACCAGCATGGTGGGCTTCATCCCGTGATAATCGAGGCCGACTATCGCAACGCGACCGATTGCGGGCCCGTCATGAATCGCCTGCTCGGGCGCACCTTCGATGGGCAGATCAAGCCCTTTACGTATCGTGACTTGCATTTCGCCGCTGGCGTGCCTCTTACCCCGATTGTATGGTGCCGACGGCCGGACTCGAACCGGCACAGCTTTCGCCACTACCCCCTCAAGATAGCGTGTCTACCAATTCCACCACGTCGGCATGAACTCGTGAGCCGTGCGCACCCTATTCGGGTATCTGCGCACCGGCTTCGGCATCGTCGGCACTGTCGCCGCCGTTGCCTTGTGACTGTTGCTGCTCAGCGCTGCCGTCGCCGGCACTGCTGTCGCTCTGTGCTTCTTCCTGCGCTTCGCGGTTGTCGCGATTAGCAGCGCGCTGCCCGTCAGTAATCGTCTCGTCGCCCGGCACGCCGTTGTTGTCTCGGTCGGACAGCGTCGAGGACGGCGGCGAATCGAGCTGATCGGTAATACTGCCTGTCGGCATGCTCGCGCCGTTGATCAGATAAGCCAGCGTCAGACTGATGGCAAAGAAGATGGTCGCCAGCGCAGCGGTTGCCCGCGTCATGAAGTTCGCCGAGCCCTTGGCGCCAAAAACAGTGCCCGAAGCACCGCTGCCAAACGCCGCACCTGCATCCGCACCCTTGCCGTGCTGGACGAGGATCAGGCCGACCAGCGAAAGCGCGATCACGACCTGGACGATGACCAGAATTGTATAAACCATACTAGGGCCTGTGAACGCTCGCGAGCTATCCGGCTGCGCGGGCGATATCCAAGAATGAATCGGCCTCAAGCGAGGCACCCCCGACAAGGGCGCCATCGACATCGCCTCCGGCAAACAGTGCCGCGGCATTATCTGGCTTGACGCTGCCGCCGTAAAGCAGCTGCACCGATTGCGCTAGTGTAGCATCTCTTTCGGCGATTTGTGAGCGCAGGTAGGCATGAATTTCCTGTGCCTGCTCCGGCGTGGCCGACCGGCCCGTACCAATTGCCCATATGGGCTCGTACGCGATGATTGACGCGGCGAGCGTGCGCTCCGCGCAGCGGTCGAACAACGCCTGCAACTGGGCGCCCAGCACCTGCTCGGCCGAGCCGGCCTCGCGTTGCTCGAGGGTTTCGCCCACACAGATGATGGGTACCAGCCCGGCGGCCACGGCTGCATCGGCCTTGGCGGCGACGATTTCATCGCTTTCGCCGTAGAGCGCGCGGCGCTCCGAGTGACCGACGATCACATGCGTCATACCGCAATCGCGCAGCATTGTGCCATCGACTTCACCGGTGAAGGCGCCGGGCGCTGGCTCGGCGGCGACGTTCTGTGCGCCGGCGGCCACTGCGCATCCAGCGCTCTGGAGCGCGTGCGCCAGCCGAGCGGCATATACCAGCGGCGGGCAGACAAGCAGGTCGACGTCTTTCGGCGCTTCGGACTGTGCAAGCGCATCGACGAACGCATCGACCTGTGCGGCGCTGCCATTCATCTTCCAGTTGCCGGCGACCATCATTTTGCGACTCATCTCGTGTTCTCCTGTTCGTCCGCCTAATCCGCGCTCAGGCGTGCTGATCGGCGACCTGGCGTACCGTCTCGGCAAGCCGGTTTGCGCATTCCTCGACGGCAAGACCGTCGATGCCCTCGACCATGACCCGTAGCAACGGCTCGGTGCCCGAGGGCCGCAATAGTACCCGACCCGCGTCGCCCAATGTGTTCTCGACGTCGGCCACGCTGCCAAGCACCCGCTCGTCTGCCATCAGGGCGTCGGCCGTGCCGCGCACGATACGAACATTGATGAGCGTCTGCGGGCATTTGTCCACCGGCGCAACCAGGCTCTGCAGCCGCTCGCCGCTTTCGACCATGGCTGCAAGCACCTGCAGGGCAGACACGATGCCGTCGCCGGTCGTCGCCCTATCAAGACACAGGATATGGCCCGACGATTCACCGCCAATCGTGCCGCCCTGCTCACGAAGACGCTCGAACACGTGGCGATCGCCGACTTTCGCGCGCTCGAACGACACGTTGTCGCTCTTGAATGCGAGTTCCAGGCCCAGATTGCTCATCAGCGTACCGACGACCGGGCCTTCGAGCTTGCCGGCCTTTCGGCGTGCGGTGGCGATCACATAGAGAATCTGATCGCCGTCGATGATATCGCCATCGTGATCGACCATGATGCAGCGATCGCCGTCGCCGTCGAGCGCGATGCCGACATCGGCTCCGCCCGCTCTTACCGCTTCGACAAGGCCTTTGGGATGCGTCGAGCCACAGTCGCGATTGATATTGAGCCCGTCCGGGCGGTCGCCGATGACCTGTACGGTCGCGCCCAGTTCACGGAACACGTCCGGCGCTACGTGATAGGTCGCGCCGTTGGCGCAATCGATTACGATCTTCAGCCCCGACAGCCCGCCATTCTGGAAGCGGGCGGTCGACTTGCAGAACTCGATATAGCGTCCGGGCGCACTTTCCACGCGACGCGCACGGCCGAGATGGGCGGAATCGATACAGGCCAGCGGCTGATCGATCTCGGCCTCGATCTCGGCCTCGAGCGCGTCGTCGAGCTTCTGCCCGAAATGGGAAAAGAACTTCACGCCGTTGTCATGATAGGGATTATGCGAGGCGCTGATCACGACGCCTGCAGCCGCTCTAAAGGTACGCGCCAGATAGGCGATCGCCGGCGTGGGCATGGGGCCCACCAGCAGCACGTCGACGCCGGCCGCCGCAAGACCGGCCTCCAGCGCCGACTCGAACATATAGCCGGAAAGACGCGTGTCCTTACCGATCAGCACCTGCGGGCGTTCGCGCCCGTTGACCGGCACGCCGCGCTCACCGAGCCGGCGCAACAGCACGCGACCGGCGGCCCAGCCCAGCTTGAGAGCAAAGTCCGGCGTCATCGGCGCTGTGCCCACTTCGCCGCGTATGCCATCGGTTCCGAAATATCGTTGCGCCAAGATCGTCGTCCCTTTGTAGTGATGAACAGCCAGTCGACTGGCGGCGCCAGCGACTCTTTTCATCGGTATGCGTCCGCGCGCTGTCGTGTCCAGCGACCGGACCGCCACTCGCGAAATCAGCCAACCCCTAACCCAACGCAGGGCCTGGATCAGCGGTGCTCATTGCGTGCGCGAACTCGAGTATTCGTCGAGTCCGCGCCACATCGTGGCTGCGGATAATACGCGCATCTCGGGTCGCAGCCCAAAAAGCAGCCGCAAGGCTGCCATCGATACGCGCCTCCAGATCGTCGCAGTCGAAAAGACGCGCGAACATCGACTTGCGCGACACACCCACAAGCACCGGCATCCCGTCGGCGACGAGCGTGTCGAGCTGGCGCAGCAAGCCGAGATTGTGTTCGAGCGTCTTGCCAAAACCAAAGCCCGGGTCCAGACAGATTCGATCGCGCCTGATACCCGCGTCCTCGCAGGCCGCGACTCGCGCGGCCAGGAAGTCCCGGACGTCGGTTATGACGTCGTCATAGACAGGCTGCGCCTGCATGGTTCGCGGCTGGCCCTGCATATGCATCAGACAAACAGCTGCGCCGGTCTCCAGCGCGGCCTCGATCGCACCGGGCGCGCGCAGGGCGTTGACATCGTTGATCATGTCCGCACCGGCAGCACAGGCGGCCCGCATCACGCCGGGCTTGAGCGTGTCGATAGAGATAAACACCTCACTCGCGCGGCGCAGCGCCTGGATTACCGGTACGACCCGCGCGCACTCGGTCGCCTCATCGACCGGCTCCGCCCCTGGGCGCGTCGACTCGCCGCCGATATCGACGATGGCGGCCCCCTCATCGATCATCGCGAGCGCGCGCGCAACCGCCGACTCGCAGTCGACATAGGCGCCGCCATCCGAAAAAGAATCCGGCGTGACATTGAGAATGCCCATCACGACCGGCCGCGACAGCGAGCAGCTGCGCTGGGCGCCCACAAGTTCAAACGCGTTGCTGGTATGGCCGGCAGGATTCGAGTTCATGCAGCGGGTCCTGTTGAATCTGGCGACATATCCGCGCGCAGGTCATTCTTGCCCGTGACCGGGCGCCACAACTGCGATGTAGCCGTGCTAGACGAGCGAACGACAGCGCCGCATTGAGAGAAAATCGGTCGCGTCCCATCGACATTACGGGCGGATTGTCCCCGCAAAGTCGGCCAGGCGTGCCGTGCAGGGCCGCTCCGCCTGGCCATAGCGAACGCTATAACTGGTCGGCGTGTCTTGCCGTGCGCAAAATCACTCGAACTCTGGTCGCGCGAATTTACGCATGGGGACACCAACCGCCCCTGATATAAAAAAAGCCGGCAGCCCGTTGCAGGCCGCCGGCTCTTTACCGTCCATCGCGCTCAGGATTCGCGCTGATGCGCCGGACTGGGTACGCCCTTGTCGCCGCCGCGAGTCTTGTCGTCGGCGTCTGGCGTCGTGTCGCTGGCATCGACCGTGGAACCACCGCTGCTGCCCGGGCCCGAATCGTCGGCGTCGTCGTCCCAGCTCTGGGGCGGACCCGGCTCCCGGCCCTGCATGATCTCGTCGATCTGCTTGCGGTCGATCGTCTCGTACTTCATGAGCGCGTCGGACATGCTGTGCAGCTTGTCCATGTTGCCTTGCAGGATTTCCTTGGCGCGCTCGTAGCAACCGTCGATGATCGAACGCATCTCCTCGTCGATAGCGTGGGCGGTCTCGTCCGAAATACCGTTCGACTGGTTGGCCGACTTGCCCAGGAACGGCTGGCTGTCCTCGGTATCGTAGGCGATCGGGCCCAGGCGATCCGACAGGCCCCACTTGGTGACCATGTTGCGTGCGATATCGGTTACACGCTCGATATCGTTCGATGCGCCCGTGGTCACCGCTTCCTTGCCGAAGATGATCTCCTCGGCCAGCCGGCCACCGTAGAGCGTACATATCTGGCTGATCAGACGCTGCTTGGAGTAGCTGTAGCGATCCTCTTCCGGCAGGAACATGGTCACGCCCAGTGCTCGACCGCGCGGAACAATGGTCACCTTGTGGACCGGATCATGCTGCGGCACGGTCAGCCCGATGATGGCGTGGCCGGCTTCGTGGTAAGCGGTCAGACGCTTCTCGTCCTCGGTCATCACCATGGACTTGCGCTCGGCGCCCATCATGATCTTGTCCTTGGCGCGCTCGAAGTACTCCTGTGTGACTGTCTTCTTGTTGGCCCGAGCCGCGAACAGCGCCGCCTCGTTGACCAGATTCGCCAGATCCGCGCCGGAAAAGCCCGGGCAGCCGCGCGCAATGATCGATGCCTTTACGTTCTCGTGAATCGGCACGTTCTTCATATGCACCTTCAGGATCTGCTCGCGACCGCGCACGTCCGGCAGCGGCACCACGACCTGGCGGTCGAAGCGGCCCGGACGCAGCAGCGCCGGATCAAGCACGTCCGGACGGTTGGTCGCAGCGATCACGATCACGCCCTCGCTGCCTTCGAAGCCGTCCATCTCGACCAGCAGCTGGTTGAGTGTCTGCTCGCGCTCATCATGACCGCCGCCCAGACCCGCGCCACGCTGACGACCGACCGCGTCGATCTCGTCGATGAAGATGATGCACGGCGACTGCTTCTTGGCCTGCTCGAACATGTCACGAACACGCGAAGCACCCACGCCGACGAACATCTCGACAAAATCGGAACCCGAGATCGAGAAGAACGGCACGCCCGCCTCACCCGCGATCGCCTTGGCCAGCAGCGTCTTGCCGGTGCCGGGCGAGCCCACCATGAGCACGCCCCGCGGAATCTTGCCGCCGACCTTCTGGAACTTGGCAGGCTCGGCCAGGAATTCGACCAGTTCCTGAACTTCGGACTTGGCCTCTTCCACACCGGCCACGTCGGCGAAGGTGATCTTGATCTGATCGGCCTGCATCATCTTGGCCTTCGACTTGCCGAAGGACATCGCGCCGCGGCCACCGCCGCCGCCGCCCTGCATCTGGCGCATGAAATAGATCCACACGCCGATGAGCAGCAGGAACGGGAACCAAGAGATGAGAATCTGCTTGAGGAACGACCCCTGATCCTCCGGCTCGCCGGTGATCTCGACCTTGTTGTCGCGCAACGTGCCAATCATCGCCTTGTTGTCCGATTCGGGACTGTAGGTGGCGAATTTTTGGCCCGATTCGAGCTGCCCGCGAATCCGTTGATCCTCGATATGCACCTGCGAGACGCTGCCGCTCTCGACCTGGTCCAGGAACTGCGAGTACGGAATCTCGTTGGCATTCGACGTGGACGGCGCAAAGCTGGAGAACACGCTCATCAGCACCAGCGCAATCACGACCCACAGCAACAGATTCTTAGCTAATTCGTTCAAGATCGTCTTCCTCGATCGCGGCACGGCAATCGTGTGAATACTCAGTGCGTTGCATTGCCAGACAGTATAAACAATTCGGGCATTTCCCCGGCTGCATGATGCACACGCAATCGGCACGTCTCCCGCAGATTAGGTACGCCATCCCTGGCCCATCAGATACATTTCTCGACTGGCATCGCGCGATGCCTTGGGCTTGCGCACCGCAACCTTTGCAAAGCGGCGGCGCATCTCGCGCAGCAATTCGTCGAAACCCTCGCCTTGAAACACCTTGATGAGCAGGTCGCCACCACTGACGAGCACTTGGTCACACAGTGCCAGCGCGAGTTCCGCAAGCTGCATGACTCCGGCCTGATCGGCGACCATTATCCCCGTTAGATTGGGGGCCATGTCAGAGAGTACAAGATCGACCGGATCATCGCCGAGCGCAGCCAGCAGCGCATCGACGCCGTCATCGGCGGCAAAGTCACCCTTGAGGAAGACCACGCCGTCGATCGGATCCATATCGAGTCGATCCAGCGCGATAACGCGCGCCGAGGGTCGTTGGCGACGGCAATACTGACTCCAGCCACCGGGCGCAGCACCCAGATCGATGATGCAGCGTTTGCCGGCGAGCAGGCGATCCCTGTCGTCGACCTCGGCGAGCTTGTATACCGCGCGGGAACGGTAGTTGTCCTTCTGCGCCGCCTTGACATAGGGATCGTTGCGGTGCTTTTCCAGCCAGCGCTTGGTTTCGCTGCGTTTGCTCATGGGCCGTATACTGCCCTGACCCAGACTGTCTTTCCGGAAACACGCTCCATCATGTCGCTAACGCTCGATGCGGATACCCGCCGCGCCCTCAAGAAACAGGCCCACCATCTCAAGCCGATCGTACAGACCGGTGCGGCCGGGCTGAGCGAGCCCGTGCTGGCCGAGATAGAACGGGCTCTTGTCGACCACGAACTGGTCAAGGTCAAGCTGGTCGCAGACGACAAGCCCGCCTTCAACGCCGAAGTCGACAAGGTCTGCGAAGCGCTCAGGGCGGCCTGCGTGCAGCAGATCGGACGTATGGCCACGCTGTATCGTCCGAATCCGGACAAGGCAAAACCGAAGCCGGCAGCACCGACGAGCGGCGCCAAGCCAAAGCCACGGCCGAAGAAGTCGCCGTACCCCAAGCGCCCGCCGCGCCGTCGATAGCCCGGTGCGCGCTCAGATATAGCGCACCTCGACAATCTCGAGCGTGCGCTTGCCGCTGGGCACCACCACATCGACCACATCGCCTTCGGTCTTGCCGATGAGCGCGCGTGCGATGGGCGAGGCAAACGAGAGCATGCCGCTCTTGATATCCGCCTCGTCTTCACCAACGATCTGGTAGGTCAGCTCGTCGCCGGAATCCTCGTCGACGAGATCCACGGTGGCGCCAAACACCACGCGGCCATTGGCCTGGGCGCCGACACGCGCGACGTCGATGATCTGCGCGGTTGCGAGCTTGCCCTCGATATCGCCGATCCGACCCTCGTTGAAGCCCTGCTCTTCCTTGGCCGCGTGATACTCGGCGTTCTCCTTGAGATCACCATGGGCACGCGCTTCCTCGATGGCAGCCACGATACGTGGCCTATCGATCTTCTTGAGCTTCTTCAACTCGTCGCGCAGCGCGTCCGCGCCGTTCTGGGTCAACGGTGTCTTGTCCATAATCCAATCCTTGGAAAATCGTGTCCGGTCTTGTAATGCCTGGCCGGAAACAAAACGGCCGCCACTGAGCTGACTCAGCGCGACCGCTTCTTGTTGGAATCGGTTGTCGGCAGGTTCGATGCCTTTGAGCGAAGGCTAGCAGTGCCGTCGGTTCAAGTCGAGACGGCGATATCGATGCCTTGTGCAGCCACCCGGCCGAGATGCGCGATCTGCTCCGGCGTGATCACATAGGGCGGCATGAAATACAGCGTATCGCCCAGCGGGCGCAGCAGCGCGCCCTGCGACAGCGCATGCCGATAGGCCTTGAGTCCGCGGCGCTCGCGCCAGTCGAACGGCGCGTTGTCGGTCTTGTCGGCGACCATCTCGATGGCCGCGACCATGCCGGTCTGGCGCACGTCACCCACGTTCGGATGATCGGCCAACGGCGCAATGGCGTCGGCGATATGGCCGGCCAGTACACGATTGGCCGCAATCTGATCCCGGCGCTCGAACTCATCGAGCGTCGCCAGCGCTGCTGCACAGGCCAACGGATTGCCGGTATAGGAATGCGAGTGCAGAAACGCGGTCAGATTGGCGTAGTCGTCATAGAACGCCTGGTAGACGTCGTTCGTGGTCATGGTGATCGACAGCGGCAGGTAGCCGGCGGTCAGCCCCTTGGACAGGCACATGAAATCCGGAGTGATGCCGTGCGGCTGCCCCTCTGGCCCGGCCTGCTCGCAGGCAAACAGCGTGCCGGTACGGCCAAAGCCGACGGCAATCTCGTCGGCGATCAGATGCACGCCATGGCGATCACAGGCCTCGCGCAGCAGCGCCAGATAGATCGGATGGAACATGCGCATATTGCCAGCGCACTGAATCAACGGCTCGATGATGACCGCGCAGGTCTCGTGGGCATGCTCGGCCAGCAGCGCTTCCATATCGGCAAATACCGCGCGGCTGTGGGCTTCCCAGCTCACCCCCGGCTCACGGTGAAAACAATCCGGCGAACGCGCGGTCAGCGGCTTGAGCAGCAGCGGTTCGTACGTATCTTTATAGAGCGACACATCGCCCACAGCGAGCGCGCCCAGGGTTTCCCCGTGATAACTGTTCGACAGATTGATGAAGCGCGTCTTCTCGCCGTGGCCGGTATTGCGCCAGTAGTGAAAACTCATCTTCAGCGCCACTTCGACAGCGGCCGAGCCGTTATCGGCAAAGAAGGCCTTATCGAGACCGGGCGGGGTCAGCGCCACCAGGCGCTCGGCCAGTTCCACCGCCGGCTCGTGCGAAAAGCCGGCGAGCATAACGTGCTCGAGCGTGTCGAGCTGGGTCTTGATACGGGCGTTGATGGCTGGATTGGCGTGGCCGAATATATTGACCCACCAGGAACTCACGGCATCGATATAGCGGTTGCCGTCGAAATCCTCGAGCCAGACGCCCTCGCCGCGTGCGATCGGAATCGGCGGCAGCGTCTCGGTGTCTTTCATCTGGGTACAGGGGTGCCAGAGCACGCGTAGATCGCGCGCGATCAGTTCGTCGTTGGTCATAGGATGCGGATCTTTGTGGTGAAAAATTCAGGCAAGCTGCCGTGCCGCAGCGGATATGCCGGTCGGTATCAATCGTGCAGGCGTAGCAGCGTGTAGGGGGCTTCGCCGGGATGACGCTCATCGCGGGGATGATGGTCGGCCAGGTCCAGCTTTCGGTCGGGGTCATAGACCACGAACAGATCCCCGCCCGGCAGCACGGCCACGCCCTCGGCCTTGTTGGTGAACTCGAGCGTGTGCCCGCTTTCGTCCTGCACGAGCGACGGCGCGCGCCCGGCCTGAAAATCCGCGGTCGACAGATACCACAGATAGGCGCCGAGCTGGTCGCCGCCGTGGCCGTCGTCCACCTCGAAGCTCGTCAGGAAATACAGCGCGCCGCCCGCCGGATCGTATTCCAGGCTCGACAGGCCGACATCGAACCGTACGGCCTCGAACGCGCGCGGTTCGAACTCGTAGACGACTTCAAACGCGCCGGTGAATCGCAGATGCCCGTCATCTATCCGATACGGCGCGCCCACCACCTGGCAGACGTACGCGAAGTCGTCATGGGCTCGGCCGACCTCGCGGATACCGAACAGCAACAAGGGATCACGCCCGTCATCTGCCGGCATGCTGGCCAGGCCCTCGACCTTGAAATACGGCGCGCCAAGCGCGGCCGCCAGATCCTCGCGCAGGCCCACTGAGCTGCGAATACCGTCGTTTTCGTCGTCGCCCACCAGCGTAGGCGCGCTGGCATCGTCACAGGGCCAGACCAGCAGGCGGTTGTAGCGGTCCATATGCGCGTCGTTGTCGTCGGCGCGATCGAAACCGGTGCTCGCAATCAGGTACTGGCCGTCGTCACTGAGCGCGAAGTCCTCGTACTTCTCGGCCGTCTTGATCAGATCCGCCGTGTAGAACGCCAGCGAGTCCGGCAATGGCCGACCGGTGTCGTCGACATCCAGCGCAAAGACCGGCGAACGATGCGCGCCCGGAATGTTTTTGTCGCTGCCGAAGACCAGACGGCGGCCATTCCAGGCGATGGCCGAGATCTCCACATTGATCGGCTCGCCGCCGTCGTCGGTCAAGTCCGAATCGAAACACAGGAAAACGCCGTGCTTGAGTATTTGTGCGCGCATGAGAGCTCTATTGAAAAACGAAATCGAGCACGATACCGGCGAACACGACGCCACCGACATAGTTGTGCTGCATGAAAGCGGCGAAACAGGATTCGCGATCGCGTCGACGTGTCAACCACTGGTGATAGACGGCAACCACAACGGCCAGCGCCAGGCCCAGGTAATACAGCGCGCCCATATCGAACGCGCGACCGACAGCAATCAGCAACGCGAAGTGCAGACACTGGCACAGCCCGATGATCGCCCGGTCGTAGCGGCCCCACAGCACGGCGGTGGATTTCACCCCGATCTTCAGATCATCATCCCGATCGACCATGGCATAGAAGGTGTCATAGATCAGCGCCCACACCAGCGTCGCCGCGAACAGCAGCCAGGCTCCGATCGGCACACCACCGCTCTGTGCCGCGAACGCCATGGGTACTGCCCAGCCAAACGCAGCACCCAGAAACATCTGCGGCCAGTGCGTGGCGCGCTTGGTGAATGGGTACAGCACAGCCAGCCCGACGCCGATCACCGACAGCGCGATGGTCAGGCCATTGAGCGTGAGCACCAGAGCGAACGCCAGCACGCAGAGCACCGCGAACACCAGCAGCGCTCGCCGGGCAGATATCTCGCCGGTGGCCAATGGGCGGCCTTTGGTGCGTTCGACGTGGCCATCGATCCCGCGGTCGGCGAAATCGTTCATCACACAACCGGCCGAGCGCATGAGCACGGCGCCGGCGACGAACACGAACAGCACCCAGGGGTCAGGCAGGCCGCGCGCAGCAAACCATAGCGCCCACAGCATGGGCCACAGCACGAGAAAAATGCCGATGGGTTTGTTGAGACGTGTCAGGCGCAGATACACATCCAGTCGGCGCGTCGGCGCGCTCACCTCAGTCATACGGGCACGCTCCAGCGGCGGCGCCCGTGTGGGCGCGCAGGAATCGATATGAACCCAACCGTCAACGGTTGATGCGTTGTTGATTGCATTAAGCAACTATCCCGGAAACGATCATTTAAAGTTACCATGCACACAAATTCGAACACGCACAGCCGGCATATCATCCACGCGTGCCGCGCTGATTGGAGACTTCATGTCCGCTCCCTCCCAGTCCGGTGGCGCGCCGATTACCGACGGCCGTCAATTGATCGAGTATTTCGAGAACGCCTGCAAGCCGCCGAGCCGCTGGCGGCTGGGCACCGAGCACGAGAAATTCGTGTTCGACCGCGAAACCCTTCGCCCGCTTCCTTTCGACGGCGAAAGCGGCATCGAGGCCTTCCTCGAAAAGCTGACCCGCTTTGGCTGGCAGCCGATGAAGGAGAACGATCACCTTGTGGCGCTCGAACTCGGCCAGTGTCATATCACGCTTGAGCCGGGCGGACAGTTGGAACTGGCCGGCGCACCGGTCGAAACCGTCCATGATGTCTGCGACGAAGTACACACGCATCTCAAGCAGGTCAAGGAAGTCGCCGAGGAGATGAACGTTGGTCTGATCGGACTGGGCTTCCAACCCAAGTGGTCGCGTGAAGACTGTCCGTGGATGCCCAAGCAGCGCTACGAGATCATGAAAGCCTATATGCCCAAGGTTGGCAGCCTGGGCCTGGACATGATGCTGCGCACATCGACCGTGCAGGTCAATATCGACTACGGCTCCGAAGCCGATATGATCCAGAAGTTTCGCGTGGGCCTCGCTCTGCAGCCGGTGGCGACAGCACTTTTTGCCAACTCGCCGTTCACGATGGGCAAGCCGAACGGTTTCCTGTCGTATCGCAGCCAGATCTGGACCGATACCGACGCTGACCGCTGCGGCATGCTCGACTGGGTCTTCGATGACGATATGGGCTTCGAACGCTATATCGAATACGCCCTCGACGTGCCGATGTATTTTGTCTACCGCGACGGTCGCTATATCGATGCGTCCGGGCAGTCGTTCCGTGATTTCCTGGCGGGCAAGCTGCCGGCCCTGCCGGGCGAGAAGCCGATGCTCTCGGACTGGGACGATCATCTGACCACGCTATTCCCGGAAGTACGTCTCAAGCGCTTCATGGAAATGCGTGGCGCCGACGGCGGGCCGTGGCGACGTCTGTGTGCCTTGCCCGCACTGTGGGCGGGCCTGTGCTACGACAGCCAGTCTCTGGATGAAGCCTGGCAGCTCTGTCGGGATTTCACCTCTGCAGAGCGCAATCACCTGCGCGATCAGGCACCGATTCACGGCCTGGCCACGCCATTCCGCGGCGGCACGCTACAGGACCTCGCCAAGCAGGTTGTGGCCATCGCCCAGGCCGGACTCAGGCGCCGCGCCTTCCTGGACGGCCAGGATCGTGACGAGAGCATATACCTGAATCAGCTCGCGGAGATCGCCGAAAGCGGCCAGTCCGCAGCAGATCATCTGCTGTCGCTGTACGAAGGACGCTGGAACGGCTCGGTGGACCCTGTTTTCAGCGAATTCGCCTACTGATCGGGGCTCACGAATGTTGGGCGCCGCCTGCACGGCGGCGCCCAACAGACCGTCTCAGTCGTTCGAGCCGCCCTTGAACGACGGATATTCGCCGCGGCCGGGAATGTTCGACTGAATTGCCTCGCGACCGTAGAACTTCACGCCTTTCTGAATCCGGTCGCGTCCACTGGCCTGCCGGTGGCGATTGGTATCCCGCAGACTATAGACACAGCCGCAGTATTCCTGCTGGTAAAAGCCCTTGCGCTTGGCGATCTCGATCATGCGTGCGGCCCCGCCCTGCTTGCGCCAGTTCAGCGTCCAATAGGTCACATCGGGATACCGGGACGCCGAGCGCACGCCGGCTTCGTTGATCTGCGCCATGTTCTTCCAGCGTGAGATGCCCAGCGTGCTCGAAATCAGCCCGAAGCCATGTTCGGCGGCGTATAGCGCGGTGCGTTCGAAACGCATATCGAAACAGACCGTACAGCGCCGACCCCGCTCAGGCTCGTTCTCCAGGCCACGAATACGATCGAACCAGTTGTCCGTATCGTAGTCACCGTCGATATGCGGGATGCCGAGGTCTTCGCAGTGGCGGATGTCCTCGGCCTTGCGCATCTCGTACTCGGCGACGGGATGAATATTCGGGTTATAGAAATAGACCGTGGTATCAATGCCCGAAGCTTTCACTGCCGACAGCACTTCCCCGGCGCAGGGCGCACAGCAGGAGTGCATGAGCAGCTTGGCATCCCGCTCGGGGGGTATGAGCTCCGGGCGTTCATAGGCGTCCAGGCTGAAACGGTTCATGTGCAGACAACGGTTGCGATGCGATAATCCGTGCATTGTCCTTTTTTGTCCGCGGCGCGTCCACGATCGCCGCCCACCCGGGAAATGTGATGGAAGAACTCGACGCCAGGAAAGGCAATCTCGTTATGGCCATGATCTGGATGGTTGTCTTGTCCCTGCTGCTGTTCTGGCTGCCGCTGGCCGGCCCCTTGCTGGCCGGATTCATCGGCGGCCGTACTGCCGGCAGCGCATCGCGCGGACTGATCGCCGCGGTGCTGCCTGCAGCCGTGCTGTGCTTCGTGCTGATCGGCTTTGGCACCGCGCTGATCGGCATGCCCATCATCGGCGCGATCGCAGGCGCCGGGCTGTTTCTGCTGATCGTTGTCCAGAGCCTGCCGCTGCTGGCAGGCGCGCTCGTCGGCGGATTGACCGCCTGATCAGCGGGCACGACCGGGCGATCACAGCCACGCCACAGTGCCTTCAATCGCTGGAACGTCGCGCCTCTATCGTTTGAGTCGAACCCAGCCGTTGTCGTTTCAGCACATAAAGCAATAGACCGAACGCCCCCGCGAACAGCGTGATCAGCACATAGGGCCAGGGATCGGTCTTATTTTGCGCGCGCGTCCATGACCATCCAGATACACGCCCACCCGCAGACCTTGACCAGATCACCACGGGCTCGCATCGAACCAGGCCCGTCCGAGCCCGCCGCCCGGATCCCCGGAATTGCCCACTGCGTTGCCGCCAACGAACCGCGTATCGAACCGTTCTTTTCAGCAGATGCGGACACGGCGGACGGGCTTGGCTTGCTCGCGGACTGGCAACACGGCGTTGCATGGCGGGATCGGCGAACACCGGTCATTCCGGAAGCCTGTAGCGAGCGGCACCCTGTTTTCAGTACGACACCAACGAAGGTGGTGGCCTGCAGAAACAAAAAAGCCCCGGTCCGAAGACCGGGGCTTTTTCATATCAAATCACGCCGTGGTGATTCAGTCTTTCGGCGGCACGTAGGCGCCGTCCGCATCGTGGGTTTCACGACCAGTAACCGGCGGGTTGAACGCGCAGACCAGCTTCATTTCGGTCTTGGCCTTGAGCGTGTGCTTGTCGTGGTTGTCGAGCGCATACACGGTACCCGGCTCGATCTTGTGCTCTTCACCGGTATCACGATTCACGATCGTGCCTTCACCCTGATAGCAGAACACGGCTTCGAGGTGGTGCTTGTACCACATGTCGAACTCGAGCCCCGGCGGGAACGTCGTCTCGTGGAACGAAAAGCCCATGTTGTCGCTCTTGAGCAACCAACGAACGCTGGTCCAGCCATCTTCGCTGATGACTTCACGATCGGTACCGCGCAGGTCTTCTGTGCGAACAATTTTCATACTCACTCCGGTTGTTTGGGATGCCGATATTTGTACTCGCTTGCGAGCGTTGTTACAACGCCCGCAAGCGGCTATTGCGGTATGCGTGACGCGCCTCAGGCAGCGCCTTTTTCCAGACCGTGCTTTTCGAGGACCGCCTCCACGGATGCGGCTACGATATCCAGGCCTTTATCGATATCGGCGTCGGTCGTGGTGAGTGCCTGCATGAACTTGATGACGCTGTCGCGCGGGCCGGCAGTTTCCATGAGCAGCTTGCGGTTGAAGCACTCGGCGACGATATCGCCGGCGATATCCGCATCTTCACAGTCCACGCCGATGAACATGCCACGCCCACGCACTTCAGCGTTGAAGCTGGCGTGGCTGTCCACGATCTCATGCAGACGCTTGCGCATGTGCTCGCCCTTGCGCAGCGTGTCCTTCTCGAAGGCGTCGTCGCGCCAGAACTTGTTCAGCGCGGATACTGCCGTCACGAACGCGTGGTTGTTGCCACGGAACGTGCCGTTATGCTCGCCCGGCTCCCAGATATCCAGATCCGGACGGATCATGGTGATCGCCATCGGCAGTCCGAAGCCCGAGAGAGACTTCGACAGCGTGATGATATCCGGCTTGATGCCCGACGACTCGAACGAGAAGAACGGCCCCGTGCGGCCGACGCCGGCCTGGATATCGTCGACGATCAGAAGCATGTCGTGCTTGCGACAGACCTTCTCGATACTCTGCAGCCATTCGTCGCTGGCGACGTTGATGCCACCCTCGCCCTGTACCGTCTCGAGAATCACGGCCGCGGGTGACTCGAGACCACTGGAGCTGTTGTCCAGCAGCATTTCAAGATCCGCTGCGGTATTGCGTCCGTCACGAAAATAATCGTGGAACGGAATCGGCGAGGAATGACACAGGCATACGCCGGCGCCGGCACGCTTGGACGCGTTGCCGGTTACCGCCAGCGCACCGAGCGTCATGCCGTGATAGCCGTTGGTGAAGAACAGCACGCGATCGCGCTTTTTGACCTTGCGCGCCAGCTTGAGCGCAGCCTCGACGGCGTTTGTGCCGGTTGGCCCGGGGAACTGGATCTTGTAATCCATGCCACGCGGCTTCATCACGACTTCTTCAAACGTCTCGAGAAACTTCTGCTTCTGATCCGTGGCCATATCCAGCCCGTGACAGATGTTGTCGCCCTGGATGTACTCCAGCAGGGCGGCCTTCATGGTCTCGTCGTTGTGCCCATAGTTGAGCGCGCCGGCGCCACCGAAGAAGTCGAGATAGTCCTCGCCGTCCTCATTGGTCAGGCGGTTGCCCTTGGCCGTGGTGAATACCGTCGGGAAGCCGCGCACATAGCCGCGTACTTCGGATTCGAGTCGATTGATGATTTCCATGGAAACTCCTGAGCTTGGCTCGGGTGATGTCGTATGCGGAAAAGGCTGAGTCGCGCGGGCTATTCGAGCGCGCCGCGCACGACCTTGGCGTCGAACGGGCCGATACGGAACAGAATCTCGGGTTCGTGCTCCTCGTCGTCGAAATCACCGAACAGATCGCTGGCGAACAGCACGGTTTCCTCGACGTAGGTATCAAGGCGTCGCGCAAGGCCGCGGAACAGAGCCTGTGACGGCTCGTTGCTCGGGCCGATGGTGGTGTCCATGTAATGGACATCGAAGCACGCCGGGCGCTTGAGGATCTCGAAGAGCATACGGGTCGCGAGTCCGCGGCCCCGGCCTTCTTCGGCAACGCCCACCTGCCAGACAAAGACGATGTCCGGATGCCGCGGCAGGATATAGGCGGTGATGAAGCCGACCAGCTTGCCGTCTATCTCGGCGACCACGCTCGTATCGGAGTGGTGCTCCCCGATCAGCATGTAGGCATAGGCCGAATTGGGGTCGAGCACGCCCAGATCGTGCACGAGCCGGAGGATGCCGGCCCCGTCTTCTTTGAGCGGCGCGCGGAACTTAACGTCGTCCGACGCTTGTTTGATGACTTTTGCGATGACGTTCAGCGGGTGGATGTTTGACCGTTATTATAACGAGTCGCGACGATTTTTTCCTATGCGGCCAAAGGCGCGTGTCAGGTACGGATCGCGGCCTGCAGCGATTGTAGCGAATACACCTGCGCATGGCGGTCGTCTGCCATCGCCGTACAACTGGCCTGGGCACCGGCAATGGTCGTGAAATAGGCCACCTTGTAGCGCAGCGCGGTTATACGGATCGAGCGTGATTCTTCAATGGCCCGCTTGCCCTCGGTGGTGTTGACCACGAGCTGAATCTCGCCGTTCTTGATCATGTCGACGATATGCGGCCGGCCTTCCTTGACCTTGTTGACGGTGCCGCACTCGGTACCCGCCTCGACGATCGCAGCCGCCGTGCCGTGCGTAGCCACGACCTTGAACCCGGCCGCCACCAGTTCACGCGCCAGCTTGACCGCGTGCGGCTTGTCGCCGTCGCGCACGGTGATCAGCGCCACCCCGCCGTCGGGCAGACCGACGCCGCTGCCCAACTGCGACTTGGCGAACGCCTCACCGAACGTGCGGCCCACGCCCATCACTTCGCCGGTGGATTTCATCTCCGGGCCGAGCAGCGGGTCGACCGTCGGGAACTTGTTGAACGGAAAAACCGCTTCCTTGACTGCGAAATGCTCGATGACGCGCTCGGCGCCGACCTGCTGCTCGGCCAGCGTCTGGCCGACCATGCAGCGCGCAGCAATCTTGGCCAGCTGCACACCGGTTGCCTTGGACACGAACGGCACCGTGCGTGACGCACGCGGATTCACCTCGAGCAGATAGACATCGTCGCCACGAATAGCAAACTGCACGTTCATCAGGCCCACCACGGACAGACCGCGCGCGAGAGCCGCGGTCTGACGGCGCACTTCGTCGAGCACGTCCTTGCCGAGGCTGTAGGGCGGCAGCGAACACGCCGAGTCACCCGAGTGCACGCCGGCCTGCTCGATATGCTCCATGATCCCGCCGATGAACACCTCGGTGCCATCACAGATCGCATCTACGTCCAGCTCGATCGCGTCTTCGAGAAAACGATCGAGCAGCACCGGCGAGTCCGGCGACACCTTCACCGCGGCGCTCATATAGCGCTGCAGATCCTCCGGCTCGTAGACGATTTCCATCGCCCGGCCACCCAGCACATAGGACGGACGAACCACCATCGGAAAACCGACCTCCTCGGCCAGGCGCATGGCCTCGGCTTCCGAGCGGGCACTACGGTTGGCCGGCTGCTTGAGGCCCAGCTTCTTGACCAGGTTCAGGAACCGGTCGCGGTCCTCGGCCAGATCAATCGAATCCGGCGTGGTGCCGATAATCGGCGCGCCCGCGGCCTCCAGGCGACGGGCGAGCTTGAGCGGGGTCTGGCCGCCGTACTGGACAATCACGCCCTTGGGCTTCTCGACATCGATAATCGACATGACGTCTTCGAACGTCAGCGGCTCGAAATAGAGTCGGTCCGAGGTGTCGTAGTCGGTCGACACGGTTTCCGGGTTGCAGTTGACCATGATGGTTTCATAGCCGTCTTCGCGCATGGCGAGCGCGGCATGTACACAGCAGTAGTCGAACTCGATGCCCTGGCCGATACGGTTGGGCCCGCCGCCCAGCACCATGATCTTGTCGCGATCGGTGGGTGCGGCCTCGCATTCTTCGTCGTAGGTCGAATACTGATAGGCGGTGGCAGTCGGAAACTCGGCCGCACACGAATCCACGCGCTTGTAGACCGGTACGATCCCGTGCTTCAAGCGCGCGCGGCGTACCGCGAATTCATCGCAGCCCAGCAGACTGGCCAGGCGCAGATCGGAAAAGCCCTTGCGCTTGTAGGCGGCCAGCGTGTCGGTGCCGATATCGCCCAGCGTCGACTGCGCAAGCGCGCCTTCCATGGCGACCAGTTCCTCGATCTGATCGAGAAACCACCGATCGATATGACACAGCGCATGTACTTCATCGAGCGTGAACCCGGCACGGAACGCATCGGCGATATACCAGAGACGCTCGGCGCGAGGCGTGGACAGCTCGGCGCGCAGCGTACTCCTGGCTGCCTCACTGGTGAGTTCTTCCAGCATCGGCTCGAAGCCGTCCGAGCCAATCTCCAGGCTGCGCATTGCCTTGTGCAGTGATTCCTGGAAGTTGCGGCCGATCGCCATGGCCTCGCCTACCGACTTCATCTGGGTGGTCAGACGGCTGTCGGCGGTCGGGAACTTCTCGAACGTAAAGCGCGGCATCTTGGTGACGACATAGTCGATCGACGGCTCGAATGAGGCCGGCGTAGCGCCTCCGGTGATCTCGTTGGCCAGCTCGTCCAGCGTATAGCCGACCGCAAGCTTGGCGGCGACCTTCGCGATCGGAAAACCAGTGGCTTTCGAGGCGAGTGCCGACGAACGCGACACGCGCGGGTTCATCTCGATGATGATCATGTCGCCGTTGGCCGGGTTGATCGCGAACTGCACGTTGGAGCCGCCGGTCTCCACCCCGATCTTGCGCAGACAGGCGATCGAGGCGTCGCGCATGACCTGGTATTCGCGGTCGGTCAGCGTCTGGGCGGGCGCGACCGTGATCGAGTCGCCGGTGTGCACGCCCATGGCATCGACGTTCTCGATCGCACAGATGATGATGCAGTTGTCCGCACGATCGCGCACCACTTCCATCTCGTATTCCTTCCAGCCGAGGACGGACTGCTCGATGAGCACTTCCCTGGTCGGTGACAGCTCCAGACCGCGCGCCAGCAGGTCGTCGAACTCCTCGCGGTTGTAGGCAATGCCGCCACCGGTGCCGCCCAGCGTGAAGGATGGCCGCATGATGATCGGGAACCCGATCTTGGCCTGGACTGCCTCTGCCTCCGCGGCCGAATGCACCACCGCCGACTCCGGCGTGGCCAGGCCGATCTCGGTCATCGCCTCGCGAAAGCGACTGCGATCCTCGGCCATGTCGATGGCATCACGCGAGGCGCCGATCATGTCGACGCCGTATTTTTCCAGCACACCGTTGTAGTGCAGGTCCAGCGCACAGTTGAGCGCGGTCTGGCCGCCCATGGTCGGCAGCAGCGCATCCGGCCGCTCGGCTTCGATGATGCGTTCGACCGTCTGCCAGGTGATTGGCTCGATATAGACCGCGTCAGCGGTTTCCGGATCGGTCATGATCGTGGCCGGATTCGAGTTCACCAGGATGACGCGAAAGCCTTCATCCTTGAGGGCCTTGCAGGCCTGCATGCCGGAGTAGTCGAACTCGCAGGCCTGGCCGATGACGATCGGGCCGGCGCCAATCACGAGGATACTTTTCAGGTCTGTGCGCTTGGGCATGGCGTTTGCTCGTTGACTGACGCGCGCAGACGTATACGATCGGCTGCGCTTTATATCAATGACTTAGTGGCCTGTCTTGAGGCAAAGGCTCAAGATTTATTCAAGCCTTGGCGGCTTCCATCGCCTTAATGAAACGTTCGAACAAGGGCGCGACGTCGTGCGGACCGGGACTGGCTTCCGGGTGGCCCTGAAACGAAAAAATCGGCTTGTCGACGATTTCGATGCCTTGAAGCGAGCCATCGAACAGCGAGCGATGCGTGACGCGCGCGGTGTCCGGCAGGCTGGCTTCATCAATGGCAAAGCCGTGGTTCTGGCTGGTAATCATCACCTCGCCGCTCGTCACGTCGATCACGGGATGGTTGGCGCCGTGATGGCCGAACTTCATCTTCAGGCTCCTGGCACCGACGGCCAGCCCGAGAATCTGGTGGCCCAGGCAGATACCAAGCGTCGGGAACGATTTTTCGATCAACGTCTTGCAGGTGGCAATCGCGTAATCGCAGGGCGCAGGATCACCCGGCCCATTCGCGAGCAGCACGCCGTCGACGCTCATGGCCATCACGTCGTCTACCGGCGTACGCGGCGGCACGACCGTCACCCTGGCGCCGCAGTCGACGAGACGCCGCAGGATGTTGTACTTCACGCCGTAGTCGTACACCGCGACATGAAAGCGCGTCTTTGCCGGCGAATGCAGATCGTTCGGCCCTTTCCAGCTTGGCTCGGTCCATTCGTAGATTTCGGTCGTGCCGGCATCGGCCGCGAGATCGGCACCGCTGAGCCCGGGAAACGCGCGGGCTGCGGCCAGCGCCTGCGCCTCGTCGAGTGTCTCGCCTGCGACGATAGCGCCGTTCTGGGCACCTTTTTCTCGCAGGATACGAGTCAGTCGACGGGTATCGATATCGCCGATGCCCACGATGCCATTGGCCTCGAGATATTCGATCAGCCCGCCGGCGGTACGCCAGTTACTCGGCGTGCGCGGCACTTCGCGCAAGATCAGACCGGCGGACTGAACGCCTGCGGACTCGACGTCCTCTGCGTTCGCGCCGGTATTGCCGATATGCGGATAGGTCAGTGTGACCATCTGCTGGCGGTACGAGGGATCGGTAAGGATCTCCTGGTAGCCGGTCATGGCGGTATTGAAAACCACCTCTCCGACCGTGGTGCCTGTCGCACCAATGGCACGACCGTAAAACAGGCTACCGTCTTCAAGCGCAAGCAGGGCTTTCGGGCGCAACTATGACTCCGGTTACGGTGATCAAGACAGACGCGTGGTCTGGACTGCGGTGTAGCACCGCGTGCGGCGGCAAATTATAGCCGCTTGGAGCGACTGCGGCCAGTCACCCACCTTCTGAAGCTATTCCGTGGCCAGCCCCAGCACGTCATTCATATCATAGCGACCGGCCGGTTTTTCAGCGGCCCAGGCAGCCGCACGCATCGCGCCGCCGGCAAACGTCTGTCGCGACGACGCCTTGTGACTGATCTCGAGGCGCTCGCCGTCGCCTGCGAACAGCACCGTGTGTTCCCCGACAATATCGCCGCCGCGGATGGTCTGGAAGCCGATGGTCTGGCGCTCACGTTCGCCGGTATGTCCGTGGCGCGCATAGACCGCGCAATCATCCAGATCGCGCCCGGTGGCGTCGGCCAGCACTTCGCCGATCCGCAGGGCTGTCCCCGACGGCGCATCGACCTTGTGGCGATGATGGGCCTCGATCACCTCGATATCCACGCTGTCACCGAGCGCCTTCGCGGCCATTTCCAGCAGCTTGAGCGTCAGGTTCACGCCTGCGCTGAAATTCGGCGCCATGACCACGGCGATCTTCTGTGACGCGGCCTCGATCCGGGCCAGCTGATCGGCGTCGAAGCCGGTCGTGCCGATGACGATGGCCGCGCCCTGCGCCACACAATCGTCGACTGCGGCAAGACACGGTTCCGGGCGGGTGAAGTCGACCAGCACATCGAAGACGGCCTGGCCGCGTTTGTCGGCCGAGGCGATGACTATATCCAGATCCTCGCCGGTGGCCAGGCGTCCGGCATCCTGGCCCACCGCATCGCTGCCTGGCGCCTCGAAGGCGGCGGCCAGCTTCAACGCCTCGTTGCGCTGGCAGGCAATGACCAGTTCCCGGCCCATGCGCCCTGCGGCGCCGTTGACTGCGACTTGGATCATGCGTGGCTCTAGTTCAGATGTTCGCCGAAAAAGCGCTTGGCCTTGTCCAGCCAGCCCGTGGTGGCCGGACTGTGGCTGCGACCGCTATCGGCCAGGCTGTCGCGCAGATCTTCCAGCATCTTCTTCTGCGCACTGTTCAGATTGACCGGCGTCTCGACGCTGACCTTGACCAGAAGATCGCCCGGCGAGGACGTACGCACCGACTGCACGCCCTTGCCGCGCAGACGGAACGTCTTGCCGGACTGGGTTTCGGCCGGGATACGCAAGCTGACCTTGCCTTTCATCGTGGGCACGTCGATCTCGCCGCCGAGCGCGGCCGTGATCATGTCGACCGGGACATTGGCGCGCAGGTTATTGCCGTCACGCACGAAGAACTCGTGCGGCTTGACGTTCATCTGCACATACAGGTCGCCCGACGGGCCGCCCATTTCGCCGGCCTCGCCTTCGCCGCCCAGGCGGATACGATCACCGTTGTCGACGCCCGGCGGCACTTTGACCGACAGCGTCTTGGACGACTGCACGCGGCCTTCACCCCGACATTTCTTGCACGGATTACGCACTTTCTTGCCGTTGCCGTGACAATCCGGGCAGGTCTGCTGAATCGAGAGAAAGCCCTGCTGGATACGCACCTGGCCCACACCCTGGCAGGTGCCGCAGGTATCGACAGGCGAGCCTTTTTCCGCGCCGGAGCCGTCGCAGGTATCGCATTCTTCCAGCGTGGGGATACGTATCTCGACGGTATCACCGTCGATCGCGGTTTCCAGATCGAGATCCAGGTCGTAGCGCAGATCCGACCCACGCGTGGCGCGCTGACGACCGCCGCCAGGCCCGCCGCCACCGAAGATATCCGAAAAGATATCGCCGAAGATATCACCAAAGCCGGCGCCGCCCGGGCCACCACCGCCGCCGGCTGCACCGCCCAGCCCGGCGTGGCCGAACTGGTCGTAGGCCTGACGCTTGCGATCGTCGGAGAGCACTTCATAGGCCTCCGAGGCCTCCTTGAAGCGCGCCTCGGCGTCGGCGTCGTCCGGATTGCGATCCGGATGATTCTTCATCGCCAGCCGTCGATAGGCTTTCTTGATCTCATCCTTGCCGGCGCCTTTGGAGGTGCCGAGGACGTCGTAGTAATCGCGTTTCGCCATGATGTTCTGTTAAGAAAATCGCTGATTGAGCCGCGCGCGGTCGCCGAGAAAGCGTGGCACGTCGGTTGAATCAGCCATCTTCGTTGTGTGGATTAAAAAACGCCGGGGCAGCGCTCGACGCTGCCCCGGCTCTTTACTACTCAGCCGTAAGTAGCCTTACGAGTTGGTGCCGGACTTCTTGTCGTCGTCCTTGACTTCCTCGAAGTCGGCATCGACGACATCGTCGTCCTGATTGGCCGACTGGCTCTGGCCCTCGGCGCCTTCCGGCGCTTCGCCCTCGGCGCCCTGACCGTAGACCTTTTCCATCACCGGAGCCGAAGCCTCGGACAGCTTCTGGGTCTTGGCGTCGATATCGTCCTTGTCGTCGCCTTCGAGTGCGGTGCGCAGTTCGGTAATGGCTTCTTCGATCGGCTTCTTCTCGTCCTCGGTCACCTTGTCGCCCAAGTCGCGCATGGACTTTTCGATGCCGTGGATCAAGCCGTCTGCCTGATTGCGCGCCGTGATCAGTTCGTTGAACTTGGCGTCTTCCTCAGCGTGCGTTTCTGCATCCTTGACCATGTTGTCGATTTCTTCATCCGACAGGCCCGAGGACGCCTTGATCACGATCGACTGTTCCTTGCCGGTCGCCTTGTCCTTGGCCGACACGTTAAGGATGCCGTTGGCGTCGATATCGAAGGTGACCTCGATCTGCGGCGTGCCGCGCGGTGCCGGCGGGATATCCGACAAGTCAAAGCGACCCAGCGACTTGTTGGCCGACGCCTGCTCGCGCTCGCCCTGCAGGACATGCACGGTCACGGCCGGCTGATTGTCCTCGGCGGTCGAGAAGGTTTCCGACTTGCGGGTCGGAATCGTCGTGTTCTTGTCGATCAGCTTGGTCATCTTGCCACCGAGCGTCTCGATACCGAGGCTCAGCGGGGTGACGTCCAACAGCAGAACGTCCTTGGTGTCGCCCGACAGGACCGAGCCCTGAATCGCAGCACCCACAGCCACGGCTTCGTCCGGATTGACGTCCTTGCGGGCTTCCTTGCCGAAGAAGCTCTTGACCGCTTCCTGCACGGCCGGCATACGGGTCTGGCCACCGACCAGGATCACGTCGTCGATATCCGAGGTCTTGAAACCTGCGTCCTTCAATGCCGTACGGCAGGGATCGATCGTACGCGCAACCAGGCTCTCGACCAGGCTTTCCAGCTTGGCACGGGTCATCTTCATGTTGAGATGTTTTGGGCCCGATGCGTCGGCGGTGACATACGGCAGATTGATCTCGGTCTGCTGCGTGGACGACAGCTCGATCTTGGCTTTCTCGGCCGCTTCTTTCAGACGCTGCAGGGCCAGTTTGTCCTGGCGCAGGTTCACGCCCTGCTCTTTCTCGAACTCTGCGGCGATATGCTCGATGATCGCGTTGTCGAAGTCCTCACCACCCAGGAACGTGTCGCCGTTGGTGGCATGCACTTCAAACTGGTGTTCGCCGTCGATCTCGGCCACTTCGATGATCGAGATATCAAACGTGCCGCCGCCCAGATCATAGACCGCGATCTTCTTGTCGCCGCCTTTCTTGTCCATGCCATAGGCAAGGGCTGCCGCGGTCGGCTCGTTGATGATGCGCTTGACGTCCAGACCGGCAATACGGCCGGCGTCCTTGGTGGCCTGACGCTGGGCGTCGTTGAAGTATGCCGGCACGGTGATGACCGCTTCGGTGACCTTCTCGCCCAGGTAATCCTCGGCGGTGGCCTTCATCTTCTGCAGCACCTTTGCCGATACTTCCGGCGGCGCCATTTTCTGGCCGCGCGCCTCGACCCAGGCATCGCCGTTGTCGGACTTGACGATCTTGTAGGGGACCGTCGCGATATCCTTCTGCGTGGTCTTGTCGTCGAACGTGCGTCCAATCAGACGCTTGATCGCGTACAGCGTATCGGTCGGATTGGTCACAGCCTGGCGCTTGGCCGGGCGGCCGACCAGCGTCTGACCATCTTCGGTGAACGCAACGACGCTGGGCGTGGTGCGCTCGCCTTCAGCGTTTTCGATGACCTTCGGCTTGTCGCCTTCCAGAATGGCGACACACGAATTGGTGGTGCCGAGGTCGATACCAATGATCTTGCCCATGACGGTTATCCCTCTAACTTGATGTGCGCTGTATTAACAGCGGCTTTGATTTCAATCTTGACGTTCTATCTGCGGCGTCGACGCGCTCTTTTCAAGAACCGCGACCCGCGCTCGCTATTACGGGCTGCCTGTTGCGCCTATGGCTTGTCGGTGGGTTTGGCCACCATCACCATCGCAGCGCGCAACACGCGTCCGTTGAGCATGTAGCCCTTCTGCATGACCGCGGCGACCGAATTGGCCGGCAGATCGTCGCTCGGCTGGGTCGACACGGCTTCATGAAATTCCGGATTGAAGGCCTCGCCTTCCGGATTGATTGCCTCGATACCGACTTTCTCCATGCTGGTGGCGAGCATGCGAAAGGTCATGTCCATACCTTCCTTGAGCTTGTCGAAGTCGCCGGCGTTATCCTCGGCGGCCTTGAGCCCCAGCTCGAGGCTGTCGCGCACGCCAAGCAAATCGCTGGCGAACTTTTCGAGCGCAAACTTGCGGGCCGATTCCACATCCCGCTGCGCACGCTTGCGCGTATTCTCGGCCTCGGCCATGGCACGTACTGCCTGGTCCCGATACTGCGCCGCCTCGACCTGCGCCTGATCGAGTGCGGCCTGCAGCTCATCGGCATCCATCGCGACGTCGGCGTCGGTATCGACGTCCTCGGTGCCGGCGTTCTGCGCGTTCTCGATATCCGGCTGCGATGTCCCGCTCGCGGGCTTGTCGTGTTCGCCGTGCGGCGTTCCGGGCGTGTTCTTCTGACTCATTGAAAATCCCCACTTGGATGACGCTGGGCCACATGATCGACATCACGAATTGCCCTGTTGGCCAGCATGATTGGGTTAGCTGACACCATTTCAAGACAAGGCCGGCCGCGTTCGCGTTGAAATTGCCGGCAAAGGCGTGAATGCTTACGCATCGTTTTGCAGGGAATAGGCCGATGCGCCACGAGTTCGATACGATTGGCATTCTGGCCAAGAAAGACGACGACAGCGTGCGCAAGACCCTGGATGCGCTCGTGACCGATCTGGTGGCCCGCGGCAAGACCGTGCTGGTCGATGACAGCCACGAGGACGTCGCCGACACGGTCGACGGCTGCCCACGCGCCGATCTCGGCGCCCGCTGCGACCTGGTGGTGGTAGTCGGCGGCGACGGCACCCTGCTGGATGCCGGTCGGTCGCTGGCCGCAACCGGCACGCCGCTGCTGGGTGTCAATCTCGGTCGGCTGGGATTCATGGTCGACGTGCTCCCTGCCGACATGCAGGCCACGCTTGACGACGTGTTCGCCGGACGCTTCATCGCCGAATCGCGTCTGATGCTGGCCGCGCGGGTCGAGCGCGCCAACGGCCATCTCGAAGACGACGTGTTCGAAGCGATCAACGAATGCGTGATCCGCAACCAGGCGTTCGCCCGCGTACTGGATTTCGATACTTATATGAACGGCGTATTCATCAGTCATCACCGCGCCGACGGGATGGTGGTCGCCACGCCCACCGGCTCCACCGCGTATGCGCTGTCCGGTGGTGGACCGGTGCTGCATCCGAGCCTGAACGCGCTGGCGCTGGTCCCAATCTGTCCGCACACCCTTTCGGATCGACCGCTGATTGTGGATGCCGATCACTGTATCGAGGTGCATGTCGCCGATAATCTGGACGGCTCTGCGTTGTTCACGAGCGACGGCCAGGTCACCCAGGCGCTGGCCGCGGGCGACCGCGTGCGTATCGAGCGTGCCCCGCACGACCTGCAGCTCATCCACCCGCCGGGCTACGATTACTTCAATATATTGCGCAACAAGCTGCAGTGGGGACGCGGACAACAGATGCCCAACGGCTAACATCTGTAGACTGTATCTACATACAGTTTCGCGGCCGATGTCTTCGGCCCCTCGTAGAACGGGAATTCGTCATGCTGGCCGAAATCACGATTCGTAATTTCGCGATCATCGACAGTCTGGCCGTGGAGTTCGGGCCAGGGATGACCGTGCTCTCGGGCGAGACAGGCGCCGGCAAATCGATCCTGGTCGACGCGCTCAACCTGATCCTGGGCGACCGCGCCGACGCCGAAGCCATTCGCGAAGGCGCCGACAAGACCGATATCAGCGCCCGCTTCACGCTTGCCGATGCGCCTGCAGCCGCCGCATGGCTGGCCGAACACGACCTCAGCGACGCGTCGGGCGACGACGACGGCGAATGCCTGATCCGGCGCGTGGTTGCCCGTGAGGGCCGCAGCCGCGCCTGGGTCAACGGCAGCCCGATGCCGGTGCGTGAACTGCGCGCGCTGGGCGAAACGCTTGTCGATATTCACGGCCAGCATGCGCATCAGTCGCTGCTCAAACGCGGCGCTCAGCGCGAGCTGCTGGACGCGTACGGCGAACACAGCGGTTCGCTCGCCGCCGTCGCCGCTGCTGCGGGCGCACTTCGCGATACGCGCCGTGCCATCGAGCGAATCGAACAGGTCGATGCCTCGGGTGACATGCGTGTCGACCTGCTGCGCTATCAGGTCGGCGAGCTGGAAGCGCTTGATCTCGGCGAAGACGAACTGGACGCACTCGAAGCCGAACACCGACGTCTGGCCAGCGCCGAGCGACTGATCGCCGACGGCCAGCGTGCCATGACTGTTCTATCCGAGGCCGAGGACGGCGCCGCTGTGGATCAGCTGGGCGTGGCCGAGAGACTGCTGGGCGATCTCGCAATCATCGACCCCGGCTTCAACGCCATCGCGGAACTGATCACCAGCGCCCGGATTCAGACCCAGGAAGCCGCGGACGAGCTGCGCCATCACGTGGACACGCTGGATATCGACCCACAGCGTTTCCGCGAGGTCGAACAGCGCCTGGCCAGCATTCAGGATCTGGCGCGCAAGCATCATATCCAGCCTGTCGAACTGCCGGCACTAGCCCAGCGCCTTGTCGCCGAACTGGCAGAGCTGGAGACCGCCGGCGAAAGACTGAACGCGCTCCGAGCCGATGAAAAACGCCAGCTCGAGGCCTACGCCGACACGGCCGCCACGCTGAGCGGCAAGCGAAGCAAAGCTGCAAAACAACTCGGCAAGGCGATCAGCGCCATCATCCGCACGCTCGGCATGCCCGAAGGCGATTTCAGCGTAAGCGTCACCGCAGGCGCGACGACACGCCCCACCGCCACCGGCACCGACGAGATCGAATTCCTGATCGCCGCCAACCCCGGCCAGAGCGCCCGACCTCTGGACAAGGTGGCCTCCGGCGGCGAGCTGTCGCGTATCAGCCTGGCCATTGAGGTGGTCGCCGCAGCCCGCACACGTATCCCGACGCTGGTATTCGACGAGGTCGATACCGGCATCGGCGGCGGCGTAGCCGAGATCGTCGGGCGCCAGCTGCGCGCTCTCGGCAAGGGCGGCCAGTCGTTATGCGTAACGCATCTGCCTCAGGTCGCGGCGCTTGCGGACCGCCATCTGCGCGTGTCCAAAAAAGTGGTCAAGGGCCAGACCTCCACCGCTATTGGCGCGCTGGACGCAACAACACGCATCGAAGAACTGGCGCGCATGCTCGGCGGCGTCGAGCTCACCGAACAGACCCGCGCGCATGCCGCAGACATGATTACACGCGCCCAGAGCGGCGAGCGCCCCTGACTCGATACCTGTCGTCGGGTTTGGCAGCCACAAAAGCGCTGCCGTATGATGCGGTTCGCGCCAAGGGATCGTGGTCCTTCACGATTCTCACAGGGATCAAGGTCGTATGAGAACAACCTTAGTGCTCGTCACGCTGCTGATGCTGTCCGCCTGCAGTCTGCCGGTCTTCTTCCGGGTGCCCGTGGTTCAGGGCAACGTCGTCACCGCCAAGAACGTCGGCCAGCTCGAACTCGGCATGACCAAGCGTCAGGTCGAGTACGTGATGGGCACGTCGCTGATCGACAGCAGCTTCGAAAAAGACCGCTGGGACTATGTCTTCTACTACCGCGATCCACGCGCGCACGTGCGCCAGAGCGAGCTGAACCTGTTCTTCGCCAACGAAAAACTCGCGCAGATCGAAGGCGACGACGAGTACACCCGCGCGATCATGGACGGCGCGCCGGGCTTCGACGATGACAACCCACTACCGGCCGACGTAACGCCAGGTCCGAACAACGACGACCTGCCCGATCCGCTGCGCGACGAGATCGGGCCCTATGACGATCGCCGGCCGCGCGAGGACTCCCCGCTCGGCGCGCCGCTGCCGGGTACCTGAGCACATAGCAGCTGCCGGTTATTCCCCGCGGGTGCCGGCGCGGGCGCGGCGGCGCGCCCGCGGGTCTACGGTGAGCGCCCGGTAGAGCTCGACCCGATCGCCGGGCGCCAGCACGTGATCGCCACCCACCTTGCGCCCGAACACGCCCAGCGTCGGGGGCTCGCCGGCCTCACGCGCGCATACGTCCGCAAGCCCGGAAGCACGCACGGCCGCCGCGACGGTCATGCCTGCGCGCCAATCCAGGGCCACGCGCCAAGTACGCCCGGGCAGTGCCAGCACCACGTCCACCGCGGTCGAAGCCGTCATCCCCAGATCCTCAGGATCAGGGCATAGCCGCCCCACGCGTATCCCAGCACGGCGACCAGCGCGATCCGGGTGGGATAGCGCAGCAGACCGTGCCAGACAGCGAAGCCGATATCTCGAGCGGGGGCCTTGTCGCCGCGCCAGGCGGCCACCAGGCGACGTCGTGCGAGCACCCGGCCAAGCAACACGCATAGAAACAGGCCACAGAACGGGCCAATCACATGGGTGGCCAACAGCAGCAGCCAGCCGAACACGTTGTTGCCCAGCAGTCGCCAGTCGCCCAACACACCAAATGACAACAGGCCGAGCAGCCCGATCAGGGCCAGCATAATGCTCGCGTGGATACTCGATCTCAGCCGCGACAATCTCCATCGCTGGCTGACGAATTGTACAACAGGCTCGAAAAGACCGATCGCGGTCGACACGCTGACCAGCGCGATCAGCACAAACATGATCGGCGCGCGCCAGCTGTCGCCCAGTACGACCGGCAGAATCTCGAATACGCTCTGCAGGCCGTCGCCGAGGGCCACATCCTGGTCGGCGACAAATACAGCCAGCATGAACGCCGAGACCACTGCTGCGACCACATCAACCGCAATAATGATCAGCGACAGCCGGATCACCCGCGCGTTGTTGGGCAGGTAGCTGCCAAAAGCCACGATGACACCGGTTCCCAGGCTGAGTGTGAAGAATGCCTGATACAGCGCCTCGAGCACGCCACGCGCGCCCAGGCGCGACGCATCGAAAACAAACAGTTCGCGCGCGGTCGCCTCGGCCTGGGGCGACCACAGCGCAGAGACAAACAGCGCGGCAAATGCGCCCAGCATGCAGACACCCAGAGTACGCATCACCGGCTCGACGCCCCGCTGCAGCCCGCGGGCACCGGTCGCGCACAGCAAACAGAAGAACAGCAGCAGCCACCCGAAGCCGCGCTCAGGATCGCGCGCAAACGCCACGAAATGCGCGCGTGAATCGGCGATCGCATCAACCGATAGCAGGCCGGTCACGGCGCGCAGGCAATAGGCCAGGCTCCAGGCCGCGATTACGCTGTAGGCCGCAAGCAACAAGCCCGCGCCTGCCACGGCCAGATAACCGCCCCAGCTCCACAGCCGCGAATGCGACGAGCCACGAGTCCAGGCCTCGATAACGCCCGGTACGTCCATCTGCGTGCCGCGCGCCATGAGCAACTGTCCGCTGAGCAGTGGCAAGCCCATGCTCAACAGCGCCAGGATATACACGAGTACAAACGCGCCGCCGCCGTATTCACCAAGCAGATACGGCAGCCGCCACAGATTGCTCAGCCCGACAACTGCGGCCATCGTCACGATTACGAATCGCGACGCCGAAGACCACTGCGGCCGCATAACCGACGCCAACGCACTCAAGATATAGGACGTGTGGGCGTGCTAAGGCCAGGACCTCGGGCACTATCGGGCCCTGACCGTTCACAGGTGCAATCGCCGCCATATCGCCAATAGCCCCGCATGCCGGCGTCTGTCGCTGGATCACTCATCAAGGCCCCGTCCTCAATTTGCTCTGGCTGGCCATGTTAGGGCCTGTTGCCGTTTCATACGAGCGTTGCGTTGGCGCCAGAAATTGCGCCGGGCACGGCACGAGTCTTGACCGTGGCTTGCTTTGAGTCGCGCCTCGCCTGATACGACTCAAGGCCTCCAGCGCGGCGCTCGCCCGTGGTGGCGGGCGCTAGCGTCTCCGCAAACCAGCGTTGACGCTCGCTCGTGTAGAATTGCTGCCCCGCGCTCGAGGCGCCTTGTCTTTGAGCCCAACGGCCGTTGGCGCGGGCTCGTATGACACGGCAACAGGCCCCACGCCCATGGCAAAGCAAAAAAACAGCAAGCAGCCGAGTTCGACCATCGCGCTCAACAAGAGAGCCCGGCACGATTTCTTCCTCGAAGACAAGCTCGAAGCCGGGCTCGTACTGGCAGGCTGGGAGGTCAAGGCGCTGCGCGCCGGCAAGGGCCGCATCACCGAGGCCTACGTACTGATCAAGGACGGCGAGGCCTTCCTGCTCGGTGGGCATATCCAGCCGCTGGACTCCGCCTCCACCCACGTCGTGGTAGATCCGACTCGTACACGCAAGCTGCTGTTGCACGAGCGCGAACTGGCCACGCTGATCGGTGCGACCGAACAGAAAGGCTACACAGTCGTGCCGCTGGCCATGTACTGGAAACGCGGCAGAGCCAAGCTCGAGATCGCGCTCGCCAAGGGCAAGGCGAACTACGACAAGCGCCAGTCCAAGAAAGACGCAGACTGGAATCGTCGCAAAGGCCAGATCATGCGCCACGACGCCTGACCCGGCACAGCCGTCTCGAGGCGCTCGACGCGTATTGAAAAATCCACTCGCCGCCCAGGTTTCTTTACTGTTACACTTCGACAACGCTTTTCGGGGACGACATGGCTTCGACGCCGGTGTCAAAACCCAAGGTGCATGCCGAGGTCGCAAATCACCTCGTTAATCAATTTGCAACCTAAGCTAGTTGCGAACGACGACAACTACGCTCTAGCGGCTTAAAGCCCGCTAGTGCCCGCCCGGTAAGTGTCTGTGCTTCCGGTCACGGGTATCGACTCTTACAGACTCGCGGCAAGGCCCCGCTTCGGGCTGACCCGTTAAGAGCAAACGAAGATACGCGATCGTTGTCCCTTTTCGTCGGGTAACGTAAGCCGACAATCAAAGACGAAATAAGCATGTAGACCCAAGGGTCTAGAACCGGCGGACGCGGGTTCGATTCCCGCCGTCTCCACCAACGAGGCGTTTCAGGTCGTTCTGAAACCGCCGATCAAGCCCGCAGGCCGCTCAGGTTTGCGGGCTTTTTTATGCCCGGGTTCAACCCTAAAGGTGCGCTATCGGTGCCGACGCATCCGCCGCACTCATGGCTGGAGCGGCTGGTCGAAACAGCCGGACGTTGGCCGTCGGTGGATCGACAATCTGCGCTCTGTGATTAGAGTGAGCAATGCCTCCCCGAGGCCGAGTTATCGGGTTACGAGGGCGCGTCCATCGCGGGGCTCTGCGGCGAAAAGTGGCAATCAGCACGATGCGGCGACTCGACGCCGATACGCTGATCAGCCAGATTCTTGACGACTCGAGTTCGTCGGATTGACGATGGCCTGAACGCGGACCGCTGCGTTCATCCGGCGCTCGACCAGAAGCGCAGTGGCTACCGAGCTTGCGCTTGCCGGGCCGCGCCAATGGCCACGCGAGTCGCCGATCCCGGCCCGGAAACTGGCGCACCATCAGTCATGCACGCTAGGGCCTGTTGCCGTTTCGTACGAGACCGCGCCAAGGGCTCCATGAAATTAACTTGGGCGGCAAGACGAGGCGCCAGCAAGTGCCGCGTAGTCATTCTACTCAAGCGCGCTGTAACGCTGTATTGCCGCATATCGTTAATTTCTGGGCCCTTGTCCCGAAGGGTTGGGCCTCAAATCGTCCCAGACGGCGTTGCAAGTCTTGATCGTGGCGAGCCACGACCGGCGACTCGCGCCTTGCCTGAGACGATTTGAGGACGCCAACGCGGCGCTCGCACGAAACGGCAACAGGCCCTAGACCAGATCAATCGCCGTCCAGTACAAATCGATCGCGACCCGCGGCAAGGCCGACCCCCAGCGCGACGGCGCCGATCACGCCCAGATAAGCGCCGGCCACCTGCCAGTTGCCGAAGGCGTCATGCAGCATGCCGGCAACCAGCGGGCCGAACGCGGCCAGTGTGTAGCCGACCCCCTGTGCCATTCCCGACAGGCGCGCGGCGGTGTCGGCGTCGCGTGCGCGAACCGCTAGCAGCGTCAGGGCCATGCTGAACGTGCCGCCCTGGCCCAGCCCGAGCACCACGACCCATAGCCACATGCCACCGATTGGCGCAAAGATACAGCCGCCTATGCCGGTCAGCGTGAATGCGACGGCGAAAAAGATCATCAGCCGCTGATCACGCATATGACTTGCGATCCAGGGCGCCGCGATTGCGGTCGCGATCTGGATCATGATGGAGACCGACAACGCCAGACCGGCGTCGACCGCGGCAATACCACGATCCTGAAGAATGCTGGGCAGCCAGCCAAACACCGTATAGGCCAGCGACGACTGCAGCCCCATGAACAGGGTGACCTGCCAGGCCAGCGCGTCACGATGCAGCGCGCCCGCAGGCTGCGACCTGGCTTGCGGGACGTGCTTGGCGCCAAGCTGCGACCACCAGACGATGGCCGCCACCACCGCCGGAATCAGCCAGACTGCCAGCGCCGGCTGCCATGCATCGCCCAGCGCCACGCGCAGCGGTTCGGTGATGCCGGCTGCGGCGGAGGCGCCGATACACAGGACCGCAGTATAGACGCCGGTCAAGAGACTGGCCGCATCGGGAAAATCGCGCTTGACGATACCGGGCAGCAGCACGCCCATGACCCCGATACAGCAGCCCGCGACAATCGTGCCGGCGAACAATCCAACCGTGCCGATATAAGGGCGCACGAGTAGCGCAACGACCAGCACTGCGACGGCGGCGAGCACCGTCCGATCCACGCCAAGACGCCGGGCCGCCCAGGGCACAATCGGCGCGGACAGACCAAGAAACAAAACCGGCAGCGTGGTGAGCACGCTCTTGCCCGTGCCCGACAGGGACAGGTTCTCGGCAATGCTGGAGAGCACCGGCGACACGCTGGTCAGCGCCGGGCGCAGGTTGAGCGCAACCAGCATGACGCCGATGAGGCTGAGTACGGTGGACCGGCGAACGCCAGTCGCAGCAGCAGTAGACATAAAAAATACTCGAGACAGGAATAGATGTCGTTTGCTCTTACGGCCTGCCGGCACAAGAGCAACCAGAGTGCAGCGCCGGTGCCCTGCCGGTTGGTTATTCCATGGCCGGGCGCTGGGCACTTGCGATTAAGGATTTCGACGGCGAGATCGGTCACAACCAATCGGCACGGCCGTCGCAGATGGCGCGATATACATGGGAGTCAACCGGAGTGCCCGCGATGACAGACGGCAACGCAGCACGGGTACACCGCATCGACTGCTGTCGATCGCCTCGCCCTACTGGACACAGCTGTTGCAACACACCGCTGCCATACGTGTGCCGTGCACCCAGTTCATTGATTGAACATCACTACGGTCACGAGCCCACCGATCACGACGATGCCACTGCGATGCAGCCATGACGGCAACCGATAGCTCAGACGCGCGCCGAGCACACCACCGGCTGCAGCACCGACCGCCATCAGGAGTGCAAGCGGCCAGTGGATGAGCCCGAACGCGGCATAGGTGGCCACCGATACGCCGCCCATCACCACCGAGAACAGCGACTTGGTAGCGACGGATGCCAGTAGCGGAACGTCGCCCAGCAGTCCCAGCAGCGCGATGATCACAATGCCGGCACCGCCGTTGAAATAACCGCCGTAGACACAGGTGGCAAAGAGCGCCCCGACAACCAGCGGCAGCGGCCAGTGCCTGCCGCGACTCAGCCGCTTGATCTGCGGGCTGAAGGCGAAGACCACGGTCGCAAACAACATCAGCCAAGGCACGACGGCCGAAAACGCCTGATCACCGCTCGCGAGCAACAGCAGCGCGCAGCTCACGCCGCCGACGAGCGCAATCAGCGCCACGCCCTTGACGCCGAGCGCCGGCGGCGGTGCCACATCGCGCCGAAAGCCGAACAGCGACCCGACATAGCCCGGCAGCAGCGATGCGGCACTCGTGGCGTTGGCGGTTATCGGGGCCACGCCGTAGAACAGCAGCGCGGGCAGCGAGATGAAGCTGCCGCCGCCAGCGATCGCGTTCAGCACACCGGCGACTATTGCCGCGCCGACAAGCACGACATATTCCGTCATTGAGTGCGGTCGGCGGTAATCACACCCTGCTTTTCAAGACGACGCCGATGCAGGCGCTCCACCTCGGACGCCAGGTCCTCGTCCGGCCCGGACACTTCGATATCAGGGGCAACATCCTGAATACGCAGTGCAGCAATCGGCGGGCGCCCGGCGCCCCAGCGATCCATCCATGCCAACAACTGCGGCGTGGAACTGGCATAGACAATCCGGCCCAGACCGACCCAGGCATGAGCGGCCGCACACATCGCACAGTGCTCGCCGGAGGTATAGACCGTGCTGGTCGCGCGTTGCTCCGGCGACAGATTCTCGGCCGCCCAGCGCGCGAGTGCGAACTCCGGGTGACGTGTGGCATCGCCGCCGCTGACACGGTTGCGATCCTCGGCAAGCACGCAGCCCTGCGCATCCACCAGCAGCGAGCCAAACGGCTCGTCGCCCGCTTCGAGCGCGGCCTCGGCAAGCACGACACAGGCTTTCAAATGCGCGCGATCGGCGTCGGTTACCGGTGTGATCTTTTCGGGCATGTCGTTCTCCAGATTCTGTCGTTGCATCGCAACGGCCGCACGCAGCGACCGGTCATAGCCGCAGGGCGTGAGCGTTGGCTATGAGCATGGCGATTGACGTAATGATGCAATCATAGGATGATTCGGTTAATTACTCAACCGGCACCTGATATGAGCCTGGCGCGTGTACATAAAGGGTCCCTGGTCGAATCCGTAATCGACCAGCTTCGGGAAACCGTCGAATCCGGCGACTGGCCCGTTGGCGAGCGCATTCCGGTAGAGGCGACGCTGGCCGAGCGGCTGGGCGTGAGCCGCAACACGGTGAGAGAAGCCGTTCGCGTGCTGGTCCATGCCGGCATGCTGGATACGCGTCAGGGCGCGGGCACGTTCGTGCGCGCCGCGGTCGACCCTGGCGACACGCTGCGCCGAATCGATCGCGCCGGGCTGCTGGAGCGGGTCGAGGTTCGCCTGACGCTCGAAGTCGAGGCCGCGCGGCTGGCAGCCGTTCGACGCAACGCCGATGACCTGCAGGCGATGCGCGCGGCGCTTGATGAGCGCGCCGCCCACCGCGCTGCGCATCCCACAACACAGGCGGACCGGCTCGAGGATTTCATTGCCATCGATGTGCGTTTTCATGCCGCCGTGGTGGATGCCGCACATAACAGCGCGCTTACGGATCTGTATCGCTACTTCGCTGCGGCCACGGTGGAGACCATCCGGCAAACCGAGATCGACCAGGCGTTGCCCGAACCGACCCAGGCCGATCACCAGGCTTTGTTCGATGCGATCGTCGCGCGCGATGCGGACGCCGCAGCCGCCGCTACGCGTCATCTGCTGGCCGCCACTATCGATGTCCTTAGCGCGTCGCCGCCCATTCACGCCAACCGAGACAACCCGTGATGAAACGCATTGATCCGTTCACCGCTCTGCTGCTCGCCGCGATCGTGGTGGCGGTCGTCGCCCCCGTTCGTGGATCGGTGGCAGACGTGATGGATCATGTCGGTCAGCTGGCGGTCGCGGGGCTTTTCTTCCTGCACGGCGCAGCGCTGTCACGCGACGCCATCCGGGAAGGTGCCGGCCACTGGCGGCTGCACCTGCTGATCCTCGCGCTGACCTTCGGCGTGTTTCCGCTGGTCGTCTATCCCATCTCGGGGCTGGCGCCGTCGATCATGCCGGTCGCGCTCGCTACCGGTTTTCTGTATCTCGGCGCACTGCCATCGGCGGTGACCTCATCCATTGCGTTTACCGCGATGGCGCGCGGCAACGTGCCGGCTGCGATCTGCAGTGCGGCAGCCTCCAATGTGTTCGGCATGATGGCCACGCCATTCGTGTTCATGCTGCTGGCGCAGACGTCAGGTGCGGCCGGCATGGATATCGGCCACGCGCTCACCGAGATCGTGTTCCAGTTGCTGCTTCCATTCGCGGGAGGCCAGCTGCTACGGCCCTGGCTCGGGCGCTGGCTGGATGCGCACGGTGGTCTGATGGCCCGCTACGACCAGGGCGTGATCCTGCTGATCGTCTATACGGCGTTCTCGCAGTTCGTGGCCAGCGGCTACTGGCAGCAGTTGCCGATGTCGGCCATCGTCATCGCGCTCGGCCTCTGCGCCCTGCTGCTTGCGGTGATGGTCGGTGTGGCGATGGCCGCCGCGCGCGCCGCCGGTCTGAGCCGGGCCGACGAGGCCGCCGCCGTGTTCTGTGGCTCCAAGAAGAGCCTGGCCTCGGGATTGCCCATGGCCAACGTGCTGTTTGCCGGCCAGCCGGGACTCGGCATGATCATCCTGCCGATCATGATCTACAACCAGATCCAGATCATTGTCGGAGCCGTTATCGCCCGGCGCTATGCACGGCTTGCACCGGCCACGCCGGTTGGCGCGCCTCATTAGCAGTTCGACACGAAAACACCGTTGGCCAGGCTGACAGTGCGAGCATGCGTCAGTGTTATTGGAGTGTCCGGCGGCCGCGAAGCGCCTGGAAATCAGGGACGGACACGCGTCAAGCTTGGTTTTCGAGCGCTTTGAATAGATCTGACGAGGTCGGCTGCCCTGCCGCCAGGGTCATAGTGGTTGGCGCGTCGAGACCACGGATACCTGAACAGCGCCCGCTTGATTAATCGGCCTGCGCAGGCAAGAGCCGGCGCCGTACTCCATCTTCTTTTCCATCGCATTCGCAAAAGTTCTTTCCATGAAGACACGACACCTGATCGGCGCCCTGTGCGCCGGCTTGATCACCGCCCCAGTCGCATTCGCCGACACACCCGCCAGCAACCTCATGAGCGTCCATGTGCTCGATACGCAGACCGGCCAGCCGGCTGCCGATATGGACGTCATCCTGGAGCGCCAGAACGGCGAGCGCTGGCAAAAACTGGCAGAAGGCCATACCGAAGACAGCGGGCGTATCCGCGCGCTCTACCCGGCCAACGCCGAGCCCGAGGCGGGCGTGTATCGCGTGCGTTTCGAGACCGGCGACTGGTACCAGGCAAAAGACGGAAAGACGTTCTTCCCGGAGATCCCGGTGGTGTTCGAGGTGACCGATACCACACAGCATCATCATATTCCGCTGCTGCTCAGCCCCTACGGCTACAGCACCTATCGCGGCAGCTGATCGGCTGCCGGTCTCCGGCCAGCCCGGCGCCATCGCTCGAACCGTATCGATCGATGGTGCTCGAGGCGTTGATGCCCGCCGGCCGCCAAAGCCGCTCGGCCTCGCATCGCTTCAAACCGGCCTGTAATTATTCGCCGTGCGGTCGAGACAGATCGCGCCGAGGTGATCTGTCTTGGCTGTGGCGGTATGGCCGGCCTGCGCCAGCGCGTGATCGAGCAGACCGGCGTGCCCGTCGTCGACGGCGTGACCGCGGCCGTCACCGTCGCCGAATCGCTCGTGCGTCTTGGGCTCAGCACCTCGAAGATCCGTACCTATGCGCCGCCACGGCCCAAGAAGTTCCTGAACTGGCCCCGATAGCGCCGAGCCAGGCGTGGGTGTTTCGGTCCGCCCATTGGGCCTGATCTCTACAGCCGCTAAGATGCATCCGTAACCTGTCGACTGATCGCAGTCTTGTCTTCGTTTCGTTTCATCCACGCCGCCGATATCCATCTCGACAGCCCCCTACGCGGGCTGTCGAGCGACGTGCCCGAGATTGCCGCACGGCTGCGGCTGGCCACCCGCGAAGCGCTCATACGCCTGGTCGACAGCGCGATCGAGCGTGCCGTGGATTTCCTGCTGATCGCCGGCGATCTCTACGACGGCGACTGGCCGGATTATCAGACAGGGATATTCTTCGCGCGCCAGATGCATCGCCTGAACGAGGCCAGCATTCCGGTATTCGTGATCCACGGCAATCACGATGCCCAGAGCGTGATCACCCGCGCACTGTCGCTGCCCGATAATGTGCGGGTGTTTTCGCATGCCCAGGCCGAAACCGTGACGCTCGCCGACCACGGTGTGGCGCTGCACGGCATGAGCTATCCCAGCCGCGTCGTTACCGACAATCTGGTACCGGGTTATCCCGCGCCCATCGACGGCCTGTTCAATATCGGTCTGCTGCATACCAGCCTGGCCGGCCACGCCGAGCACGAGACCTACGCCCCCTGCTCGCTCGACGAACTGGTACACAAGGGCTACGACTACTGGGCGCTGGGCCATGTCCACGGCGCCGCCATTCTTCACGAGCATCCGCACATTGTCTTCTCCGGCAATATCCAGGGCCGCTCGGTTCGCGAAACCGGTGCCAAGAGCGTGTTCGATATCCGTATCACGGATGGCCGTATCACCGATATGCAGGCTGTCCACTGCGACGTGGCGCGTTGGGCGCATCTGGATATCGACGTCGCCGATACCGACGACGCCAACCAGATGATGGGCCTGATAAGCGAGCGAATCGAGACGGCTCTCGCCGACGATGCAGACGGGCGTCTGCTGGCCCTGCGTTTGCGCCTGCACGGCCGCACCGCGCTTCACGATCGGCTGGTCGGCGACGACCAGTGGCTGCTCGCCGAGGCCCGCGCTGCCGCATCCGGCCTGGGAGCGAATCAGGTCTATGTCGAGAAGGTGCAGGCCGCCACCCAGCCCCAGATCGACAGCGAGACCCGTCGTAATCGACAAGACGCGCTGGGCGAGATCCAGCGTCTGCTGGACGACGCCGCTGATGATCCCGACTTGCGCGTGATGATCGAAAAAGATATCCGGCGGCTGGTACAGCGCCTGAAACCGATCATCCCGCAGCCTGACGACGCCATGCTGCAGGCGGCGATCGAGGGCGACACCGAGCGCCTGATCGCAGACGCCGGCGACTATCTTCTGGCGCGCCTGTCCGAAGACGTATCGCGGCCATGAGATTCGCGCGTCTCGACCTGCTGCGCTATGGGCATTTCACCGACGGCGGTCTGTCCTTCCCGGCGGCTGCGAGCGATCTGCATATCGTGTTCGGCGCCAACGAGGCCGGCAAGACCACGGCGCGCAGCGCGATCGAGCATTTCCTGTTCGGCTTTCCCGTGCGTACCGCGCTCGGATTCAAGCACGCCTACGCGGACCTGCGCATCGGTGCCAGCGTCGAGCAGGACGGCGACACGCTAGCCGTCATTCGCAAGAAAGGCAGCAAGAACACGATTCTGGATGCCGCCGGCGACCCATCCACAGCGCTGGAATCCGAGCTGGCGCGCATGCTGGCCGGCACCGACGCGGCATTCTTCAACCGCATGTTCAGCCTGGACCACGACGGGCTGCGCGCCGGCGGCAAGGCGCTCGCTGCCGCCGATGCCAACGCCGAATCAGCCGTACTGTCGGCCGGGTCCGGATTATCGGACCTGCTCGCCCGCCAGCAGCAGCTCAACGAGGAAGCGCAGGGGCTATGGTCGCCCAATCATTCGCAGAAACGGCGTTTCTACCAGGCCCAGGATCGCCTGGAAGCCGCCGATGCCGCGATCCGCGAGCACGCCGTCACGGTGACCGAATGGCAGCGCCTGCGCGACACGCTCGACCAGGCATCGCAGCGGTATCGGGAACTCGCCGATCACAAGCGCGTGCTCGATCAACAGCGCCGCGAACTCGAGCGCACCCGCCGTGTCATCCAACCCGTGCAGCGCTACGAACGCCTGAACACAGAACTGCAGGCCACCGCCGACGTGCCCGATCTACCCGTCGATGCGCGTGCGGTGTTCGACACCGCGCGTCAGGCCGAAGCCGAAGCCGAGCGCACCATCACGCGTCTCACCGATCAGATCACCCGACTTGAAGCCGAGCTGGCCAGGCTTGACGAGAATCCGGCGCTGCTGGCCCAGGCCGAAGTCATCGAGCGTCTCGGCGAACAACGCCCACGGATTGCCGGCGAACGCGACCGGCTCGCCGAAATCGACACGCGCCTCACCCAGCTCGGCGAGGCACTGGCAGCCGATCGCGCCCAGCTCGGCCCGGCGACTCGCCGCGCGGGTGACGACAACAAGGCCGAATGGCCTGGCACGGCCGCACTGGCGGACGCGCGCCGAATCCTTGCCGAGCACGCCACGCGCGACCAGGCACTGGCCTACGCGGACGACACGCTCGCCGACGCCCGGCAACGCCTGGAGCGTCTGCAGGCAGAACACGACAGCGACCCTGCGCCGGCCGACACCCGCGCAATCGAGGCCTGGCTTGCCGCCCAGGCGCGCGACAGCGATATAGAGGCCGATGCACGCAACGCGCAGGGGCAACTCGAACAGCTCGATCGCGACGCCGCTCGGGCGCTGGCCGATCTCGACCCGCCAGTCTCGACTATCGATACCCTCGCCGCTCTGTCCGTGCCGAGCGTCACCGATGTGGAGGCCATCGGGCAGCGCATGGCAGAAGCACGAAGCCTCTGCGCGCAGCGTCAGGGCGAAGTCGACAAACTCGACGACGAAGTCGTGCTGGCGCGCGCCAGCCACGAAAGACAGAACAGCGACGACGCACTGCCCAGCGCCGAAGCACTGGCCGAGCTGCGGCGCCGGCGCGATGCCTGTTGGCGGCGTGTACGACAGCGCTATATCGACGACGCCCCAGCCGATCTTGTAGATCAGGCAGACGATATTGCCATCGGCGCGGCCGCCGAGCGCGACCCGGCCGGCGCGCTGGAAGCCGCATTGCGCGACGCCGATCGCCTTGCCGATCGGCGTTTCGATCTCACTGAAGCCATCGCGCGCCAGGCCGAGCGTGCCCGCGCGCTGGCCGAGCGCGAGCACGCCCTGAGCCGTAGCATGAGTCGACGTAAAGCCGCCACGCAGGAAGCCGAGCAACTCGCCGCCGAATGGCGCACGGCCTGGCAGGCGGCCGGTATCGAGCCGCGCGCCCCTGCGCACATGCGTGAATGGCTGCTGCAACGTCGGAACCTGCTGGAAACCTGCGCCAGGCGTGAGGACGCCCAGGCGCGCGCCGATGCCCTTACTCGGCGCATCGAGCAATACCGTGAAGACGCGCTGAGCCATCTGACCGCACTCGACGTGGACGACGCGGCGCTAGGCGACGAACCGCTGGCCTTGCTCGTCGAGCGCACACGCCAGCAGGCCGATATACAGAAAAATCTTGCGGAGCGTCGTCAGCGCGCCGAGCGCGAGTGCCGGCAACTGGCCGCCGAGTGCACTGCGGCAGCCGCACGTCGAAAAGACGCCGCTGCCCGGCTCGACGCCTGGCAGCAGCAATGGGTTGAGCTGCGCGAGGCAATCGGCCTCGGCGCACAGACCACGCCGGCCGCGGGAGCGGCCGCAGTCGAAGTGCTCGATGCCGCACGCCAACGCGCCGATGAGCAACAGGAGCTGGCCGCCGAGCGCGAACAGATCATGAGTCGTCGTCGCCACTTCGAGGACACACTGGCATCGCTGCAGGGCGTTGCAGTGGCCGGCAATGATATCGAGTCCGACACGGACAACACGCCCGAGCAGGTCAGCAAGACGCTCAGCAACGCGCTGCGCCAGGCCCAGTCGGACCAACGGCTTCGCGAGACGCGACAAGCCGATCTGGCCACCGATCGTCGGCAACTCGTGGCCTGTGACGAGAGCCGGGCACAGGCTCGTGCGCAAATGGATGCGCTCGCCGGGCAGGCCAGCGCAGCCGATCGCGATGCCCTTGCAGCGATCATTGCCAGCGCCGAGCGCAAGCGCACGCTGGAACGCGATCTCGCCAGCGAGCTGGAAACACTCGAGCAACAGGGCGACGGCCAGCCTATCGCCGACCTGGTCGCCGCCGTTGCCGCGAGCGACAGCACGGATCTGCCGGCACAGATTGCGACGCTCGCCGACGAGATCGCTGATCTGGACGCACAGATCAACGATGCACGCGACGCAGGCAACGCGGCCCGACGCGCATTTGATGCGATAGGCGGCGATGAGCGCGCGGTCACAGCCGCAGCCGATCGCCAGAACGCGCTGGCTGACATGCAGGACGCCGCCGAGCGTTATCTACGCGTCGGCACGGCCGCCGTGCTGCTCAAGTGGGCCGGCCATCGCTACAGCATGGATCGTCAGCGCCCGCTCATCGAACGCGGCTCGACGCTCATGCAGGCGCTTACCGGCGGTTCGATCACGCGGCTGACCGGCGACTTCGACGACCGCGACGAACTCCAGATCGTCGGCGTGCGCGCCGACAACAGCCGCGTGTGGCCAGCACAGATGAGCGATGGCACACAGGATCAGCTCTATCTGGCGCTACGTGTGGCCGCCATCGAGCATTATCTGGAGCGCGCCGCCCCGCTGCCCGTCATCGCCGATGATCTGTTCATCAACTTCGACGATGATCGCGCCCTGGCCGGGCTGGAAGTGCTCAGCCAGCTGGCGCAAAAAACCCAGGTGCTGTTCTTCACGCATCATCAGCATCTGCGCGATATGGCCAGTGCGCATCTGGGCCAGCGCGTGACGACGCATACGCTCTGAGCCCGCGTGCTCGCATCGCGATGGTCCGGCTGCAGATCGGTCGTTTCCGGGTTGATTTCAAAGCCGGCGCCGCCATTATTCCCGGTATACAGAAACGCTAGAGGAAAGCCGTCATGGCGAACTACAGCAAGAACCCAGACGCAATCGCGGCGCTTACGCCCGAGCAATACCGCGTGACCCAGGAAAGCGCCACCGAGCGACCGGGCACCGGCGAGTATCTGGATAACAAGCAGGCCGGCATCTATGTGGATATCGTCTCGGGTGAGCCGCTGTTCGCATCTGCCGACAAGTTCGATTCCGGCTGTGGCTGGCCCAGCTTCACCAAGCCGATTCAGCCGGCGCATGTGAACGAGCTGCAGGACAGCTCGCATGGCATGACGCGCACGGAAGTCCGCTCTACCCACGGCGATAGCCATCTGGGCCATGTCTTTCCCGACGGGCCCGCTGATCGCGGCGGGCTGCGCTATTGCATCAACTCCGCCTCATTGCGGTTTATCGCCCGGGAAGATATGGACGCTGCGGGTTACGGCGAATTCAAGGATCAGGTCGAGGAGGTCGAATAATGGCAACTGAACGTGCAATTCTCGCCGGCGGCTGTTTCTGGGGCATGCAGGATCTGCTGCGCCGCACGCCGGGGGTCGAGTCGACCCGCGTGGGCTATTCCGGCGGCGATGTAGCGAATGCGACCTATCGCAACCACGGCGATCACGCCGAGGCGATCGAGATCGTGTTCAACCCGGCCCAGCTCAGCTTCCGCACGCTGCTGGAGCTGTTCTTCCAGATTCACGATCCGACCACGCGGGATCGCCAGGGCAACGACCGCGGCCGCGGCTATCGCTCGGCCATCTTCTTCGTCAACGACGAGCAGAAAGCCGTGGCCGAGGACACTATTGCCGACGTGAACGCCTCCGGTATCTGGCCGGGCAAGGTCGTCACCGAAGTCGAGCCCGCGGGCGATTTCTGGGAAGCCGAGCCCGAGCACCAGGATTATCTGGAGCATTATCCGAACGGCTATACCTGCCACTTCGTACGCCGCGACTGGGTTCTGCCAAGGCGCAGCGAGACCGGCTGATCAAGCCACGCTGCCCCGACAGATGATCGGGGCAGCGCCTGCCGCGGCGATAGCGCGCGCCCTACCCGGCAAGTCGGTCGATACCGATGAACACTGCGATCACGATCATCGCGACGGCGAATATTGTCTGTAGAGTCGCCCCAGCCAGGCGTTGCGCGAGCGCACGGCCCATGAACATGCCAACGACGCCGCCGACCACGAACAGCGCAAGGATCGCCCAGTTCATGTCACGGCCGGCAACCACCGCCGAGCCCACGCCGGACACGCCGATCAGCGAAATCACCAGCAGCGACGTGGCCACAGCCCGGTGAATACCCATCTCGGTGATCAGGATCAACGCCGGCACGATCAGAAAACCACCGCCGACGCCAAAAAAGCCCGACAGCACGCCGACCAGGGCCCCCACGCCAATCAGCGCAGCGCTACAGGGCGCATTGAGCCGTAACCGGCCATCGGTACTGTAGCGACAGACAGTGCCGGCATCGTCGGCCGCTTGCGTATCCAGGCGTGCACGCACCACGCGTGATTCAAGCGGCGCGCGGCGTGCCTTGATAAGCATGCGAGCCGCCACCACCAGCATGAGTGCTGCGAACAGGACCAGAACCACGGTCTGGTCGACCTGATCGCCGAGATAGACTCCTAGCGGCGCACATATCATGCCGGCCACGGCAAAGATCAACGCCGCCCGCACTTCGATGACGCCGCGCAGCCAGGCCTCGAATGCACCCAGCGCTGCAGTCACAGCGACCGCCGCCAGCGACATGGCGACAGCACTGTGCGGGTCGACGCTCAGACCATAGATGAGCAGCGGCACCGCAAAGATCGAGCCGCCGCCCCCGGTCAGCCCGAGCGCCAGACCCATAACCACGCCGAATACAATACTCAGCATGAGAGGCTGCGACAGCCCGTGATCAAAAAGAGCCAACGGCCCATACAGGTAGGTCCTGTGTTGCTTAAAACCTGTGGTTCTATCCTTATGCTAGCATTAGCTGCATCAGACAACGACGCCGTGAAACCATGTCTGGACTCCGAACGCTTGCGACCATGGTCGGTTGTCTCGCTGTAGCCTCCACGGCCATGGCAGACACTTCGGTTCAGGCGCGCCATATCGCAACCAACGGTCTGTCAGACGTCGCCCCATGCAGCAGCTGTCACGGCGCTGACGGCATGGGCAACCCGGCTGCCGGTTTTCCTGCTCTGGCAGGTCTGGGCCAGGCCTATCTTCGCGATCAGCTGGACGGCTTTGCCAGCGGCGATCGCGAAAATGCGGTGATGATGCCGATGGCAAAAGCGCTTGACCACGATCAACGCGCAGCTCTGGCGGCGTACTACAGCCAGATGCCGGTAAGCACGACCGAGGCCCGTATGGCGTCTGCCCCAATAGACGCCGACGAGCGTGACGCCGGTGCGGTACTGGCCCGGCACGGCCGCTGGGATCAGCAGCTGCCCGCCTGTGAGCAGTGTCATGGCCCGGGCGGTGTCGGTGTCGGCGATCGATTCCCGCGACTGGCAGGCCAACCCGCGGCCTATCTGTCAGCCCAGCTTCACGCCTGGCAGAACGACACGCGCCCCGCCGGTCCGATGGGCCTGATGGGCGGCGTGGCGAAAAAACTCAGCGATGCGGACATCGACGCCGTAGCCGCCTACTTCGCGGTGCGTGCTCCGGCCGCGTCGTCCGCTTCCGCCGGAGGGCGAGGCCATCCATGACGAGTAATCGTGTCTACGTCGGCGGCGCTGTCATTGCCACGGCGCTGGCGATATCTGCAGTCTTTACTCCGGGTACTGAGGCGGCACCAGGCAGCGACACCGCGCCGCCCGCGTTCACGCCGCCGCCACGATCCGCCCTCTCGGACGACACGCTTAAACCGGGTTTTGTGGATCTGGTCAAACAAGGCGAGGCTATCTTCACGGACACCCAGAACCACGCCAGCCGCTTCGTGGGCAATCGACTGAACTGTGACAACTGTCATCTGGATGCCGGCCGACTGGCTGATTCGTCGCCGCTGTGGGCGGCCTGGGGCATGTACCCGGCGTATCGCGGCAAGAACAAGCACGTCAACGATTTTCCGGAACGTATCCAGGGCTGCTTCAAATACAGCATGAACGGCACAGCGCCGCCGCGCGGTGACAAGGTGCTGCTGGCGCTCGAGGCCTACAGCTACTGGCTGGCCAGCGGTGCGCCGGTGGGCCAGGCGTTGCCGGGTCGGGGCTATCCGGAGCTGGAAAAACCGGCGCAGTCGCCCGACTACGACCGCGGACACACCGTATACGAGCAGCACTGTGCCTTGTGCCACAACAACGACGGTCAGGGCCAGCTGGCCGCAGATGGCAACCAGGCGTTTCCGCCGCTCTGGGGCGCGGACTCCTATAACTGGGGCGCCGGCATGCACCGTATCAGTACGGCCGCGGCTTTCATCAAGGCCAACATGCCTCTGGGCGCGGCCAATTTGAGCGATCAGCAGGCCTGGGATGTCGCCCGCTATATCAACAGCCACGACCGACCCCAGGATCCCCGCTTCACCGGCTCGGTGACAGACACGGCTCAGGCCTTTCACGGCACGCCGAACTCGATGTACGGCCAGCGTATCGACGGTGTACTGCTCGGCGAGAACTCGCCGCCCTCGGGCAACGCACCGGTACAACACGCCAAGTGACTCGGCCTGTGGTCTGTATCACTCCACGCCGGACCGGCTGATCGCAATCCCCTGCAACGGAGATAGACGATGATTGATTCGCGTTTACTATCGATATTCATCCTGCTTTTCTGTGTCGCTGCGAGCGCGGTGGCGACGACGCCGAAGATGGACGAGCCAGGCTATTGGCAGACGCCGGCGATCGAAGGCTATGGTCGAATGCATCCGCGTCCCGACGCAGCCGAACAGCCGAACAGCCGGACCCCGGCCAGGTCTACAAGGTGGTATTCGATCTCACCAGCGGCTCGGATGATCGATCGAAGCTCAACGCCGGGCTCGACCATGTGGCCCGTGCCATAAATGTTTTTGCCTCTGCGGGTGTCGCCCTGGGGCCTGTTGCTGTTTCGTACGAGACCGCGCCAAGGGCTGTTCTGCGGCAAGACGAGGCGTCAGCAAGTGCCGCGTAGTTGTTCTACGCAAGCGCGCTGCAACGCTGTATTGCCGCATATTGTTAGTTTTTGGGCGCTTGTCCCAAAGGGTTGGGCCTCCCTAAAAAATCTACCAAGGGCCTCATGCAGCGTTGCAAGTCTTGATCGTGGCCCGCCACGATCGGCGACTCGCGCCTTTCCTGAGACGATTTGAGGTCTCCAACGCGGCGCTCGTACGAAACGGCAACAGGCCCTAGACCATATGAAGTTCGTAGCCGTGATTCACGGCCCGGCCACAGCAATCGTTCTCAACGACGAGACCTATACAAGGCGATTCGAAGTCGCCAACCCCAACATCCAGCTGATCGGAAAACTGCGACAAGCCGGCGTCAAGATCGAGGTCTGTGGCCAGGCATTGTCGGACAACGGTTATCCGGACGACGCGGTCAATCCCGATGTGACCATCACGCTCTCTGCGCTGTCGGATCTGGCGATCTACGGCAACCGTGGGTACGCCTTCGAACGCCTCTGATCAGGCCCATCGACGATACGGGCACGGCGGACGTTTCGGCCGGACATCTCGCTCGCCCAGCACTGATGCAGGATAGTTCGCCAGTGCGCATGCATCGGGCACCTGCGAGTCGACGCTGACCGAATCAGCATGAGATCGATCGCGCGGCATGGGACGCTCGCCAGGGTCCCTGGGTGAGCCAGCGCTCATTCGAAGCCCGCTGGATTGCACGAACGGGCTCAGCCGCGGGCGTTCGAGCATGTCCGCATGCGCGCTTCCACGCCCATGGCGATAGCTTAAGCGGCCCCGTTTTGTCACGATAGACGCCGGTTGTACGCTCATAAAGAGCCACCGCCGACCTTCGTTTCCGATCGAGTCTGCCCGCGCGTACATGAGCGAAATCAACGTCATCCTGTTCTTCACCGGCCTGCTGCTGTTTCTCAGCGTGCTGGCCAGTTCGCTCGCCCGCTTCGGCCCGCCGCTGCTGCTGATCTTTTTGCTGGTGGGCATGCTCGCCGGCCAGGACGGCCTGGGTCAGATCGACTTCGACAATGTGCCGGTGGCGTTCTTTGTCGCCAATCTGGCACTGGCGATCATCCTGCTCGACGGCGGACTGCGCACGCATATCCAGACTTTTCGCGTAGCACTTCGGCCCGCGCTGTCTCTGGCAACAGTCGGCGTGCTGGTGTCGGCGTCTCTTGCCGGCGCCTTCATCGCATTCTGGCTCAACCTGGACTGGCGCTACGGGCTGCTGCTCGGTTCGATCGTGGCCAGCACGGATGCCGCAGCCGTGTTCTCGCAGCTACGCAACAGCGGCGTAGCGCTCAACCAGCGCGTATCCGCGACACTCGAGATCGAGTCGGGCACGAATGATCCGATGGCAATCTTTCTGGTGACCTTCCTGCTGGCCATGATCGGCCGCGATCAGTCTTTCACGGTCAGCGGTGTGCTCACCGAAATCATCAGCCAGTTCGGCATCGGCATGATCGGCGGCGTGGTTCTGGGCTTCGGACTGTCGTTTCTGGTCTCGAAGATGCGGCTGGTGGAAGGCCTGTATGCGCTGTTGATCGCCTCAGGTGGCCTCATGGCCTTCACGGCGATCAACCAGCTTGGTGGCAGCGGCTTCCTGGGAATCTATCTGGTCGGGCTCATCGTCGGAAATCGTCGCAATCATGCCTCCGAACACGTCTTCCGGGTGATGGACGGGCTGGCCTGGCTGGCTCAGGCCGGCATGTTTCTGGTGCTCGGGCTGCTGGTCAATCCGACCCAACTCTGGGATCACGCCGGCTCGGCGCTGCTCATCGCCCTGTTCCTGATCTTCATCGCGCGCCCGGTTGCGGTGTGGCTGAGCCTGCTGCCGTTCCACTTTCCGAGCCGGGAACAGGGGTTCATCGCCTGGGTCGGTCTGCGCGGCGCGGTGCCAATCGTGCTGTCGCTGTTTCCGTTGATGGCCGAACTCGAGGGCGGACGATTCCTGTTCGATATCACGTTCGCCGTGGTGCTGGTGTCGTTGATCATTCAGGGGACGTCGCTTGGCTGGATGGCGCGCTGGCTCAAACTGCAGATACCGCGCGAGCCCGGCCCCGAGGCGAGCTTCGGCTTTCTGGGTACGCGACCGGACAGCCACGTGCTGCTGGCGTTCCGGATCCAGCCGTCATCAAACCTGGCGACCACCGCGGGCGAGGCCCTGTTCCGTTTCGCGGGGCTGCGCGTGGTCGCGCTGACGCGTAACGATCGCCTGCTGTTCCCCAAGCCTCAGTTCGTGTTCGCCGTCGACGATCTGCTGTATGTGATCACGCCGGAACGTCACAGCGAGGAGCTGGGCGTACTGTTTCGCGGAGCCAGCAAGAACGCGCCGGAAATACGCACGTTCTTCGGCAGCTTTACGGTCTACGGCAGCGCCGAGATGGCCGGCCTGGCGGATGTCTATGGCCTGCCACTGGACGCGGACACGACCGAACTCACGATCGCCGAATACATGCGTCGTCGACTGCATCGACGCCCCGTGGAAGGCGACGTGGTCGATATCGACACCGTCCGGCTGACGGTGCGCACTCTCGAGACCGGCGTGATCGCAAGCGTGGGCCTGCGTCTGCTCGGTGCCGATGAGATGAAGAAGAACGCCGAGAAACGCAGCAAGGCTAAAGCGGTTGTCGACGGCTAGCGCCGTGTTCCGCGTGGGCGCCCAGGCGAGCGCGTAGCGCTCTAGCGCACGCGCGGACGATGGGCGCCGCCAAAGCTGTGGCCCTGGGCCAGACAATACGACAGCCATTTGTTGAGCAGGAGATTGCGCGGCCACTGGCTGTTGAGCACGTCGTCGTCGATATCCGGCAGCCCAGCCAGCGCCACGTAACGCGAGCGTGCATCGCAGGAGATCGCTTCCACGAGTTCGGCGTCTCGATACAGACGCAGACGAAGATCAGGATCGGCGCGCTGTGTTTCGCCCTCGCCGAACCAGTAGGTCAGGTGGATGGTGGTGGTATATCGACAGCGTTCGAGTACCCGCAGGTAGAGCGTGGCGTCCGCGCCTTTCGACGTGGCCTGGTCGAACGGCAGGTCCAGCTCCGGCACGAGGCGCTCGAAGCGCAGATAATTGCTCTCGTAGAGCGCCATCAGCCCGGGGAAGCTGCGAGGCTTCGCCGCGGCGAGCCAGTGATTTTGCTTGAGTGTCGGCATCACCGGACTATACGGCAGCGTTTGCGCTTTTCAAATGCGAGAGCGCATGAAAACGACGGCGATCAAAACGAGCGGCGGCGGATATCCTTATCCTGCATGATCATCGTCGCGATCTCCTCGATCGACTTGTTGGTGGTTTCGGAGTACGGCAGCGCGTGGCGCTTGTAGAGCGCTTCGGCCTGGCGCAGCTCGTAGCTGACCTGCGGTAGCGCAGCATACTGGCTGCCGCGCCGGCGCTCGCTGCGGATCTGATGCAGACGCTCCGGATTGATCCAGAGCCCATAGAGCTTGTCGCGATGATCGGCCAGCGCGCGTGGCAGCTTGCGCTGCTCCAGATCCTCCTCGGTGAGCGGATAGTTGGCCGCGTACACGCCGTGCTGCATCGCCAGATAGATACTTACCGGCGTCTTGCCACAGCGCGACGGCGCAATCAGGATCACCTGGGCTTTCTCATAACCGTTCTCGCCCACGCCGTCGTCGTGATTGAGCGCGTAGTTCATGGCATCGATACGCGATTCGTAGACATCTTCGTTGGCGATACCGTGGGCACGCCCGGCACGGCGACTGGATTTGGCGTCCAGCGCGCCTTCGAGCTGCGGCACGAACGTATCGAACAGATCGAGAAACAGCGCGGTGCCGCTGCGCAGGATATCGCGCACCTCTTCGCTGATGGTCGTGGAGAAGACAATCGGCTGCAGGCCACTGGTCTCGCCCGTATGATCGATATAGTCGAGTGCCGCGCGCGCCTTGTCCGGCGAATTGATGAACGGCAGCGTCGACTGCTTGAACTGGGTCTCGTCGAACTGGGTGAGCAATGTGGCGCCCAGCGTCTCGGCGGTGATGCCGGTTCGGTCCGAAATGAAGAATATCGAGCGTTTTGGCGTGTCGGAGATCGTCATGGCCGCTATCCTGCCCTAGCCTGCTGGATACGCCTAGGAATACGCCTGGGGATACGACTAGCGCAGGTCTCGCCGACAAGATGAACCGGGAACGGGGCGCTGACGCGCGCGAGCGTGTAAAATCGCGCGCTCGAAACGATTTGTTCTGTTGAGGATGGAATCTGTGCAAAATTCGCACGTAGCCTGGTTCAGCCAGTTGGGAATGGACGACGTCGAACACGTCGGTGGCAAGAACGCTTCCTTGGGCGAGATGATCAGTCATCTGGCCGACGCAGGCGTCAACGTACCGGACGGATTTGCGACCACCGCCGACGCCTACCGCGAGTTTCTGGCCCATGACGGTCTCGCCGAGCGCATCAATGCCGCCCTCGACGCGCTCGATACGGACGACGTCGACGCGCTTGCCGCAACCGGCAAGAAGATCCGCGACTGGGTGATCGATCACCCGTTCCCGCCGACGTTCGAGGAGGCGATCCGCGAATCCTTCGACCAGTTGGCCAACGGCAACGCCGATATTTCGGTGGCCGTGCGCTCGTCGGCTACCGCCGAAGATCTGCCCGACGCCTCGTTCGCCGGCCAGCAGGAGACCTTCCTCAACGTGCGCGGGCTGGACAACATCATGCTCGCGATCAAGGACGTGTTCGCATCACTGTTCAACGATCGCGCGATCTCCTATCGCGTGCACAAGGGCTTCGAGCATAGTCAGGTCGCGCTGTCTGCGGGTATTCAGCGCATGGTCCGCTCGGACACCGGCGCGTCTGGCGTGATGTTCACGATCGATACCGAGTCGGGTTTCGACCAGGTGGTGTTCATCACCAGCTCCTGGGGGCTCGGCGAGGCCGTGGTGCAGGGCGCGGTCAATCCCGACGAGTTCTATGTCTACAAGCCGAACGTCGACGCCGAGCGCCCGGCGATCCTGCGGCGCGTAAACGGCGGCAAGGCCATCAAGATGGTCTACACACAGGACCGCAGCCACGGCAAGACCACCGAGTTCGTGGACGTGGACGCCGCCGACCAGGCCCGATTCTCGATCACTGACGCCGACGCCGAGGCGCTGGCCGCCCAGGCGCTGATCATCGAGCGCCACTACGGCCGACCCATGGATATCGAATGGGGCAAGGATGGCCAGACCGGCGAGCTGTATATCCTGCAGGCGCGCCCGGAGACCGTGAAATCCAACAGCGGCGGCATGCTGGAGCGCTATCGACTGGATTCCGCCGGTCGTGACGTACTGGTCGAGGGCCGTTCGATCGGCCAGCGGATCGGCGCGGGCAAGGTCCGCAACGTCAAGTCGATCAAGGAGATGAATCGCGTACAGGACGGCGATATCCTCGTCACAGACATGACCGACCCGGATTGGGAGCCGGTGATGAAGCGCGCCTCGGCCATCGTCACCAACCGCGGCGGGCGCACCTGTCATGCAGCCATCATTGCCCGCGAGCTGGGTATTCCAGCGGTGGTCGGCTGTGGCAATGCCACCGAACGGCTCACCGACGGCATGCCTGTGACCGTGTCCTGTGCCGAGGGCGACACCGGCTATGTCTACGACGGTGAGATCGATTTCCGTATCGACGAGGTCAAACTCGATCAGATGCCGGAGATCGGCACCAAGATCATGATGAACGTCGGCAATCCGGAGCGTGCCTTCGATTTCGCTGCCACGCCCAACGAAGGCGTCGGTCTTGCCCGGCTCGAGTTCGTGATCAATCGCCAGATCGGCATTCACCCGCGGGCGCTACTGGAATACGACGACCAGTCGGCTGATCTGAAAAAGACCATCGATGCGCATATCGCCGGCTATGCCGGCCCGGTCGAGTTCTATATCGAACGTCTTGTAGAAGGCATATCCACCATTGCTGCGGCCTTTGCGCCCAAGCCGGTGATCGTGCGCCTGTCGGACTTCAAGTCCAACGAATACGCCAACCTGATCGGCGGCGAGCGCTACGAGCCACAGGAAGAGAATCCGATGATCGGCTGGCGTGGGGCCTCACGCTACCTGGCCGAGGACTTCACGCCGTGCTTCGAACTGGAGCTGGCCGCGGTCAAGCGCGTACGCAACGACATGGGTCTGAAGAACGTTCAGATCATGATCCCGTTCGTGCGCACGCTGGGCGAGGCCAAGGGCGTATCCGACCTGCTGATCAAGCACGATCTCAAGCGCGGCGAGGATGATCTCAAGGTCATCATGATGTGTGAGCTGCCCTCGAACGCGATCCTGGCCGACGAATTCCTCGAGTACTTCGACGGCTTCTCCATTGGGTCGAATGACATGACCCAGCTGTCACTGGGCCTGGATCGCGACTCGGGCCTCATCTCGCATCTGTTCGACGAGCGTGATCCGGCGGTCAAGATGCTGCTTGGCAAAGCCATCGAGGCCTGCAAACGCAACAACAAATACGTCGGCATCTGTGGCCAGGGCCCGTCGGATTATCCGGATCTGGCCAAGTGGCTGCTGGAACAGGGCATCGAGAGCATGTCGCTCAATCCCGATACGGTGGTGTCCACCTGGCTGTATCTGGCCGGCGAGACGGTCTGAATCGCCCATACCCGGTTTTCCGTAGACCTAGCTCCCCACCCGCACGCCCAGGAAACGACAATGGCCGACACGCTGCCTATCTTCATCCATGCCAAACAGCTTCACGAGCGGCTGCGCGATGCCGATATTCAGGTGGTGGCCGTTGATACGGCCAGCGACTTCGCCGGGGCGCATATCCCCGGCGCGCTGCAGGTCTCGATGGCCGACATCACCTCGAGTGCGGCGCCCGTGGCCGGGCTGATCCCGGACGACGCACGGCTGGCCGAGGTGTTGTCCCACGCCGGACTTCGCAACGACGCCCATATCGTGGCCTACGACCGCGCCGGCGACGGACAGGCGGCACGGCTGCTGTATACGCTGGACGCGGTCGGTCACAGCGCTATCTCCCTGCTCGACGGCGGCCTGGCCGCCTGGCATGAGGCCGGTTTCGAGCTGGCAGACGGCGCGGCACAGACAGGGGCCAGCGATTTCTCGGTGGATCGCCAAGCCGAGCGCATCGCCGATCGGCAGTGGATCGAATCCCATCTCGACGATAGCGCTATCGCGTTCCTGGATGCGCGCAGTGCGCCCGAGTATGCGGGCGCGGATGTTCGCAGTGCCCGTGGGGGCCATATCCCCGGCGCCATCAGTCTCGACTGGAACCTGCTCAAGGGCAGCGACGGCAAGCTGCGTCCAGACGCCGAGCTGCGCGGCCTGTTGCACAGCCACGGCGTGGACCGCGACAAGGATATCGTCAACTACTGCCAGAGCCATGTCCGTTCGTCGTATACCTATCTCGTGCTCAAGTACCTGGGCTTCGAGAAGGTGCGCGGCTATCCCGGCGCGTGGTCGGACTGGGGTAACGCACAGGACACGCCCATCAACACGAGCGACGACGCCAACCGCGGCCTGTGAAGCACGAGCTGCGCCGCGGCGCAGCGTTTGCCCTGGCCGGCGCGGCATGTTTTGCGGTCATGAGCGCGCTGGTCAAGGGCCTGGCGCCGGATTTGCCGACCCCGGTCATCGTATTCTTTCGTAATCTCTTTGCGCTGGGCGCGCTGTTGCCATGGATTGCGCTCACGCCCGGGGCACGTGTGTCGATGCAAAGCCGCCGCCCGGCGATGCATCTGCTGCGCGCGCTCACGGGGCTGGGCGCCATGTACTGCTTCTTCTATGCGCTGTCGCAGATGCCACTGGCGAGTGCGGTGCTGCTCAACTATAGCCAGCCGCTGTTCCTGCCCTTCATTGCCTGGGCCTGGATCGGCGAGCGACCGCCTGCGCGTATCTATCCCGCGGTGCTGATCGGCTTCGTAGGCGTGATTCTGATCCTCAAACCCGGCCTCGGCTGGGTGGGGCCGGCCGGCTTTGCCGGACTGGCCGCCGGCGTGCTCGCCGCCACCTCTATGGCAGCGATCCGACGAATGTCGGACACCGAGGCCTCGATACGAATCGTGCTCTGGTTCAGCGTGCTGGCCACCCTCATTTCGGCAGTGCCCGCTGTGATCGCCTGGCAGACACCCCATGCTGCGCAGTGGTTGATCCTCGTAGCGCTCGGCGTGGTGGGTACGGCCGGACAATTGCTGCTGACCCATGCCTATACGCTGGCACCCGCGGCCCATATCGGCGCACTCATCTACAGTATCGTGGTGTTCGCGGCGCTCATTGGCTGGGTGGTGTGGCAGGAAACGCCCGACCTGATCAGCATCGCGGGCGGCCTGGCCGTTATCGTTGCCGCACTCATCGTGGTCATCACCCGGGCCCCGACGACACCCCGCCGCGCGTGAATATGCTGTTTCCGGAATCCTCTGCATGAAGACATCGTTTCGCAATATGATCGCCGGATTCGTCGCTGCCGTGACCACTGCGAGCTGCGGTGCGCATGGCTACAACGGCCCGACCAGCGATCATTTCGACGGTAGCCACTTTCATAACGGCGCGCCCATCGAGCACAAATTGGGCGATCTCTGGCGCTGGATGACCACGCGGGAAAACCACCCCTGGACGCGCGTCGAGCGGTTCGACGCACCCACGCCGCCGCCGGCACGGGTCGAGAATGGCCTGCGCATCACGTGGATCAATCATTCGACCGTGCTCATCCAGGTCGACGGCTTTAACATCCTCACAGACCCGGTGTTCTCCGAGCGTGTCAGCCCCGTACAGTGGTTTGGCCCACGCCGATACCACCCGCCGGGCGTGGCATTCGAGGACTTGCCCAAAATCGACGTGGTATTGATCAGCCATGCCCACTACGATCACCTGGATCGCACGTCAATCATACGTCTTGCCCGCCGCTTCAATCCGTTGTTCGTAGCCGGACTTGGCCTGGAAACCTGGCTACAAAAAGCCGGCGCTGGTCGTGTAGCGACCGGCGACTGGTGGGATACCATCGCCCTGCCCGGGGCTGTGCAGCTGACGGTCACACCCGCCCAACACTGGTCGCGCCGCGGGCTGTTCGATCGCAATCGAACGCTCTGGGCCAGCTACTGGATCGAGACCTCCGCCGGCGGCGTCTATTTTGCCGGAGACACAGGCCTGGCCGAACACTTCAACACGATCCGCAGACGCCTGGGCGCACCGCGCGTCAGCCTGCTGCCGATCGGCGCCTACGAGCCCCGCTGGTTCATGGGCAAACAGCATATGAACCCGGCGGACGCGGTCGTCGCACACCAGCAGCTCGGCGCATCGCACAGCATCGGTATCCACTTCGCCACATTCAAGCTCAGCGACGAGGCGCGCTTTGCACCGGTGGACGATCTGGCACTGGCCCGCGAGAACGCCGGCGTTGATCCGGCCGCGTTCTGCGCGCCCGCGTTCGGTGCGGGCTATCTATTCGACTAGGGCCTGTTGCCGTTTCGTGCGAGACCGCGCCAAGGGCTGTTTTGCGGCAAGACGAGGCGCAGCAAGTGCCGCGTAGTTATTCTACGTAAGCGCGCTGTAACGCTGTATTGCCGCAAAACAGCCCTTGTCCCGAAGGGTTGGGCCTCAAATCGCCTCATGCGGCGTTGCAAGTCTTGGTCGTGGCTAGCCACGACCAGCGACTCGCGCCTTGCCTGAGACCCATGGTTATATTTTAAGGGAGGACGCCAACGCGGCGCTCGTACGAAATGGCGACAGGCCCTAGGCCTGTTGCCGCTGTCGATACACCCAGGCGCGCAGCCGCCCTGAAAAACCGCTGATCTCGCGCGTCCCGCGGCTCTTTGTGTCTGATCGCTGCTTGCCGGGCGTCGCGCCCCGCAGTCGCGCCCTCCCTCGTTGCAACGCGTAACCGGATACTCACTGCCCCCAGCACGCCGATTGCGGCGCTACTCACTGCGCCTAATTCAACCGCTGCGAGGCTGACGGCTCTCCGATACGATAGTCCTGCGCCGACATGTGGTGCAGATGCCAGTCCTGCAGCCAGTCATGCAGCGTGTCGATCGGCATTGGCCGCCCGAAATGAAAACCCTGTACCAGATCGCAGCCCAGCAGTCGCAGGCGGTCCGCCTGGGCCTGGGTTTCGATGCCCTCGCCCACTGCGCGCAGATCCAGGGCATGGGCCAGACCGATAGTGGCCTGAACGATCGACAGATCGGTGCGGGAGACAAGCATGTCCTGGATGAACGAACGATCGATCTTGATCTCGGATGCCGGTAGCTGCTTTAGATACGCCAGCTGCGAGTAGCCCGTACCAAAATCGTCGATGGATATCTGCACACCCATGTTGGCTACACGGGTGATGATATCCAGCGTCCGGCGCTGGTCGGCCATCAGTGTATCTTCGGTGATTTCGAGGATGAGAAACTTGCTGGGCAGCTCGTGGGCGGCCAGCAGGCCGGCGAGCACGTCCGGGAAATCCGGATCGAGCAGCGAGCGCGCAGAAAGATTCACCGACATCCGTAGCGGCCACCCACTTGCGCGCAGGCTCGCGGCCTCGGCCAGCGACCGGCGTAACACCCAGTTGGACAGATCCCGCATGAGTCCGCTGCGCTCGGCGCGCGGAATGAAATCGCTTGGCATGATCAGCCCCCGACGCGGATGCTGCCAGCGCACCAGCGCCTCGACGCCGTGCACCCTATCGCCGTTGGCCTCAACCAGCGGCTGGAAGTGCAGCACAAGCTGGTTGTCGTCGATCGCGTGGCGCAGTTCTGCGCTGAGACTGTGCATCTCGGCGTCGCGCAGCAAGCGCCGGGCTTTGACCATCTCGAAGCCGGCGCCGCAGCTCTTGGCATGCTGCATGGCGCCTTCGGCGGCGCCCAGCAGCGCATAGCCATCGCGGGCATGATCGGGATAGATGGCCCCGCCGATACTGGCTGCGATATCGAGGGTCAACTGGTCCAGCGTACAAGCAGGCTCAAGCTCCTGCTGAATACGCTGACCAACCCGCTCGACCGTCTCGGCGGATACCGCCGTATCGATCAGTATCGCAAAGCTGTCTCCGCTCATGCGTGCGGTCAGGCACGCGCTCCCGACCGCCAGTCCGATGCGTTGAGCGACACACTTGAGCACCCGGTCGCCGTTGGCTGCACCGAACTGTTCGTTGACTTCGGAAAAGCCGTCGAGATCCATGATCAGAATCCCGAGCCGACTCCGGCTCAGGTGGGCTGAGGCCATCCGTCGATCAAGTTCGAGAAGAAAATGCGACCGATTGGCGAGACCGGTGAGACCGTCACGCTGGCCGGCGCGCAGCGCCTCGGCTTCCGTGGCGTGCTTGTCGATCCGCAGGCGTTCGGTTTCATCCATGACCAGCGCGCCGGCCTGATAGGCAACGATCACGCCGACATACTGGCCCCAGGCAGCAAACAGAAAAGGCATGAGATCCAGCACGAGAAGGCTGGCGCTGCTGCGCTGTGCGCGATACAGACTGGCGAGCGTAATGGTGTCTCCGGCAAGCCATGCCGTGGCTACGGTGGCCAGCAGCACCGCGAGCGTGGCGATTGCCAGACCGTAGAGCGCGTAGCACGACACACGGCTGCGCAGCGCATGCACTACATGCGAAAAATACGCGGTGTTGGATTGCTGCAAGGCCGACTCCCCCGAATCGATATCACGATCCTAGCATCGTCTATCGGCCGGGGGCAGAATTTCTGATCTCTAATCAGATCCTTGTGGCGATCTTTTCAGGCATGAGCGCGCGCCCAGCGGGGCCCCGATAGCTACCAGTTCGACTTCCAGCGACTGCAGCGCCGCCTGGGCCGCCGGCTCGCTTCCACGCACGCCGAATTCGATCGCACGGCGGCCGCTGGCATTGGGCAGACAGGCAATACGGACATCCGGATGCGCGTCCATAACCGACTGCATGATATCGATCAACGCACTCTCCGGCGTATCCAGCACTTCGAGCAGCAGTTCGATGGCATGGTCGGCCCGGTGCAGGTGGCTATAGTGCGTATCCAGCACCCAACCCACCATCGGCCACGCCATGGCCGGGAACCCCGGCACAAAATGATGATGTGCGAGCGAAAAACCCGGCACCTGGTTGACCGGGTTGGGAATGATACGCGCCCCCATTGGCCACTCGACCATATGAATACGCTTGGGGTACGCCTCGTCGCCGAACTTGGCCTCGAGTATCGCCCGGCCCTCGGCGTTGAACTCAAGAGCACGCCCCGCAGCCGCGGCCGCGCACTGGCGCGTCCGGTCATCGGGGGTGGCACCAATCCCGCCAAAGCTGAATACAATATCGTTGCCGGCCATGGTTTGGCCGAGAGTCCGCTCGAGCAGGCCCGCATCGTCGCCGACCATGCGGGCCCAGGACAGCTCCATGCCCCGCTCGTCCAGCAGTTCGATGACCGCCGGCATATGCTTGTCGAGCCGCTTCCCCGACAACAGTTCGTCGCCGATCAGGACAATGCCCACACGGGTCGGGGCGCTGGCGTCAGTCATGCGCTCGATCCATGTTCAGACGTTCCACGCGTGATGACCAGACTGTGCAGCAGATCCAGGCTTCATGCTCAAGCGTTGGCGGCGTTTTCCAGCATGGTCTTGAGCTCGCCCGACTGGAACAGATCGATCAGGATGTCCGAGCCGCCGACAAGTTCGCCGCCGACATACAGCTGCGGGATGGTCGGCCAGTTGGAATACAGCTTGACGCCCTGACGATAGATTTCCTCGTCGTCGAACACGTTGACTGCCTTGAAAGGCACGCCGCAGGCCTTGAGGGCCTCAGCGCTGCGTGCAGAAAATCCACACTGCGGAAAATCCGGTGTGCCCTTCATGTAGAGCACGATCGGGTTGCCTTCGACTTCCTGCTTGATGACTTCCATTGCCTTGGCGCTCATGGGCGATATCCTCGGTTTGTTGAATTGGATAGACAGCACATATTACAACGCGTCCATCAGGTTGCACGATGTGGGGCCGGTGCCGACCAAACTCAAATGCGCCTGCGCTCGACGCGCACCACACGCGCGGCGCTTTCAGACGACGCCTTGCGCCCGCTACCGCGCGGCAACAATATTTGAGCGCGCGCATGACGTTCACCGCAGAACTCGTATGCGCGCTGACAATCTTGCCCGAATACACGCCGGAATGCGCTTCGAGACGTTTCCGCGCGCCGGCGTGACCAAGCGTTTTGACGCTGAGCAGACAATGCACGCTTTGAAAAAGCCCCCCGAAGCCTTATATAACTAGACGCGTTGATACATTCATCTCATGAAAAGGGATATGACATGGCATTCGAACTGCCCGACCTACCCTACGATTACGATGCCCTCGAGCCGTACATCGACGGCCGCACGATGGAAATCCATCACGACAAGCATCACAACGCCTATCTGACCAAGTTCAAGAAGGCCATCGAAGGTACAGAGCTGGAAGATCAGGATCTGGAAACAATCCTGGCCAAGGCCGGCCAGCATGGCGCTGGCGTGCGCAACCAGGGTGGTGGTTATCTCAACCACATCATCTTCTGGGAATCGATGTCCCCGTCCGGCGGCGGCAAGCCGCAGGGCAAGCTCGCCGAAGCCATCGACACGAGCTTCGGCTCCTTCGACGACTTCAAGGAAAAGTTCACCGGCGAAGCCACCGGCCTGTTCGGCTCCGGTTTTGTCTGGCTGGTGCCCGACGCGGGCAAGGTCAAGATCGTGTCCACGCCGAATCAGGACAATCCCGTCATGGACGTGGTGTCCGAATCCGGCAAGCCGATCATGGGCCTGGACGTCTGGGAACATGCGTTCTATCTGAAGTATCAGAACCGCAAGCCCGAGTACGTCGATGCCTGGTGGAACGTCGTCAACTGGGACGGCATTTCCAAGAAGTTCGACGCCGCGAGCTAACACCCGCCGCGGTAGGCTAGAATGCAGCCCCGTCGCTTTGCGGCGGGGCTGTTTTGTTTGTATTGCAATCGTTTTACAAGCTGGACGCGAAGCGACACCGCAAGCGGACGTCGCCGCGCCGGCTGTCCGGGGCGCCGCCATGGCCACTTCGCATCTGATACCGACCTACAAGCGTCAGCCTGTCGCCTTTGTTCGCGGCGAGGGGGCTTGGCTGTTCGACAGCAACGACAGGCGTTATCTCGACGCGCTGTCCGGTATTGCGGTCAACGCGCTCGGCCATGCCCATCCGGCGCTGGTAGAGGCCATATCGGATCAGGCCCGGCGGCTGCTGCACACATCCAATCTCTATGAGATCGAGGTGCAGACACGTTTGGCCGACATGCTCTGCGAGCGCGCGAAGATGGACGCCGTATTCTTCGGCAACAGCGGCAGCGAAGCCAACGAAGCCGCCATCAAGCTCGCGCGCCTGCACGGCCACGCCAAGGGTATCGACGTACCCAAGATCGTGGTCATGGACAACGCCTTCCACGGCCGCACGCTGGCAGCCCTTGCCGCCACCGGTAATGTCAATGCACAGACAGGCTTCGGGCCGATGCCCGAAGGCTTCATCCGCGTGCCGTACGGTGACCTCGCCGCGATCGAAGCGTTGCACGACTCGTCCATCGCCGCTGTGCTGGTCGAACCGATCCAGGGCGAAGGCGGTGTCCGCGTGCCGCCCGATGATTTCCTGCCGGGCGTACGCGCCCTGTGCAACAAGCGCGACTGGCTGATGATGATCGACGAAGTGCAGACCGGCGTAGGCCGCACCGGTTACTGGTTCGCGCATCAGGCGGCCGGCATCACGCCCGACGTGATGTGTCTGGCCAAGGGCCTGGGCGGCGGCCTGCCGATCGGCGCGGCGGTGGTCGCCGGAGCGGCGCTGGAACTGTTCGGCCCCGGTAGCCACGGCTCGACCTTCGGCGGCAATCCGCTGGCCTGTCGCGCCGCGCTGGCAGTGCTGGACACCATCGAGAAGGACAATCTGCTGGTCCACGCCCAGGCGATGGGCGAATCCATCCGCAGCCAGATCGAAGCGCGTGTCGGCGAGCTGGACTGCGTGCTCGATATCCGCGGCGCGGGGCTCATGATCGGTATCGAACTCGACGCGCCCTGTGCCGATCTGGTCGATACGGCCCGCGAACATGGCGTGCTGCTGAACGTGACCGCCGGCTCGGTGATTCGTCTGTTGCCGCCGCTGATCATCGGCCCGGCGGAAGTCGAGCGGCTGGTCGATACCGTCTGCGACCTGATCGAGACCCGGGCCGCAGCCACTCAAACCGAAAAGAACAACTCATGACCGTGCGACATTTTCTGAGCCTCGACGATCTGGGTGCCGAGGGCATCCGGCGCGTCATCGACCGCGCTATTGCCGACAAGAGCAACCCTGCGCAGACCCGACCGTTGGCCGCCAGAACCCTGGCCATGGTCTTCGAGAAAGCCTCGACCCGCACGCGCGTGTCGTTCGAGGCCGGCATGACGCAATTGGGTGGCCACGCCATATTTCTGTCGCCCACCGATACCCAGATGGGCCGCGGCGAGCCCGTGGAAGACAGCGCACGCGTGCTGTCGCGCATGGTCGACGCGGTAATGATCCGTAACCACTCGCACGCGATACTCGAGCGTTTCGCCGCCCATTCCAGCGTGCCCGTCATCAACGGCCTGACCGATCTGCTGCATCCCTGCCAGTTGCTGGCCGACCTGCAGACGTTCACCGAGCACCGCGGTGATATTGCGGGCAAGACCGTGGCCTGGATTGGCGACGGCAACAACATGTGTCATTCCTACCTGAACGCTGCACGGCTGCTCGGCTTCGATCTGCGTATCGCCGCCCCCGACGGCTACGCGCCGGCCAGCCGTATTCTCGCGGCCGCCGGAGATCGCGCTGTGATGTGCAACGACGCTGCCACGGCCGCCGACGGCGCGCATCTGGTAGTCACCGACGTCTGGGCGAGCATGGGTGACGAAGACGATCGTGAGACTCGCCTTGCCGACTTTGCCAACTATCAGGTCAACAGGGCGCTGATGAGCTGGGCCGCGGACGATGCGCTGTTCATGCACTGTCTGCCTGCCCACCGCGGCGAGGAAGTCAGCGCCGAAGTGATCGACGGCACCCAGAGCGTCGTCTGGGACGAAGCCGAGAACCGGCTGCACGCACAGAAGGCCCTGCTGCTCGATCTGCTGGAGGCATAGGCCGGTTTAGGGCCAACGTTGGGTCGGTTATCGAGCCCGTAGGCGCCGAACGGCTGCCCACCAATGATCGGCGATGAACACAAGCAAGAACGGGCGTTGTAGTGACTCAAGTCGCGCGTCTGCGGTGAGTCCCGCACCACCCGGCCACCTGCGTTCGCGTGTCCCGGCGGCTTCGCGTGAAAAGGCCTGACCTGTCTATTGGCGCCCTGTCTGCGTGCGCCGCAGCAAACAAAGCCCGGCACATCACCCGGATTCGGGTCGCGCTGCCCCGCTCTGCCGCTTACACGCCCCGACGCGCGAGCAGCAGTGAATAATCACCGTCGTCTGCTTCAAAGTGCTCGTCGATGACCAGCCCGGCGCCGGCCAGCAGCGTTTTCATCGAAGCCGGCGTGAACTTGTGGCTGAACTCGGTTCCGATCTGCTCGCCCGCGGCGATATCGATCGTGGTATCCAGCGCCCCCAGGGTCACCGTATGCGCGCTGTTGGAGACCAGCTGCATCTCGATACGGGCGCGCGCTTCATCGTAGACCGCCTGATGCCGATACTCGGCCACCGGAAAATCAGCGTCGATCTCGCGATTGAGCACGGTGAGAACGTTCCGATTGAACTGGCCGGTTATGCCTTGCGCATCGTCGTAGGCGGCCTCGAGGCGCGCCGTGTCCTTGACCCGGTCCAGCCCCAGCAACAGGGTGTCGTCGGCGCGCATCAGGCGCGCGATTTCGGCCAGCATGGTATGCGCATCGTCGGCTTCGAAGTTGCCCAGCGTGCCGCCCAGAAACACGATCAGACGGCGCCCCGTCGCCGGCAGCCTGACGTCGTCAAGCCCGCCGGTGTAGTCGCCTACCAGGGCATGCACCGACAGCCACGGATAATCGGCGACCAGCGCCGCGCCGGCGTCGAGCATCATCTGTGCGCTGACATCAAACGGCCAGTACACACACGCTCTGTCGAGCCGCTCGCAGGCGTCGAACAGATGCCGTGTCTTGCGCGAGCTGCCGCTGCCGAGCTCCAGCACGTGATCGGGCGCGCACGACGTGATGATCTGCTGCGCATGCCGGCACAACAGCCCGGCCTCGGCGCGCGACGGATAGTATTCGGGCGTGGTGCAGATCGCTTCGAACAACGCCGAGCCGTGATCGTCGTAGAAATACTTCGGCGGCAGCCGGCGGGGCGCGGCTAGCAGTCCGGCACGCACGTCATCGACCAGGCTCGGCAGCGGCCGGGCGGGCGCGACATCGGTGCGGGTCAGGCGCTCGGTGGCCTGAATAGAACGCGTAGAAGTAGACATGTGATCGTGGCGATCTGAGCGATTGGGCGTAATGGACACGGAGGTTATCATGCGGGTCTGTTGTGCAATCCCCGGTTGAATACGGATGTGTCGAATTGCGGCCTATATGGGCCCGCCATGCACGCTCGGTGGCTTTATCAGCGCACCGGAACACGGTCTGCTGCATCAATCGTGGGCCGCACGCGAGATGGTCAGCGCGACCGTCAACGCCGACGGCTGGGGCGCGGCCTGGGTTGATGATGCAGGTCGCCCGGCCGTCTATCGGCAGGTGCTGCCGATCTGGGCCGACGTGAATCTCGAGCCGCTTGGGCGCAGCCTGCGCTCGCCGTTGTGGCTGGCGAACGTTCGTAGTGCCACCGCCGGTCTCGGCACCGATTACGCCAATACCCAGCCCTTTGTCGACGACGGCCTGCTGTTCACCCACAACGGCTTCATTGACCGTTTCGCGCATACGCTGCGGGCACGCGTGCGCGCCGAGATATCGAGCGATATCGAGCCCACGATCCAGGGCAATACCGACTCCGAGTATCTGTTCGCCCTGATTCGCCAGCAGACCGGCACGTTGACCCAACGCTTGCGTGCGGCGCTCAGGCTGATCGAATCCTGGCTGACGAATACACCTGAAGTACGCGCGCTGCTCAATATAATTGTCTCCGACGGCGAACAGCTGGTGGCGACCCGGGCGGCTTTCAACGGCGACGCGCCGTCGCTGTATGTGAACGCCGACTGGCACGGCGCCCTAGTCATCGCCTCGGAAGCGCTCGATAACCAATCCGGCTGGTCTTGCGTAGAGTCAGGACAGATAATCATCGCCCGGCCCGGTCGCGAGCCGATACGAGAGACGCTATGACACAGAACGCGCCCAGCCGTCTGTCGCAGCTGCGAACGGCCTGTCTGTCCATGCTGGACGGCTTGAGCCCGGCCGAACAACGCGCACAGAGTCACCCCGAGCTCAGTCCAATGCTCTGGCACGTCGGGCACGTATTTTTCGTGGAAACCTACTGGCTGGCCGAACGTGTGTTCGGCGACACAACCATCACCGATGCCTGGCGGGATCTGTATTTCCCCGAGATCGCGCCCAAGGAAAGCCGCGCTGCGCGTCTGCCCGACGCAAGCGCGCTGCTGCGCTGGACCGATGAGATCAGCCGCTACAACGACGGCTTATGGCAACGCCTCGATATGAACCATCCGCTGGCCGCCGACGGCTATCTGGCAGCGTTCGTGCGCCAGCACTACGCCCAGCATCTGGAGACCATGCGCCTGGCACGCGCCCAGCTGGCTTATGCCGCGCTTGATCGCGATCGGCCGAGCGCTGTTCAGGCGTGTACGCCGTCCGACGACCGGGTCACGGTGAACGCCGGTGACGTGACTCTTGGCACGGCTAACATCGAGGCCTACGACAACGAACAGCCGACCTGCACGACCCGCGTTGATGCCTTCGAGATCAGCCAGCGATGCGTCACAAACGCACAGTGGCTCGGCTTCATCGAGGCCGGCGGCTACGACAACCCCGCGCTCTGGACGGACGCGGGCTGGAAATGGCGACAACAGTCCGGCGTCAGCCATCCCGAACACTGGCATCGACTGGCCGCGGGCGGCTGGCATATCCCTTCTGACGACCCACACATGGCGCTCGGCGAACAGGCGGTTCATGGCATCGGCTGGTTCGAAGCCTGCGCGTTTGCCGCGCATGCAAGCGCCCGGCTCCCGCGCGAAGTTGAATGGGAGGCCGCGCGCCGTGCCGATCGCCTGGCCAATCTCGATGAGGTCTGGGAGTGGTGCGCCGATGCCTTCTATCCGTATCCCGGCTTTCGCGCGTTCCCCTACGACGGCTATTCACGACCCTGGTTCGACGGCGCGCACTTCATCGCACGGGGCGCCAGCCGCCACAGCGAGCCGGACATCAAAAGACCGGGTTTCCGTAACTTTTATCCACCCACGCACCGACATATCTTCGCCGGCCTGCGGCTAGCCTGGTAGACCGGGCGTCACGTCCAGGCCGGCGGTCCCCTATAATCGCCCGTCCAATTCGTACACCCCTATTCGATGCCGATGATCGATGCCCAGCACCCCGAAGATCTGAATGCCGTCGTCGACTACGCTGTAGCCGAGGACGTCGGCGACGGCGACCGCAACGCCGCGCTTGTGGATGACAATCGTCGTGCCACCGCGCATGTGATCTGTCGCGAGCGAGCGATACTGGCGGGCACTGCCTGGTTTGACCGTGTGTTCGCAGTACTCGACGGCGATGTCGAGGTGCGCTGGCATATGGCCGATGGTCAGCGCATGACCGCCGACCGGGTCGTCTGCGAGATCACCGGACCCGTGCAAAGCCTGCTCAGCGGCGAGCGCACCGCTCTGAACTTCCTCCAGCTTCTGTCAGGCGTGGCAAGCGCCACCCACGACTATGTCGAACGGGTCAAGGGCACCAACACCACCATCGTCGACACCCGCAAGACGTTGCCGGGCCTGCGCAGCGCCCAGAAATACGCGGTGCGCTGCGGCGGCGGGGCCAATCATCGGTTCGGGCTCTATGACGCGATCCTGATCAAGGAAAACCACATCATGGCAGCCGGCTCGATCGATGCCGCCGTCAAGCGCGGCCGCGAACAGTCGCCGGATCTTTTCCTGCAGGTCGAGATCGAGACCCTCAGCGAACTGGAACAGGCGCTGGAAGCAGGCGTAGACGGCGTGCTGCTCGACAATCTGCCCACCCACGTCCTGGCGCGTGCGGTGAACATGGCCCACGCTCATCGGCGCCGATTCCGTCGCGATATCGTCATCGAGGCCTCGGGCGACATCACCCTGGCCAATATCCGCGAGATCGCCGACACCGGCGTTGACCGCATCTCGATCGGTGGGCTGACCAAGCATATCCGCGCAACCGATTTCTCCATGCGCATGCAGGCTGGCTGATACCCAATGGCGTTCGGGTGTAAGGCCCGAACTGCCAGGTTACCGTCCAAGACGCACCCTGATCATGTCTCGAACTCAGCAAGCTTTGATGGCGGCACTGTAGAGGCCAAAAGCCGCTGCATGGGCTGTTTCGCTGTTATCTCGAATAGACTCGTGGTATCGCGCTGATTCGCGGGAACCTCTGATTTGCTTGCCCAGATCAAAGGCCCCAAAGCAAAGGGCGCCCTGCACGGCGTCGATGCTTTGCATCGATTCCTTGCGCTGCTCAGAGCAGCAGCTCACGCATTTCGTACATCACACGGACCCGTCTTGCACTCCAGAGCAGCTCATCGGCCGGCTGACTTTCATGCCCTCAGCCGCTGCAGGCCGGCGTCGAGATCCGCGATCAAATCGTCGATATCCTCCAGCCCGGCGTGTATTCGCAGCGTCTGGCCTTCGTCGGTCCAGCGCGTGGCCGTGCGGCTGCGGTTCGGGTCCACCGGCAGGATCAGGCTCTCGTAGCCGCCCCAGGAAAAGCCCATCCCGTAGAGCGCCAGGTCGTCGACCATCGCCGCCAAGCGCTCGCGCGGAAATGCGTCGAGAACAATCGCGAACAGACCGGAAGCGCCCGTAAAGTCGCGTTGCCAGAGCGCATGCTGGGCATGATCGGCGCGCGCCGGATGGATCACACGGGCCACGCCGGGCTGTTCGGCGGCCCAGTTGGCCAGCGCAAGCGAATTGGCGTGATGCACAGGCAAGCGTTGGCCGAGCGTGCGCAGCCCGCGCAGGCCCAGATAGATATCGTCGGGCCCGGCACAATAGCCCAGTGCGGCCGCGGATTTGCGCACCGCCATGTAGTGCACCTCGTTGCAGTTGATCACGCCGAGCATGGCGTCGGCGTGGCCCACGAGATACTTGGTTGCCGCGTGAATCGAAATATCGGCACCGTGAGCAAGCGCGTTGTAGTACAGCGGCGTCGCCCAGGTGTTGTCGGCCAGCACGGCCAGATCGTGTCGATGCGCGACCTCTGCCAGTGCCGGCACATCGCTGATCTCGAAGGTGAGCGAACCCGGGGCTTCCACGAATACTGCGCGCGTTTCGGGCTGGATGAGGGCCTCGAAGGACTGCGCGTCGATGGTCGGATCGAAATACGTCGTATGCACGCCCAGGCGCTTGAGCAGGCCTTCGCACAGGCCGCGCGTCGGTCCATAGATGTTATCGGTGACCAGCAGATGGGCGCCGGCCTCGACCACGCTCATGATTGCGGCCGTGATCGCGGCCAGCCCGGAGCATGTCGTGACCGCGCCGAACGCACCTTCCATCTCGGCCACCGCGTCTTCAAAGGCAAACTGCACCGGCGTGCCGTTACGCCCGTAATAGACGCCCTTGAATGGATTCTGCTGAGCCTGCTCCAGCGCGTCGAGCGATTCGAATATCACGGTCGATGCGTGATAGACCGGCGGATTGACCATGCCCTGCTGGGCGGCCGGCTCACGGCCGGCGTGGACGAGTCGAGTAGCGGTTTTCATGACAGGCTATCCATGACGGGATGACAGGCGCGTGATCGCACGTCGTGTTGGTCGAGGGCTATACTCGGGGCATCCCCACGCCGACCGGCTGCGACGTGCATCCACGTCTTGAAACACTATTGTCCCATACAGCCGATGCGATTTTCGCGCGGCTTCCGTCAGCCCGCCCCACGCCAGCGCAGCTTGCCGGTGCCCGTGTCGTGGCCCACCGCGGCGAGCGCGACGATGTGCGCGTACAGGAAAACACGTTCGCGGCATTCGACCCGGTCGTGGCTGCCGGCGTAGCCGCGATCGAGCTCGATATCCGCTATACCGCCGACGACGAGCCGGTGGTGATACACGACACCGACCTGCAGCGCGTGTTCGGCCTGGCCGATGTCGTGGCCACCACGCCGTGGCAGACCTTGAAGCGGCGCGCGCCGGCCCTGCCGCATCTGGCCGATCTGATCGCACGTTATGCCGGTCAGGCGCAGCTGATGATCGAACTCAAGACGCGCGGCAGCGCGCGCGGCGAGCAGCGCATGATTGATCTGCTCGGGCCGCTCACGCCGGTAGACGATTTCCACCTGCTGTCGCTGGACACCGCGCTGTTCGACGCGGTGGTCGATATCGACGCTGCATGCTATCTGCCCGTCGCCAAGACGAATCTGGCCGCCCTGCAACGCTGGGCGCTGGCCCATCCCTGCGCCGGGCTAGCCGGGCCTTATGCGCTGATGCGCGCCCGTCATATCAGTGACCTGCACGGATGCCGTCGATTTGTCGGCAGCGGCTTCGTGAGCTCGTCAGCCGTGCTGTGGCGCGAGATCGGACGCGGGGTGGAGTGGATATTCACCAACACCCCGCTTCGTCTGCAGGCCGCACTCGACCAGGCGCGCGCCAACGCGCCGGCCACGACTGACTAACGGCTCGCCACTGCATCGCGCCCGTGTGGCGCATCCAGATCAAGCGCTGGCCCCGCCGGCACGATGCCGGTCGGGTTGATAGTGCCGTGACTGCGGTAGTAGTGCTGCTTGATATGGTCGAAGTTCGTGGTCTCGGCAATGCCGGGCACCTGATAGAGCTCGCGCAGATAGCCGGCCAGATTCGGGTAGTCCGCGATACGGCGCAGATTGCACTTGAAGTGGCCCACATAGACCGCGTCGAAGCGCACGAGGGTCACGAACAGCCGCCAGTCGGCCTCGGTGATGCGGTCACCCAGCAGATAGCGGTTATCGGCCAGACGGGCATCGAGCCAGTCCAGCTCCGCGAAAAGAGCCTCGAAGGGCGCTTCATAGGCCGCCTGGGTGGTCGCAAAGCCTGTCTTGTAGACGCCGTTATTGACAGCGTCATAGACGCGCGCATTGATCGCGTCGATCTCGTCTCGCATGGCCTCCGGGTAATAGTCGCGCTCGGGGTGCGCGGCGAGCTCGTCAAAGGCGTGATTGAACATGCGAACGATATCGGCCGACTCGTTGGACACGATCGTCTCGTGATGCCGATCCCACAGCGTGGGCGTGGTCACCCGACCGGTATAGCCGGCCGCCGCTTTCTGATAGAGCTCAAACAGATGCTCCAGCCCGTAGAGCGGATCGGCGATCGTGCCCGGTGCATCCGAGAAGGACCAGCCCCACTCGCCCATATACGGGTCCACCACCGATACGTCGATGATCTTTTCCAGGCCCTTGAGCTTGCGCAGGATCAGCGTGCGATGCGCCCACGGGCAGGCTAGCGACACATACAGATGATAACGCCCCGCCTCGGCGGCGAAGCGTGATTCCGGATCGGCGCTCACCCAGTCACGAAAACCGGCGTCCTCGCGCACGAACTGGCCGTCGTTGGAATCGGTGTCGTACCACTGGTCTTTCCATTGGCCTTCTACGAGCAGTCCCATTGTGTTACTCCAGAATCGATGTATTCGCGGCGGTGGCCGTAGACTGGCCACCGTCGAGTTCGCAGAAACAGTGCGCATACAAGTGACGCGGATCGTTGAGCCCATTGCGCAGCCAGGCGATTGCGCCGTCGCTGCTCACTCGCGCGAGCCAGCTCGGCAGCAGCGCGGACTCAACGTGCGAAGAGAGAAACTCACGCAGCGTGGCCTGCCAGCTGGCCGGTGGCTGCATGATCTGCAGCGCGTAGTCACCGGGCTGCAGGCCAGCGAGCTTGGCCGTAGCCTGTTCGGCCCGACGGTAATCGCCCAGCTCATCAACCAGCCCGTTGGTGTGCGCGTCTGCACCGCTCCAGACCCGCCCCTGTGCGATCCGCTCGACGGCGTCCATTTCCAGATCGCGTGAATCAGCCACCTGACTGATGAACTGGCGATAACCGTGTTCGACACCGGCCTGAAGCATCATCTTGACCGGCTCGGACAGCGGCTGATCCAGACGCAACGCCCCGGACAGCGCGGTAGTGCCGACACCGTCGGTGTGAATGCCCAGCTTGTCGAGCGGCTCCTGGAAGGTCGGCACTACGGCAAAGATGCCGATGGAACCGGTGATCGTCGACGGCTCGGCCCAGATCTGATCGGCGTTCATGGAGATCCAGTAGCCGCCAGAGGCCGCAACACCCGCCATCGAGACCACCACCGGCTTACCGGCCTCGCGGGTCAGCTGCACCTCGCGTCGGATACGCTCGGACGCCGTCACCGACCCGCCGGGCGAGTTGACCCGCAGCAGGAGCGCCGAGACCTGGTCGTCCCGGCGAGCGTCGGCAATCATGCGCGATATGGTGTCGCCGCCGGCAGAATCGGGCACGCTCTCGCCGTCGACGATGGCGCCCTCGACCACAACCAGCGCGATTCGGCTGTCGGTGCGCGGGGCCGGCTCGTCGGCGTCGGTTGCCACCAGATAATCGGCCTGATTGATCTGGGTGAAGCTGCCGTGGGCCTCATCGACGCCGACCTGCTTGCGCATGTCTTCGCGCACCTGCTCGAGCGTGGCCACGCGATCCACCAGTCCGGCCTGCACTGCCATCTGTGCGGCATCGCCGTCGGCTGCGACCAGCGTGTCGGCGAATCCGTCGATATAGCTGTCGATATCGGTCGGCGCGAGATCACGGGCCGAGCTCGCCACATCGCGGTACGTGCCCCAGATCGAGTTCAACCAGGCCTGTGCGTCGGCGCGCGCCGCGGGTGACATGTCGTTGCGCGTGTAGGGCTCCACGTACGACTTGTACTGGCCGACACGGAAGACGTTGATGGTCACGCCCAGCTTGTCGAGCGCGTCCTTGTAATAGTTGCTGTAGGCGCCGTAGCCAGGAATGAAGACAAAGCCCAGCGGGTCGAGATAGATCGTATCGGCGTGGCTGGCCAGCTCGTACTGTGCCTGATCGTAGGATGGCGACCACGCCACTACCGGCTTGCCGGACTGTTTGAAGCGGTCGATCGCAGCGACCAGATCCTGTAGTTGGCCCGGTTGGGCCGCGCCCAGCTCATCGAGCTTGAGAAAGGCCAGCGTGATGCGGTCGTCGCCGGCCGCGCGATCGAGTGATTCAATCAGGTCCCGAACCACCGATTGACTGACCGGCTGCGATACCAGCGAGCTGACGATACTTCCGACGCCGCCGGTGTTCTGTTCGACCAGCGAGCCGACCGGCGCCCAGACCAGCGCGCTGCTGTCGGCCACCTGGGCGTGTGGACCGCTGAAAAACGCCAGATAGACACCCACCGGCACCACCAGCAGGATCACGATAAGCAGCAGCGCATAGATCAGGGCGATGGTGCGCCAGATGCCGCCGAAAAGACGGCGCAGCAGCGAAGGTTTCTTGGCCACGAGAACTCCGAGGAATACGCGCCGACACCGCGGCAGCGTCAATGATGAACCGAGCCACAAGATACCGAAGGTGGCCCAGCGTATTCAGCCCTTGCCTGGCGGTTACTGCGTCGACCGGCACGCCGGATGCAAGGGTCTTCGACGCGTGGCAGTGTAGCCGCTCGGAGGGTCGGTCGCGACTTGAATCGCGGCCCCGGACACTCCATGAACAGAATCTGTAATCTCAAGGAGCCGCGTCGCAGCAGGCGGCCAACGGAACAAGAACATGAGTCAGGACAAAGCCAGCAAGCCCACCGTGCATCATCGTCTGATCATCCTCGGCTCGGGCCCGGCCGGTTACACGGCCGCCGTGTACGCCGCGCGCGCCAACCTGAACCCGGTGCTGATCACCGGCATGGAACAGGGCGGCCAGCTGATGACCACAACAGATGTCGACAACTGGCCCGGCGACGTCGAGGGCCTGCAGGGCCCGGGGCTCATGCAGCGCATGGAAGAGCACGCCAAGCGTTTCGATACCGAGATCCTGTTCGACCATATCCATACAACGGATCTGTCGAGCCCGCCCTATCGAATGGAAGGCGACCGCGGTATTTATACCTGCGATGCGCTGATCATTGCCACCGGTGCGACCGCCCGTTATATCGGCCTGGAGTCGGAAGCGGCGTTCATGGGCAAGGGCATCTCTGCATGCGCGACCTGTGACGGGTTCTTCTACAAGGGCAAGAACGTAGCCGTCATCGGCGGTGGCAACACCGCGCTGGAGGAGGCGCTGTACCTGTCCAACCTGGCAGCGCACGTCACCGTCGTCCATCGGCGCGACAAGTTCCGCGGCGAGAAGATCCTGGCCGACAAGCTCTTCGATAAAGCCGCCCACGGCAATATCAGCATTATCTGGGATCACGAACTGGATGAAGTACTGGGCGACGACATGGGCGTCACCGGCGGACGCATCAGGCATGCCACCACTGGCGAGACCCAGGAGCTCGATGTGGACGGCATCTTCATCGCCATCGGCCACAAGCCGAACACCGACATCTTTGCCGACCAGCTCGACATGGAAGGCGGCTATATCAAGGTGGCCAGCGGCACCCAGGGCAATGCCACAGCGACCAGCGTGCCCGGCGTGTTCGCCGCCGGCGACGTGATGGACCATGTCTATCGCCAGGCGATCACCTCGGCCGGCAGCGGCTGTATGGCAGCACTCGACGCCGAGAAGTACCTGGATGCGCTTACAGAAGACGAGAGTGCGCGCGAGGCGCATACCGAAAGCCAGGTCGAGCGTCGCGCCGTCTGATTGCATGGCCCAGGTGTCTGCCGGGCGTCTCGGAGCCCGGCAGTCGCTAGCCCGCAGAAAGCCCGGCGGGCAAGGCGGATGCTAGTCGCTCGCCGGCGCGTCAGGCATGATGAGCGCATGAAAAATGTCTTCTCTGCCCCGTTTTTTCCGGCCCGCGCGCTGGTGCCGACAGCCGCTCTTGCCCTGACCGTGGTGCTTGCTGCCTGCAGCAGCGCCCCGCCCCGCTCGCAGACGCCTTCGGCGCCCGCGAACACCGCGCCGGCCGCGACCCAGCAGCAGAGCTCTAAACGCGCCCTCGGCGGCCAGATCGCGCCCACCAGCGATACCCGCGCCGCCATTGCAGCCTACGCGCTGCAGCAACTCGATGCGCCGTACCAGGCCGATGCCGTCGGCCCTTCCAGCTTCGACAACAGCGGATATGTGTACTATGCCTATCGCGGCGCCGGTGCCAGCCTGCCGCGAGAGTCACAGGCTCAGCTCGACGCCGGCAAGCCCATCAGTCTGGCCGAAGCACAACCGGCCGATCTGCTGTTCTTTCGTGTCGACGATGCCACCGGCAACGATGTATTGCTGGTAGGCCTGTACACCGATACCGGTGAGATGCTCATGGCTGTTCCAAACCTGGACGGCGAGTCTGGTGTGGCCCTGCTCGATCTGGACGACGAATTCTGGGCGCAGCGCATGGTCGGCGTCATTCGGGTGTTCAATCCCTGAACTTCAAGCGACACGGCGCCCGCACAACGACCGGCGCCCTCGCGAAACGTCGATTGAGCCATATAGCTGACGTTCGGCGCTGCGAAGCTGCGCTCCCAGCGACCGCGTTATGCATCTCTGAAATGCCAGCTGCCTGTTCTTGAACACGCTGCACTATCGCCGTCCGTCTGCCCGCCCCGCCCCGCGCGAAGCGCGCCAGGCAACGGCAACAGGCCAGTCAGCACAGTCGCTTTGCCGGCATCATCAACGCCTGGCCAGATGCAAGTGCACGTACGGGCTGCACGCCAACGCTATTAACGTGCTCTGCGTATCGCAGCACTTCCAAGAGCGCCCGCCCACCTGCAGCGCCCACAAAAAAGGCGCCGTGAAGGCGCCTTTCAGGTCACTGCCGGCGAGCGGCAATGCAGTTGCAGAACCCCTGTGGGCTACAACTTTTCCTTGATACGTGCCGACTTGCCGCTGCGCTCACGCAGGTAATACAGCTTGGCGCGACGTACGTCGCCGCGGCGCAGCACCTTGATCTCAGCCAGACTCGGCGAGAACGTCTGGAAAACGCGCTCGACGCCTTCGCCGTGCGAGATCTTGCGAACGGTGAACGCCGAGTTCAGGCCGCGATTGCGCTTGGCAATAACCACGCCCTCGAACGCCTGCAGACGCTCGCGCTCGCCCTCCTTGACTCGAACCTGCACCGTTACGGTGTCACCAGCCGAGAAATCGGGGATCTGCTTGCCGTTCTGCTGCTCGGCTTCAATTTCGTCGATTATGTTGCTCATGGCCTGTCTCTGTTGGGTTCTCGAGCACCGCGGGTGGGCCTTCCACGGCTACGAAAGACGACGCAGTATACCGGAAGTGGGACAGCTTTTCGCCGCTCCGGTGCAATTTCTTTTCAATTTTCTGTGTTGCCCTTCGTGCCATCGCCATGCTCGGCAATGAACTCCGCCAGCAACGTCTGTTGTTCGCAGCTCAACACCAATGCATCGAGCAGATCCGGACGCGACAGCCAGGTGGCGCCAAGCGCGCGCTTGGTCCGCCAGCGCGAGATATGCGCGTGGTCGCCCGACAGCAATACTGCCGGCACGTCATTATCAAGGGCGCTCGGCGGCCTCGTGTAATGCGGGTGATCCAGCAGGCCATGCGCGAACGAATCCTCGTGCGCCGAGCGGCTGTCGCCCAGCACGCCGTCGAGCAGCCGCGCGACCGCATCGATAATCATCATGGCCGGCAGCTCGCCGCCCGACAGCACCACGTCGCCCGCCGATAACTCGATATCGACGTGGCAATCGGTGAAGCGTTGGTCGACGCCCTCGTAGCGGCCACAGATCAGCACAAAGCCGGGCCCCGCAGCCAGTCGATCGGCCCAGCGCTGGTCAAAGCGTTCGCCCTGTGGCGATAACAGAATCACCGGCGCGGCATCGTTGCGCTGCGCCCGGATAGCCTCAAGCGTGCGGGCCAGTGGCGGCGCCTGCATGACCATGCCCGGGCCGCCGCCATACGGGCGGTCGTCGATACGTCGATTGGGATTTTCAGCCGCGTCACGCGGGTTCCAGCAGGCGAGTTCCAACTGCGCGGCGCGCAGCCCGCGGCCGACCACGCCGAACTGCTCCATCTGGGCGACCCACTCGGGGAACAGCGTGACAACGTCGATGCGCATGGGCGATGCGCTCAGAAATCCGGATCCCAGTCCGCCACGATCCGGCCGGCTTCAAGATCGACTTCGTCAATGATCTCGCCCACCACGAACGGCACGAGCCGATCGCGATCGCCGCTCAGTACGAGCACATCGTTAGCGCCGGTTTCCATCATCGCCTTCACCTGCCCAAGACTGATGCCGTCGCGATTGACCACATCCAGACCAATCAGGTCGAACCAGTAATACTTGCCGTCGGCGAGCGGCGGCATCGCCCCGCGAGGCACCGCAATCTCCAGATCCAGCAGCTCGACTACCGCATCGCGGTCGATAAGTGGCTCTGCAGACGCATTGGAACGGCCGGGAGACCGCGCGCCAAGCTGGGCAATAAGTGTCTTGCCCTGGGTACGACTGGCCAGAACGCGAAAAGGCCGCCAGTTGTCCTGGCGGCCTATCAGCCATTCGTCGAAGTCAAGCAGATTGGCTGCCGGACGGGTATAGGAATATACCTTGATCCAGCCCTTGACGCCGAACAGTCCATTGACGTGGCCCAGCACGACAGGCGGTGTCGCCGTACTCATGCCAGGCAGCCGCGCTTATCAGGAAGCGGGCTTGCTCTCTTCGCTGGCGTCGCCCGCAGCCGCTTCGGATACGTCGCCGGTCGCGCCAGCAGGCACCTGCTGGTTCGGCGCTTCCTTGGCCTTCGACTCCGGCGGCGCAGCGCGCTTGGCGGCCTCGCCCTCACCGAAACGATTGAAGGACTTGACCAGATTGGTCACGCGCTCGGAAAGCTGCGCGCCCTGGCCTTTCCAGAACTCGACGCGCTCGACGTCAAGCCGCAGCGGAACTTCGCCGCCGATCGCGACCGGGTTGAAGAACCCCAGACGCTCGATATAACGCCCGTCGCGCGCATAGCGCTGATCGGTGACGACGATATGATAGAAGGGACGCTTCTTCGCGCCACCGCGCTGCAGCCGGATTTTGACCATAGCCTGTTTATGCCGTTTGGAATTGAGTCAACCAGTGCCAAGCTTTAAAGCCAGCACCCGTAAAGATCGAGCATTGTACGCCAATACCCGGAAAATGGAAGCCGCCACTCGATGGGCCCCCAGCTTGCTACTACCGACGCCTAGCGTCCCATGCCCGGCGGCAGACCGCCGCCGCCCATGCCGGGTGGCATGCCGCCACCACCGCCGCCCATGCCCTGCATGGCGCGCATCATTTTCTTCATGCCGCCACCCTTGAGTTTCTTCATCATCTTGCGCATCTGCAGGTGTTGCTTGAGCAGACGATTGATATCTTGTACCTGAGTACCCGAACCGGTGGCGATACGGCGCTTGCGAGAGGCCTTGATCACGTCCGGAAAGGCGCGCTCCTGAATCGTCATGGAGTCCACGATCGCCAGCATACGCTTGACCTGCGTGTCGTCGGCGGCGGCAGCCATGCCCTTGGGCATCTGGGCGCCGCCCGGCATCTTGTCCATGAGCGCGCCGAGCCCGCCCATCTCCTGCATCTGGCGCAGCTGATCGGCCAGATCATTCAGATCGAAGCCCTTGCCCTTCTGCAGCTTCTTGGCGAGTTTCTCGGCCTTGTCCTTATCGACTTTCTGTTCGGCTTCCTCGACCAGCGACAGCACATCGCCCATGCCCAGAATGCGCGAGGCCACACGGTCCGGATGGAACGGCTCGAGCGCTTCGAGCTTTTCGCCCACGCCAAGGAACTTGATGGGCTTGCCGGTAATCTGGCGCACCGATAACGCCGCACCGCCGCGCGCGTCGCCATCGACCTTGGTAAGCACCACGCCGGTCAGCGGCAATGCGTCGCCAAAGGCCTTGGCGGTATTGGCGGCGTCCTGGCCGGTCATGGCATCGACGACGAACAGCGTCTCCGCCGGCTTGAGCGCCTCGTGCAGGCCGCTGATCTCGGCCATCATCTTTTCGTCGATGCCCAGACGGCCGGCGGTATCGACAATCAACACATCATAGAAGCCGCGCCGTGCCGCCTCCATCGCCGACTTGGCGATCGCCAGCGGCTTGTCGTCGGGCGTGCTGGGATGAAAATCCACCTCGACGTCGGCGGCGACACGACGCAGCTGGTCGATAGCGGCCGGACGATAGACGTCGGTCGATACGACCAGCACGGATTTCTTCTCGCGAAGCTTGAGATAGCGCGCAAGCTTGCCGGTGGATGTGGTCTTGCCTGCGCCCTGCAGGCCGGCCATGAGTACGACCGCCGGCGGCTTGACACGCAAGTCCAGGCTTTCGTTTGCCTCACCAAGCAGTGCCGTGAGCTCGTCGCGCACGATCTTGATCAGCGCCTGGCCCGGCGTGAGGCTGGTCATCACCTCGTTGCCCACGGCGCGCGCGCGAATATCGTCGATGAACTGCTTGACGACCGGCAGCGCTACGTCGGCCTCGAGCAGCGCCATGCGCACTTCGCGCAGGGTGGCCTTGATATTGTCCTCGGTCAGCCGGCCGCGCCCGCGAATCGTCTGGAAACTGCGATTGAGCCGATCACTGAGACTGTCGAACATGGAACGTCCGGGTCGATGAAGCTGGAACAGGCCGGTGAGTATACCGGCCACACCGGCAGACACAGAAACGGGCACGGCCACAGGTGGCGCAAATACGGCACAATAGCGGTATGCAGTTCATGTGTTATCCCTCGCCATGGCGCTAGTCGTTCTGGAAGTCGTCATTGCCGCGCTGGCCTACGGCGCGGCGACACGCGCGGTATGGCTACACCTGGCAAGCGGCCAGGCCTATTGGCGGGTGAGCGCGTTTGCCGCCGTCGGCCTTGCCGCGCAGCTGATCGCGCTGATTCATCTGAGTCTGCAGGCCGGCATGCTCGTCATCGGCCTGGGTACGGCGCTGTCGCTGTTTGCCTGGCAAGCCGCGCTGCTGCTGTGGCTGTTCTCGCTGCGCGAATCGGTCGGCGCACTCGGGCTGGTGATCTATCCCGTGGCTGCCCTGTGTGCGATCGCAGGCCTGCTCGTGCCCGATACGCACAGCGCCAGCGAGTCACTGGCCTGGCCGCTGCAACTGCATATACTGCTGTCGATCCTGGCCTATGGCCTACTCACGCTGAGTGCAGTGCAGGCCATCGTGCTCTCGCTGCAGCATCGCCAGCTGCGTCGTCGGCCGCCGTCGGGCATGTTCGTATCGCTGCCGCCGCTGCAGACCATGGAAGCATTGCTGTTCCGATTGATTGGCAGCGGCTTCTTTCTGCTGAGCCTGGCGATCGTCACCGGCGCCCTGTTCATCGACAACCTGTTTGCCCAGCATCTGGCCCACAAGACGATCCTGTCGCTGGTCGCCTGGCTGTTCTTTGCGGTGCTTCTTTATGGCCGCTGGCGCTACGGCTGGCGCGGCCGAGTCGCAGTTCGCGGCGCGTTGGCCGGCTATGTACTTCTGGTACTGGCCTATTTCGGCAGCAAGTTGGTGCTGGAACTCATTCTGGGCGAACATTGGTAGCACGCGCTGGCCATGGGGCACTAAAGCACGCCGCGCGATCCCATTTGAATACAGGCTGAGTCCTTGGACGCCATCTCCCTGCCGGTTCTGTTCGGCATTCTGATTGTCTTGCTCATGTTGTCGGCTTTCTTCTCGGGTTCCGAGACGGGGCTGATGACGCTCAATCGTTATCGGATGAAGCACCTGGCCAAGAGCGGCCACGGCGGCGCGACCCGGGCGGCCAAGCTGCTGGAGCGCACCGATCGCCTGATCGGATTGATTCTGCTGGGCAACAACCTGGTCAATATCGCGGCTTCGGCGGTGGCTACAGTCATCGGTATCCGTATGTTCGGCGACGTCGGCGTGCTGTTCGCGACGATGGCCCTGACCGTGGTCGTGCTGATCTTTGCCGAGGTCACGCCCAAGACGCTGGCGGCCCTGCATCCCGAGCGATTTGCCTATCCGGCGGCCTATGTCTATACGCCGCTGCTACGTATCGCCTGGCCGCTGGTGCTTGTGGTCAACCTGGCCGGCAACAGCATCCTGCGGCTGCTGCGCGTCTCGCCGGAAGATGCAGCTGCCCACTCGCTGTCGTCGGAAGAGCTGCGCACGGTGGTAACCGAAGCCGGCGCGATGATCCCGCGGCGACACCAGCAGATGCTGCTGTCCATTCTCGATATGGAGAACGCCACGGTCGAGGACATCATGATCCCGCGCAACGAGATCGTCGGGATCGATATCAGCAAGGAATGGCCCGAAATTCTCGACCAGCTCGTGCACAACCAGCATACGCGCCTGCCGATCTTCGACGGCTCCATCGACGAGCTTGCAGGCATCGTGCATATGCGCCGCGTGCTGGCACTCATCTCCAACAACAATCTGGACAAGGACGCGTTGTTGTCGCTCGCACGTGAGCCGTACTTCGTCCCCGAGGGCACGCCACTCAACCAACAGCTGCTCAACTTCCAGAATCAGAAGCGACGTATCGGTTTCGTCGTCGATGAATACGGCGATATTCAGGGACTGGTCACGCTCGAGGACATCCTCGAGGAGATTGTGGGCGAGTTCACCACCGACCCGGCGACCCGCGTCAAGAATGTCTACATGGACGCCGACGACAGCTATCTGGTCGACGGCACGGTGACCCTGCGCGCGCTCAACCGGGCCATGAACTGGAAGCTTCCGGTCGACGGGCCCAAGACCATGAACGGCCTGATCACCGAGCATCTCGAGACCATCCCGCAGCCGGGCACCACGCTCAAGGTGGGCAAGTACGTGCTCGAGATCGCCCAGACACGGGCGAACCTGGTGCAGACGGTTCGCGTGCGGCCGCCCAAGCGCCGTACACGCAAACGCTCGGCTGCGGAGATCGAAAACGCCGACTCATTAGAGATGAGAGAAAACGCGAAGGCGAAAAAATAATCCGGCCAGAGATGCCGGGCCCTAGCGAACCGCCCCGATCGCCTCGTCGAGACGCGCGACGCCAACGACTTCCAGGTCGCCGACGCGTCCGTTCCTGGGGGCGTTCGCCTTGGGCACGATGGCGCGCGTGAACCCGTGCTTGGCCGCCTCGGCGAGCCGATCCTCGCCGCCCGGCACCGGTCGGATCTCGCCTGCCAAACCGATCTCGCCGAACACTACGAGCCGTTCGCCCAAGGGTTTGTCGCGAAAGCTCGACAGCGTTGCCATGACCACGGCCAGATCAGCGGCCGTTTCCGAGACCCGCATGCCGCCGACAACGTTGACGAACACATCCTGATCGCCCAGTGCAATGCCGCCGTGGCGATGCAGCACGGCGAGCAGCATCGCCAGACGCTGGCTGTCCGGGCCGAGCGCGACACGTCTCGGGTTATGCAGCTGCGAGCCGTCCACCAGAGCCTGCACCTCGACCAGCATCGGCCTCGAGCCCTCGCGGGTAACCATGACCGCACTGCCCGGCACCGCGGTCTCGTGACGTGACAGGAAGATCGCCGATGGATTGGTCACCTGCTTCAGGCCCGTCCCGGACATCGCGAACACGCCGATTTCGTTGACGGCACCGAAACGATTCTTCACCGCCCGGATCACGCGAAAGCGGCTCGACGCCTCGGCCTCGAAGTACAACACGGTATCGACCATGTGCTCGAGCACGCGCGGGCCAGCGATCGTGCCTTCCTTGGTGACATGGCCAACCAGGATCAACGCAGTGCCGGTGGCCTTGGCAAAACGCACGAGCATGGAAGCCGACTCGCGCACCTGCGAGACGCTGCCGGGCGCGGAGGTGAGCGCCTGCGAGAACACGGTCTGCACCGAGTCGATCACTACAAGGCGCGGCGCCTGCGGCTTGGCCAGTGCCAGCACGCGCTCCACACAGGTCTCGGCCAGCACTGCCAGCTCGGCATCGGCGACGCCCAGGCGCTGCGCGCGCAGCTGCACCTGCTCCAGCGATTCCTCGCCGGTGACATAGAGCGCGGGAATCCCGGCCGACAGCTGCGCGAGTACCTGCAACAACAGCGTGGACTTGCCAATACCCGGATCGCCACCGATGAGGATCACCGAGCCCGCCACCAGCCCGCCGCCCAGCACCCGGTCCAGTTCGGATAGACCGGTCGGCGTGCGCGCCGTCTCGCTGGGGGTGATCGCATTAAGCCGCTCGACGCGCGGCGCGTGATCCGAAAACGATGCCGGCGCAGTCGCTCCCGGTTTGGCCGGCGCCGCGGGCACGCTTTCAACCAGGGTGTTCCAGGCGCCGCAATCGCCGCACTGGCCGGCCCATTTCGGGTGAGTCGCCCCACAGGATTCGCATACGAAAACGGTCTTGCTACGGGCCATGCACCTGCGCCAACTGTAGGCAAACGGGCATACTAGGTGTTGCAAACCCAACATGCACGCGCTGCCTTTGCAGCGATGGCCGGGCGCAAGCCCACAGGCCATCGTCGCCTTGCGTTCGTACAACACGCGCTCCGAGGATCCATGCAAGAAAGACTGGACATCGATTTCAAGAGCCAGGGCACGACCTGCCGGGCCTGGTTCTATCGCGCGCACGGCGATGCGTTCCGCACTCGCGAAGGCGTGCCCTGCGTTGTCATGGCCCATGGGCTGGGCGGTACGCGCGATGCCGGACTGGAGCCATACGCCGAACGATTCGCTGCGGCGGGCCTCGCCGTATTCCTGTTCGACTATCGTCATTTTGGTGCCAGCGACGGTGAGCCGCGACAGCTGTTATCGATTCGCCGTCAAGTGCATGACTGGAAAGTCGCCGTGAGCGTGGCCCGCCGTCAGCTCGATATCGATCCCGAGCGGATCGCCCTCTGGGGCAGCTCGTTCTCGGGCGGGCATGTAATCGCGGTGGGTGCCGCTGATAAACGCATAGCGGCAATCACATCACAGGGCCCGCTCATGGACGGGCTGGCAGCAATCGCTGCCCTGCGCCGCTATGCCGGCACCGGCCACCTGTTGCGCCTGGCCTGGGCGGGCATCCGCGACAGCATCGCCAATCTGGCCGGCGCTGATCCCCACTACATCCCGATCGTCGGCCCGCCCGGCACCCTGGCAACCATGAGCAGCGAAGACGCCTACGCGGGCTATCGTGCAATCACGCCGCCGGACTGGTGCAACGAGATCGCGGCGCGCTTCGTGCTGGCATTACCCTTCTACCGGCCCGGACGGCGCGCCAATCGTCTGGCCTGCCCTACCCTTGTCCAGATTTGCGACGAGGACAGCGTCGCCCCCGTGTGGGCAGCCGAGGCGGCCGTTCTGCATGCCGGGGACCGTGGGACAGAAAAACATTATCGGATCGGCCATTTCGATATCTATCGCAATGCCGGGTTTCGCCAGTCCAGCGCCGATCAACTGGCATTCTTTCGCGAGCATCTATCGGCCGAGGTGACCAACGAGCGACGCCAGCGGCGCATTCCTCACGACGGCGTCGCACCCAGTCCCATCCGTCTCTCATAGGACCTGATCCAAGCCAAACCCCGATAATTCAGGGTATGCAACACCGCGGCGGCGCCTGACAATGATCTCAGCGAGCCCGAACCTTGCTCGCAACGCGAGAGATGGCGGGAATTTGCGCGCGCCTGTGGCGTATCGCCAGGCCCTGTCAGCCCCGTGGACAAGTCACGCTTGTATGATCCATACCGGCCAGAGAATCTGCACCGACCTGACGTTGCCGATCTGAGTTGGTCCAGGCGCGGGCGGCTCGCCAATATACGCCAGGGCGATTGGAGAATCTGGCCGGCTCACGCCATCTGATCCCAGCCTTCGAGTCGCACGAGCAGGGATTCCAGCCAGCCGTGCGCAAGCGGCGCCGCGGGCGCCGCCGTCCCATCGGTGGGGAGAAAAAGTCGATATTCCCGGGCGTCACCGGCCGAGCGGCAAGTCAGCGTACCCCCGTGATGATGGGCAACAAGATAGACAATCAACAGGGCGCTCGATTCCGGCAGGCCTGCCGATGCGGTGGTCCATATGAACGCGACACCGCCGTCGGCGGCTGAGACGGCCAGCGATGTCGACGCCTCGTGGTCGGCGACAACGGCGCTCAGCGCCCGGCACAGAGGCTCGATAGCCCGCTCGTCGAGACTCACCTCGGGCAGGTTGTCCTGGGTAAGCGCCAGATCCAGGCCCACGGTGGCCGCCTGCTCGGCCAGCACCCTGACGGATACTGCCTGGGAGTCGCGCTCGCCGAACTCACCCAGCGCGTCGATAGCCTCCCGTACTGTCGTCACCACGGCCAGGGAGCGACCGATCTCGTCCTCGGTCACCTGCCACAAATCGAGCTGTTCCGTGCCTGCCATCACCGTGTCGCCAGCCATCAGATGGTCCTCGAGATAGGCAACCACCGCATGCTCGCTGTTTCGAAGGCCGCGCAGACTGTGGGCCATCACGAGCAGGTCGCGCAGGCGACCGAGCTGGATCAGCCGTTGCCAGACGCTCATTTTTTCGCGCATGAGGATCGCGCGCTCATGACGCAGCGTGAACATCTCCATGGCCTGGCGCAGTTCGGTCAGCAGGGTCTGGGTGTCCCAGGGCTTGGTCAGATAGCGGAATATCTCGCCGCGATTTACCGCCTCGATCGCATCTTCGAGATCGGCATAAGCCGTGGTCAGCAGGCGAACGATATGCGGCCAGCGCGAACGAACTTTCTTGAGCAGGTCCACGCCCGACTGCCCGGGCATGCGCTGGTCGGTGATGAGCACACCAATGGATTCGCCCTGCTGCGCCAGAACCTCGAGCGCATCGTCCACGTTCGTGGCCGTATGAACAGTGAAATCCCGGCCGACGAATCGTCGGAAATATTTCAACGCCATCTCCTCGTCGTCGACGTAGAGGATGGCGTATTCGGCAGACAGGGTGTCGGTCATGGCACGGAATCCCTTGAAAGAGCCGTCTGGATAGCCGGACAGGTGGGCAGCCAGAGATCGAACTGGGTATAGCGATGATGCCCGCTATGACAATCGATATGGCCGCCAAAGCTGGTTATAACCTTGCGACAAAAACCCAGTCCGATGCCAGCGCTGTGAGGGGCACCGCCAAAACTGGTGAAATCGTCAAATACTCTCGCCAGCTTGTCGTGTTCGATGCCGATGCCCGTATCTCGAATATGCAGACTGTTGAACACGTCGTTTGCAGCAGTCCAGATTTCGATTTTACCGCGGCCGGCGGCCGACACGGCCTGCAGGGCGTTGCGCAATATATTCTGCAGCACAAACACCATCAGGCTGAACGATCCGAAAAACTCGAATCTCGGACCCGACAACCAGTGGACGAGATCACGTTCGGGCTCGGCGAACGGGAAATCGCGCAGCACGGCTTCGACGCATTCGATCATGTCATACCGCTCGAACGTCTGAGCGTCGATTCGATAGGCACCCGCATTGGCCAGCAGAAGATCTATCAGGCCGTTGGCACGATCGGCCACGCGCTGCATGCCCGTGACCGCCTGTGCCAGCACGTCGCGGTGCCGGTGGCTCAGCGGTGCCAGTTCAGCACCAGCGTGCACCGCCCAGTCGTAGCCTTCGAGCAATCGCGGAAGATAGCCCTCGATACCGGCGGCCGCGGAATGGATGCTTCGTAGCGGCGTACGCATCTCGTGCGCGATATGGCTGGCTACCATCATCATGCCCCGGCGACGCTCGGCCAGCAGCGCGACTTCGTAGGCGCGGGCATGATGGACTTCCAGCGCGGAGCGCAGAATCCCGTGCAACGCGTCGAAGTCCCAGGGCTTGGTGACATATCGCCAGATCTCGCCCGAGTTGACCGCCGCAATCGCATCCTCGATCTCGCTGTAGGCCGTGGTCAGAATACGCACGATCTGAGGCCATTGGCCTTTCACATGGCGCAGCAGATCGACGCCTTTTTCTACCGGCATGCGCTGATCGGTCATCAAGACCGCAACTTTGTCGCCCACTTCGACCAACATCTCGCGAGCTTCGGCGCCGCTCGATACACAGCGAACATTCATATCGCGCGAGAACGCACGTTCGAAATACTTGCGGTTCAGCGGTTCATCATCGACAAACAGCACCACGGACTCGAACCGGCTCGAACTCATCGCGATACGGCGACCGGCCACGCACGGTCGTCGGCCCCCGCTTCAGCCGGAGTGAGATCAAAGACAAAGGCCGTGAACACACCCACCTCGCTGTCAACGCGCAAGCGCCCACCATGGTTACCGACAATTGTCTGACACACGCTCAAACCCATACCCATTCCCTCACCCACATCGGCGGTGGTATAGAACGGATCGAAAATCCGATCCCGCACATCGTCGGCGACACCCGGCCCGTTGTCGCGCACCGATACGACGATCCGCTCACCGCTCCGTTCAGCCCGAATACGAACCTCACCCGATCGAGTGCCAACCACCGAGCGTATGGCCTTGAACGCATTGGACATCAGATTCACGATAACTTGTGTCACGTGGTTCTGCGAGCCGAGCGCAACCAAACCATCCTCAATGTCGATCTGCACGTCCATATCGCCGCGATCATGGGCCATGATCTGATATGCAGCGTTTATCGCCCTGGCTATATCAAACGCCACGTTCTCGTTCTTCGAGGGATAGGCGAACGCCCGAAGTTCTTTGACGATGCCGCGTATACGTTGCATTCCGTCATCGATATCGTCGAGTGTTTCCTTGAGCTCCGGTTCGCCGGCTACCGCCGGATCGCTGCGCGCGAACTCCAGCGCGGTCAGCGTGTAATTCAGCGGATTGTTGATCTCGTGGAGCAATCCTGCCGACAGGCGTCCGAGGGCGTTGAGTTTCTCGCTGTGAATCAACTGATCCTGGGTGTCGCGAAGCTCGCCTATCGTGGCCTTCAGGTCTCGGTGACGTCGCTGCAGATCGGATTCGAGCTCGGCCGAACGTGCCAGATTACGCAACCGTGTCTGAACCTCGATGCTGCTGAACGGTTTGGTCAGGAAATCGTCCGCGCCGTTGCGCAACGCCCTGAGCTTGGACGGTTCTTCAGCGCGTGCAGTCAACAACACGACCCGCGTCGTACAGAGTTCATCGTCTTGCTTGATCTGGCGACACACCTCAAGACCATCGATCTCCGGCAGCATCAGGTCCAGCACAATCATGTCGGGCCGGTGCTCCCGGGTCATAGCGAGACCCTCAACGCCATTAGCAGCCTCTAGAACACGATACTCCTCGGATAACAGGTCCACGAGATACCGGCGCATGTCGGGCTCGTCGTCCACCACCAGCACGGTCTTTGACTTGACTATGCTCTTGGTCTGCTCACACGTGGTCAACGGCTTGCTGGAAGGAGCGTGCTGAGCGGCGGCCGCATCCAGCCACCCAGCCGCTTTTGAGAGCGACGCCGCCTCGCCTGGGGCTTCGCCCTCCGCGGCTTCCGCGTAGTCAAGGATCGGCAATTTGATACTGACCTGGGTCCCCTGCCCAAGTTCGGACATCACCGAAACCGAGCCGTCGTGTCGCTCCGCGAACTCCTTGACCAGGGCCAGGCCTAGCCCCGTCCCGGCATACTTACGCGTTGCCGAGCCATCACCTTGTCGGAAACGGGCAAACATATACGGCAGATGAACTGCACTGATACCTATGCCGGTATCCGCAACGACGACCACGACCGACTCGCCTTCCATTCGGGCCGAGACGCTCACTGATCCGCCCTCATTAGTGAACTTGAGAGAGTTACCGATTACATTGAAGATTATCTTTTCCAGCGCGTTTCGATCACCCGCTACATAAATCGGTATGTCGACATCCTCATTTTTCAAAGTAATGCCGCGCGTCTGGGCCAGCTGGCCCATTGCGTGCACCGAGCCATCGATGAGTCGATCCAGTCGAACCGGTTTGCGGTCGAGCTCTACTTTTGTCTCTTCCAGCCGAATCACATCGAGCAGATCGTTTACCAGTCGCAGTAAACGGAATCCGTTCTGACGCATGAGATCAAGAGACTCGGCCACACCTGCGGGAAGGTTACGTTCGGCGTCGAGCAATCGCTCCAGCGGCGCGAGAATCAGCGTAAGCGGCGTACGAAACTCGTGGCTGATATTGGCAAAAAACTCGGATTTGGCTCGATCCAGTTCAGACAGGTCGCGGTTTTGCAGATTCAGCTCGTAGTTGAGCCGAAACTCGGTGTACCTCCGGCGACGATTGAAATATACGGCAATTGCGCTGATGACCGCAGTGATAATCATGAAGTACAGATTGTTGTATATCAGCCCCAGATCAGCCACAGGCCCCGGATGCGACAGGCCTGCAGCGAAATATAACGACAGTGTCAGCGCCCCCAGAATGACCGATTCGACTACCGTGAACGGCATGACGAATCCCATGGCCAGGATCGCCAGGTTCAGACCGGCGTAGTAGGTCGAGCCGAACCCACCCGCCACGAAAATCATGTATGAGATAGCCACCTGAGGCACGGTCAGCCACGCCAGCGGCAGAATCTTCGTATGGCGTATGCCCCAGGGAATAAAGTGAAGGGCGAGAATGATCAGGATCGCCAGGTCGCTGAGCACGCGGATCACCATGAACTGGCCTACGTACCCCGGATAGACGAGCAGATCGAGCGTGCCACCGAGCGGCATGAGTAACAGCGCCCAGAGACACCCAATCTTCGAAAACCGAAGCCGTTCGGCCGAGTCGGCTGTCGCCCAGGCCTCGCCAATCCCCGTCTGGACAGTCACCCGTCCTGCTCGTTCGCCTTGTTGATAGTCAGAAAGATATTCACTCCGGTGTTATCGGCAAAAATATCAAAGTCCTGAAACGGTCGGCCGAGCTTTTGCATTGCAGCTTCGTCGCGATAGATCAGGTACCACTCAAGCAGATGTTCCATTCCGTAACGCGACGGGTTGCTAGGATGAACATTGGTGACCAGCACCTGCCCGCCGGGGCGACATAGTTTGAAGAACAGACTGAGCAGACGCGCACATACCCGGTCCGACAGATAGTCGAAAAGTCCGGCGCAGTAGATGATGTCGTATTGCCCGTCCAGACCAATTTCTTTATCCGAGGAGCGCTGTGAGGAAGCCTGTTTCAACAAACCGTGTACGGACTGGTGTAAAAAGTCGATCTTCGGTGCAACGCCGCTTTCGCGGGCTGCGCTATTCAGGCACCCACGCGTGTAGTCCAGCGTCTCTTCGCTGAAATCCACCAGCGTGATTTCGCACTGTTCGATGCGCCGATACCGCTTGAGCAGGCGTTGTATCTCGACGGCCGGACCGCAGCCGACATTCAGGACTCGTGGCCGATGCGTCGGGACGCCGCGCTCCATTCCCTCGCCAATACGCTGGCTGAGCCAGTCCACGAGAATATCGATTCGGTTGCGATGCGCCAGTGCTGGCCCGGTGCGCAGATAAAGCGTATTGATGAGCTGTGCGTAGACGGTCGGGCCCTCGCGTGCATCGCGCAGCATCATATTGACCATCTCGTAGTCGCCCGCGTAGCCCAGCGGCTTGTGATAGGCGCGATGAACGAACGGTGCCCGCATCACCAGCGGATGGAGATCGTCCTGCGCATAACGCATATGCGTCGTTCGGGCCTGTTCATCGACTATCGACGCCTGATATTCAAACTCCTGGAGCAACCCCAACAAAGTTGGAACGAGTTCGCTGACCAGGTCCGGAAACAGCTTGTCGTTCGTGCTTGGCGTGGCTTCGGCGGTCTCGGTGCCGTAGAAATCCAGATGTTCCAGCCAGCGATGGGTCGCGCTGAGGAATGAGCGCAAGCGTGAAACGCTCAGTTGATAAGCCGGTCGCAGCTGCTGATTAGCTTGCCACTCAGTGACGAAGCCCGCGATTTCACCGCGGATAGTCTGGCTATCGCCCGCCAGGCCAACCAATTCAGACCACGCGTCCAGCGGATTGGCTGAAACGATGAGCATCAGCCCGGTATTGACCAGCCCGCTGACCACGGCCCGACCACGATAGATGACGCGGTCGTCGCTGCGAATCTCCACGTTGTGAAGCACTTCACTGAGCTGAACAATGGAATACGGGTTGTAGACTTCGAAGATCAGCGTCGACCTGGAGACCTTGACCAGGTTTCCACGTGCTTTCACGCCTTGACTGTTTTCGAAGACGATCAGATCGTTGAGACTGTTAACCATGACCACGGCAGCTATACTCCGGCAGATATACTCGCGCCGCCAGGCATACAGGACCCGCGGCCATACGCTCGCCCGTCTGTTGTGTCTCGTCGCCGACCTGCGTCTACGCACCCCGGGCGCGCATCAGAGTGAGCCAGTATGTCCCACAGCTCTGGATAAATACGGTGGCGACGGCAACGAATGGATAAACGCGTTCGCTAGAATAGCGTGCCGGCCAGATGATCTCCATGACAAGCAACGCGCTGCGATGATCTGCACGGCCCCCGGGCGCGTTCAGCGAATATCGAACAGAACCCGGGGCGTGAGCCGGCAGAACAGCTCATAGGCAATAGTGTCGGCAGCGGCGGCAATCTCGTCGGCGGGCAGGCCCGGCCCCCAGAGCGTTGCGCGATCGCCAACCTGGGCATCAGGCGCGTCGCGCAGATCTACTGTGATCATGTCCATCGAAACGCGCCCGATCAGTGGCACGCGCACGCCGCCCAGCAGCACCGGCGTGCCGGCTGGCGCGTGCCGTGGGTAGCCGTCGCCATAGCCGATGCCGACTACGCCCACCGGCATCGTCTCGGGCGTTCGCCAGGTTGCGCCGTAGCCGACGGGCTCGCCTGCGGCGAGGGTCTGACGTGCGATCAGCGGCGCCGTGAGATGCATGACCGACTTCAAATCCAGCTCGGCTGCGCTGCGATCGACCATGGGCGAACTGCCGTAGAGCATGATGCCGGGGCGCACTACGTCGGCGTGTGCATCGGGCCAGGCCAGCACGCCGGCAGAATTGGCGATCGACCGACGCCCTGCGCGCTTGCCTGTCGCTTGCGTGAAGGCTGCGAGCTGACGACTGGTAAGCGCGTCGGCCGGATCGTCCGCACAGGCGAGATGGGTCAGCCAGCCGACGATCTCTACCGCGTCCAAGCCGCTCAATCGACGCTCGATCTCGTCGGCGCGGGCGCAGTCGAAACCCAGCCGATGCATGCCGGTATCCAGCTTGATCCAGACACGGATCGGCAGGCCGATATGGCGCGCCAGAGCCTCCAGCTGGGCGTCGTGAAAGACGACCACTTCCAGCGCGTGTTCGGCAATCGCGTCACACGCTTCGGTATCAAGCATCTGCGACAGCAGCGCGACGGGCTTGGCGAGACCGGCCCAGCGCAGTTGCAGGGCCTCTTCGATACTCGATACCGCGAAGCCGTCGGCATCGCTCAGTGCCAGCGCGACCGTGACCGCACCGTGGCCATAGCCGTCCGCCTTGACCGCTGCATACACCGCGCGTCCCGGCGCATGGTCGCGCACGCGTTGCAGGTTGTGGGCAAGCGCAGCCCTGTGAATGCTCGCCTGGGCCCGGATCATTCCAGAAAATCGTCGTCGTAGCGGTGATCCTGGAGATTCTCGAAGCGCGTGAAATGCGACAGAAATGCCGCCCGCGCCGTGCCGAGCGGGCCATTACGCTGCTTGCCGATGATGATCTCAGCCACGCCCTTGTCGTCGCTGTCTTCGTTGTAGACCTCATCGCGATAGACAAAGATGATCACGTCGGCGTCCTGCTCGATGCCGCCCGACTCGCGCAGATCCGACATGCGCGGACGCTTGTTGTCGCGCTGCTCGAGCTGCCGGTTGAGCTGCGATAGCGCGATAACCGGCACGTCCAGCTCCTTGGCCAGCGCCTTGAGCGAACGCGAGATCTCGGAAATCTCGTTGGTACGATTTTCCTTGGTGCCCGGCACCTGCATAAGCTGCAGATAGTCGACCACGACCAGGCCGATATCGTGCTCCCGCTTGAGCCGGCGTGCACGCGCGCGCAGCTCGCCGGGCGAGAGTGCCGGCGTGTCGTCGATAAACAGCCGCGCATTCTCGTTCATGATGCCGATGGCCGATGTGATCTTGGGCCAGTCGTCTTCGTTGAGCCGCCCCGAGCGCAGACGGGTCTGATCGACACGGCCCCAGGACGAGATCATGCGGATGACCAGCTGCTCGGCCGACATCTCCAGCGAAAACACCGCCGCCGGCACTTTTTCCTTGATCGCTACGTTCTCGACGATATTCATGGCAAAACTGGTCTTGCCCATGGATGGACGCCCGGCCAGGATCAGAAGGTCCGCCGGCTGCAGCCCGTTGGTCATCTTGTCGAATTCGGCCAGGCCTGTAGGCACACCGGAAAACGAGCCTTCCTGGGAGACGAGCTTCTCGATACGCTCGACGGCCTTGCTCAGCAGCGCGTTGAGCCCTACCGGCCCCTCACCGCCACGACGTCCGCGCTCGGCAATGGCAAAGATTTCCTTCTCGGCCGATTCCAGCAGCGTCGCCGCCGACTGGCCCTGGGTATCGAAGCCCATCGTGGTGATCGAATCACCGGCGCGAATGAGCTGGCGCATGATCGAGCGCTCGCGCACGATATCGGCATAGGCGCGGATATTGGCCGCACCCGGAATATCTGCGGCGAGATTGCCCAGATAGGTCCCGCCCCCGGCTTTTTCCAGCAGGTCGCGGCTACGCAGCCATTCGGTGAGGGTGACCAGGTCGCGCGGCTCACTGGTATCGGCAAGATCCGCCAGCCCGCGGAACAGCAGACGATGGTCCTCGCGGTAGAAGTCTTCCTCGTTGATACGCCCGGCCACTTCGTCCCAGGCCTGTTCGGATAGCAGCAGGCCGCCAATCACCGATTGCTCGGCCTCGATGGAGTGCGGTGGGAGTTTGGCTTCGGCCATGGCTTGCGAGACTCGCGGTCCGGTACGGTGGATTAGTCTACGTGGTGCACAGCACAAAAAAAACGCCGCCCGAAGGCGGCGTCTTCAACAGCGGGTCGACCGGGTCGATCAGCTGTTTTCTTCTTCGTCTTCACCGATCGGTGCATCGGCCTCGGTACCGGACTCATCGGCAGGCTCGCCCGCCTCGGCCAGCAGCTCGTCCTCGAGGTCTTCGGCGCTCACGTCTTCGTTATCCAGCTCGGCGTTGACACGCGAAGGCATGTTGACGCCCATGTCGGTCTGCTGGGCGACGACGACCTCAACCTCGACTTCCACCTCGGCGTGCAATTGCAGCAGCGCCGTATAGTAGCCGACGACACGGATCGTGCCTTCGGTGAGCGTGACTTCACGCGGATCGACTTCGATGCCTTCCTCGGTGATCTTCTCGGCAATTTCCTGCGGCCCCACCGAACCGAAGAGCTTGCCTTCGTCGGACGCACGCATGGCGATGACGTATTCCTTGCCACGCAGCTGGTCGGCGCGTCCCTTGGCACGATCCTCGCGCTCCTGGGAAGCGGCCTGCAGCTCGGAGCGACGCTCCTCGAAGACCGACAGGTTGGACTTGGTCGCCGGCAGCGCGATGCCACGCGGCATCAGGTAATTACGGCCGTAACCGGGGCGCACGTTTACGGTCTCGCCCAGGTCGCCGAGATTACGGACTTTCTGTAACAGAATGACTTCCACGGGCGCCTCCTAGGACGAGTGACGGTCGGTGTAGGGCAGCAGCGCGAGGAAACGCGCGCGCTTGATCGATGTCGACAGCTGACGCTGGTAGCGCGCTGCGGTGCCGGTGATACGGCTGGGTACGATCTTGCCGGTTTCGGTGACGAACTGCTTGAGGGTCTCGATATCCTTGTAATCGATTTCCTCAACGCCTTCGGCGGTGAACTTGCAGAAACGGCGACGACGGAAAAAACGGGCCATGAGCTGACTCCTTAGCTGGGGTTGGCGGCAGGCTTGCGCTCGCCGCGATCATCGGCGTTCTTGGCAAGCGGGGAGGGATCGATGTCGGCCTTGTGCCGGGCAACGACCATATGACGCAGTACCGCATCGTTGAAGCGGAAGGCGTCTTCGATCTCTTCGCGCGCAGCCTGCGTGCACTCGACGTTCATCAGAACATAGTGCGCCTTGTGGATCTTGTTGATCGGATAGGCCAGCTGGCGACGGCCCCAGTCTTCATGGCGGTGGATCTGTCCACCCTCGCCTTCTACGATGCCGCGATATTTATCTACCATCGCCGGCACCTGCTCGCTCTGATCCGGATGGACCAGAAACACGATTTCATAGTGTCGCATTGTCTTTCCTTTCGGGTATGAAGCGCCCGGTCATAGAACATGAAGCCGTAGCGCAAGGAATCACGGCGCATATAGCGCGGTGAGGCGCGGTATTCTAGAGAGTCGCGCCCGCCAGCGCAATGTGGGCAGCCATCCTGCGGGCCGCGCTCAGGATCTGTCGTGCGCCCGTCGCTGACGTACCGCCTCGAAAAGAGCCACGCCGGTCGCGACCGAAACGTTGAGACTCTCGATATCGCCCGACATCGGAATCGATACCAGGCCATCGCAGTGGCGTGCCGTGAGTTCCCGCAAGCCCTTCTCCTCGCCGCCGGCGACCAGTACGAGCTTGTCTGGCAAGACCGCATCAAAGATGGACTCGGAGGCTTTACCGTCAAGGCCGACCGCCCAGAACCCCTCGCTCTGCAGCCGCTCCAGCGCACGCGACAGATTGGTTACGGGCACGAACGCCACCCGCTCTGCCGCACCGGCGGCGACCTTGCGCACGGCTGCAGTCAGCCCTGCGGCACGCTTGCGTGGTGCGATGACCGCAGTGACGCCGGCAGCCGCCGCGCTGCGCAGACAGGCGCCGAGATTGTGTGGATCCTGGACCTGGTCCAGAGCCAGCACCCATGGGCGCTCGGCGGCGGCCAGCAGATCCGGCAAGTCTGATTCGCGCAGCTCGGTCGCCAACTCGCACTCGGCGACACAGCCTTGATGACGGACATCCGGCAACAGCGCGTCGAGAGCGCTCATCTCAGCATTCACGATCGGCACGTCGCGGGCATCTGCGGCGTTGCGCAGCGCCTCGGCGCGACCGTCCTGGCGCCCAGCGGCGAGTCGAATCCGGGTCACCGAACGACCTTCTTCGAGGGCGGCCATCACCGCATGAAAACCGCCGATGAGGCCCCGTTCGTGTTCACCCGCCATCATACATTCCGCTTCATAAAGACAAAGCCCGGACGCGCCGGGCCTTGCAGGACGACTCACGGTCGCTCAGTTGACTGATCGATTACCCAGATACGGCGGTTCGGAAAACGCCTGCTGCTCCTGACCCTGGACAATCGGCTTGATCACGATATCCACACGACGGTTTTCGGCACGGCCGTCAGCCGTCGCATTGGTGGCGATCGGCTGCGATTCGCCCCGCCCCCAGGTCAGCACGCGCTGCGAGGTCACACCGTGGCCGGTCAGAAACTGCGCGACCGACTGCGCGCGCTGCTGGGAAAGCTGCAGATTGTGCTGCTCGCTACCGGTGCTGTCGGTGTGGCCGACGACGTGGATGGCGGTCTTGTCGTAATCCTTGAGCACGCCTGCAATCTTGTTGAACGTCGTCTGCGCATCCATCGACATCGAAGCACTGTCGACTGCAAACGACGCATCGCTGGCTACACCGATCTTCAGCGCGTCGTTGTCCAGACGCGTGATATTTAGCACGTCGCGCGCCTGTTCGGCTTCCAGCTGGGTATTGAGTTCTTGCTGCTGGTTGTCCATATAGCGCCCGGTGCCGCCACCGGCCATCGCGCCAATCGCCGCACCGATGGCCGCGTTGGTGCCGGACTTGTCGCCCAGCTGCGACCCGGCAAGGCCGCCAAGCACCGCGCCCACGCCGGCGCCAATCTTGGTCTTGCGGTTCGGATCACCCGCACAGCCAGCGACCAGAATTGACGCGCAAAGCAACAATACCAGCGCGATCACCGAACGCTTCGACGATCGACCTGACTGATTGCGAAAACCATGCAAAACGTTGCCTGTCATTGATCCTTTCCTTTTCCGCCCTTGCGGCGACTGCTACCGGAACGGCCACGGCCCGACGATTTCTTCGGCGTCTTGGCTGGCTTGCCACGCCGGTTGGCGTCGCGATCCGGCTCGACCAGTTCGAAATCGATCTTGCGCTCATCCAGATCCACGCGCGCGACCTTGACCTTCATCTTGTCAGCCAGACGGTGCACTACGCCTGATCGCTCGCCCTTGAGACAGCGAGACTGCGCATCGAAATGATAGAAATCGTTCGACAGGCTCGATACATGTACCAGGCCGGTCGCATAGATGCCGTCGAGTTCCACGAACAGACCGAACGATGTCACCCCGGTCACCGTGCCTTCGAAGGTCTCGCCGAGCGAGTCGCTCATGTACTCGCACTTGAGCCAGTCGTCGACGTCACGGGTCGCATCGTCGGCCCGTTGTTCGGCGGCCGAACACTGCGTGCCGAAGCTCTCCATGGCGCCGATATCGTAATCGAACGTCTTGGGCTTGCCGCGGGCCTCGATATGCTTGATCGCCCGGTGCGCCAGCAAGTCCGGATAGCGCCGGATAGGCGAGGTGAAATGCGCGTAGTTTTCCAGCGACAGGCCGAAGTGGCCGTCGTTGTGCGGTGAATAGACCGCACGCGACAGACTGCGCAACATGACCGTCTGGATCAGATGGGCATCGCTGCGATCGGCAGCAGCGGCCAGCAACGTGGCGTAATCCGCGGCCTGCGGATCGTTGCCACCGGGCAGGGACAGGCCGCGCTCGGCCAGGAACGCGCGCAGATCGACCAGCGCATCGGCGTTCGGCCCGCTGTGCACGCGATACAGCAGCGGCATGCGCTTCTTCGACAGATGCGTGGCCGTGGCGACGTTCGCCGCGATCATGCATTCCTCGATGATCTTGTGCGCCACGTTGCGCACGGTCGGCACGATGCGCTCGATCTTGCGGTGTTCGTTGAACTCGATCTTGGTTTCGGTGGTCTCGAACTCGATCGCCCCGCGCTCACGGCGCTGTGCCAGCAGCGCGTCATAGAGGCCATTCAGATCGTTCAGCGGTTTTTTCAGGCCGGCGTGTTTTTCCGGCAGGTTGTCGGGGTTCTCGAGCCAGTCCGCCACCTGCTCGTAGAGCAGCCGCGCATGCGAGCGGATGACCGCAGAATAGAATCGCGCCGAGCGCATGTTGCCGCGCTTGTCGAGACGCATCTCGCAGACCAGCGCCAGGCGGTCGACTTCCGGGTTGAGCGAACACAACCCGTTGGACAGCGCCTCGGGCAACATCGGCACGACATGATCGGGGAAATATACCGACGTTGCGCGCCGCTGGGCTTCCTCGTCGAGCGCCGAGCCCGGCTTCACATAAGACGACACGTCGGCGATCGCTACCCACAGCCGCCAGCCGCGCGGCGTGCGCTTGGCATAGACTGCGTCATCGAAATCGCGGGCGTCCGCGCCGTCGATCGTGACCAACGGCAGCTCGCGAAGATCAGTGCGGCCCTTCTTGTCGGCTTCGGCAACCTTGTCGCCGAACGCCTGAGCCTCTTCCAGCACATCGCGCGGCCACTCGTACGGGATGCTGTGCGAGCGGATGGCGATATCGATTTCCATGCCCGGCGCCATACGATCGCCCAGCACATCGACGATTTCGCCGATCGGCTGCGAACGCTTGGACGGCGGCTCCACGATACGAACCGAGACCATCTGATCGTGCGTTGCGCCGTTGCGCGCGGCTTCGGCCACGCGGATATCGTGGGCGATACGCGCATTGTCCGGCACCACATGACAGACGCCGTGTTCCTCGACGAAACGACCGACGACGGTTTCGTTGACGCGCTCGAGTACTTCGGCGATGCGCCCTTCTCGGCGTCCGCGATTGTCGCGACCCACAATCCGCGCTACCGCACGGTCGCCGTGCATCAACAGCCGCATCTGGCGCGGGTTGAGAAACACGTCGTCCTCGTCGCCGTCGTCGGGAATGAGAAAGCCGAACCCGTCGCGATGGCCCTGTACGCGTCCGCGCACCAGATCCATCTTGTCGAGCGGACCGAGCGCACCGCGGCGATTCTCGAGTAGCTGACCGTCGCGCAACATGGCGCGCAGACGATGATCAAAAGCCTCGGCCGCGTCGTCTACAAGGCCGTAGAGCTCGATGAGCTCCGCCTTCGTCATCGGTCGCCCTTCGGCGGCCAGATCGTCGAGCACGAGCTCTCTGCTGGGTACGGGCTGCGCGTACGCGCCTTTTTCGTGTTTGAACTGGGGATCGCGGTCGCGCCAATCGGCACCCGCTTGCGTTTTTCTATTCAAGATGTTGCTCCATATCCGCGCACGATACCGCAACTGTGAAAAGGCACAAGGGAAAGATTGACAAGCGCGAGCCCAATCGCTACATTGCGCGCCTTCGAGCCCAGGTGGCGGAATTGGTAGACGCGCTAGCTTCAGGTGCTAGTAACCTAACGGTTGTGGAGGTTCAAGTCCTCTCCTGGGCACCAATCTCGAATACGGCAGACAGGCCATCAGGCGCTCCAGACCATGTACTGAGTGTGTTGGCTGACACTGCAAACGAAAAAGCCGCGTCTTGGGACGCGGCTTTTTTTATGGGTATCGCGGATACCTATCGGCTTTGTGTATCACAGCACAGCAAGGCAGACCGAACCCATTCGGCCTGCCCTTAGCCGTCAGTGCGTACCGAACGGGTTCCGCACTATGATCGTATCGGCGCGGTCGGGGCCGGTGGAGACGATATCAATCGGCACGCCGGTAATCTCGGCCAGACGGTCCAGATAGTTGCGCGCCGGCTCTGGTAGTTCGTCGTACTTGCGCACGCCCACCGTCGAGTCGCTCCAGCCCGGCATTTCCTCGTAGACCGGCTCGCATTGCGACAATGCTTCAGCACCCAGCGGCGGCACGGTGATGGTTTCGTTGCCTACGCGATAGCCCGTGCACAGCTGGATCGCGTCCAGGCCGTCGAGTACGTCGAGCTTGGTGATGCACAGCCCTGACAGGCTGTTGTTGAAGGCCGCACGACGCAGACCCACCGCATCGAACCAGCCACAGCGGCGTGCGCGACCCGTCGTCGCGCCGAACTCCGCGCCCTTGGACGCCAGGTGCTTGCCGTAGTGGTCGTCAAGCTCAGTCGGGAACGGGCCGGATCCAACGCGCGTCGTATAAGCCTTGACCACGCCCAGCACATAATCGAAGTACGTGGGCCCGACGCCGGTACCGGTGGCAGCACCGCCCGCGGTCGTATTCGACGACGTCACGAACGGATACGTACCGTGATCGACATCCAGCAGCGCCCCTTGCGCGCCCTCGAACAGGATCGACTCATCGGCGACATAGGCCTGACGCAGCAGATCGGCAACGTCTGCAATCATCGGCGCAATATCGTCGGCCTGGGCGAGCAGCGCATCGAGCGTGGCCTGAAAATCCACGGTCGCGACATTGAAATAATGCTTGAGTACGAAGTTGTGGTAGTCCAGCGCCTCGCCGAGCTTTGCTGCGAGCATTTCACGCCGGAACAGATCGCCCACGCGCACCGCGCGACGCGCGACCTTGTCTTCATAGGCCGGGCCGATACCACGCCCGGTGGTACCGATGGGATTGCTGCCACGTGCGGCCTCGCGTGCCTTGTCGAGCGCAATATGGCTGGGCAGAATCAGCGGGCAGGCCGGGCTGATACGCAGACGGCTGCGCACCGGCACGCCGCGCGCTTCAAGCATGGCCATCTCTTCCAGCAGCGCGTCGGGGGCAAGCACCACGCCGTTGCCGATATGGCAGGTCACGCCGTCGTGGAGGATGCCTGAAGGGATCAGATGCAGGACGGTCTTCTCACCGTCGATAACCAGCGTATGACCGGCATTGTGGCCACCCTGGAAGCGCACGACATGCTGGGTGCGGTCAGTGAGCAGGTCGACGATCTTGCCTTTGCCCTCGTCGCCCCACTGGCTGCCGATGACGATGACGCGTTTGCCCATGATGATTTCCTAGAAGAACGGGCCAGCCCTGCGGCCCGGAAGTGTTTTAACCAGTGAAGTGTTTTAACCAGTAATGCAGCGCGCGCTCAGCGCGGCAGCACGAGCCACTGCCCATCGCGTTCGACCAGCTGCTGATCGCAGCCGTTGTCGGGCGCATGATTATCGCCGGCGCTTGCGACGATCACGCGGTGACCGTCAGCACGCTGTGCCCTGATCGCGGCCAGCAGCGCCGGATCATTACCCGCCGGTGCCCGAATACCGCCCCGGCTCGCGTCGCTGTCAAAGCGGCCAAGCGCGGCCAGCAGGTTCAGGTCGGCAGAGAAGCCGGTGGCCGGACGCGGACGACCAAAGGTCGCGCCCACATCATCGTAGCGCCCGCCACGAGCCAGCTCCCGGCCAAGCCCCGGCGCAAAGGCCGCATAGAGCAGCCCCGTCTTGTAGCGATACCCGCGCAGTTCAGCCAGATCGAGATAGACCGGCATGTCCGGATAATGGACGGCCAGACGATCAGCCATATGCTCGACGCAATCGATTGCGGCGTCGATCTCTTGGTCGATACCGGCAAGCGCTACGCGTGCGTCTTCGATCACGCTGCGCGGGCCGTTGAGTTCGATCAGCTGGGCAAACCAGGACTGCGCACGCGCGTCGAGACGACCGGCGGCGACCAGCGCATCCAGATCGGGCCGCGACTTGCGCTGGACGACATCGAACAGTACCGGCTCGAACTCCGTGCTCACGCCGGCGCACTTGACCAGCCGCCGGTAGATGGCGACATGGCCGAGATCCAGACAGGCATCATCGATACCCATGAGTTCCAGCGTTTCCAGCATGAGCGACACAATCTCGATATCGCTGTCGATATGCGCATCGCCGAACTTTTCGGCACCGAGCTGAAGCGGCTGGCGTGATCCGCCCGGCTCTTCCGGACGCGTGCGCAGAATGCTGCCGATATAGCAGTAGCGGGCCGGACCGGTCGCGGCGAGCCGGTGCGCATCAATACGTGTGGCCTGCGTGGTCATGTCCGAGCGCACGCCCATCATGCGGCCGTTGAGCTGGTCGGTCAGCTTGAAGGTCTGCAGATCCAGTTCGTGGCCCGCACCGGTCAGCAGTGAATCCAGATACTCGATCAGTGGTGGGCGGATAAGGTCATAGCCCCAGCGCCAGTAGAGATCGAGCAGCTGCCTACGGGCGGCTTCCAGGCGCCACGACTCGGGCGGCACCATCTCTTGAACGCCCTCGGGCAGAAGCCAGCGTTTGCTTTGCATACCGATCTGGAATTCTTTTGATGAGAAATTTAATGCAGAAACTGCAGCAGGATCACACCGACGCCAATCAACGCGCCACCGAACAGGCGAAGAGTGCGCGCATCCGCTGTGGATGCGCGCGTCATCATCTCACGCCAGCGCTCGGGGGCAATGAAAGGCAACAGCCCTTCGATCACCAACACGAGCGCCAGCGCGCGCAGCAGGTCCGGCCACATCGATGCGATCAGGGCGAGCTGGTGCTACCCGAACCCGTAGACGGTTTCGGATTGAAGTACTTGAACAGCTCGCCGTCCGGGCGCAGCAGCAACAGGTCGTCCTTGCCGAGTGTTTCCTGATACAGCTGCATGCTGCGATAGAAACTGTAGAACGTCGGATTGCGCGTATAGGCGTTGGCATACAACTCGGCCGCCCCCGCATCACCCTGACCGCGGAGCGTCTGGGCCTCGCTGTAGGCGTTGGCGAGAATGATCGTACGTTCACGCTCGGCGTCCGAACGGATTTCCTGCGCGGCCGCGTCACCCTGGGCACGCAGCGTACGAATGACTTCCTGACGCTCGGAACGCATACGCTCGTAAACCGACTCGCTCACTTCGTCGGGCAGATCCAGGCGCATGATGCGCACGTCAGCGATTTCCACGCCGAGCTCGTTGGCATCCTTGTTGGCCTGTACCTGGACGGCCGCAACAATCTCGTTACGCTCATCGCCGACGGCCTGTCGGATCGTGCGCTTGGAGAACTCGGCCAGCAGATCGTTCTCCACGATTTCGGTCAACAGGCTACGCGTACGCGCCTCGTCGCCCTGCGTGGACAGGTAGAAATCGACGGTGTCCCGGATCCGCCACTTCACATAGAAGTCGACCGCCAGATTCTTGTTCTCCGAGGTGAGCACCCGCTCGATCTCCTCGGTGAATGTCATCACACGGCGATCGAAAAAACGCACGTGCTGGATAAAGGGCAGCTTGAGGTGCAGACCCGGATCGTAATCCTGGCCGATGATTTCGCCGAGCTCCACGACGACCACACGCTGGCGCTCGTTGACGGTGAAGATCGAGTCGTAGGCCGTGTAGGCCACGACCAGCACGAGGACGATGGCTATGATTTGCTTGGGACTCATGAATTGCGATCCCGGCTACGAAGACGATCGGAGGCGTTCGACGAGGATCTGCCTCCATTGGCGTTGGTGTCCGACGAGGTCGGTGTATTCATGTCGTCACCGCCGCTTGCGCTATCCGCACCCTCATTGGCTGCAGCCTCGGCGTCCTTGTTGCGACGCGCATCGTCGAGCATCTTTTCCAGCGGCAGATACATCAGCGGACCGCCGCCACCCTGCTCGGCAAGAATAAGGTTGGCGTTGCCAAGCACTTCGGTCATGCCTTCAAGATACAAGCGTTCCCGGGTCACGTCGGGCGCCTTCTCGTACTGGGTGAGCAGTTCAGTAAAGCGTGAGGCATCACCCTTGGCGCGAGCAATCTTCTGTGCCTTGTAACCGCGCGCATCCAGCATTATCCGCGCCTGTTCACCCTGGGCGCGGGCCACGATATCGCGCGCATAGGCACGGGCGATATTCTTCTTGCGCTCTTCTTCCTCACGCGCCTTAATTGCTTCCTCAAAGGCGCTCTGGACCTGCTCGGGCGGCTGCGAATACTGCACGTTCACCGCGACGATATTCACACCGGCCTTGTAGCTCGACAGCGTGGTCTGAATGATCTTGCGTACGTTCTCCGGCAGCAGCGCTCGCGAGCGATCGGTAATCTCGGGATAGTTCTCCTGGCGCTGCTTGATCTCCTCGACCAGCTTGTCGTCGACGTCCTTAAGCGCATCTTTTTCCTGGGGCAGTCCCGAATTTTCCTTGAGATCCACGTTTTCGAGCGCGCGATCCTCGAGCTCGTCGACCTGGACGCCTTCCTGAATCACCTGATTCATGCGGCTGGTGCCCACGACCTCGCGTACGGCTGAGCGCAGCACCTGTTCCACGGTCTGATCGGGCTCACGCAGCTGGAACAGGTAGTTGTTGGCGTCAGAAATACGGTACTGCACCGCGACCTCGACCTCGACGATGTTCTCGTCCTTGGTCAGCATCACGGCACGATTGCCTACACGCCGCACCTGTTGGGTGTCGACCTTGTAAACCCGATCAATCGGGTACGGAAAATGCCAGTGCCAGCCCGGATCCTGGGTGGCGGCATAGTCGCCAAAACGCAGTACCACGCCCTTCTCGCCGGGCTGGACGACATACAGTCCGGTGGCCAGCCATACGACCAGCGCAATCGGAATGATGAACAGGAATACCGCCGGGCTCGGCCCGCCGGCACCGCCGCTGTTTCCGTTACTCGAGCCATTGCCGCCCTTGTTACCGGAAAAACGGGCGCGCAATTTGCGCCAGATCTGGTCCAGATCCGGGGGGCCGCCGCTGTTCTTGTTGCCGCCGCCCCACGGATCCTGACCCTTGCCAGGTTCGTTCCAGGCCATATCAGGAAACCCTCGTTCCAATCATGTGCAGATCTCTTTCTTGCGGGCGGGCCATGGCCTGCCGGTCCGGATCGGGTTGGGCGAGCGGTATCGCTCGCGGCGCTGTCGTGGATCGTTCGTCGGCCATGAGCAAATCACTTGTCCTCTTTCCTTGCCGGCGACGCGTACTGTTGTCGCGCAGCCGTAGATAACGGGAAACGGGGATTCCGCGCGTTCGAACTACAGGCGAGACCGCGATTCTATCGTTCACCCACACCCCTGTCGAACGCTGGCAATGCCTGCATAAGCCAACCGACAGGCGTCTGCTGATTCAATGCGAGCACTACCGCGAAAATGCCTAGGCTGAACTCCCAGCCCAGCTACGTACGCGGCGGGCGTCAGGATGCCGCTGGCGCCCCTGCCACGCGCGCCGCACGTCGTTCGACCAACACCTCATCGATAGACAGGCCCGCCTGCTCGACCAGACGTTCGAGATCAGTCTGGGACGCGGTGACGGTCAGTCGTGTAGCGCCGTCGTCGTCATGGCTTTCAGCCTCGACCACGCCCAGCTCGAACAGCTGGGATCGTAGCCGGCCCGCGTCTGCCGGCAAGCGCACGACGCCCTCGATCATATCCGGGTTGCAATAGTCGGCCAGTACCGCGCGTAGCGTGGCCACGCCGTCGCCGTTCATTGCAGACAGCCAGACCCGCTGCACCCCGCCGTGTGCATCGTATTCCACGTGGGCCTGCTCGCCGTCCATCAGGTCGATCTTGTTGAAGATCTCGATCTGGGGCACATCGCCGGCCCCGATCTCTTCGAGCACCGCGTTGACCTCGCGCGCATGGGAGCGTCGCTCGGTGTCCGCCGCATCGATGATATGCAGCAGCACATCTGCCTCGCGGGTCTCCTCGAGCGTTGCCTTGAACGCGGCGACCAGCTCGTGCGGCAGGTCACGGATGAACCCTACGGTGTCGGCCACGATCAGCGGCTCGCCCACCGGCACCTCCATACGGCGCAGCGTGGGGTCGAGTGTGGCGAATAGCTGATCGGCGGCATAGATATCCTCGCCGGTCAGCTGGTTGAACAGGGTCGACTTGCCCGCGTTGGTATAGCCCACGAGCGAGACAATCGGCGTTCGAGCGCGGCGCCGGGCCGAGCGCCCCTGCTGGCGACGCGCGCTGACTTTCTCGAGCCGCTGACGCAATGTCTTGATGCGAACGTTGAGCAGCCGTCGATCGGTTTCCAGCTGGGTTTCACCCGGCCCGCGCAGGCCGATACCGCCTTTCTGACGTTCCAGATGGGACCAGCCGCGCACCAGCCGTGTCGCGAGATGGCGAAGCTGTGCCAGTTCGACCTGGAGCTTGCCCTCGTGCGAACGGGCACGGCGCGCGAAGATATCGAGGATCAGGCCAGCCCGATCAAGTACGCGGGCGTTGAGCCGTTTCTCGAGATTACGTTCCTGGCTTGGCGACAGGTCGTGATTGAACACGACCAACTCGGCCTTGTGCTCAACCACCAGCTCGGCCACTTCCTCGACCTTGCCGCCGCCGACAAAATAGCGGGGGTCCGGCACCTTGCGGCTGCCACCGACATGCGAAAGCACGTCAGCGCCGGCCGATTCGACCAGTTCACGAAACTCGCGGTCGGCCTCGTCATACTCATCGAGACCGAACGCCAGGTGGACGATAACGGCGACCTGCCCGCTCGGCGGCCGCTCAAACATGCGCCAACTCGATGCTCGGCCCGATCGGCCCGATCGGCCGGGTCAACCACGCGGCTGGCAAGCGCATCCCACCGCTACGCGGCGCTGGAACAAATGGCAGCAACTCAGCGGTTGCGGCACCGTCTCGGCGCAGCGCGGGTAAGGAAACCAGAACGGCCGACAGCGTCAGCCGTTCTGGCTTAATATCAGGAGTCCGAATTACCTTGCACCTCGGCGTTCATCTCTTCCTGCACGTCGGTGCGCACGTTGCGCGCCGGCACGATCGTGGAAATGGCATGCTTGTAGACCATCTGATTCACGGCGTTGCGCAACAGCACGACAAACTGATCGAACGATTCGATCTGGCCCTGCAGCTTGATACCGTTGACCAGATAGATCGACACGGGAATACGCTCTTTGCGAAGTGCATTGAGGAATGGTTCTTGTAATGTTTGGCCTTTAGCCATGGGACAGACTCCGGATAAGCTGCGAAATTTATTCTTTATAACTATTCTTACGATCAGCGCACGCTCACGGCAGAGCCAGCAGCGCATCGACGTGGCCCAGCGCCTTTTCTTCAAGCGCGCCATCGTCGCTGTCGAACCACTGCGCGTTGTCCAGTGAACGCAGCCACGTCAACTGCCGCTTGGCCAGTTGCCGCGACGCGAAAATGCTTTTTTCCACGCCGGCGTCGTATCCGAGGGTTCCGTCCAGCACCTGCCACAGCTGACGATAGCCCACGGCCCTGATCGCCGGCAATTCGAGATTTAGATCGGGACGTGCATAGAGCTTTTCAACCTCGTGATGAAACCCATCGTCCATCATGATCTGAAAACGCCGTGCGATGCGCTCATGGAGCGATTCCCGGCTTGCGGGTGCGACCACCAGCTTGGCAATTGACCATGGCAGCCGCGATTGGTTCGCCGATATCCGATCTTTGTCATGCAGTTCGGTCGGTGTGCGGCCGGTCAGCGCATGAATCTCCAGCGCACGCTGGATTCGCTGCGCGTCGTTGCGATGAATCCGAGCCGCGCTCGCGGGATCGATTGCAGCCAGGCGCGTGTGCATGGCGGTCCAGCCGATGGCGTTGGCCTGGGCGGTGAGGCGCGCCCTGAGGCCGTCGTCGCGCGGCGGCAGATCACTCAGGCCATTCTCGAGCGCCCGAAAATACAGCGATGTACCACCGGTAAGCAGCGGCACCCGGCCGGCGGCGATAATACGCTCGATCTCCACCAGCGCATCGCGCCGGAATTCGGCGGCCGAATAGGGCTCGGCCGGATCACGGATATCGATCAGCGCATGCGGTGCCACGGCGAGCGTATCGGCGTCGGGTTTGGCGGTACCAATATCCATGCCGCGATAGACCATCGCCGAGTCGACCGACACGATCTCGGCGTTGCGCTGCTTGACCAGTTCCACGGCCAGGCCGGTCTTGCCCGAGGCGGTCGGGCCAAGCAGGAAAAGGATATCGGGCCGGCGGCGCCGATCACCCGCATTCATTTTCCGCGCATGAACAGACGATCCAGGCCAGCCATGTCGACCTGTACCCAGCTCGGCCGACCATGATTGCAATGGCCAGCGCGATCGGTGTGTTCCATATCGCGCAGCAACGCGTTCATTTCAGTAATCGTCAGGCGGCGCCCGGCCTTGACCGCGGCCTTGCAGCCCATGTCGGCGAGCACATCGTCGAGCGCATCGCGCACCGCATCGGCGCCGCGCAGGCCGTCGTCCAGATCGGCCACGATATCGCGCGCCAAAGCCATGTAGTCCCGATTGGCCAACAGTGCCGGTACGCTGCGCAGCAGGGCTTCGCGCGGGCCCATGCGTGTCATCTCGAAGCCGACCTGGGCCAGTGCCTGCTCGTGGGTCTCGATCGCCGCCGCCTCGCCTTCCGACAGCGACAACGTCTCGGGCACCAGTAGCCGGCGGCTGGCAATCTGGCCGGCCGAGAACTCGGCCTTGAGCTGCTCATAGAGAACACGCTCATGGGCAGCATGCATATCGACCAGTATCAACCCCTCGTTGTTCTGGGCCAGGATATAGATATCGTGGAGCTGGCCTATCGCATACCCCATCGCTGGCGTGCCCTGCTCGCCGGGCGCGGGATAAACGTCGCTGGCTGGGCCTGGCGCCTGCTGGTCCGTGCGTGCTTCGTCGGGCAGCGGATCAAACGTCGGCTGCTGAAAACGATAGGCCGCTGCGGTCTGGGCGATACCGGGGCGGAATTGCGACGTGGATCTGGAAGAGAAATCGAAGCCTCTGGGCAACATCGGGCTCCGGATCGACGATTGCGCGTCATCCCGACGGTCATCGATCAAGCCGTCCGAGGCTATTCGGGCTCGTGACTCCGAATGGTCATAGCCACTGACCGGCAGCTCTACGGCGCGCGACTCGTGCGGTTGTGCCTCAACGGCCGCCAGCGCCCTGGAGACACCTCGATAGACAAAGTCGTGTACCAGTCGTGACTGGCGAAACCGTACCTCGGCCTTGGCCGGATGCGCATTGACATCGACCTGGCGCGGGTCGAGCGTCAGATACAGCACATAGGCCGGGTGGCGCTGGTTGTGGAGCAGATCACGGTAGGCCAATCGCACGGCATGGTTGAAGACCTTGTCGCGAATAGGCCGGCTGTTGACATAGCTGTACTGGCGATCGGCCTGGCCGCGCGAGAACCCCGGCGTGGCGACCCATCCGGTCAGTCGCATGCCGGCGGCCGCCTCATCCACCGGTATGGCGTGCTCATCGAACGCGTCTCCCAGCACGCCGGCAATACGGCTGCGGCCACCGTCTGCCGTGGCGGCCGGAAGACGCGCACTTTCCACGCCGTCATGGCGCAGCGTGAACTCGACGTCAAAGCGCGACAGTGCGAGCTGATTGAAGGCCCGGCGTATGTGTCGAAACTCGGTCGATGGCGCCTTGAGGAATTTGCGCCGTGCCGGAATACGGGCAAACAGTTCGCGCACTTCAATCCGCGTGCCGGGCTCACCCGGCGCAGGGCGCACCGAACCGTCAAGATGCGGCGTTATGGCATGAGCATGCTCGACATCCGGCGGGCGCGACGTGAGCACCAGCTCGGCCACCGAGGCGATGCTTGCCAACGCCTCGCCGCGAAACCCAAGCGAGGCCACCGATTCCAGGGCGCCGAGGCTGTCGATCTTGCTGGTCGCGTGGCGCGCAACCGCCAGTGGCAACTCGCCTGCGTGAATACCCCGGCCATCGTCCTCGATCAGCAGCCGGCGCAGCCCGCCCTCTTCCACATCGACCCGGATACGTGTCGCGCCCGCGTCGAGGCTGTTCTCGACCAGTTCCTTGAGTATCGACGCTGGACGCTCCACCACTTCGCCGGCGGCGATCTGGCTGATGAGCTGGTCGTCGAGTAGACAGATGGGCATGGGTCGATACGCGTTGCGGGTGTGGTCGGCCGTGCATCCAAAGCGGCCTGCCGAACGTTAGTGTCGGACATAGGATCACAGATGGCAAAGCGACGCCTGGCTGCTGCAAGCCCCGTCCAGGACAGGTCCGGCAAGCGGGCTAGGCGAGCGAGGATGCAGCGATTCGCCAGAACTATCGCCGTGATGAATTACCGACCGCCCCAATATCTTGACTCATTCCAGTTAACCCTTAATGATCGGTAACGCTGATGACATCAGAGAGTACCTCCACTATCGATGAGCTGCGCCATTGCGGGCTGCGGGTGACCGCCGCCCGTTGCGCTGTTCTCGAATGGCTGGAAAGTCGTCCCCACGCCACCGCAGAACAGGTCCACAACGGCGTGGCACAACGGCTCGGGGCCATTTCCCGGCAAGCCGTATATGACGTGCTCGCGGCGTGCGTGGACGTGTCGCTGGTGCGCCAGATCAGGCCGGCAGGACATCCGGCGCGATTCGAACGTCGTGCTGGCGATAATCATCATCATCTGGTGTGCCGTAACTGTGGACACATAGCAGATACGAATTGTCGTACCGGTATTGCACCCTGCGTGCAGCCAGCACAGGAGCGCGGGTTCGTAGTCGATCAGGCCGAAATCGTGTTCTGGGGCCTGTGTCAGTGTTGTCAGCATGAGAACGATCCCTCCGGGAGTCCGGAGATCGCCAACGGCCAGGACGAGCAAAATCCATCGATAAACGCGCCTTGAAACACGGCGTCGATCAAATCAGGAATCAAGCATATGAGTGACAAGACAAGTTCGGACGCGGCGTTCGAAGAAGTGAAACTCGGCGGCCAGTGCCCGTTTGCCGGAAACACCGTCGGCGGCGCTGCCGGTAGCGAGCCACAGATCGATCACTGGTGGCCGAACCGTCTCAAGGTCGAGCTTCTGCACGAGAACGCGCGCGAAGCCAATCCGCAGGATGACGACTTCAACTACGCTGAAGCCTTCAATCAGCTGGATCTGCAAGCCCTCAAGAACGATATCAAGGCGCTGTTGACCACTTCGGTGGACTGGTGGCCGTCGGACTATGGCAACTACGGCCCGCAGATGATCCGTATGGCCTGGCACTCGGCTGGTACCTATCGTATCGCCGACGGTCGCGGCGGCGCCGGTGAAGCCATGCAGCGCTTCGCCCCGATCAACAGCTGGTGGGACAACGGCAATGTCGACAAGTCGCGTCGTCTGCTGTGGCCGATCAAGCAGAAATACGGTGCGGCCATTTCCTGGGCCGATCTGATCATCTTGACGGGCAACTGCTCGCTGGAAATCATGGGCTTCCCGACCTACGGCTTCGCCGGCGGTCGAATTGATGCCTGGGAGCCGGACAGCCTCACGTATTGGGGCCCGGAAGCCTGGTATGGCAAGAAGATCGAAGACGCCCCGCGTGGCCCGTTCGAGGGTCATCCGGACCAGATGGTCAACCGTGACCTGCGCTGGACCGGTGAAGCCGGCGACGAGAACTACGATCTGGAAGCGCCGCTGGCGGCCTCGAACTCCAACCTGATCTATGTGGATCCCGAGGGTTCGGCCAAGAAAGGCATCCCCGAGGATTCGGCGGTCGATATCCGTACGACGTTCGGCCGCATGGCCATGAACGACGAAGAAACGGTCGCCCTTATCGCCGGCGGCCACGCCTTTGGAAAGTCCCATGGCATGACGCCGCCGGACCAGATTGGCTCGGCCCCGGAAGGCGCCCCGATGGAAGCCCAGGGCCTGGGTTGGCACAACCCGCGCGGCAAGGGCAACGCCGAAGATACGATGACCAACGGCATCGAAGGTTCGTGGATCTCTAACCCGACGATGTGGGACAACGAGTATCTCGAGAACCTGTTCAACAACGAATGGGAGCAGACCCGCAGCCCGGCCGGTGCCCTACAGTGGACGCCAGTCAACGCCGACGCACGACGGACACCGGACGCACATCTGGAAGGCGTCGATCATCCACTGATGATGATGACCTCGGACATCGCGCTGAAGGTCGATCCGGCCTATCGCAAGATCTGCGAGCACTTCCTCGAGGACTTCGATTACTTCACAGAAGCGTTCTCCAAGGCCTGGTACAAGCTCACGCACCGTGACATGGGCCCGCGTGCCCGTTATCTCGGCCCGGAAGTACCGGAAAAAGCATTCCTCTGGCAGGACCCGGTCCCGGCCGTGGACTTCGAGCTGATCGACGCCAATGACGCCAGGAGCCTGAAGACCAAGATCCTGGATTCCGGCCTGACGGTGTCCGAGCTGGCCGGTGTAGCCTGGGGCGCAGCCTCCACCTTCCGCACCTCGGACAAGCGTGGCGGTGCCGATGGCGCGCGTATTCGTCTGGCCCCGCAGAAGGACTGGCCGGTCAACAACCCGGGCCAGGTCGACAAGGTCGTAACGACCCTGGAAGGCATCAAGAGCGACTTCGACGGCGCCCAGTCGGGTGGTAAGAAGATCTCTCTGGCCGACCTGATCGTGCTGGCCGGTTGTGCCGCGGTCGAGAAATCGGCCAAGGACGCCGGTGTCGAGATCGACGTGCCGTTCACGCCGGGCCGCAACGACGCCACGATGGAGCAGACCGACGAGCAGGCATTCCGCTGGCTCGAGCCGGTCTCGGATGGTTTCCGCAACTTCCATCGTTCGGATATCAAGTACAACGTCGCACCCGAGCAGATCTTCATGGATCGTGCGGCATTGCTGGGTCTGTCGGCGCCGGAGTGGACAGCTATCGTTGGTGGCCTGCGCGTACTGGACGTCAACACGGACGGCCATTACAAGCAGCATGGCGTGTTCACCGACAAGCCGGGCGTGCTCACCAACGACTTCTTCGTGAACCTGACCTCTTCGGAGTTCGAGTGGAAGAAAGTCGACGAGGACGGCATGGAGTTCACGCTGGCCGATCGCAAGTCCGGTCAGGCGAAGTACAAGGCCACCCGGTGTGACCTGATCTTCGGTGCCAACTCGCAGCTGCGTCAGCTGTCCGAGTTCTATGCCCAGGCCGGTGGTCACGCGAAGCTGGTCAAAGACTTCGTCGCCGCCTGGAACAAGGTGATGATGCACGACCGCTTCGACGTCGCTGACAAGAACAGCGCGGCCATCTGAAGTGATCCGACGATCGGTCACGGCGCCCTGGCGTCGTGATCGACCGTATATTATTGGGGCCGTACAGGCTGACGTGCTGTCGCATCGATAGCACCACGCCATCACGTCTGTGCTGCAATCCGGCTTTCCTGAGGGAAGCCGGATTTTTTTATGCCCGGTGTCTCGCCAGATGCAATCGCAACAGCTTCGCGCCGGCGCATACAAGCACAAGGCCGACGTTCGCGATGATAGCTGTGGACGAAGCTACCCTCTCATCAAATCGCAGCCGGCAAGGCGCCCGTATCACACCATCTCCCGTATCGAGTCCATCGGCCGGGCAAGAATATCGACGGCGCCTTATATTTGACTAATTCCAGTTTATGATGAATGCTACGAATCGAATGAGTCGAGAACGCATATCCATCGCCGACCAACTGCGCGCCAGCGGGCTACGCGCCACCGCGCCACGTTTGGCCGCGCTCGAGTGGCTGGACAGCCATCCGCACGCCACCGTCGAGCAGGTCCACCAGGGCGTCAGCCAGCGGATTGGTACGGTTTCCAAGCAAGCCATCTACGACATTCTGGCTGCCTGCGTGGACATCGATATGGTTCGACAGATGCGGCCTGCCGGCCACTCTGCCCGCTTCGAGCGGCGCACCGGCGACAATCATCATCACCTGGTGTGTCGCAGCTGCGGCCGGGTCGAGGATACCGACTGCGTGGTCGGCCACGCGCCCTGCATGCACCCGGAACACGATCACGGCTTTGCCGTGGACGAGACCGAGGTTGTCTTCTGGGGGTTGTGCAGCGCCTGCCGGCCAGGTCTGTCATCGGATATCGCCCCCGACTCTGAACCAGCCCCAGACCCCGCGAGCCCATCAGGCCCGTAACCCAAGTCCCATCAGTAGGAGAACACCGTGTCAGATATCGGTAACAAAGTGCATACGACGACCGGCGGCGAGCCGTACCCGAACGACGAGCATTCGCTAACCGTCGGTAACGACGGCCCGATCGTGCTTCATGACCATTTCCTCATGGAGCAGATGGCCGCCTTCAACCGCGAGATGATCGCCGACCGCCAGCCGCACGCCAAGGGCGGCGGCGCGTTCGGCACCTTCGAGGTCACCGAAGACGTCAGCAAGTACACCCGCGCGAAGTTCCTGCAAAAAGGTGCCAAGACCGACGTCGTGGCGCGTTTCTCGACGGTCGCCGGCGAATCCGGCAGCCCGGACACCTGGCGCGACCCGCGCGGTTTTTCGGTCAAGTTCTATACCGAGGAAGGCAACTTCGACATGGTGGGCAACAACACCCCCGTGTTCTTCGTGCGTGACCCGATGAAGTTCCAGCACTTCATCCATTCGCAAAAGCGTCGTGCCGACAACGGCCTGCGCGATCACGACATGCAGTGGGATTTCTGGAGCCTGTCGCCCGAATCGGCACACCAGGTCACCTGGCTCATGGGCGACCGCGGCGTGCCCGCCACCTGGCGCCACATGAACGGCTATTCCAGCCATACCTATATGTGGATCAACGCCCAGGGCGAGAAGTTCTGGGTCAAGTACCACTTCAAGACCGACCAGGGCATCAAGTGCATGACCCAGGCGCAGGCCGATGAAATGGCCGGCACCGATGCCGACTATCATCGTCGCGATCTGTACGAGTCGATCAAGCGCGGCGAGAACCCGACCTGGACGCTGCAGATGCAGATCATGCCGTTCGAGGATGCCAAGACCTATCACATCAATCCGTTCGATCTGACCAAGGTGTGGCCGCATGCGGACTACCCGCTGATCAAGGTGGGCACCCTGACGCTGAACCAGAACCCGTCCGATTTCCATACCCAGATCGAGCAGGCCGCGTTCGAGCCGAACAACATGGTGCCGGGCACGGGTATCTCGCCGGACAAGATGCTGCTGGCCCGGACAATCTCCTATGCCGACGCCCACCGTGCGCGTCTGGGCGTCAACTACAAGCAGATCCCGGTCAACACGCCGAAGAGCCCGGTGAATACCTACACCCAGGGCGGCGCGATGCGTATGGTCAACGCAACCGACCCGGTCTATCTGCCCAATAGCAAGGGTGGCGCTCAGGCCAATCCGGATATCTATCCCGGCGACAACGGCTGGCAGTCCGACGGCGAACTGGTTCGTGCGGCCTATACGCTGCGTGCAGACGACGGCGACTTCAATCAGGCCAATGACCTCGTCAATAAGGTCATGAATGATGAAGAACGCGAGCGTCTGGTCTCCAATGTGGTCGGCCATCTGGGCGGCGTGACCACCGACGACGTGATGGCGCGTGCGCTCCAGTACTGGAAGAACGTGGATGCCACCATCGGCGAACGCATTGCCAAAGGTGTGAAAGAAGGCTGAGCCAATCCGGGTCCTCTTCCGGGACCCGTTTTCTCGCCTGTCAGAGCGGCGACACGTACTGCGTGTCGCCGTTTTTTATGGGCGATATCCAGTCTCTTCGGGCCGGTCCGCCTCCGTGTTGCGCTCTGGCTCAGGCCTGACCGACTGACAGGGATCGTCAGACCCGCAGGCGTGCCTCAACGCAGCCCCAGCGCCTGATCGATCCTCGCCGCACGCCGTTGTTCGAGCCATGCCGCCAGCCGGTTGTGCCACCACACATGACCAAGCCAGGCGATGGCGCTGTCGTCATGCATATCAATAGCCGAGCTGCGCTGCGACGTCTTGTAACGACGCAGCGGGCGACGTCGAATCGTGGCAATCAGATTATGGGTCAGCACATCGAGTTGGCCGACCACATCCTGCGCCGGCAGGCCGGCACCGCCGATGCGCTGCGCACAGCTGCCCACAGCGAAGACCCGAGGGTCGGCCGGGGACTGCAAGCGCTGTGTGACATACAGTCCGGCATCGGTAGCCGGCAGCACAGCGGCATGAATGATCCGCGGCGCCACCGCTCGATCGGCAACGACCACATGATCGGCCGCAAAAAGACGGCCGTCGCGGCTGACCACATGACGGTCGTCGAGCGCCGCGATCGCGCTCGAGAAAAAAATCTGTACGCCGCGACGACTAAGCATGCGGCCCAGCCGTCGGGCGGCGCCAGCGGGCCCGGCAGGCAACAGGTACGAACCCGGCAGATACCAGTTAATCGCGGGCTTTAGCGTTGGACCCGCATCGAGCACCGACAGTGCTGACACGATCCGCGCCGCCTCGTTGGTGGCGCCCACAACTGCAATATACGGGCGCCTGCGCGATGGCGAATCCGTACCGGCGAGGGTCTGGCCAAACTGCGCCATGTCGCGCATGGCGCTCGAGCGCCAGAGCTGCATCCTGTTGGCCGTGGCATCCAGGCCTGATGTATCCATATCGCGACCGACATTGAACGACAGCAGGTCGTAATCTAGGCGCTCACCGCTTGCCAGCCAGATACGACGATGACGGGTATCGACGCCGATCGCACGGTCATCGCAATGGGCCACCCGGGACTCGGCGCACAGATTGCGCACCAGCCGACGGCGGGCCGATGCGGCCTCGAAATCCAGCAGATAACGGCTACCGTCGGCGCCCGGTGTGAAGCTGCCGGTGGCGACCAGTGTGATATCGAGACCCGCCGAGCGCAGGCGCTGTGCACGCTGGAGCAGGCCGATATGAACATGACCGGCGCCGATAAGCACCAGCCGTGTCACGCGGCGTGGCTGCCGGTGGCGACCACCGCCATCCACATGAGCATGGCCAGCGCGATAACCAGCACTCCGATCACGGTATTGCTGTGGCGCATGATAGGCATGGGTTCGACCCGGCGCGACAGGCCCATGCCCGCCACCGTGCCCAGCACATACATACCCGAAGCATATCCGGGCGCGACAGGCGCCAGTAGAAACTGCAAGCCGGCGGCGAGAATAGCCAGCGCCGCGAGCGAGAAAGCCAGCGTCCCGGCGACCTGGAACGCCTGCCCGGGCATGGCGCGATTGATCGCACGACCCGCCACCCACGAGCCCGGCGCTGCACACATGGCAGCGATCACCCCGCAGCCGGCGCTGGCCAGCACGATACGTCGGCGCATGACAGAACTGTGCTGCCTGCGGCCGGCCGCGGCGTTCCAGTCTCGGCGCGGCGCGTGAAGCAAGGCCGCCGGCGATGGCAGCAGACGCGAGCGACGACGGCGCGCCGTGCCGATCAGCAACGGTCCGAAGATGATCGCAAACACGAGAAATACCGTGGCCACAATGTCTTCGGGTAGCCACTGCACGACGATCCCGGCAGCGATTGCCGCAGGCAGCGCACCCAAGAGATAGAGCACGACTACCGAAGTGTCACATTGACGCGCGCGAACCGCGTCGCCGGCCGCAATCGCCGAACAGATGCCCAACGACAACAGTACGACCGGCAACGCCGCATGCACGCCGATGCCCGCACCGAGGATCAACAGCGGCAACGAGACAAAAGCGCCGGCGAAAGCTGATAGGCCAAACGCCAGACCGCCAATCAGGCCCAATATGAGAATCACGCGAGGCTCCAGTAGCCGATAGACGCGCTTGACGCCGCACCGAGCGAGTCGATGCGGTGTCGCCGTGCGCAACAGCCTTGCGATTCAAGCACAAGGATCAGCCCGCCGCCACCCTGGTTAGCGCTTGTAGTGCTCGCATTAGCGCAGGCCGGCGACCTGCTGATTATCCGGTGCCGGAATCTGCAGCTCGGCACCCACTCGAATGTTGCTGCCGTTCAGGCCGTTAGCCTCGCGCAACAGGCCCAGGCTTACACCGTACTGCTGTGCGATCTCGGAGAGCGTCTCACCCCGGCGCACCGTATGAACCTGCGCACGCGCAATGATCGTGGACGGCCGATAGCTGGCGAAATAGCCCTTGATGCCGCGCAGCATCGCACTCGCCAGCTGGCGCTGATAGCTCGAGCTTGCCAGCTGGCGCTCCTCCGACGGCGTCGAAATAAAAGCCGTTTCCACCAGAAACGAGGGAATATCGGGCGACTTGAGCACCATGAAGCCGGCCTGCTGAACACGCGACTTGTGCAGCGGCCCCAAGCCGTCGAGTTGGTCAAGCACGCGCTCGCCAGCATCAAGACTGGCCTCGATGCTGGCGCTCTGGGACAGATCCAGCATGAATGAGGCAAGGCTGTCGTCCTTGTCCTTCAGGCTGACGCCACCGACCAGATCCGCTGCATTCTCGCGGCGCGCCAGCCAGCGCGCGTGTTCACTCGTTGCCCCGTGGTGCGATAGCGCATACACCGACGCACCGGTCGCATGGGAGCCGCCCGGTGCTGCATCTGCGTGGATTGAGATGAACAGATCAGCCTTGGCCTTGCGCGCCTTGACCATTCGATCCCGCAGGCCGACGTAGTAGTCGCCGTCGCGCGTGAGCACGCCGCGCATGTTGGGCTGCTCATCGACCATCGTCTTGAGACGCCGGGCGATCTGCAGCACTACGTCCTTCTCACGTGTACCGCCTTTGCCGTGCGCGCCTGGGTCCTTGCCGCCATGGCCCGCGTCGATGACGATGACAATATTCTTGGACGGCCGCTCCGGCGTGCGTGCGACCGGCTCGCTACGCGCTTTCGGCTCCCGCCGAGCCGGCGCATCGGCGACCTGCGCCATGGCATTCGCGCTCGCCTGGGCTGTCGATTGCGCGCTCGATGCGCCGGTGCTGCGCGACGCCGTGATCACGGGCGCGGATGAGCCACCTGCAGAGCGAAGATCAACTACAAGACGATGGCCATGATCGGCGTCTGGATCGAGCATGAAACTCTTGGGCTCGACTTTTCCCGCCAGATCGAGCACGACACGAAGGTCGGTCCCGTGACGGATGCCGGTGCGCATGCGCGTAATCAGCCCGTCGCCGCCGCGATCCCGAGTCACGCGCGGTAGCGCGCGTGCATCGGGCAGATCAACCACCAGCCGGAGCGGGTTGTCGATAAGGAAAAGATCGGGCTTGGTCTGCCCGGCCAGGTCGAACACAACCCGTGTCTTGTCCGGCGTCGCCCATAGACGAACATCCTGCAGTTCGGCCTGCTGTGCCGAGGCCATGGTGCTCAGACCGATGAGCAGCCCGAACACAAGCCAGTTAAAGCTTGCACGCATCGTGATTCGCCCTTGCCCCTGAGAATGAAAATCTCCCCAGCAAGAGACTAGCCGCAGCCTCGCAGGACTGGCAACTGTTTTTTTTCAATCAAAACAGTATTTAGGAGGGTCTTGCTTTGTATCTACTTGAAAGAGGACGGCTATGTGATGTCCTCGACAACACCCATAAACGCGCGGCCCCGATCGGTTGCGGCTGAAATCCGCGCCCGGCGACCTGTTCGCTCGTACGCCAGAGCGATGCGCATATCGATGCCGGGGAGAAAGCCCGTACCGCGGCACGACCACTCAATGAACAGCCAGTCATTAGCGCTGTCGATATCGCGTACGCCGAGAAACTCGAGCTCTTCCGGGTCTCCCAGGCGATAGAGATCAAGATGATGAAAGCCTCGACCGGCCACCGTATAAGGCTCTACCAGCGTGTAGCTCGGCGAGACCACACGCCCGGCATGGCCCAGCTCGACGAGCGTGGCACGCGTCAGCGCAGTCTTGCCGGCGCCGAGTTCGCCGTCGAGCGCGACCACGAGCCCCCGGGACCACTGTCGCAGCGCGCGCGCCAGACGCACGCCGAGGGCATCCGTGGCAGCAGCGTCGGCCAGATACATCTACAGCCGGCCCGGGTTTACGAAATAACGGATCCACTCCAGCAGATCACTCGGCAACAGGCCGCGCTGACCAGCAGCCTCGGCGGCTCGATCACCGGCACGCGCGTGGATATACACACCCAGGCTTGCGGCGTCGCTCAGGCTCAGCCCCTGGCCGAGGAGTGCGGCAATGACGCCAGTCAGCAGGTCGCCCATGCCGCCCACCGCCATACCCGGGTTACCGTCGGTGCACAGCCAGAGCTCCTCGGGGGTGGCGATCAGGCTGCCCGCGCCCTTGAGCACCACGACCGCGTTGAAGCGCCGGGCGATCGCCTGGACCGCGGCCACCCGGTCATCAACGACCTCGGCGGTGGCGCAGCCGAGCAGGCGTGCGGCCTCGCCGGGGTGCGGCGTGAGAATCCAGTGCCCGCGTTCCACCGGCTGCGCAGCCAGGCGATTGAGCGCATCGGCGTCGACCACCAGCGGGCGATCACAGTCGAGCGCCGCCTGCCAGAGTGCTCCGCCCCAATCATTGTCATCATCGGCGCGACCCAGCCCCGGCCCTATCGCCACCACATCGGCGGCCGCCAGCAGCGGCACGAGTTCAGCGCCGTCGTCCACCGATCGACACATGAGCTCTGGCCGAGCCTGGCTCATGGGTCCGGCGTGATCGGCGTGGCAGGCCACACTCACCAGACCGGCACCACTGCGCAACGCCGCCTCCGCGCTCAGGCGAATCGAGCCGCCCATGCCGCGATTACCGCCGACACACAGCACATGACCATTGTCGCCCTTGTGCACATTACGTGCGCGCGGCCGCAATGCTGTACGCAGTCGACGATGGACCAGTCGCCGCGCGGTATAGGGCTGATCGGCGTATAGCGCATCGGGCGCGTTCAGGCCGCTGAACGCCAGCGCGCCGCAGTGGGCCGGACCCTGACCGGTCAACAGCCCGAGCTTGAGCCCGATGAAGGTCGTGGTGGCATCGGCACGCACCGCGCAGTGCCAGACGTGGCCGGTCGCCGCGTCGATGCCCGACGGGATATCAACCGAAAACACGCCGGTGCCGGCGTCACCAGCGGCGTTGATACGCTCGATGGCCGCGGCAAAATCGCCGTGGACATCGCGGTTGACGCCGGTGCCCAGCAAGGCGTCGACAATCACGTCCGTGTGTACGGCTCGATCGTCGAACGTATCGATCTCGCCGCCCCCATCGCGCCAGGTGGCCACGGCCGTGGCGGCGGCCCCGGTGTAGCTATCGGGGTCAACGAGACACACCAGCCGCACGCGCCAGCCGCCGGCCCGGGCGAGATCGGCGATCAGAAAACCGTCCGCACCGTTGTCGCCCGGCCCGCAGAACACGACCATCTGCCCGGGCATGGCCCAGACATGGGCAAGCTCGTCATAGGCAGCACTCGCGGCGCGCTGCATCAGCTCGAAGCCATCGACGCCGAAGCGATCAACAAAACGGGCATCGAGCGCGCTCACCTGGGCGGCGTCGTAGACAATATCGGGCAGGTATTCGCTGGATTCACTCATCCGCACAGTTTAGGGCCTGTTGCCACTGCAGACGAGTGCGCGCCAACGGTCACTTGTCCACCAGAGCAAGGCCTGGCGACTCCACAGTGGTGTATCTGAACCAGCGCGCCGCAAAAGCCGGGCACGAACCCAGACCCTATTCAAGAGCGCTCCCGATTGTGTCTGAAGCTCAGTAGTCGATGCGAGTAATCAATGGCGGCGATCTATATAACGCAGGTCTCGCGCGAAATCGCTCAGGCGCAAGTCGCAAGTCGCAAGCGCGCTACTGGTCGCAAATGACCTTCTATCCCTTGCGTCTTTGCTCTAAACGATTTCCTGCGACGGCATTTGCCCAGACTGTATGGCAAAAAGCGCACTGATTTTGATAAACAATCCGGAAGATACGGCAACAGGCACCAATTACGTTAGCAGCCGCTATCTGCCTGAGTTACAACGCTGATATCAGTCGCTGCGGGCGGCCCAGCGCTCGCGCACGCGGGCCAGCAGCGCGATGGTCGAGCCATCGTGCTGGGCCGTGGCCAGGCTGCCGTCGAGTTCGCCGAGCAGCTGCCCTGCCATCTTCTTGCCGAGTTCGACGCCCCACTGATCGAAACTGTTGATATTCCAGATTACGCCCTGCACGAACACTTTATGTTCGTAGGCGGCCAGCAGCGCGCCCAGCGCACGCGCGTCCAGACGATCCATGACCAGCATGGAACTGGGCCGATTGCCATCGAAGCGGCGCGCCGCCAGCCGATGTTCGAGACGCGCCCCGCTCAGGCCTTCTGCCACGAGTTCGTCATGCAGCGCGGCATGATCGCGCCCGGTCATGAGTGCTTCGGCCTGAGCCAGACAGTTGGCCACGCGCTGCAGCTCGCGGTTGTCGCCGCGTTCGATATGGCCGTCGTTGCGCCGACCCAGCGCCTCCTGGGATGCATCACTCAAGGGCAGCACGAAATCCACGTCGGCAGCCAGCGCGCCTTGATGGAGCATCTGGAAAAAAGCGTGCTGGGCGTTGGTGCCGACGCTGCCCCACACGGTCGGCACGGTTTCGATAGGGCTCGTCTGGCCGTCGCGGGTCACCGACTTGCCGTTGGATTCCATCTCGAGTTGCTGGAGAAACGCCGGCAGCGCCGCCAGGCGCTGCGCGTAGGGCACAACAACATGGGTCGGCAGGCCCAGGAAATTGTTGTTCCAGATGCCCAGCAAAGCGAGCGTGACCGGCAGATTCTCAGCCGGAGGCGCAGTCTCGAAATGCCGATCCATGTCATGGGCACCAGCCAGCAGCGCATCGAACGTCTCCATACCCAGGCCCAGGCCTATGGAGATACCCACGGCCGACCACAGCGAGAAGCGTCCGCCCACCCAGTCCCAGAAGCCGAACATGCGCTCGATGCCGAACGCGCGCACGGCCTCTTTATTGGTCGAGACCGCCACGAAGTGGTGCGCGATATCTGCATGAGAGGCGCCGTTGTCGAGCAGCCACTGGCGCGCGACGTCGGCGTTGGCCAGCGTCTCTGCCGTCTCGAATGATTTGGACGTCACGATGAACAACGTGCGCTCGGGGTCCATTCGCAACAGCGTGTCGTCAAGATCCGCCGGATCGACGTTAGCCACAAAATGACAGTGGATACGCTGGCGCAGCTGGGCCAGCGCATCGCAGACCAGGCGCGGGCCCAGATCGGAACCGCCGATGCCGATATTGACCACGTCGCTGATGGGCGCGCCGGTATAGCCGACCCAGCGCCCGTGACGAACGTCCTCTACGAACTCGCTCATCGCTGCCCGTACCTGGTGCACCTCCTCGTGCAGCGGTGCTTCATCGGGCCGACGGAGCGCGACATGCCAGGCGGCACGGCCTTCACTGTTGTTGACGATCTCGCCCGCGAACATGGCCCGGCGCGCTTCGCCAAACCCCTGGCTGTCGGCCAGCGCGACCAGTGCATCCATCACCGACTGGTCCACGCGCTGCTTCGAGTAGTCGAGCGTGATGCCCGCCGCCGATTGAGTGAAACACGCGGCGCGATCAGCGTCGTGCGCAAACATCGAATCGACACGTGCGCGGCCGACTTCAGCCGCCAACTGGCCAAGCCGCCGCCATTCCGGCCGCTGTCGGATATCGCCAACCATTACGTGGCCGCTAGGCCGCCTGCACCGGTATGGCGTTACGGGTATGGGTGACCTGATTGTGCTCGTCGAGATAGATCAGGCGTGGCTTGTGCGCACTGGCCTCGCCTTCGGGCATGCGCGCATACGCACAGATGATCAGCCGATCACCGGGGCTGGCCTTGTGGGCCGCGGCGCCGTTGACCGAGATCATCTGCGAGCCCGATTCCGCGCTGATGGCATAGGTCGAGAACCGTTCGCCGTTGGTGACGTTGTAGATTTCGATCTGTTCGTAGGCAAAGATCCCAGCGGCGTCCAGAAGATCAGAATCGATCGCGCAGGAGCCTTCATAATCAAGCTCTGCATGAGTCGTGCAGGCGCGATGAAGCTTGGCTTTCAGCAGCGTGACTTGCATTAAGAGCACCCTTGGGGATTCGAGTATGAAAAATCGAGGAAAAGGGTAACCAAAAAACGCGCGCCGTACTACTGCGGCACGCCCTTATGCCTTTCCCGGCCAACGTTGTGCGCGGATCAGACGCCGACGTTGTCGATCAGGCGTGCCTGGCCCAGGTAGGCTGCAACCAGAACCCTGAAGTGGACCATGTCGGACTGCGGCGCGCTCAGATCGGCGCCGCGGATCTCGAAGTAGTCCGGATCGAAGCCGGCATGCACCAACCGGGCCCAGCCGCGCGCTTCCAGGGCGTGGAAATCGCGTTCGCCTGCGGCGAGCCGCTCGGCGCAGTCGTTGAGCGCTGCCGCGAGCGACGGCGCCTGACGGCGCTCGTTGGCATTCAGATACTGATTGCGCGACGAACGCGCGAGGCCGTCGTCTTCTCGTACTGTCGGTACGCCGATGATCTCCACGCCCATGCACAGATCCTCGGCCATGCGCCGAATCACCAACAGCTGCTGGAAATCCTTCTCGCCGAAGAATGCCGTGTCCGGACGCACCAGATTGAACAGCTTGGTGACGATCGTCGCCACGCCGGTGAAATGCCCCGGCCGACGCGTGCCACAGAGCATGTCGGTGACGCCGGCGACCTGTACCGTGGTCTTGTTGTCATCCCCGTTGGGATACATCTGCTCGACCGTCGGCGCGAAGACCGCATCGACATTCGCGGCCTCGAGCGCCGCCCGGTCGGCTTCGAATGTCCGCGGATAGCGATCCAGATCGTCGTTGGGGCCGAACTGCAACGGATTGACGAAAATGCTAACCACCACGCGCTCACAGTGCGCCCGCGCGCTGGCTACCAGCGACATATGGCCCGCGTGCAGATTGCCCATGGTGGGCACAAGACCGATACGGCCGCTGCCGGCATCGCGCCATTCGCGCAGGCCCTGGGCGGTATGGATGACCTGCATAGACGATCGACTACTTGAAAGCGTGGTTGGGCGCAGGGTAGCTGCGATCCTTGACCGCGGCCACATAGTTGGCCACTGCGGTATCTAGCGAATCCGCCCCGGTCATGAAGTTCTGCACGAAACGGGGCTTGCGCCCCGGCGACAGGCCCAGAATGTCGTAGATCACCAGGATCTGACCATCGGTTTCCGGGCCGGCGCCGATACCGATCACCGGCACCTTGGCGTTGGCTGTGATCTCGGCACCCAGCGAGGTCGGCACGCATTCGAGCAGGATCATGTCGGCGCCGGCTTCCTCGAGCATCCTGGCGTCGCGGATCATGGTCTCGGCGGCATCCTTGTCGCGGCCCTGCACCTTGAAGCCGCCCATCTTGTGGACGAGTTGCGGCTGCAGTCCGATATGCGCGCAGACCGGCACGCCGCGCATCGACAGATGCTCGATCGTGTCGACCTGGATCTCGCCGCCCTCGAACTTGACCATCTGGGCCGCGCCCTCGCCCATCAGCCGACGCGACGTCTCGAGCGCATCGTGCTTGGTGGCATAAGACAGGAACGGCAGATCGGTCATCAGGAACGCGCGGCCCAGGCCCGCCGCGGTGATGCGGCTGTGATAGACCATGTCGTCGACGGTGACCGGTACCGTGGTCGATGCGCCCTGGACAACCATGCCCAGCGAATCGCCCACCAGTACCACATCCACGCCGGCGCGGTCTTCGAGCGCGGCAAAGCTGGCGTCGTAGGCGGTCAGACAGGCGATCTTCTCGCCGTCGGCCTTCATGCGGGCCAGATCGGAGATGGTGACGGGCGTTGCGTCACGCTGCTGCAGGTGCGGATAAGGACTAGTGCTCATGGCGCGCGACTATACCATCGTCTTACGCGAGGTCACGATACCGGCGTCGCGAGTACGACACGCCCGACCGGCGACAGCACCGCTTCGACCAGCGCCGCGTAATCGGCCGGACTCGACACCAGATCGAGCGCCGCGGCGTCTACTTCAATCACGCGCGTGGCGTCGTAGCCGGCAAAAAAATCACGATAGGCACCCACCACGCGAGTCAGATAATCCCGGGTAAGTGCGCGCTCAGCCAGGCGATCGCGCCGGGCGATACGCTGCATGAGCACGTCCACGGGCGCATGCAGATAGATCACGCAGTCGGGCGTAGGCGCGGCCCAGGACAGGCACGTGTATATCTCGTGGTAGAGCGCCAGCTCCGGGCCGGAGAGCGTAAGCCGTGCAAACAGCGGATCCTTGTCGAACATGAAATCGGCAACACAGCCGCTGTCGAACAGATCCGTCTGGCGAAGCGCATCGATCTGGCGCGCGCGCTGGAGCAGGAATGACAGCTGTGCGGCCAGCGCATGGCCGGCGGGATTATCGTAGAACGCGCCGAGAAACGGATTGTCCTCCGGCGCTTCGTCGAGCTGGCGAGCGCCGAGGCTTGCCGCAAGGCGCGCGCAGAGCGTGCTCTTGCCGACGCCGATCGGGCCTTCAATGGCGATATAGCCGCCTGGCTTCACGAACAGGTCTGCCAGCGGATCACACCGGCTCGATCAACCGCGGCCAGCAGATCGACCACGCGCATATCGCCATACAGTTCAAGCGCCGGCGCGATATCGGCCAGCGGCACAAGCACAAACGCCCGCTCATGCGCGCGCGGATGTGGCAACGTCAGGACCGGGTCGCTGGTGCGACACATACCGCAGGCGTCGCTATAGGCTAAGAGGTCGAGATCCAGGGTTCGCGGGCCCCAGCGCAGATCGCGTACACGACCGTGCGCGCGCTCGATCTGTTGTGTCGCACTCAGCAGCTCGCCGGGCGAGCGACACGTCGCTATCGCCGCACAGGCGTTGCAGTAGTCCGGCTGGCCGGCCGGCCCGCCGACCGGCGTGGTTTGATACAGCGGCGAGATGGCCAGCAATCGCAGATCGACATGCGCATCGAGTGCGGCCGCCGCGCGCCTGACCTGCGCGGCCGGATCGTCGAGATTCGAGCCCAGCCCGATCCAGGCCACCGCTGAAGCGTGCACGGCCAGAACGCGCTGATCAGGCCGGCTCGACGCTTTTGCGGCGACGGCCACCGCGTCGACGCCGGCGCTTGTCGGCCGGTGCTGCGCCCGTGCCTGATCCGGGCGTCGGCGTGGAGGGATCGTCCTGCGCGGTGGTCCACCAGTCGGCAAGTTCCGTATCCACCTCGCCCACCGCTGCACGCAGCAGCAGGAAATCATAGGCGGCGCGAAAACGCGGATGTGCGATCAGGCGCAACGCCTGTTTGCCACGCCGGCGATGGAATCGCGGCTGCAGCTGCCAGATCTCGCGCATGGGTATGGAAAAGCGCTTGGGAATAGCCACACGCTGGATCTGATGCCCAACGACCTGGCTTTGTGCACTGGCCAGCGCCGGCGCCGGCGGCGTGCCTTCTCGCTCGAGCTCGGCGGCGCGTTCGCGCACCGCCGGCCAGAGCAGCGCGGCAAAGATGAATGCCGGCGTAACCGGGCGGTCCGCCTCGATCCGCGCGGCCGTGTTGGCGATCGCCTGTTCGATGAGTGCTTCGCTGGCCGCGCCCGTGGGCGAATCCAGTACCGCGACGGTCTGATCGAACAACGGCGTAAGCAGGCCGTATCGACGCAGCATGGCGTAGACCTTCGGCCCCGCCGGATTCATCAGCAGTTTGAGGATCTCGTCAAACATGCGCGCAGCCGGCACGTCGGCCAGCAAGGGCACAAGCGCGGCCGGCGGCATGGCCGGCTCGTCGATGGCCAGATCCAGCTTGGCGGCGATTCGCACCGCGCGAATCATACGCACCGGGTCCTCGCGGTAGCGCACGTCGGCGTCGCCGATCAGGCGCAGCCGGCAGGCGGCTACGTCGTCCATGCCGCCGACATAGTCATAGACACAGTCGTCGGCGATATCGTAATAAAGACCGTTGATCGCGAAATCACGACGCCGCGCGTCTTCGGCGATCGAGCCGAAGACGTTGTCGCGCAGCACGCGGCCGGCGTCGTCGAGCTCGCGGGTGTCTGCATCGGGGTCGGAGGCGCCGGGATCGGCACGGAACGTCGAGACCTCGACGATATCGCGACCAAAACGCACGTGCACGATCTGGAAGCGTCGTCCGATCAGCCGTGCCTTGCGCCCGAAAACCTCGACCACCGCCTGCGGATCGGCGTCGGTCGCCACGTCGAAATCCTTGGGCGCGACGCCGAGCAGCAGATCACGTACCGCACCGCCGACCAGGCAGGCGCGATAGCCGGCCTGTTGCAGGCCTTCCAACGTAGCCAGAGCACCGGCGCTGATCTGCTCGCGCAGAATGCCGTGCTCGTGTGGCTCGATGACACGTAAGTCGTTAATGATATCGCCCCGGTTCAAATCACTGAAAAATTGCCTATACCGTGACCAGTGTAATCCATAGAGCCGGTCGGCTCGAAAACACAGCTCGTCCGCCCTGCGGCGCCGACGCACGGCAGCATTCTACAACGCATCATCTACCGGGTAGCGCGACTGTTAAACTGCGCGCAACCACGAAGCGGTGCGGATGCTATGAATCACGACGACTACGTGCGTCACGACGCGCTGGGTCTGGCCGGCCTGATTGCCGCCGGCGAGATCACGGCCCGCGAGGCGCTGGCCGCGGCGCGGGCCCGTCTGGACGTCGTTAATCCGCGCGTCAATGCGGTTATCCGGCGCATGGACAGCCAGGCCGATCGCGCCGCGGCGCAGGCATCGAACACGCATTCGCAGGGTTGTTTCACGGGTGTTCCGTTCCTGATCAAGGATCTCTTTCAAGACTACGCGGGCGCACCAAGCAGTTACGGTAATCGAGCATTGGCCGACGCCGGCTTTACGCCGACCGCGCACGCCGAAATCACCTGTCGGTTCATCGCCAGCGGCGTCAATATCTTCGGCAAGACCAATACGCCCGAATTTGGCATCAAGGGCGTGACCGAGTCGGAAGCCCTTGGCATCTGTCGCAACCCCTGGAACCTCGAACATACGCCGGGCGGCTCATCCGGCGGGTCGGCGGCGGCGATCGCGGCCGGCGTGGTGCCCATGGCCGGCGGTAACGACGGCGGCGGCTCGATCCGTATTCCGGCGGCCTGCTGCGGCCTGTTCGGGCTCAAGCCGGGACGCGCCCGCACGCCGGGCGGGCCGCAGCGCAGCGACCTGATGCACGGCGCCTCGGTCGAGCATGTCATCAGCCGCTCGGTGCGCGACAGCGCGGCCATGCTCGATGCGATCGCCGGCTACGAGCCGGGCGCTATCGTCCGTCTGGCCGCGCCGAACCGGTCTTATAGTGAATCGATCGGGCGGCCGCCATCAGGCGTGCGCGTCGGCATGCTGGCTGAATCGCCGCTGGGCACACCGTTGCACGCCGAGGCACGGGCGGCCGTCGAAGGCGCCGGCAAGCTCATGGAAAGCCTCGGCCACCGCGTCGAATACGCAGCACCCGCCATCAACGGCCTGCAACTGGCACAGGATTTTCTGTCGGCATGGTTTGTCTACGCTGCCCACGCCATCGACAGCGTGCGTGCCGAGACCGGCTGCCGGGCCGATGCGTTTGAACTGGATACACGCGCCATCGCCCACGTCGGCAGAGCGCTCTCCGCCACGGAGTATCTGGCAATCTTCTCGCGCTGGCAGGATTACCGCCACGCCCTGGCCGACTTCCATAGCGAATACGATGTTCTGCTTACCCCCACCCTGGCGGGCCCGCCACCTCGGATCGGCGCGACCGCCACGCCGGCCTGGAAGCGCATGCTCCTGCGGCCTATGCTGCGCCTGCCCTCGGGCCGTGCGCTCATAAAGTCCGGTATCGTCGAGCAGCTGGCACGCCAGAGCCTTACCCAGGTGCCGTTCACCCAGCTGGCCAATCTCACCGGCGTGCCGGCGATGTCGGTGCCGCTTCACTGGACCGCCGACGGCCTGCCCCTGGGCTGCCAGTTTGTCGGCGCGCCAAACAGCGAGGCGATGCTGCTGGCGCTCGCCGCACAGCTCGAGCAGGCCGCGCCCTGGTTCGATCGCCACCCCGTCATCTGACTCTCGGACCCGGATTTCATGGCATTTTCAACCTACCCCGCCGGCCTGATTCGGCGGCTGGCCGCTGCGGTATACGACCTGTTCCTGCTGGTCGGCCTGTGGCTGCTGTCCGGCCTGCTGCTGCTGCCTTTTCATCATGGCCACGCGGTCGACGGCAGTAATCTCTGGGTACGGCTTTATTTCCTGTTCATCCCCTATCTGTTCTTTTCCTGGTTCTGGACCCACGGCGGCCAGACCCTTGGCATGAAGGCCTGGCGAATACAGCTGCGCACCGTCGACGACGGGCCGGTACGCTGGACTCACGCGGTGCCGCGCTATATCGCCGCCTGGCTGTCGTGGCTGTCGATCGTGGGCATGCTGTGGTGCCTGTTCGACGGCCAGCGTCGCACCCTGCAGGACATCGCCAGCCGTACCGAACTGGTGGTGATTCCGCGCAACAGCTAGTTTCCCCAGTCGCGCCCCGCCCGGGCTGGGCTTGACCTGCTCAGCTCAGCCGTCGCATCCATCCCAGCGTGAGCACGGCCAGGACAACGGTCGGCAGACTTGCAGCAAGCCAAGGTGCAATACCGTAGACGGGCCCGCTGGACGCGACGATCTCGTTGACGAGAAAGAAGATCAGGCCAATCAATCCGCCCACGAACAGGCGCTGGCCCGCGCTCGCACTACGCAGCGAACCGAAAGCGAACGGCAGCGCGAAGATCACCAGCACCCAGACCGTGAACGGGGTGATGATATTGCGCCACAGGGCCAGCCGGTAATCGTCGGCGTTGATATCGTTGGCCTGCAGATAATCGATATAACGCCATAGCCCAGAGGTCGACAACTCCTCTGGCGCGGTGACCGCCAGATCAAGCACGTCGGGATCGATATCCACATCCAGGGTCAGCGTCGCTGGCGTCCCGGTTTCGGTGCTCTGTTCGCCGATACGGGTGAACTGCGCATCGGTGACGATCAGCTTGTCATCGCGCAATTCCGCACTCGGCGCGACCAGTGCACTCTTCAGTTGCCCGCTGTCGCTCATCTCGTATACATCGAGCCCGTCGATCCGGCCGTTGGGCAACGTGCCGTTGATACGAACCACGGTGTTGCCCTGGCGCAGCCACAGGCCATCGTCAATGCGGTCGCCAATCTTGCCCTGGCGCGCGGTGTCGCGCAGGTTATCGCCCAGGCGCACGCCCGCCGGGCCGAGATATTCGCCCATGGCCACGGCCAGCAGCGCGAGCGCGACGCCCGCGATCGAAACCGATAGCGCCAGCCGCTGCATCGACATGCCCGAGGCCCGCACGACCACCAGCTCGCTGCCTGCCGCGAGCGCGCCGAGTGCGAGCAAAGAACCCAGCAGTGAAACCACCGGCAGCACCAGATACATATGATCGGGCAAGCGCAGCAGGGTATAGGCCAGCACGTCCAGCAGGCCGTAGCTGCCGTCGCCGATGCTATCGGCCTCGCCGATGAGCACCGACAGGGCCACAAGCGAGCCAATAACCAGCGCCACCACGCCGGTGGCGATAAGGATGTTGCGACTGATATAGCGATCGATGAGATTCATATTGAAGCCTTGACGGCACGGCGCCGGGCGAACACGCCCTGCTCACGCATGATCAGCACCGCCGCTACCGCGAGCACGATAGCGTGTACCCACCACACGCCGATGACCGCCGGCAGCGTCCCCTCTTCGACGGCTACGCTGGCCAGATGAATCGCGTTGACATAGATCACGCACAGCAGGATGCCGGCGACCACGCGCCCGTAGCGCCCGGCTCGCGGCGGCACCCGTCCGACCGGCATTGCCAGCAGGGTAAGAATCAGAATCGACAGCGGCACCGACACACGGGTCTGCCACTCGGCGACCGCCTCGGGGTCACTGCTGGCCAACAGCGACAGAATGCCGCGGGCTTCAACCTTGGTGTCGACGTCTGCCTGCGCCGGCACCAGCTGCACGCCGTGCTCGGCAAACTGGATCACGCGATAGTCGGCGCGGCCCGGAAATCCCTCGTAGCGCCAGCCGTCATCCAGCACCAGGGTCACGCGCCCGGTATCCGGGTCGGTCTGCTCGCGCGCCCGATTGGCGGTCACCACGGTCTGGGTCGGCTCGCCGTCGCGCCCATCACGCTGCACGCGGATGAACACATCGCGCAGATTATCATCCGAATCACGGCTGCCGGCGTAGAACACCGCGTCTCCATCCAGGAATTTCTGAAAACGCCCCGGTGAAAGCGTGCGTAGCAGCGCAGTGGCGCCGGCCGCACCAATCTGCGCCATGGCGCGCTCGGCCTTGGGTGCTCCGACAATAGACGCCGTCCCCGCGATCAGCGCGACGATGACCGACAGCACGATAAACGGCCGATAGACGGTGAGCAGACCGGCGCCCCCGGCAAACATGGCTGCCATCTCGTTGTCTCGGCACAGCCGGCCAAGCGTGAGAAGCACGGCCAGAAGCATCGACACGGGCAACACGATTTCCATGTTTTCGATGAGCTTGAACAGGGCCAGCACAAGGACCGTGTCCACAGGCAACTCGCCTGCAGCCGCATCGGCGATGAACCGCGCGAAACCCAGCCCCAGCGTCAGGAAAATCAGCACGGCGGCTACGACAAGCCAGGTCCGGGCAACTTCGACGAACAGATGGCGGAAGATGACGCTAGGCATACTTGGGCCAGCCCAGGCCCGGATGATCAGAGTTCATTTATAATGGGCCCTGCAGAATGGGGGATGAATTATTTACGGTTTTGGGTAAACTGCGCGGCCTCGAACAAGTCATCCGGAAAGATCGATCGTGTCGTATTTCGGCTGAACCTGAGAAACCGCGCCGGTTTTTCACTGTCATAACAGTCTGTCTTGCAGGAGCACTTCATGGAATATCTCGTAAAAAGCGGCAGCCCCGAAAAACAGCGCGTTGGTTGCGTGGTGGTCGGTATCTTCGATCGTCGCAAGCCATCGACGCAAGCCGAAGCGCTCGATGACGCCAGTGAAGGCGTGATCGCCTCGGTGATGCGTCGCGGCGACATGGATGGCAAGCTGGGCCAGACCACGCTGCTGCACGGGCTGGACGAGCTATTCTGCGATCGCATTCTACTCGTAGGCTGTGGCAAGGAGCGCGATTTCAATGTTCGCGCCTATCGAAAAGCCTGCACGGCCGCCGCCAAGGCACTGGACTCGATGGGCGGCGTCGACGCGGCCTTTTATCTGACCGAGCTCAACGTCAAGGGTCGCGACGATTTCGGCTGGAGCGTCAAGCAGGCGCTACTGAGCGTCGAGGATGTGTTCTATCGGTTCGAGGTCTGCCGCGGCGCCGACTATGAACGACATACACGCAAGCTCTCGCGCCTGATCTTCCAGGTGCCGCGCCGCTCCGACCTGCCAGCCGCAGAGCGCGGCGTCGACGAGGGCGTGGCCACCGCCAATGGCGTGAAGTTGGCCAAGGATCTGGGCAACATGCCCGGCAATATCTGTACGCCGACCTATCTGGCAGAGCAGGCCGTTGCATTGTCTGAACGCCACAGCTCGGTCAAGACCAACGTGCTTGAAGAAGCCGACATGGAAGCGCTCGGCATGGGCGCCCTGCTGGGTGTCTCGCGCGGCTCGCGCCAGCCGGCCAAGCTCATCGTCATGGAATACATGGCGGGCGCGAAGAACGCCAAGCCGATTGTGCTCGTCGGTAAAGGCGTGACGTTTGATGCCGGCGGCATCAGCCTGAAGCCGGGGGCAGCCATGGACGAGATGAAATATGACATGGGCGGTGCTGCGAGCGTTTTCGGTGCGGTCCAGGCCGCCGCAGAACTCGGCCTGCCGATAAACGTTGTCGGCGTAATCCCGTCAACCGAGAATCTGCCTGACGGCGACGCCTACAAGCCCGGCGACATTCTGACCAGCATGTCCGGTCAGACCATCGAGGTACTGAACACCGACGCCGAGGGCCGCCTGGCCCTGGCCGACGCACTGACCTATGTCGAGCGCAACTATGAGCCGGACGCCGTAGTCGATATGGCCACGCTCACCGGCGCCTGTGTGGTGGCGCTGGGTTCGCACGCTGCCGGCCTGTTCTCCAACAACAGTCCGCTGCGCCGCAGCCTGCGTGATGCCGGCGAAGCCGTAGGTGATCGCGCCTGGCCCATGCCGCTCTGGGAGGACTACCAGTCGCAGCTGGATTCCAACTTTGCCGACATGGCCAACATCGGCGGCAAGGGCGCCGGCGCGGTCACCGCGGCCAGCTTCCTGCACCGGTTTGCGCGCAAGCTGCGCTGGGCGCATCTGGATATTGCCGGTGTGGCCTGGAATTCGGGCAAGGACAAAGGCGCAACCGGGCGTCCGGTCGGGCTGCTCGTGCAATATCTGGTCGACCGCGCACAGCAGGCTTGATTCCCCGCCCGACATGACCGAGGTTTTCTTCTATATTCTCGAAGAGGATAGCGCGCAGGCATTGGAACGCTTTGCCTGTCGACTCGCGGAAAAAGCCCACGCCGAGGGCCACCGGATCTATGTGCACGCCGGCAGCGACGAACAGATCGAGGCCATGGACAAGCTGCTCTGGACGTTCCGCCAGTCTAGCTTTGTGCCGCACTGCACGGCGGCTGCGCTCGCCGCCGACGACCAACTCACACCGGTCGTGGTCGGCACGGGCGCGCCACCGCCGGGATTTGACGATCTGCTGGTGAATATCGGCGGCGACACCGCCGGTTTCTTCTCCCGTTTCCAACGGCATAACGAAATCATCGCGCCCGCGGCTGTGGCCGAGGCGCGTAATCTGTATCGTTTCTACAAGGATCGCGGCTACGCGCTGACAACGCACAAGATCCCGGCAGGCTGAGGGCTCGTATCCCGGGGCCGGCGGCTTGTACAGACCTTCGGCGCCGTCTCGGCGCCATACTGGAATTTCGCAACGCGCACGCGCGCCGTTCGCGGCGAAATTGATCTGATCACCGACACGCAGGCCCGCAGCGCCGGGCTCAAAGGCAACGCTTGATGGCCGACATGGACAAGACCTTCGACCCGCATACCATCGAAGCCCGCTGGTATCCCGTGTGGGAGGAACGCGGCTATTTCGCGCCCGATATGGACGCGTCCGGCACACCCTATTCGATCATGCTGCCGCCGCCGAACGTAACGGGCAGCCTGCATATGGGCCACGCCTTCCAGCACACGCTGATGGACGCGCTCAGCCGCTATCACCGCATGAAAGGCGATCCGACCCTCTGGCAGCCGGGCTCCGATCATGCCGGTATTGCCACCCAGATGCTGGTCGAGCGCCAGGTCGACGCCGCCGGTGAATCCCGGCATTCGCTGGGCCGCGAGGCGTTTGTAGAGCGCATCTGGGACTGGAAAGCCGAATCCGGCGGCCATATCACGCGCCAGATGCGTCGCATGGGCGCCTCGGTGGACTGGTCGCGCGAGCGCTTCACCATGGACGACGGCCTGTCGGAGGCCGTACGTGATGTGTTCGTCGCCCTGCACAGGAAAGGCCTGATCTATCGCGGCCAGCGGCTGGTCAACTGGGATCCGGTGCTCAACACCGCCATCTCCGATCTCGAGGTGGAAAACCGCGAAGTCGCCGGCCATATGTGGCACTTCAAGTATCCGCTGGCCGACGGCGAGAGCTACGAATACATAGAGAAGAACGCGGACGGCGAAGTCACGCTTCGTGAGACACGCGACTATATCTCTATTGCGACCACCCGCCCGGAGACGATGCTGGGCGACGGCGCCATTGCGGTCCACCCCGACGACGAACGCTATGCGCCCATCGTCGGCAAGCACTGCCAGATCCCGGTGGGGCCGAAGGACAGCCGCCGCTCCATCCCGATCATCACCGATGAATATCCGGATCCCGATTTCGGCTCGGGCGCGGTCAAGATCACCGGCGCGCACGACTTCAACGACTATGCCGTCGCCCAGCGCAACGGCATTCCGCTGTATCGACTGATGGACACGCGGGCGGCCCTGCGTCAGGACGGCGAGCCTTACGTGCACGCCGCCGCCCAGGCTGCCGCGATCATCCGCAGCGGCGAGATGCCGCCCGCGGCCGACGTCGACGCCATCAATCTGGTGCCTGACGAATACCGCGGACTCGATCGGCTCGAGGCCCGTGCCCGAATCGTCGCGGCCATCGACGCCGAAGGGCTGATGATCAGCGTCGAGGACAAGACGATCATGCAGCCCTACGGCGACCGCTCGCAGGACGTGATCGAGCCGATGCTGACCAACCAGTGGTTCGTCGATGCCAAGACGCTCGCAAAGCCGGCGATCGAGGCGGTCGAGGACGGCCGCATCAAGTTCGTGCCCGGCAACTGGGACAAGACCTATTTCGAATGGATGCGCAATATCCAGGACTGGTGCATCTCGCGCCAGCTGTGGTGGGGCCATCGTATTCCAGCTTGGTACGACGCCGACGGCAATGTCTATGTCGGCAACACCGAAGCCGACATCCGCGCCGAGCACGGTCTCGCCGACACCATCACGCTCACCCAGGACGAAGACGTTCTCGATACCTGGTTCTCCTCTGCGCTGTGGCCGTTCTCGACGCTCGGCTGGCCCGAGGAAAAACCGGCACTGGGTCGCTTCTACCCGACCAGCGTGCTGGTTACCGGCTTCGACATCATCTTCTTCTGGGTCGCCCGGATGATCATGATGGGCCTGGAGTTCATGGACGACGTGCCTTTCCACGAGGTCTATGTCCACGGCCTGGTGCGCGACAACGACGGCGCGAAGATGTCCAAATCCAAGGGCAACGTGCTGGACCCGATCGACCTGATCGACGGCATCGGGCTGGAGGATCTGGTCGCCAAGCGTACCGGCGGCCTCATGCAGCCGCAGAAAGCGAAAGCGATCGAAAAAGCCACGCGCAAGGCTTTCCCCGACGGCATCGCGGCCTACGGCACCGACGCCGTGCGTTTCACCTTCGCCGCACTGGCCTCGCCCGGCCGCGATATCCGCTTCGATCTGGGGCGCGTGGAAGGCTATCGCAACTTCTGCAACAAACTGTGGAACGCCGCACGCTTTGTGCTCATGCAGCTGGGCGATGATTTCCAGCCGGCCGACGACGCCGCCGCCGAGCTGTCCGCCGCCGATCAGTGGATCATCTCCAAGCTCCAGGGCGTCGAGGCCGAGGTGACCCGTCAGTTCGATGCCTATCGTTTCGATCTGGCTGCCAGGGCTATTCACGATTTCATCTGGCACAACTACTGCGACTGGTATCTGGAGCTTGTAAAGCCGGTGCTTAACGGCGACGCCAGCGACGCGCAGAAAGCCGGTACCCGCCGTACCCTGGCGCGCGTGCTCGAGACCACGCTACGCCTGGCGCATCCGCTGATGCCGTTCATTACCGAAGAGATCTGGCAGCGGGTCGCGCCGCTGGCACGAGGCTCAGCACTGGCGTCCGCCGGCGAGAGCATTTCCATCCAGCCTTTCCCCATGGCCGACGACAGTCGAGTCAATCCGCAGGCCGAAGCCGAGATCGACTGGCTGCGCGAGGTCATCGCCGGTCTGCGCACCATCCGCGGCGAGATGGATATCGCACCGAAGCAGAAGATTCCGGTCCTTGTCGCCCAGGCCACCGAACACGACCATCTGCTGCTGCAGCGCCACCGCTCGGCCATCGACTTTCTGGCGGGCGTCGAGTCCATCGACACCGTCGCGATAAACGATGCGCCGGAATCGGCTACGGCCATGGTGGCTACCATGCAGCTACTCGTACCGCTGGCCGGACTGATCGACCAGGACGCAGAGCTTGCGCGTCTCGACAAACGGATCGCCAAGCTGGAAAAAGACCGCGACGGCATCCGCAATCGGCTGTCCAGCGAGTCGTTCGTGGCCAAGGCACCGGCCGATGTGGTTGCCAAGGCACGCGAACAACAGGACAACGTCGAGCGTGAGCTCGCCGAGCTGATCGAACAACGCCAGCGAATCGCCAATCTATAGACGCCCTCGGAAAGAGGCGCGCGGGAGACTTTCATGGCCCTGAAACTCTTATTGCTGTTCATCGTCCTGCCGATCGTGGAGCTCATGCTCCTGATCAAGATCGGCGGCCTGATCGGTTTTCTGCCGACCATCGCGCTGGTGGTCATCACCGCATTCGTGGGCAGTCAGCTGGTGCGACGACAGGGGCTGACGGTGCTGGCACGCATACGCCAATCCCAGGCGCGTGGCGAAGTGCCGACCCTGCCCCTGCTGGACGGTGCCGCACTGCTGTTCGCCGGCTTCATGCTGCTCACGCCCGGCTTCATCACCGATATATGTGGCTTCGCGCTGCTGATTCCGGGGCTTCGCGAGAAGCTGGCGCGCGGGCTGGTCTCGCGAGTCGTGGTCATGACGCCGGTCGGTGGTGGCGGCGGCGCAGCGGCGCGCTATGCCGGCCGTAGCGAAGCACAGAAAAACCGATCGGACGCCGTGATCGAAGGCGACTATCGCCGCACCGACACCGACGACAAGAGCCGTGACAGCCAAGACCGCCTTGGCGGGGACGAGCGGAAATAACGGTTCGAATCACTGCCGGATCGACCCGGCAGCAAAACGCGCGAAGATGTGAACGCATCGCCGCTCCGGTAGGCTGTAGCACAACGCTCCACGACGCTGCCGACGCTGCCGACGCCATCCGATGACGCCGAATCCGCCCGCCAGCGGTGCTGCCGCTACGCCGTCACCTGTGCCCGCGCGCGCCGGTCTGACTGCTATTCACGAGGCGCTGGCAACGCGCGTGCTCGGCAAGCACCATGAACTGTATCTGGCGCTGACGTGTCTGCTGGCCGACGGCCATCTGCTGATCGAGGATGTCCCGGGCGTGGGCAAGACGACGCTGGCCCACGCGCTGGCACAGGTGTTCGGCCTGAGCTTCTCGCGGGTCCAGTTCACCAGCGATCTCATGCCCAGCGATATCCTCGGCGTGTCGATATTCAACCGCAATACGACCGCGTTCGAGTTCAAGCCCGGCCCGATCTTCGCCGAGCTGGTGCTGGTCGACGAGGTCAACCGGGCCAGCCCGCGCACTCAGAGCGCGCTGCTGGAGGCGATGTCGGAGCGCCAGATCACCGTCGAAGGCGTCACGCGCGAACTGGCGCCGCCGTTCAACGTCATCGCAACCCAGAATCCGGTCGATCACAGCGGCACTTTCGCCCTGCCGGATTCGCAGATGGATCGATTTCTCATGCGTATCGGGCTGGGCTATCCGCCCGCCGAGGCCGAGCGCCAGCTGCTGGCCGAGGGCAACCGGCGCGCCGCACCCATCAAGGCGCTGGCCACATCGGCCGATCTGCTCGCCTGGCAGGCCGCAGCGGCCCGGCTGACCGTGCGTGACGCCGTACTCGACTACCTGCTGCGCCTGATCCACTACTCGCGTCGACCCGGGCTGTTCGAACAGGGGTTGTCGCCACGCGCGGGGCTGGCGCTGCGTCGTGCCGCCCAGGCCTGGGCACTGCTCGCCGGGCGTGATTTCGTCATGCCCGAGGATATTCAGGCGGTGCTGGCTTCGGTCGCCGATCATCGACTGATCCGTCGCGACGGGGAACGCGAGCCGGCCTCGGCGCTGCTGCTTGAACACGTCGCGATCGAATAACGCCCTGGAGCTTACGCTCAGGTCCAGGCTGGCGGCCGCGCGTCAGCGGTTCATCAGCCGGCGCTCGCCCGCGGCCCGACCGCCGCTGGCGATCTCGCGCCGCCGGTTGTATATCCTGCCGACCGGCAGCGGCAATCTGTTCGCGCTGCTGCTGATCGTGATGCTGCTCGGTGCGACCAACTACAGCAACAGCCTCGCGTTTGCGCTGACCTTCTGGCTGGCTTCGGTCGCGCTGGTATCCATGCATCACGCCCATCGCAATCTGCTGGGGCTGACCATCCGCGCCGTTGACGCCGAGCCGGTGTTCGCAGGCGAGATGGCGCGCTTCCGGATGACCCTCGCGCACGCGGCGACAAGACAGCGGCGCGCCGTGCGTATCGGCGCCGGCAAGAGCCGTCCGACCGACGGCGTGGATATCAGCGCCGAACTACCCGTCGAGATCGCGGTTCCAGTGGCTGCCCCGGTGCGCGGCGTGTTGCCCTGCCCCAGGCTCAAGATCCAAAGCATCTATCCGATCGGCCTGTTTCGCAGCTGGAGCTGGCTGACACCGAGCGCTGAGGTGCTCGTCTATCCGCGCCCGGCTGGCCGCGACCGCTTGCCCAAACCATCCGGCAGCGCCGACCCAAACGACCCACTGCGCCGCCGCGGTCGCGAGGATTTCATTGGCCAGCGCCGCTACATCCGGGGCGATTCAACGCGTGATATCGACTGGAAGGCAAGCGCACGCAGCGACGAGCTGCTGGTACGCGAATACGAGCAGCCGCGAGCGAGCCAGCTCTGGCTCGACTACGAGCGGCTGGGCGCACTCGATCACGAGGCGCGCCTGGCACAGCTCGCACTCTGGGTGACACGCGCCGAGCGGCTCGGCCGTGTCTATGGACTACTGCTGGGCGAGACCCGGCTGCCGCCGGCAACCGGCCCGGCGCATTACCGTGCCTGCCTGCGCGCGCTGGCGCTCGCATGATTGCGCTTGGCAAACGACGACGCCGTGCCCCCGGCACCACGGCCCGGACGCGCGGACCCGATGCAGCACAGCGCCTGCGCTTGACCGCCTGCCTGGTGCTGGTAGCAGCGCCTCATCTGTTTCATCTGCCGCTCTGGGTTATTGGCCTGACTCTAGCGATCATCGGCTGGCAGACACTCGCCGCCGGTCGAGCCTGGCCAGCGCCGGGCCGTCTGCTGCGTTTCGTACTGGCCGCGGCTGCCTTTGGCGCGGTATTCGCGGGCTTCGGACGGGTCAACGGTCAGGACGCCGGCGTGTCGCTGCTGCTGATCATGCTCAGCCTGAAACTCTGCGAGCTGCGCAGCCATCGTGACGCGATGGTATTTCTGTCGCTGCTGTGTTTCCTGCTGGTGACCCAGTTCCTGTTCTCGCAGAGCCTGGCGATGGCGGCCTATCTGATTCTGGGCACCTGGCTGATCGTGGCCGCCTTCGTGGATACGGCCAGTGTAGCCACCACAGGCACCGCACTGGCCGACAGCATGCGCCTGCTGGCCCAGGCATTGCCGGTCGCTGCGCTGCTGTTCGTGCTCTTCCCGCGTATTCCCGGGCCGATCTGGGGCCTGCCGTCGGATGCCGGCGCGCGCGCTACCGCCGGTCTGTCCCAGAGCATGTCGCCGGGCAGCATCGCCGAACTGGCGCTGTCCCGGGGCGTGGCCCTGCGTGCGCGGTTTGTCGACGATGTGCCGCCACCCGGCCAGCGCTACTGGCGGGGGCCGGTGCTGTGGGACTACAACGGCCAGAGCTGGGAGATCAATCAAGCCAATCGACGTCTGCCCGCTGCAACCGTCACGAATACGCCGGACGGCCGTCGCTGGGCGGTGGACATCACCCTGGAAGCGACCCGCCAGGACTGGCTGATCGCACTTGACGTGCCTGTGAGCGTGAACCGACCGGCTACCCAGGGCGCCGGGGCCACGCTGCACGCACCGAACGATATCGACAGCCGGACGCGCTATCTCGCCACATCGATCACCGGCGGTGCGCTCGACCGGGATATCGCCGAGACCAGCCGACGGCGTGCCCTGCTGCTGCCGGCCGGCGGCAACCCACGCGCCAAGGTACTGGGCGAGCGCTGGGCACTCCAGGGCCTGGCACCGGCACAAATCATCGACACCGCGCTACGCCGTTTCCGCGAGCAGGCGTATCGCTATACGCTGTCGCCCGCGCGCACGAGCGCCGATGCCAGCATCGACGATTTCCTGTTCGAGACCCGCGAAGGGTTCTGCGAGCACTACGCCGGCGCATTCACGTTCCTGATGCGCGCGGCCGGCGTGCCGGCACGCGTGGTGACCGGTTATCTCGGCGCCGAGCAGTCACTGGTAGGCGATTACTGGATCGTGCGTAACTCCGATGCCCATGCCTGGGCCGAGGTCTGGCTGGAAGACCGCGGCTGGGTCCGCGTGGACCCGACAGCGGCGGTTGCCCCGGAACGCATCGAATCGGGTCTCTCGGGGTCGCTGGCCGACAGCAGCGCCCTGCCCTATATGGCGCGATCAAGCGGCAGCAGCTGGTATCAGGCACAAATGGTGTGGGATGCGGTAAACGCCGGCTGGGATCGCTGGTTTCTGGCCTACGGGCCACAGCTGCAGGCACAGGTCCTCGACCGGCTGGGGCTAGCCGGCTGGACGCGCGCACTGCTCGCCCTCACGGGCGGTGTCATCGGCCTGCTCGCGCTGGTGTCGCTATGGCTCGGCTGGCAGATGCGGCGGCGGCGACATCCTGATCCGGTGGTGCGCGCCTGGGCCCAGGTCTGTCGACGACTGGCCCGCTGCGGGTACCCGAAAGCCATCGGAGAAGGCCCGCGCGACTACGCTACTCGTATCGCCAAAGCGCGCCCGGCGCTGGCTTTGCCACTCGGCGGACTCGTCGATCGCTATATCCGGTTGCGCTATGCTCCTGTAGAGCGCAGCAATCAGCATGAACGTGACCTGTTCATCAGCAAAGCTGCCGAATTCAAACCGCGCCGGAACAAACGTCAGCGCCGTCATTTATCAACCCGCGACTGAGCCATGCACGACAACCGTCAATACTGCCCGATCTGCACGACAGGCCTCGAACGCCGCGATATCGCCGGCTTCGAGCGCCCACTCTGCCCCGACCCCGACTGTGGTTTCGTGTTCTGGGACAATCCCATTCCCGTGGTCGCCGCGATCGTGGAGCACGAAGGCCAACTCGTGTTCGCGCGCAATGCGCTGTGGCCCGAGGGCATGTACGGCCTGATCACCGGCTTTCTGGAGCCACGCGAAGCGCCCGAGGACGGCGTGGTGCGAGAAGTGGCCGAGGAACTGGGTATCGCGGCCCGTATCACCACCTTCATCGGCGCCTACGGTTTTGCCCGCAAGAACCAGCTGCTGCTTGCGTATCATCTGATCGGCGACGGCGACATCCAGCTCAACGAGGAACTGGCCGAGTACTTCCATGTCGACAAGGCCGAGGCCCAGTACTGGCCCGGCGGCACCGGCCTGGCCGTGCGCGACTGGCTGCGCGCCCAAGGCTACGACCCGCAGCCGCGTGAGCTGCCACCGGCGGTGCAGGCATGGATGAAGGCGCCGGTCGATATGGACTAGCGGTGCGCCCTCAGGGCCGGCCCGGCGCTTCGCGCGTATCCACTCGGGTCAGCAGAAAGCCACCGGCTACGAACAGGATCAGCACCGACAGGATCGACAGCCGGGCGCTGCCGGTCACTGCCGCGGTAACGCCCACCAGCAACGGCCCGATGACGGCGGCAAACTTGCCCATCATGTTGTATATGCCGAAGTATTCGCCGGCCTTGCCGTCGGGAATGAGCCGGGCGAAGTAGGAGCGCGACAGGGATTGCACGCCGCCCTGCACCAGCCCGATGACTGCGGCCATGACATAGAACTGCCAGACGTCGACCAGAAAATAACCCCAGGCCGTGACGCCGGCATACACGCACAGGCCAAGATAGATCGCCTTCTTGGTATCCCAGCGCGAGGCGATCCAGCCAAATCCGATCGCCGCCGGGAAGCCGATGAACTGCACGAGCAGCAGTGCGGCGATCAAGCTGGTCTGGCCGAAGCCAAGATTGAGCCCGAAATCGACCGCCATGCGAATGATCGTATGGACGCCGTCGATATACAGCCAGTAGGCCAGCAGGAACATCCACACCGCACGCTCGCCGAGGATACGCGTGGCGGTGGCGCGCAGCTCGGTGACACCGGCCCTGAGTGCTGCCATCGCGCCGGGCGTGGCCGCGTCCCGGCGTTCGTCGACGAACAGAAACACAGGCAGCGAGAACAGCGCCCACCAGACGGCCACGCTCGCGAATGACCAGCGCACCGCAGCTGTCCGATCGGCCAGGCCGAACCAGCCCGGCTCGAGCGTCATCGCGACGTTGACCGCCAGCAACAGGCCGCCACCGAGATACCCCAGCCCGTAGCCCAGAGCAGAAACCCGGTCGTATTCGGCAGACGAGCACACATCCACAATCAGGCTGTCGTAGAACACCATTGCCAGGAAGAAGCCGATGGAGGCGATCACGAACAGGCTTATCGCCGTCAGCCACGCGCCCTCGCCTACAAGGAACAGCCCGGCCGTGGCCGCAACCGACAGGCCAGTCGCCCAGGCCAGCCCCACTTTCTTGCGGCGGCTGCGATCGGCGATCGCGCCCACCAGCGGCGCCAGGAAAAGCACGATCAGGCTGGCCAGCGCGCTGCCCACGCCCAGCTGCAGCGTGCTCGTCTCCGGCGGGTTATCCGCGCTCCAGTAGGTCTTGAAGAAGATCGGGAAAAAGCCCGCCACGACCGTGGTCGCAAACGCCGAGTTGGCCCAATCGTAGAGGGCCCAGGACCACTGCGCGCGACGCTTGGATTGACTCGGCATGACAGCGTCTACCCGTGGCAACTAGAGTTCGAGATCGAGAGCGAGAATGAGCGCATCCTCACGCCCCTCGGGCGACGGATAGTACCCCGGACGCGTGGCAATGCGCTTGAATCCGCGGCGCTTATAGAGTCGGCGGGCCGCGCGATTGGACGGACGGACTTCCAGCAACATGGTTTCGGCTCGCTCGGCCATGGCCTGGGTGATCATGGCTTCAAGCAGCACTGCGGCCACGCCCTGGCCGCGCAGGTCCGGTGCGACACAGAGATTCAGCACGTGGGCTTCGCCCACCGCTACCGACAACAGGCCATAGCCGATCACTTCGTCTTCGATATCGGTGGCAACCCAGCCGCGATAGCCCACCCGAAGACAGTCGCGAAAAATGCGCTCATTCCAGGGAAACCCATAGGACACCTGCTCGATCGCCAGTACGGCGGGCACATCGCGCGAACGCATGCCGCGTATATGAATCATCTGCTCCGGTTTCGCGCTCATGAGGCCGCCGCGCGGATCCGGCCCGCAATCTGCCTGAGATCATCCCAGGCTTTCGCCTTCTGCTGTGGGCTTCGCAACAAATACGACGGGTGATAGGTCACCAGCACGTCCAGTTCACGCTGCGGGTAACGATGCAGCTGCCCGCGCAGCTTGCCCAACGCCTCGGTGCTGCCCAGTAGTGTCTGCGCGGCCACGCGACCGACGGCCACTACCAGCTTCGGGTTCATCAACTCGATCTGGCGTTCGAGCACCGGCCAGTCGGCGGCCACTTCATCCGCGTTCGGATCGCGATTGTCGGGCGGGCGGAACTTGCAGATATTGGTGATATAGACATTGGTATCGCGCGAGCAGTCGATAGCGGCCAGCATGCGATCCAGCAGCTTGCCCGAGCGACCGACGAACGGCACGCCCTGCTCGTCCTCGCTCGCGCCCGGCGCCTCGCCAACGATGAGCACGTCGGCGTCCCGCGCGCCCACACCGAACACCGGACGTTGCGCGCCACGGTGATCCTGCTCGGCCAACCAGGCTTCCAGTTGTGCCCAGTCCATATCGCCCGTGACCGACACGGCGGGGGCCTTGTCATCAACGTCGGTCATGCCCTCGTCGCTCATCTCGGCATGCAGGGCCGCTGCACGATCGGCCTCGACGTCATCGGGCCATCGGGCGTCATCAGCCTCTGCTGCTCGCGGCGACGTTGCAGCCTGGCCCTCGCCCGCCGCTTGCGTTGGCACCTGCGCTTGACCGGCGATCGTATCGACCGCCGGCGATGAGTCGCGTGTCGACTTATCGTGTTCTGCGGGTTCAGGCGGCGCCGGGTCCGGCCCGGCGACGGTTTTGGGCGGAACCTCGGCGTGCGCTGGGCGGTCGGCCCGCGGGTCCACCGCCAGCGGGCCGTCGCGGCGTATACGCCAGTCCACCAGCCCGAGACCGGCCAGCATCTGTAGTCTGTCCACGCTCGCCATGCTCATAGCCTACCGGATTTCACGCTACATTCCGGAGGTACGTGTCTACTCGCGCGACCCGGAACGCCTTCTGCGGCGTTTGAGCGCCATCAGCGGGCCTGATGCGGCATAGGCCAGAAATCCGGCGAACAACACGCGTGGTGGGTCCAGGATAATCAGCACGAACACGATCAGCATGATCAGAATATAGCGAAACGGGACCCGCTCACCGAAGTTGAGGTCCTTGAAGCTGTTGTAGCGCACATTCGAGACCATCAGCATGCCGGCCGCTACGGTGAGCGCGAATACCGCGATCACCAACTGGCTGCCCTCGAAGCCGAAATCTGCGCCCACCCAGACGAATCCCACCAGCAGCCCCGCCGCTGCCGGACTGGGCAGGCCGAGAAAGACTTTTTTCTCTGCGGCGCCGCCGCGCGTGATGTTGAACCGGGCCAGGCGCAGTGCCGCAGCGGCGGTATAGAAGAACGCGGCCAGCCAGCCAAGCTTGCCGGCGACGTCGCTGTAGTAGGCCAGGCTATCCAGGCTGTACAGATAGGCAATCAGGCCGGAAGCCAGTCCGAAGGCCACCAGATCAGCAAGGCTGTCGTACTGGATGCCGAAATCGCTTTCGGTATTGGTCAGTCGTGCGACACGACCGTCCAGCATATCGGTGAGCATGGCGACAAAGATAGCCACAGAGGCCACCACGAATCGGCCCTGCGTAGCCGCGATGATCGCGTAGAACCCGGCAAACAGCGTGCCGGTAGTAAACAGGTTGGGCAGCAGATAGATTCCGCGGCGCCGGCGACTCTCGGTCGGGGAGCTTTTATCACTCATTGGTAAGGCTGATCTCGGGTCATGGCGTTGCTCTCGAAGCGGTTCGGCACAGACATCCCGGGCTTGGGGCGATTCCCGACAAGCCCTGACAGACACTGGGCGCGATTCTACGCGGATGCCGCCAACGTCGTGCCGCCGCTGGGCTTGTTGCGGCTGTCAGTCGGTCGCGGCGTCTCACCCTTTTTATGTACAAGCTTGGCGAGCACACAGGCACCGGCGCGAACATGATCACCAAGCTCGACTTCCACGCGGGAGTTTACCGGCAGGTACAGATCCACCCGGCGTGCCAGTCGACGCTGGCCGCAGCAGCGGCCCTGACCGACGCGCTCGCCGAAGCTGCTTCGGCATGGGCGCGCGCCAAACAGACTGCCGTCACGAATGACCATGATCAGATCATCGCCTTCGTCGGTACGAATTCGCGAGGCTACGCCGTCGAGCTGATCGATCGCCTCGCCGGTGAGTTCCAGCACGGTGCCCTCGACGGGCGATCGCATCAGATAGGCCCCAAGCATATCGACACGGATCGACAGCTTGATCGCCTCGCGATCCAGAAACGCGTCGTAGCATTCCCGCCGATGGACGATGGTGCCATCCACGGGCGAGATCACCGCCAGCGGTTCGGCCGGCACATTGCGCGGCGAGTCACGGAAATAGAGTGCGGCCAGCACGAGCAGCGCCAGCACGGGCAGCATCCACAGCGGGCCGACCGCGGCGTTGACGATCAACGCCGCCACGGTCAGCCCGATGAGTACCGCCCAGCCTTCCGGTACGATATGAAACAACGTCTTGCGCCGCATGATTTAACGCGCCGGCTCGTGTTGACGGATCAGAACAACAGCATCCGCCTAGTTGCGCGACTTGTCGACGATCTTGTCCTTGGCGATCCACGGCATCATGCCGCGCAGCTTTTCACCGACAACCTCGATCGGATGCTCGGCGGCCAGACGGCGGCTGGCCTTGAGCGTCGGCATGCCGGCCTGATGCTCGCCAATGAACTCACGCGCGAACTTGCCGGTCTGGATCTCGGCGAGGATCTTGCGCATCTCGGCCTTGGTCTCTTCAGTGACCAGACGCGGACCACGCGTGATGTCGCCGTACTCGGCGGTGTTGGAGATCGAGTAGCGCATGTTGGCAATGCCGCCCTCGTAGATCAGATCCACGATGAGCTTGACTTCGTGCAGGCACTCGAAATATGCCATTTCGGGCTCGTAGCCGGCTTCTACCAGTGTCTCGAAACCGGCCTGGATCAGGGCGATGGTGCCGCCACAAAGCACGGCCTGCTCGCCGAACAGATCGGTTTCGGTCTCGGCGCGGAACGTGGTCTCGATGATGCCGGCACGGCCGCCGCCGTTGGCTACGGCATAGGCCAGCGCGATGTCCTTGGCCTGGCCGGACGAATCCTGGGCCACGGCGATCAGGCTCGGCACGCCGCCGCCTTTTTCATAGGTGGCACGCACGAGATGACCGGGGCCCTTGGGTGCGATCATGATCACGTCGAGGTCTTCACGGGCCTCGATCAGATCAAAATGGATATTGAAACCGTGGGCAAAACCCAGGGCCGCGCCCTTCTTGATGTTCGGCTCGATCTTGTCGTTATAGAGCGAGGTCTGCAGTTCATCAGGCGTCAGCAGCATGACGACATCGGCGCTCGCGGTAGCCTCCTCGATGCTGGCTACTTTCAGACCGGCGTTCTCAGCCTTGTTGGCCGACGAAGAGCCTTCACGCAGACCGACCACGACATCGACGCCGGAGTCCTTGAGGTTGTTCGCGTGTGCATGGCCCTGCGAGCCATAGCCAATGATGGCGACTTTCTTGCCCTGGATAAGGGACAGATCGCCGTCCTTGTCGTAATACGCGTTCATGCTCACGGTCTTTCTCCTGGTATTGATCTGGAAAAGCGGCGGCCATCGCCGGCCGCGCAGGTTATCGAATGAGTCGGAATCAGGCGTCGTCGGCTTCGTCGTAGCTCAGCCCGGTCGCACCTGGCGTGAGCGTGACCGCACCGCTGCGAGCCAGCTCGACCAGTACGCCGGCGTCCTCGAGAGCAGCCACGAACGCGTTGAGTTCGTCGCCGGTGCCCACGAACTGCAGCGTCTCGATCGCATCGTCTTCGCTGATCGAGCTGACCTCGTAGTTCCGGGCCATGGCGACGACGGCATCATGCCCGTTGTCGTGACGGACCTTGATCAGCGCCAGTTCACGTTCGACGTGTTCGTCGCCGGTCATATCGAGGACGTCGATCACATCCACCAGCTTGAGCAGCTGGCGATTGATCTGGTCGACGATATGTTCAGTGCCCTCCGTGACCAGCGTCAGCCGCGAGACCTTTGGGTCCTCGGTCGGTCCGACGTTGAGGGTTTCGATATTGAAGCCGCGCTGGGAAAACATGCCCGCGACGCGCACGAGCGCGCCCGCTTCATTGGCCATCAGAACCGATATGACGTGTCGCATGCCCTATGAATCCCTGTGTTTATGTGCGGGTGGCGCGCTTGCAAAGCGCGAAAAATACGCCCAAAGCCCGAGTGAAGCAACTGCCGGCGCTTGAAAAGGGCAGTCCTTCTGGCCGTTGCATCGTTGTTGTGCGCTATAATTCGTGGTTTTCCACGTAGCCAAACGGGTGATCCCATGAGCCAAGCTCAGTACGCCACTGCCCCAACCGATCCGCATCCCCTGAGCGGGACCGTGCTTTCGGGTGCGGACGTGATCGTACAGGTGCTGGCTGATGAAGGCGTCGACACGATTTTCGGCTACTCCGGCGGCGCCATTCTGCCAACCTACGACGCGATTTTCCGGTTCAACGAGGAAAACCACGATCGGATGCCGCTGATCGTGCCCGCCAACGAGCAGGGCGCAGGCTTCATGGCCGCCGGCTATGCGCGCGCCTCCGGCAAGGTCGGCGTGGCCATGGTCACATCCGGCCCGGGTGCCACCAACTGTGTGACGCCCGTGCGTGATTGCATGGCCGATTCGGTGCCGATCGTACTGATCTGCGGCCAGGTCGCGCGTGCCGCTGTGGGCACCGATGCGTTTCAGGAAGCGCCGGTGTCGAACATCATGAGTTCGGCGGCCAAGCACGTCTTCTTCGTCACCGATCCGGAAAAGCTGGAAGCCACTGTGCGCACGGCGTTCGAGATTGCCCGCTCCGGCCGGCCCGGTCCGGTCGTGATCGACGTGCCCAAGGACGTTCAGAACTGGGAAGGTACATTCCACGGCGAAGGCGTGTTGGCCGTACCCGGCTATCGCCAGCGCATGCGTGACCTGCGCACCAGCGAGCTCACCGACGCCAAGTGCGCCGAGTTCTTCAAGCTGCTCGGCGAGAGCAAGCAGCCGCTTATCTATGCCGGCGGCGGCGTGATCAACTCCGACTCCGCCGACCAGATGCGCGCGCTCGCTCAGGCCTTCGGTATTCCCGTGGTGACCACGCTGATGGGCATTGGCGCGTTCGACACCACCGATGCGCTATCGCTGCATATGCTCGGCATGCACGGCACCGCGTTTGCCAACTATGCAGTCGACGACTGCGACCTGCTGATCGCCGTGGGCTCACGCTTCGACGACCGCGTGGCCGGCGTGCCGGACAAGTTCGCGCCCAACGCCAAGGCGTTCATGCATTTTGATGCCGATGTCTCCGAGATCGGCAAGGTCAAGGCCGTGGACTGGCATCACGTCGGCCTGTTCGCACCGAGCCTGGCGCGGGTGCTGGCCTACGGCCGCGAGAACGGCTTCTCGGCGGACTTCTCGGCCTGGCATGAGCATGTTGCAGAGCTCAAGCGTGAATACGCCATGGGCTATGCACAGGATACGGCGATGATTCAGCCGTATGCGGTCATCGAGGAGATCAACAAGCACACGGACGGCCGCGCAATCATCGCCACCGGCGTCGGCCAGCATCAGATGTGGGCCGCCCAGTATTTCGATTTCCGCGAGCCGCGCCTGTGGCTGACCTCGGGCTCCATGGGCACCATGGGCTTCGGCCTGCCGGCTGCCATTGGTGCTGCATTCGCGCGTCGCGACAAGCTTGTCATCGATATCGACGGCGACGCCTCGATCCGCATGAACATCGGCGAGATGGAAACCGTGACCACCTACAACCTGCCGGTAAAGGTTGTGGTGCTGAATAACAACGGCGATGGCATGGTCAAGCAGTGGCAGAAGCTGTTCTTCAAGGGCCGCCTGTCGGCCTCGGACAAGTCGCTGCACAAGAAGGACTTCGTCAAGGCCGCCGAAGCCGACGGCTTTGAATATGCCGCGCGCCTGACCGATCCGGCCGATCTGTCCCGCGTGGTCGAGGAGTTCCTCAACTTCCAGGGCCCGGCCTTCCTTGAGGTGATGATCGACCCGGATGCCGGTGTCTACCCGATGGTCGGGCCAGGCATGAGCTACAAGCAGATGATCACCGGCGACCATATCAACAATCGCTACTGCGAGGATGGTCAGGAGCGTGAAGTCGGCGCGTCCGAGATGTTCTAACTCGCGCAGATCGCTTCGAGCCATGAAAAACGGGGCCATGCGCCCCGTTTTTTTGCGCTCGGCTTAAGGCACATCAGAGCATGCGGATCCACTAGGGTGACCAGAATGACAACGTCGAGCTATCGACTGCCATAACCGGTTTGATGGAGAATCTGGCGTTCGCGTCTTGGGCCACGTTCACTGATCCCGCGCTGTTCCAGTCACGCATTGCGCCACCGCCAGTCCAAACCACGACGCGACTCGCGTCATCAGAAGGAATCGCTCGATGGGCCTGATCGGTATCTTTATCTCGCTCGCGTTGCTGATGTTTCTCGCCTATCGGGGCATCAACGTACTCATCCTCGCGCCGCTGCTCGCGCTGCTGGCGACAGTCTGCGCAGGCGGCTTGCCGCTGATGGCGACCTATACACAGGTCTTCATGCCAGCGTTGGGTGCCTACCTGCTCAAGTTCTTTCCGCTGTTTCTGCTGGGCGCAATCTTCGGCAAACTGATGGCCGATTCGGGCTCTGCGCGCGCCATCGCTGAATGGTTCACCGACAAAATGGGCGCAAAGCACGCCATCGCGGCGGTCGTGATGTCCTGCGGCGTGCTGACCTATGGTGGCGTGTCGCTCTTTGTCGTGGCGTTTGCGGTCTATCCGATCGGCAACGAGCTGTTCCAGCGCTCGGGCACGCCCAAACGCCTACTGCCCGCCGCACTCGCGCTTGGCTCATTCACGTTCACCATGACCGCGCTGCCCGGCACGCCCGCGATCCAGAACGCGATTCCCATGCCTTACTTCAACACCACGCCGTTTGCCGCACCCATATTCGGCACACTTGCCGGCCTGGGCATGCTGATCGGCGGTATTGTCTGGCTCAATCATCGGCGCGCGCGTGCCGTCGCACACAACGAAGGCTACGGCGAACACGCGCCGACCGAGTCCGACGCCGAGTTCAGCCAGCAGAGACTGCCGGCGATCTGGCTCGCCATGATTCCGGTCGTGTCGGTCATCCTGCTCAACGCGCTGTTCACTTATGTGGTGATACCCGCGATGGATACGGGCTATCTCACCGAGGCGGCATATGGCGAAGTCGACATCGGCGACGTGCGCGGCATCTGGGCCATCATCGCCTCGCTGGTGTTGGCGATTGCCATTGTCACCGCGCTGAACTGGTCGCGTTTCGACAATATCAAGCAGAGCTTCAATCGCGGCACGTTCGGCTCGCTGCTGCCGGTGTTCAACACTGCCTCCGAGGTGGGCTACGGTGCCGTTATCGCCTCGCTTCCCGCGTTCCTGATCATTCGCGATGCCGTACTCGGGCTGTCGTCCAACCCGCTGATATCTTCTGCTGTGGCCACCAATGTGCTGGCCGGCATCACCGGCTCGGCCTCGGGCGGCATGTCGATCGCGCTGGAAACACTTGGCGGCGAGTTCATGAGCCGGGCACAGGCGGCCGGGATTGATCCGGAGATCATGCATCGTGTGGTTGCATTGTCGTCCGGCGGGTTCGACGCGCTTCCCCACAACGGCGCCGTGATTACACTGCTTGCCATTACGGGTCTGACGCATCGCCAGAGCTATGCCGATATCTTCGTCGTCGCCGTGCTGATTCCGTTCAGCCTGACGGTTCTGGTGATTCTGGGCGCGTCACTCTGACACGCTCGTATTACCGTCAGGCCGCACAGCCCCAGCGCATCTGATCAACTCATGAGGCAGCCAATCGCGTCCTTCATTACATGCCTGTCAGACAAACACGCGCGATCACTTCGCGCAGTCATCGGTGCTGAACACGAACTCCCCCAGCGACGTTCCGTCCTCGAGGCGATAGCGATAGGCCACATCGAATCCGCGGCGCAACAGCGCCCGCAGGCGCGGTTTCGAGCAGACCGTCTGCCTGATCGGATCAGTGTAGTCGGCTACAAAACGATTCATGTCGAGATCGTCAGAAACCGCTGGCAACAGCGTGTAGTTGTATTGAAGGGTTTCGTTGTCGACCGAGGTGCTTTCCAGGCGCGTGCCGGTGTCTATCTGCGTGGGCAAATCGGTGTTGATCTCACGCGACATACGTTCCAGAGCAGCGGCTTCACTGTTCGCGCCCGCGTCGCCAAAGACATACGGCGCCGCTGCATAGCCCACCAAACCCAGGAATATCAGCAGAACGAGTCCGCCAACGACGGCCGCAATTCTTGAAACGTTGCTCATAGTGCTGATTCTCATCGACGCCTGTGATGGCATATGCCCTTTGGGTTGCGCGCCATCTTAACGGCATCCACAAGCTCAACGTGACATCGACTACGACACAAATGACCGACAAGGCGCGAACTGGAATCGATCATTCCGCGATTATGCCAACAGGCCTAGACCCATCGCGAAACGTCACGTAGAATACGCGCTATTCCGCAGTCAGGAATGAACCTTAAAGTCTCAAACCACTGCATATTCAGTGTCTTGAGCAGCTTGGCAGTAAAGTGCTGTCGACAGGTCGTAAAACAACGCGCCCGTAGCTCAGCTGGATAGAGCGTGCGGCTACGAACCGCAAGGTCGGGAGTTCGACTCTCTCCGGGCGCACCATTATAAAAGACCAGTAGCCGATGGCCTCTGGTCTTTTTTTTGCGCGCTATCAGCGAGTTAGCGGTAATGACTGGCTCGATGGCCGCGGGCGACCGCGTCTCAGTTGCCAGCGGCTGCACGTCTCGATAAAGCTCTGTGCCCATCTCGTGCCCATTCTGTGCCCACTTTGCGCAGAGGCCTTTTCCGGCTCAGCTCAATATGACTCTGAGGCTCTGTGCCCAAGTCAGTCGGCCCGATCGTCGGTAACACGTTCAAATAGATCGCCGACTTCGCACTCGAAGAGATGGCAAAGCTTTTCAATTGCGTCGATATCCACGCGCGTGGCGGTCTCTTTATAGAGCAGTGTCACAGTATTTCTGTGCAGCCCTGTCTCCCGCGCGACGTCCATCACCTTCAATTTTCGCTCGCCCATCATCCTCGAGAGATGGCATCTAATCATTGTTTCTCACCCGAATGTCATTTAGAACGACAAAACGTTGACATCAAGGGCGTTTTATCATACTGTATGACATACAGGATGACAAAACGTAGGACAGACAGACGTTTTGTTGGCCTGCAAATCATATCGTCATTTGCCAGGAGGCAACAATGAACAACGAGATCTACCTCACTACTGAAGAGTTAGCCGAGCGGATCAAATATGACTGCCGCACGATCCGAGACAGGCTGAAGGATTCAGTTTTAATTGAGGGCAAGCACTATTTTCGGCCATTTGGTGGTCGCAAAATTCTCTATATCTGGAGCGCGATCGAGCGCGACATGAAAGCTGCTAGTCCTGCCCAGCCTGCGCAGGTCAAGACTGCTGGCATTCCGATGGCTTCGGGAGGATTCTGCAATGTCTAGTATTCGAGCACGTCCAGACACGGGTTTGCTGTTCTTCGACTTCCGGCTCAAAGGCAAGCGTTGCCGCGAGCAAACAATGCTTCCCGACACGAAACAGAACAGGAAACGACTGGAGAAAATTCTCGACCAGATTGATGCCGAGATCACGTTGGGCGATTTTGAATATCGCAAATATTTTCCCAACAGCGGCCGCGCTGCTCAGTTCGACTCTAAGGAAGAACCAACTGATGTTGCCCCGGTGCACGTTTCACCGTCGTTCAAAGATTTCGCCGATACCTGGTGGAACGAAAACGAGATCCGCTGGCGTCGCAATACGATCTCCGGCAACCGTGCTGTTCTGAATCGTCATCTGCTACCGGTATTTGGTGACCGCACCATCAGCGAGATCACCAAAGCCGATGTGTTGGCCTTCAGAGCCGAGGTCGCATTGTGCGCGGGCCGATCCGGCAACAAGACATTATCGCCGAAGACCATCAACAACCTGATGGGCATCCTCAACATGATCATGACCGAGGCGGCTGATCGCTTTGAGTTCCAGAATCCCGTTCGAAACATCAAACGCTTGCGGCTGCAGCGCAAGGACATCCAGCCATTCTCACTCGGTGAAGTACGCCTGATCCTCGACACCGTCCGAAGCGATTACAAGCAGTACTACATCCTGCGATTTTTCACTGGAATGCGCACCGGCGAACTACATGGTCTGAAGTGGTCACGCGTCGATTGGGATGCACGCCAGATACTCGTGCGTGAAACCGTCGACAAGGGCGTCGTTGACTACACCAAGACCGATGGCTCCCAGCGAGAGATCGCCATGTCCTCGGTCGTACACGACGCGCTACGAGCCCAGCGTGAAGTAACGGGGGACGGCGAATACGTATTCGTCACCCGAGACGGTACGCCGCTTGATACAACCAACGTGACTCAGCGTATCTGGTATCCACTCCTGCGATACCTTGAACTCACACCGAGGCGTCCCTATCACTGCCGTCACACCGCAGCCACGCTCTGGCTAGCTGCGGGCGAAAACCCTGAATGGATTGCTCGGCAGATGGGACACGCCAATACCGAAATGCTATTCCGCGTGTACTCGCGCTACGTGCCCAATCTCACGCGTAAGGATGGCAGTGCCTTCGATCGATTCGTCACCAATGCGATCAATGGCGGCATGGAAGAGGAGGTCCAGTCATGACATCGATCGCATCTCTGGCATCGCAATTCGGGTTATCTGTCACCGGGCTTTTCCGGCTACTTTCCGTCAAACGCGCTCCGGCAGGAGTGGAGAGTGACCGAGCACGGGTCTCCATCGCCGACGCCAGCGGCTTCGCGATCTGTGAGCTGTCTCTTACCGACGAGTGCTTTCTTGCACTCACCGATATCCGAACACGCTTCGTACGTATCGAAGGGCGCATCCTTAGCTCTCCGAACGAGATTGTTCAGATCGATACGCATCGCATCGAGAAAGCCACCAGACTAGACCGCCCAAGTTGGCATCTGCTATCTCGCACGTGGGTGCCGCCGGAAGCCGTGTCGGCGTTTGATCGACTGGTCGCTTTACTGGATCGACTGAACGATCACCACGTTCGATCGCTCGCTCATCGCATCTTCCTTTCACCGGAAATCGCCGACCCGTTTCTATGCGTGCCGGCAAGCCGTTCGCATCATCATGCCGGGATCGGAGGCTTGCTCATCCACAGTGTCGAGTGTGCCGAGATGGCGGAGTCACTCTCACGCTACGTGCTGCCCGCTCATGAGTGTGATCTAGCCGTCATGGGCGCCTTGCTCCACGACCTCGCCAAGATTCGCACCATGAAGTCTGGGCATGGCAGTCGGCATGCCATCTACGGCGTTACCCAGGAAGCCTTGAACCTGGAGGTCTTGGCGCCGTTTCTGCAGCGACTCGATCGAGACTGGCCAGAGGGTGGTTCGGGGCTTCGAGAGATACTGGCGCCGGCACCGACGTATCGCGGCAATAGCGCCTCACCGCTACTGGTTACTGACCTGGTTCGCTATGTCGATCGACTGAGTTCAGGTGCTGACATCCGCGCACAAAGGTTCAACGGTGCTCCCGGGTGGCGTCACTGCGTCAGAACCGAGCAGGGAGCACTGCTAAAACGGATCCTGCCGGCGCCAAGTTCAACTCAAGGCCTCCAGGTGTCGCCATGAACGGAGCCTGCGACCAGTCGTACGATGAACTATGGCACTTGGCGTTCGAAAGTGTCCCTACCATCGAGCTGTTCGACTCTATCGCTCTCCAGAAAGCAGTCGATGCCGAGTCGAGCAATCCTGCGAGGCGTGATGCGCTGAGTCGTCTACTGGAAAGCGGAAAACACCGTAGATTGGCGACCGCCAGATCCGAGATGATGAATACGCTGGATGCATTACAGCGGCGTCAGCCGAATTGCGCGAAGGTGATAGACAGCATCCGCCGTCAGGTTGCCCTTAGTCTGTTGGCAGACTCTCGAGTGCTGCGATGGCCTCCCTTACTTCTCGATGGACCACCGGGCATAGGCAAGACTTATTTCGCCCGCACGCTTGCCGAAGCCTTGGGATTTCCTCTGTTCATGGTGAACTGCTCATCCGTCACTGCCAGCTTTGTGCTCGGCGGGAATAGCCCCAGCTGGGGAGGCAGTCGGCCCGGGAAGATCGTCGAAGCCCTGCGAGACAGCTCTATTGGCAACCCAATTATCTTGCTTGACGAAGTAGACAAGCTACGCGGCGATATGCGATTCGATGGGTACGGCCCCTTGTATCAATTGCTCGAGGAGGATACCGCCAAGACATTTGAAGATGAGCACATTGGTCGTCCTGTCGACGCGTCGCGAATACTCTGGATAGCGACTTCAAACAATTTCGACCTGCTGCCTGAGGCCATCAGGTCTCGGTTTGATACGCTAACCATTGATACACCGCTGTCAGGTCATTCAAGCGTTATTGCTCAGTCAGTGTATGAAGATTTGCTTGCGCGCGAGGAGGGATGGCGGCGGCGCTTCTCTGCGAGGCTATCTATGGACGTCAAACGTGCTCTGTCGGCAGTGGCGCCGCGCGAGATCCGACGCTTACTGACGGGTGCCATGGGCCAGGCGGCGATGGCTCGCTCAGATCAGAAGAAAATTCGGGTCAGAGTTGAAGATCTCAACCTGGAGTCAGATCGCGCGAAGGCCGGGATAGGCTTTCTGGCGCGAAACTGATTGTCGACGCAACCCGAGGGCCATGGTATTGCAGATGACTGCTTCCGGCCAAAAGCGGTCTTGCTTTGGGATTGGATCGCATTAGACAAACGAGTTAAATAGCCGGCCCTTGGCTGCTGTTGTAGTTATCGAAAAAGGCGCGATCACCTATGGTGATCGCACCATCCTTATTCAGATAAGCGGTTTGAGAGAAGGTCACTCGATTCATATCACCGGGTGCTTCGTTGAGAACTAATTTCTCACCCAGCAGGGTCCAGATAACTCGAACGCCTAATTCCTCCAAGCGAGATAAAAGATCATTAGCGTCTGCCAGTAAGGCCGAAGGACCGCTCTCCAACGCTGATGGGTCACAGAAAACAGTTTTTCCGTTAGGTTTTGAGAATCCGTTTGTCCCGTTCCATCGGAGCGAGCCTGCCTCGAAAAATCTGCGGGCAGGAACGTGAAAATTGATAGTTGCTGGAAGACTAGCGTCGTATTCCCACTCGCAAACTATTTCGTTATGGACGGGGAGGAACTCAACCGAAGATCCGCGAGCTTTCTTCCCGAAGCCTAGCCAGTCGTCGGTTTCAACGTTGCACGCGGTTGCCCATGGATATTCTCCGACGAACGCGTGAAGCCAGTGCGCGCCGGTCGGCATCCATTTTCCGAAAAAGTTACGTCCGGATAGCGACCTAACCGCAGCATCGAATTGCGTTTCCGGTACTAAGAAAGCTTCTACGTGGATCCAGGTCAACCTCCAAGGCTCGCCATAAGGGCGGTCTCTTTCGTATTCCGACCATTTCGGATAGCACGCTAGAGGCAGCCAACTCTGACCCCCATGGTCGACAGGCGTGAGCAATGATGCCATTGAGGGAAGATCGTCTTGGCAATCAATCCATTCGGCGTAGTCGAGTTTTTTTGTGGCGGCCAGATCGACGTTATCACCCACCCACCAGCACTCAACCGGCGAGTCCTCGGTTGACTTAGGCCAAGAGATGGTGGGATCTAGCTTCCGCTCCTCTTGCAAGATTAATGGAAGACGTCCGGTTGTGCGCGTAAACAGATCATTTTGACGGTCAACGCTATCGTGAAGGCGGGACGCGAGTTGATACATTGCGATCCACTGATACTTTTTCCCGATCCGCTCTGCCCACGCCGGCTTTCCTCTACCGCCGCCGCTTTCTCGCGTCACTTTCGAGTCATACCCAGAGCAATTCGAACCTCGGTAGCCAAAGTCGTCCAAAATTCGCTTCGCGATCCAGCGTCCCACAGCGGGCTTTGGCATCGCGTGATTCCAGAGATCTAGGCAATTAATCGAGTAGTGATTGAAGTCGTCGTTTAGACAACTTCGAAGCAACAGGCTTACGCCGTGCTCTTTGCCTCCATCTAACGCTTTTACTTCCTCCTCTGTTGGAGGCACCGGGCATGGTACTTTCTGATTGCGCTGGGTCGGCAGCGTTGGATCTAGTTTGTCATCAAGACATCCATGTTCGGTGGCCAATTCCGCGATACAACGGATGTGATCGCGAATAAGTGCATTCTGGAATTCTTCCGAGCGCGCCGAGTAAGCATGTAATAGATGCTCGGCGAGCTCCTTCAGAACGGCTTCATTGTATGAATTGGTCAGGGCACCATAAGCCGCGAGCAAGGTGCGCTCTCTCACGTCATCGTCATCAATAAAAAGAAGCGTTCTTACCAACTTAACGACTACGCCAGCGTGATAGCGCAAAATAGCTATTGTGGCTCGAGTCGCAGCGTCTTTTATTCTGCGATCGGCCGCGGCGGTGAACCAGAGGAGGACCATGCACCAACGTTCTGCGGTAGTTTCTTGAACGCCCCGGAGTTCAATATGCTGAGCGGCATCAATCATTCGGCGCACAATTCCATTTCTTTCGAAGCTTCGCTTTAAGTAGCCGCACCAGAACGCGTCCCGTTCAGCTAACGACAACCAACCTAAGGTTTGGTGAAGCCAATATGCGTCGATTTCCGATTCTTGGGTGGACACTGCGAGAATCGCGTCCATCGCTGCGTATGCGTCATATTTGTTGAGCGCTTCCCGCAGCATTCTCTGAGTCGCTGGTAGGAATGTCTCGACTGCGCGCTGATGAAGCGAATGTACGACGATCGTGGCGACTTCGCCTCGGATTGGCTCGTTGCCTATCAGATCAGAGAGTTCCACATCGCGAATTTTTTCCGGCAGGAGAACAGAAACCGCTGACAGTAGACCTTTGTTCTCGTGAACAGCCTGTACTGTGCTCACGAGCTGGGCACATTGGCCACCGGTTTGAAAGGCTTCTTTGAAGTTCGAACTAGTGATGGTTTTGAGCAGCTCCGACGCGACGAGAAAGTCGCCAAATCGCTCAAAGGCGGGGCGTATCGCGCTTTCCGCGCCGATGGCATTTGTTGATGGGCCATCTTCAATCAGCAGATCCGCAGTAACGAGCCACTGCAAAACTCTCATGCCTTTTGCCTGAGGCTTTGCTGCTTCAATCGCTGAATCAGCATCTGACCAGCAAAGCGTTGTGCTCCCCCTTCGGGCAATCGCGGAGGCGAGCGCTAACAGGGCACCACTGACTATCGAGGCGCCTGTCGAGACGGCGTGCTCCGTCGCAAACTGCTCTTCCTTGTGAGCCAGAAAGGCCCGAATTACAGGCGCTATGCCAAACCATCCTGCGGGTAGCTCCTTGAGCCCTCTTGCCTTAAGAGTCTGACAGACGAGTGTTAGATAGAGCGGATTTGCAAGCTCGGGTTGAAGGACTGGTACCAGCGGTGGGGCGAGACCGTAGTACAAGAAAAAGCTGTTGCACGCCTCACGCTCCATGCCCGCAAAGCCGATATGCTCAATTGCCTTATCTACGAAGCGGTTCGGTAGAGAGATGGGGAGAAATGAATTTCGGCAGGAGACGCAGAGCTTGAGATGCGCGCGCCGGGTTATAGCTTCGGCGAACTCGGAGAAACGAGCGAGCCAATAGGCTCGAGGATTGGTCTCATTTACCGCGTCAACGCAAACTAGAAGTTTTTTGCCTGAATGTTCCGCCGCGGCATCGAGCGCGTCGAGAATACCGTCGCGGCCTAGGGTGAGTGGAACTCCAAGCGATTCGATGAAGCGAGTCCAAGGGTCGGGTTCGCCATTAAATTGATGCCCGAAGACGAGACATGTATAGGCACCATCATTCAATCGACGTTGCGCAATGTCGCATAAGCCGTGTGTCTTTCCCGAACCTCCCCGCCCTGATAGGATAAATACTTGTTTAAAAGCGAGAAATCCCGCTGGGGAAGAAAGCCAATCCGAAAACGCGTGCCATTTCTCTCGCGCTTCGCGCACCGTATCAAGGTTAGCTGCTGGGAATGAGCACATGTAAGCGGCCATATAAGACCGGAACTGCTTCGAGTCCGCCGTCTCTTCCCCGTGCTTCGCGTCTAAATCCTTGGCGAGTTGGCGACCAATGCAGTCGAGATCGGCAATTAGCTGCTCGATGGCAACCTGTAGCTTCGAAAGCCCCTGCTCAGTGGGTGCGATCATAAGCTCTTGCGCGCTCTCTATGCAGCTTAGAAAGTTGGTCGAAACCTTCTGGCCTTGCTCGTAAAGAACGTTCGGCCAAGCTGGATACGTCGAATGACCGCCTTTCTCTTCTATCATTTCCTTGAGGTGGGTCGACTGCTTCCGGCAAATCTCAACTTGCTGCGTAAGTTGCTTCTGCCAGTTGGGTTCTTCACCAAAGGACGTAAACCATTTTGACAAAGGGGTTTCAAGGCTCACTTCGGAGTTGTATCTCGGGCCACTCGCGCCCACGGCTGAGGAGATATGATCTTCAAACCACTGATTCGATAACGTGGTTGCGGAGAAAAAGTAGTGGCGTAGTCCGCCTGATACGTCATTTGTTAAAAGTAGATCCCGGATGTCGTGAGCTGACCAGCGTTCGACTGTGAGAGTTCTCCCCCCGGCATTTGCATGGGCTTCAGCGCGTAGAACCCATTCGTCAAATTTCTCGGTCTGGGATTTGCCCTTACGTGCTGTCTTGCCTGTGAGATCGAAGGGAAAACAAACTACATAGTGCTCAAGATCAGGATGAATTGATAACGCTGTTTCAAGCGATTCTCCGGCCTGCTTTATAAGTCGATCGATTTCAAAAACATACTTGGCTTGCCAGCCGGTTACGGGTCCACCCGAATCAACGACTTTGCATTCAACGCCACCGTCGCCACCATCGCCTCGATAGCGCTCTTTTTTTACGCTAGTAGGTTGAGTTCTAAAGGCTAATTGACAGCACAGTTCCTCAAAAGCGGCTTCTACACTCCCCCCTCGCGGAGTTATTTTTTGAAAGTCAATTTCATGCATATCAATAATCCATATTCACGAGCTGCTCATTAAGCGACTAGGGTCGCCAATAATCCGCGAGTGGTTGTCAAGCCCAGGTTGCGTCAAATTCAAGCGCAACAACTTGATCGCGATGTAACCTTCCTCGCCACGAGAAGTTTTAGAAGCCACCGCTCAGTTGCGGCGCAGGAATGATTTGCATCGCCTCCCGCTCTATTGACTTTTACCCGTTCCATTAGCGCCGCTACGTAAAGAGATGCCCGAAAATAGCTGCGCGACTCCATTAGCGGTTAACTGGGATTGATTCGGCATGCTGATAGCACAGCGTGTACGCGGTAATCGCCTTGTCGATCTGCGCCAGTCTCTTGCACCACCGTTCAACGCGCGCGACAGAACCGCCTCATCACACGAGTGGATAGCGCGCCGCCGCCGCTCCCTCCCGGCCTGTAGCAATGTCAATTGAGCGCCACACCGCCGCGGTAGAACCTTTCCCACCGCGGCGCAGAGAAGCTTATTCACTCGGATCCGCTCCGCCACAAAGTCGACTGCGAACCAGAGGACCGAGCTTGCCCAATGGAACGAACTGTGTCGACACAATGCGCGGTGTGCGACGCATAAACGGGAAAATGCGTGGACACACGTACAAGTCCTCAATCCGGCGCTCCACGGCCGCCCCTGCGGGCCAGTTCAATAGCTCGAGTATTTTCGGCGCGTGCTTTTCTAAGAACCGGTGTCGACGCGCGATCTTCGCCAACTGCCCCGACTCGGGGCTCCTTCCGAAGACTTCTTCGCGAAGGCGCCGTGCGTCCTTGATGCAAAACGGTGGTTTGTTGTACTTGCATTCGACCATGAACCACTGATTGTCCGCCGGGCGATAGGCCAGCACGTCAAAGTCACCGACGTTGTCGAAGCCTTCTTGCGGAAACCGAGAACGAAAGTCGATGCCGTGCTCGAAATATGTAAAGTGTCGACTGAACACCTCAGCGGCACGGAGCTCCAGGTCGTACTCGATCCGGCGCTTGATCGACCTCGCAACGTCTTCGATCTCTCGATATCCGAAGTCGGCCGGTGGGTAGCCGTCCGAGAATGTGCCATTCCAGATGCCGAATGCGCGATACGCGGCCGCTGCTCCCCACAACAGCGTGTCTTGCTTTAACTGAAGCAAGGGACGAATGGCGTAGCGATGCACGCGCTTGCGATGCTCCCAGACGGGCACATCGCCCTCCTCGCGATTACGACCCGCGAGCACGCGCACGCCGCTTGCATCCAAGGTCAGGAAGTCCACAGCCGCCGCGGCCTCTACAGCCGACACCTCTGGGAAGTGCGCTACGAGCGTCGCCACCACATCCGATTTGGGCGCTTCGTACGACCACGCGAGCGGCGGCGCCGCTTCGTTGGCGCTCGCCCAGCGGCTGAGAACCGTCAATACCTGGAGCAGTGTCGACAAGGCAAAGCCGAAACTATCTACGAAAGCGGTGTTTAGCCGCCGCTTCTCCATCTCGTCCATCTCCGACACGCGATCTTCGGTAATGTCGTGCTCTAGAGTCGCGTTCGCGGCTTCTTGCTGATACGCCTTGTCATCGCCACCTTGGTAGAAGACTTCTGGAATGAAGTCGTTGTCCACGTCGATGCCGCCGACTTCAAGCTCGTTATGTAGGGTGTCGCTCGCACCATAGAGCACCAGCAGCCAATCCACTTGCGCGAGCAGGCGTGGCCAATCCTCAACGCGTGGAACTATCTCACCGGCTATGCCGCTGCTGTACCTAAACTCCAGCACGTAGCGCACGTTTCTTGTCGTCCGCACGAATTCTTCGTGCGCTTTGGCCTGCCGCTTGGTGCGATCGAAATCGACCTCGTGCGACCGACTCATTCGAAGCCGCATGCTCTCGCGGTCATAGTTTTCCGCCAATTGGTCAAATTGCTCAACGCCATAGCGAATGAGCGCGTGTTGATCGAACCGTCGAATGCGTTCATGGACTATAGATCGGTAGCGATCCCGAATCTTGTCGATAACCGCCTTAGCCTGCTTGAGTTCATAGCGACCTGGTTCAACGCCTTCGGCACGAAATTCCATCGCCAGATCGCGTCGGGCCAACTTAAAGTGCTCCGGGTCGGCCGAAACCGGATCGGGATGTTCCGGAACGTCCACCGTTCGCTCGGAGTGCGAGAGCGTGAAGCGAGGCGCCCGGTCAGCCGTCGCCGCGAGCGCCCGCAGCACCTGCTCATCGAGCGACGCGCCCAAAATTTTGCAAGCGCCTTGCAGCCACTCGCCCGCGCAGAAGGCTTCGAATTGGGCATCCGAAGCATCCTCTAGGCCAAAAGCGACCTGAGACAGATCCACATGGACTTCTAGAACCGAAAATTCTGGGTTGTGTTCGCGGATAGACCATTCCGTCAGCAACGGGTCGATCGAAGGCTCACCGCCACTGTCCAATGGCAAGCGGTCAAGGTTGGCTCGGCAATGCGTCACAATCCGCTCTTTTGTAAGCAAACCGGAAGGGAACAGCTCGGCCCGTTCATTCCAGGCGTCGGCCAAGCAATGCACGAGTAGCTCTAAAAGCTCGCCGTGCTTAAGCTCCAGATCCTGTGCCTTGGCGTCGAGCATGAAATGCAACGTGGGGATGACTTGATCTGCGCACCACGAAAGTTGCGGATGGCTGCGGTTGATCAGGTGGCGCAAGGTGCCGTCGGTAGGCTTGAGTGACCATGTCGTGGGTTTGTCGTCAGGAAACCGCCTCGGCGCCGATGCCCAAAAATCTCGCAGATATTCAAATCGAAAATTGGACCCGCCGTGGACGTCCAGCATGATGAAGCTTGGGCGAACCGCGCCGCCAACAAGGACGCCGTGCGACTGCCGATAGGCGGCGAATTGATCCATCGGACCGACGAACGGCGAGGCCGATTCTTTATTAGCATCCACAAAGGCGAGATAGCCTTCCAAGTCTTCCATGCTCTCGACCGATTCGACGATCGAAACTAGATCAACGAGGAACAACGTCTTGAGCGCGGGGGAACGCGGCACCGGAATTGAAGCGCCGGCGATGGGCGCGACGATCACGGCAATCAGCCGCACGGCGTCAGCCGGGCGCCCCTGCAGCGGCATGTGCAGAAGCCGGCCCGTGGCCAGGTCCTGCGCCACCAAGCCGTCATCTTCTTTTATAAGCGCGCGAATCCGCTTCTCTGCAGAAGCCAAGTCTTGGGCTCGCTTCACATCGATGATGACGACTACCCATAGCACCTCGCGCATGCATAGAAATGCGCTGACCTGCAGATCGACCAACGTAGGGTGGCGAAGCGACACGCGCATCGGTCCGGGAACGACGTCCGCTGATCGGAAGCGCGTTGCCAAGAAGTTCGCGGTTTGCTTGGCAGTGTCTCGTTCCAGTTGTCCGCTGGGCCTGGCCTCGCGTTCCTCCCAGTACTGAATCACCACGCCACAAAGATTTCTTGGACTAACTGGAAAGCGCCTCCCCTCGAGTTCGATCCACGAAAAAGGCAGTAGCTCCCCAGCCATGAGCTTAGTCGTGAACGAGGCATCGTCCGGACACGTGATTGCACCTTGGCGGGCGATCAAGGCCGTACTGACAGACTGTTCTGCCGCTATGTCTGGAACGTGGTGCAATACCTTCCGGGCCCGCACCCAGAAGTCTTTCGGCGGCACTTCGAGGTGGTCAGGGTTAATACTGCTGACGTCGCCCGACTGCGCGATGTTCGCCAGCAAGTAATCCTGCAGCGTTAACACCGCACGCAAGTCATTTTGAGCCGGTATGCCTCCCGTCTTTGCAAGGCGAAAAGCATGGACGAAATCCGGTATGCGCTCGATGGTGCCCCCGTACATCAAGCGATAAGCCTTTCCTTCGAAGCCGATTCGTACTTGCCCCCAGTCTGGCTCGGGAACGTAGTCGTCCAACATTGGGAACGTGGGCAGGAGCGCATACAAACGACTCAAGAATTCACTGAACTCGGCGTACTCGTTCAAGCTGCGGTCGCCAAAGGCTGAGGCTTTTGCCGATACGAAGACGGACACCGCCAAGGCCTGACGGCTTTGCGCAGAGATATTGGGTAACCATAGTTCGCCGATGAGCAACGCAAGGTAAGCATCCATCGCGCTGACCGAAGTGAGGTGAGCGAGGACCGCTGCAATACCGCGATCTAATTCCTTCTCGCTTTCGTGGACAGAACACCTCGGCCCTTGAGCTCTGCTGTGGCGTGGCTTCTTACGCTTGCGCTTAGACATCATCTTGTTTCGCCTGAAATCGGTTATTCGAAACTGTTACCGATTGAGCCCGCCGGCGCAATTGCCGTATCACTGTTGTACGCACGTTGATTTTTCACGGGTGTCCGAGCCGCACGTGTGGCAGCCGACCGGTGTCGGCAGCGGACTCGGCGGCAGAAATTGGCAGGACCATAAAGGCGTAGTCTTGCCGCGCCGCTATTTCCGACCCCGCTCGTGTTCCCAGGTATCGTCGACCAAGTCGCCGAACGCATGGTGCGCCGGCACGAACTACTCAGGCAGGATATTGAGAATACGGGCAATTTTTGTTGCGGGGCGTGGTCGTGCTGGAGATGATCAAAGGAATCGTTATCGCACGCGCCGAAGAAACGGGTCCTCGGTGTCGCGGTCAACCGAAGCTGGTGCGCAGTGCTGCCTGTCAGGAAATCGTCACCACATCGTCTAGGGGGTTGAGTGATGCGCCGATTTGATAAAAAGGCATTAAGTGCCCTTGCGTGGGCTCCGGAAAAAGAAAACGGGGACGCTTGGTTGCTCGATGCCGAGCTCTCTGTGGATTTCCTGCGAGATAATGCCACGCGCGATGAGCTCGTTATCTACGCCAGTGGCGGTGCGGTTCTGGTGCATGGCGTACTCGCGCCCGCCAAGCAGGTGACTCCACCAAACCACGATGACCTGCGGGGTGCCTTCCTTATGCCGGAGGACGCGTGGTGCATTCAGCGTGCCTGGGGCGGTGGTGAAGGTCATCGAATGTACCTCGAGCCGCCTCTTAGCAGCGCGGGCTGCAAGTCCCTAGTGGGCGGAGAGAAGCTGATTTACCGGCGTTCGTTCAACGGGGTGACCAAAGACGCGCCGCCTATTGAACTGAGTCAGAAATTGGTGCATAGCTTGGGGCTGTATTGGGTCGACGAGCGAAATGCATATTGTCGACTCGATGATCGCGGCGATATCGAAGATGTTATCCGAGTGATCTGGCTCAACGGCCCGCCCATGGAGCCCGATATGGCGGTGGTGACCATCCTGATCGAGGACTTGGCAACTTACATGGCGCTAGCTGACATGGTGCTGGTGTTAAAATTCGATTTCACTCGCTTTGAGCCCAAGAACTTTGGCGGCTGGCATACGGAACCTCAATCAAGTAAGAAGTCGGCGCCAGACCTGTTTTACGACGTGGGTTACTCGTCGAACGCCAGCTACACCAACGGCATCATGCTTTTGCGGCCCAATCTCACCGTCGAACAACTCGTTCAGGCATGGAAGGACGAAGAGGACGAATCCAAAAAGCAGTACGCCATCTTCAAGATCGTCGACTGGAAGAAGCAGCGGCGGATAGAAACGTCCTGCGGTCCGGACCACTTGTCGAACTACTTCGAAAAGTCCGACAAGCCTTTCGAGCTCTCACCATCATTTTTCCGCCCCGAGGTGCTCACGCGATTCAAGAACGATCCTGAAAAGTACAACTTGGAAGACCGCAGCATCGGCTGTCGAAATGCTTGGTATCTTAAGACCTACGACATCAATGAAGCCGGGCAGGTGCACACCTACGTCGGTTACCTAGCTAAGCTGCCGTACGAGGAGCAGGTGTACTGGCAGTCATTCAACGAATGGCCCAAGGCACCGATTTCCAAGCGTGCCTACGAGAATGATTTCGAAGGTAAGTGGAGCAGCGAGTACGATCCTTTGCAGATGCTGAAGCACAAAATCCGCCAGCTCGACCAGAATCCGCCCTCGTGGTGGAAGGTTCGCGGCGACGAGTTGATAGACGTCGTCCACTATCCGGCGACCGATTCAGTGTCCGAGTGGGGCGACGAGATCCTCGCGCTCGATCAGATGTTGGTCGAAGGCTTCCTGGCCAAACCACTGAAGAAGCTCGCAACTGGTGCCGGTCGCGAGATCGAAAAGCAATGGCATTCGGTGCGTTTGCTGCAGGATTATCTTGAAGCCCAAGGCCGCTCTCCTGAGGAAGCGAGAGCGGTGATGGAGCCACTGGCGCGTTTGCATTGGCTGCGCAGCACTCTCAGAGGCCACGGCGCCCCGTCCAAGCGTACGGCTGCTTCTAAGAGAGCACGAAAAGACCACGGCACGTTGCGCGCACAGTTTACTGCCCTGGCAGGCGAGTGCGACGACACATTCATTTCTGTACTAAGGGCATTCGGCACGCCGATTAAGCTGGGCTAGGGCGCGGACGTCGGGGCTTGAGATATCGACACCCACTTGGCGTCGATGCGATCGCACAGCTAGCCGATGACCTTGGGAAGGCGGTCATGGTCGGTAATCCCCCCATATTTAACGCCAGTCAAAAGCGGAGCTAAGCGGCCATGCTGAGTTTCTGCATGGGTGTAATTCCACCGAGCGCCATATTCGGCCGCTCGTTATTGTAAGTCCAGAGCCATCGCGTCGCTGCGTCCCGCACCTCGGCGATGGATCCGAATAACGTTTGATTGAGCCAGTCGTAGCGAACCGTTCGGTTGTAGCGTTCAACATAGGCATTCTGTTTCGGTTTACCGGGCTGGATGTAGTCGAGCCGGATGCCTTGTTTTTTCGCCCAGGAGATCAGCGTTCCGCTGATATATTCCGGCCCGTTGTCGCAGCGGATCGCCGTCGGCTTGCCGCGCCATTCGATGATCTGTTCCAGACTGCGGATGACGCGTGCCGAAGGAAGCGATAGATCGGCTTCGATGCCCAGCCCCTCGCGGTTATAGTCATCGATGACGCTGAACAGACGGAAGCTGCGACCGTCACTTAGCTGGTCATGCATGAAGTCCATAGACCAGACTTGGTTCGGCGCGTCAGGTACGGCCAGCTTGTCCGGCACGTCGCGTTTGAGCCGCTTGCGCGGTTTGATCCGTAGATTGAGTTCCAGCTCTCGATAGATGCGATAGACCCGCTTGTGGTTCCACTCGAAGCGCTTCACGTTACGCAGATACAGAAAACACAGCCCGAAGCCCCAGTTGCGCTGGTTATCGGTCAGGCGAATCAGCCAGTACGCGATCTCAGTGTTCTCATCCGATAACGTCGGCTGATAGCGATAGCACGTCCGGCTGATCGAAAAGGCCAAACAAGCCAGTCGAATACTGATCCCACGCTCAGTCACGCTGCGTTGGGCCATCTCACGTCGGCGAGATGGCCTCACCATTTTTTTGCGAGCGCTTCCTGCACGCTCTCGGCCTTCAGTCGCTCTTCGGCGTACATCTTCTTAAGTCGGCGGTTTTCATCCTCCAACTCTTTCATACGGGCCATGAGAGAAGCGTCCATCCCACCGTACTTGCTGCGCCATTTATAGAACGTCGCTGAGCTCATGCCGTGCTCACGACACAGCTGCGGCACCGGCGTGCCGACTTCAGCTTGCTTGAGGATCGCCAGGATCTGGCTGTCGGTATATCGGGATGTCTTCACGGGAATGTCCTCGGGTTAGCGTGCGAGAATATTCCACTTTTGACCTGCGTTGTTTATTGGGGGGATTACCATGGTCTCGACGGGTCGCGGAAAGCGGCCAGAAAATCTAGGAGATTTGCCGTTTACTTTCTCGTCTGCTTCCAAGTTTGCCGACACATATATACCTAATGCGCGGGAGTTATGTTTTCTATGCGGCCGCACTTGGCTCAATAGAGATTCTTATCAAAGCGACCAATTGACTAGCGCATACAACATGTGGAAAGCATTTTTAAACGGCGACTAGTGGATTATAGCGTCCGCGGTCTACAAATCGATGGGAGTGTGGTCCGCTTTGGGTCGATAGCAGGCGTCGGCGGAGCATGCTCACAAAGCGCAGTATTATTTCAATGTGTCAGGCTTTGAATATTGGTGGCTCGAGATTGATCCATGTTGGTCTTGAATGCGCCAGACTACAGGTGAACCAATCGGCTTCATTGCGCCGTTAGCCCTCAGAGAATTTGTCGTAGCTCGAAATAAGTCTGTTGGCTAAACTTTTACCGGCCTCAACATTCTGCCTTCGAGACGTCCAATCCTCACACAGCAGATCATCATCAACCCACTCGCTGTGCTTGTGACCTGGTTTGTTGAGAATTGATGCCGCCAGCGTTCCAGGCGGCGGAGGCGCATTTCTAGCTATCACCTCCAGCGCTGTGATGACATCGGCAGGTTTCGCATCCGGAATATGTATACAAATACCTTCGCTGTACGCGGCGGTCCGGTGATGCGTAATCAGTGCAGCGAGCGTATCCGATGCGATATCGCCGGCTCATGGAAACAGCAACGTGTGATCATCCTCGTCAAGGAAATTTCGCTTGTCGAGACGAAGATCACTAAAATGGAATTGTCCTTCCTGAAAGAGCGCACGCGCCATTTTGTTCGCATAAACCGGAGGGGTAGCGCCGTCCAAAAGATTGAACATTTTCGCCCATAACTCATCAGCAATGACGCCGAATGATGCATCGAAGGCCGACGGACGCCCACCGGTTGCTCAAAAATCGATTCTCTGCGGTCGCTTGAACGCCCGCCACGCCAGCGTGGTGGCGGGCCAAGAAGTCTCGTAAAGGCCGTGATCCCGACGACGAAGTCGGGGTGCTGGTCATGCGAGATCGAGAGGGTCATACGTTGTCCAACGCATTGGAGGCGGTCGACCATCGCACCATCGATGACACGGTCGGCCATCGTCTGGAGCGCGAAACCGTGTTGTGCATCGACGGAGCGTCGGTCTATCAACGCTACGCCCAGTATCGCAGCGTCACGCATGAGCCAGTCAATCTCGCCCAGGGCATGCGTGTACGACGCCCTGCGCTTCATGTGCAGAACGTCAATGCGTACCGCAACCGATGGAAGGGCTGCATAGAGCGCTTCCACGGGGTGGCCACTCGCTATCTCGACAACTATCTGGGATGGCATCGAATGCTCGATGACGTTGGTGACTCAGTCACGCCGCATCGCGTGTTTGCCGCCGCTCGCGGAAATGCATATCAACACTCAACGATGACATAGCCTTTCGCTAGCGCTGTTCACGTATCTGCTCACATGCATGGACGCCGGTGCCGCCGACCGCGCTCATACAGCCTACGGCGGCATTTATATCGCGGCGTCGCTGGGCTATCCTTGGCTGGCCGAGAGCTTGCGCCTCAAGGGCTGGGGCTGGAAACCTAGCCTGCATTAGTGAAACAACTCGTCTCCAGCTTTGATAAAAACGCTCGCCAAAGCCGTGCCGGTGGCGAGATCAGGCTATTCGGGTGTCAATAGCGAAACGAGCTCCGCCCCCATAGTTTGGTCTAGAATCGCTTATAACGGCATCACTATGGAATCTTGGTCGACCATGCCCGGATTGACTATTGGCGAAGCAGCACAGCGCATGGGCCTGTCCATCGATACGCTGCGCTATTATGAAAAGATTAGCCTACTGCAACGGATTGCACGCGATCCCAGCGGACGTCGGTGCTACATGCCCGAAGATCTTTCACGCCTGCGTTTCATCCAACGCGCGAAACGCTGCAATTTCTCGCTTGAAGAGATCCGGCAACTACTCGAATTCAAAAGTTGTCGGGATGTCGCCCGACCCGAAGTAGCGCAGTTGACCGAACACAAACTCCACGAAATACGTCACCGAATGGCAGATCTCGATCAACTGCAGCAGGAACTGTCACGGCTACTCGAATTGTGCCGCGGCAGCAATCAGGGATGCCCGATCATCGACGGTCTCGAAACGTCGGACTAACCCTCGTTTTAAGGTTGACTCAAATTGCCGGGCAGTAAATGTCCGTCGGTCTTGCGGCATCAAACCGCGAGGGCGGCACAGGTAGAGATCACGCCTCTCCTCTTTGCCCCCATCGCTGAGGTGTCCGCGGAAAGCCGCGGATTATTTCAAAATCAGCGCTTGACCTTGAGTCGACTCCAGGTCGTAGACTCTTCTGTATGTACCGCAGCCGGGTTCTCACCCGTGAATGCGGACACTTCAAAGAAGGCTCATCATGGAGCCGAACAAGGAGTGTTATGCCACGCAAGAAGTACAGTGCCGAGTTCAAGGCGGAAGCCGTCGAGCTCGTGCGATC